>Ga0255052_10003806_pt1 | contig 10341 bp, 5 predicted proteins | sample JV7_2_21_MG_FD_188632 | JGI IMG/M metagenome (GOLD analysis project Ga0255052, IMG submission 188632) | Seawater microbial communities from Jervis Inlet, British Columbia, Canada - JV7_2_21 | ecosystem: Environmental > Aquatic > Marine > Inlet | place: Canada: British Columbia | collected...
GCCAGGTTAGACATCAGATCGAGATTATCCCACAGCCTTTCCACTTCACGGGCCAGTGCTTCACCGTCTCCGGCACGCCAGGTCGTGACCTTCCTTTGAAGAGTTGTTGTCCGGAATTCCATCAGCTCAGGAGTATATTCAGCGAGTCTTTCTGTAGAGGGCAGGTAATCACTTATCGCATCCACTCCACCTACATCCGGCAGGTTGCGAAAGAGTTCTTTCTTCTCTCGACTCTCTTCGATCGAATCAGTTATCAGCCATGCCGCATGTTCAGACATGCCGAACCTGTCGGGGATCTCCCGCTGCAGTTCCACGGAACGCAGACCCTTTGCCTCTAATTCGAGAAAATCGTATTCGAAGGCGGTATGCCGGCTTCCCCAGACAGAAACGGCTACCACGATCACTGTTATCGCCAGGAAGAGGAAAGGGCGCCTGTATCCCGCTTCGGCCACAACTCCGATCCAGTTGTAGGCGTGCTTTGTCGGGTCTGAGGATGGCGCTGCAGTTTCTGTGCCCTCATCTCCAACACCCATCTTCTTCATAAGGCGTCTCTGGCGTATGACCAGCATGGAGGGCAGCATCAGAAAAACGGTGATCAACGTGAGCAGTACTCCAAGACCTGCGGCGACACCAAATTCGTGAACGCCCTTTGTATCTCCCACCATCAGGGTGAAAAAGGCCAGTGAAGTAGTGAAGGCTCCGGTCATGACACCTGCACCGCTGCCTCCCAGAGTTATGCGAACCGAATTTTCCAGCTCTCTACCAGAATCGATTTCCTGTCGGAAGCGAGTGACCAGGTGGATTGAGAAATCGATACCCAGACCGATCAGAACCAGCCCCATCATTATTGTCATTATGTTGAGGCTGCCGAAGATGATCTTTATGGCACCCAGAGCCCAGATAACGCCGACCAGCAGAGGGAGAAGTGCGAGCAGGGGGATAATCTTGCCGGAAAATTCCCTGGCCAGGAGCATATAGATCAGAATCAGGGCAACCAGGGAGAGTAACTGCGTATAAAGTCCGACACTGTGCATCTCGTCGAGACCTATCTGGGCCATGCCGGTCAAGCCGACTGTGACATCCGGATGCCCGGGAGCAGTTTCTGCTATCACAGAATGAACCTCTTCCACCGTGGTGAGGATCACGTCGATATGATCCATGCCGGCTTCAGGAGCGCACAGGATCAGCAGCATCTCCCTGTCCAGGGAGAGCATCCACGGTTCACCCAGTGCCAGGGCGTCTGCCGCATCGGCCATCTTTGCCGTGCTGCCATCACCTGCAAAGCACTCCGACATCAATTCAAGCGCTCTTGTGATACCCAGCATGTTGCGGGCTACTTCAACTTCATCCCGTCTCAGATTATCTTCGCTCGATGTATACTCACCTTCAAAATCGTCGTTGATTCCTCTCAATGATCCTACGAGGGACCAATCCTCGAACGTCCCCAGCATACGGTCGAACTGATCGGGCCTTACCAGCGCGAACCCATGATCGCGGAAGTGTTCTATAGGGAGCCTCCCCATGACGTTGTAGAGGCTTTCGAGCTGCAGGAGCCTGGGTTCCAGGTCCTCAGCCATCGCAACGATGGCATCCCTCTCTCCCTCCAGAACGACTACCAGTGACTGCTCGCCGAATCTCTCCCCGATCTCTTCGTAGCGTTGAGCGGAAGGATTGTTCTCAGGAAGCAGATCGGTCCAGTTCATTCTGATCACCAGGTGCTCGGCCAGGTAGATGCAAACAAAGGTGATCAGACCCACGGCCAGAAGTGTCCAGCGCGACCTGTGTACCGTCAGCTTCACCAGTACTTCCACCCACTTTTTCCCTTCCTTTGACATCCCGCTCTCCTGTTTCTGCTAAATTCGGTCTATTGATCTGGCGTATATCCTAAACGGATCGAGCATAATCCATTATGATGAAGCAGCTGATGAATTGTAACAGATTAATAATGCAGCACACTATTACACCGTAAGGCAGGAGAAGAGCGGGTGAGGCGTTCAGACGAGATCGTCAGGAAGCTCAAATCAATGGCCGATCCAGAGAAAGTGGAGGGGATGGCCAAGTTCGGGATCAACCCTGAAAACACGCTGGGTATCTCGATCCCTTCGTTGAGGGCGATTGCAAAGGAGTCAGGCAGAGACCACCAGCTGGCTGAAGACCTATGGGAGACAGGCATTCATGAGGCCAGGATCCTTGCAGCGTTTATAGGAGATCCCCGTCGCGTAACCAGGACACTTGCCGATAAATGGGTAAAGGAATTCGATTCGTGGGATGTGTGCGACCAGGTGTGCATGAACCTCTTCGACAAAACCTCCTTCGCGCACGAGAAAGCGCTGATCTGGTCAGCCAGAAAACCGGAATTCGTGAAGAGAGCCGGATTTGCAATGATGGCCTCTCTGGCAATTCACGACAAAGAGGCTGAGGATGCCCAGTTCCTGCAGTTCCTTCCCGCTATTGTGGAGGGTTCCAGCGACAGTCGGAATTATGTAAAGAAGGCTGTCAGCTGGGCATTGAGACAGATAGGTAAGCGGAATATCAGGCTTTACTGGAAAGCGATCGGCACGGCAAGAGACATTGAAATGTCGGGTTCCAAATCCTCACGCTGGGTCGCCACTGACGTGCTGAAGGAATTGACCAGCCAGAAGACCCGCGACCGCATTCCTGAATAGCTGATCCTGTAAGCTGTAAAAACATGAAAGGCAGGCGGAACTGTGTGTTCCACCTGCCTTTCCTTATTCAGGCAGTTGCTGCCGGATTATCGCAAATCAGTATCAGATCAGTTGCCGCCCTCCTGGATAGGATCTGCCTTGAGGGTCAGTGTGGATGTGTAACTCTCTCCATCCACCGTCAGGGTAATCCGGTAAATACCGGGCCCGGCCTGTGGACCTCTCAGTCCGCCTCCCCGGCCCCCTCGGCCTCCTCCGAATCCACCGCCTCCACGTCCCATCATACCCGATAGCTGCTGCTGGATCTGCGTCAGTTCCTCGCTGGTAAGGGCTTCACCAAGCCGGGTGTCGATCCCTGCCAGCTCGCGGCGCTGTGCCCGTGTCAGTTCCACATTTTCCGGCAGGTTTTCTATCGTTCGCCTCAGGTTCCGGATGAATCCCTGTTTCTGTTCCTCAGTCGGTTCGAAGCGCATGCTCCACCGGTACTGGTTGATTCCGGCGGTAGGGTTCAGCCTCGCTGTCCAGGTCAGGTTTCCACTCACATCCGAGATATTCAGCACTGCGCTTTCAACCGACTCGGATTTGATGAAGAAGTTGATCGGGGCTCCTCCCTGCGGATTATCGCCCGAAAAGAGGAGATGACCGCGTGATCCTCCGCGATTTATGCTCAGCCATTGAGTTACCGGCCTGGAATCGAAGAGGAATGCATCGGAATCCTGAACCTCTTCGCTGTATTGCTGAAGAGGTGTAAGGTCATCCAGGATCCAGACGCCTCTGCCGTGAGTTCCGACGATCAGGTCATTATCACGGGGATGTATCACAAGGTCGTGGATGGCTACAGTGGGCAGACCGTTCATCAACCGGCTCCATGTTTGACCGCCATCCAGGGTGAAGAAACAGGCGAATTCGGTCCCCACAAAGAGCAGGTTGGGATTTCTGAGGTCCTCCTTGATAACGTAGATAACCTGGCCATCGGGAATGTTGCCGGCAATGGATGTCCACGTCTGGCCGTAGTCGGTGGTCTTGAAAACGAAGGGAGTGAAAACGTCGCTTCGGTGACCGTCGAAGGTCAGGTAGCAGGTACCCTCTTCGAAGCGTGAGGCTTCGACACGACTCACCCACATCCCGTCGGGCACGCCCCTGATGTTGCTGCGCACGTTCGTCCAGTCCACACCGCCGTTGAGAGTGATCTGAACATTGCCGTCGTCGGTCCCGACCCAGATCAGTCCGGCCCTCATTGGTGATTCGGAGACAGAGATTATCGAACAATGGTTCTCTGCACCGGTCACATCAGAAGTCAGACCGCCTGTTTCGCGGAGGATCTTGACCGGATCATCTGTGGTAAGGTCGGGGCTGATTATCATCCACGAATCGCCCTGGTCCACGCTCTTGAACAGGACGTTTCCGCCGAAGAAGACCGTTGAGGGATTGTGAGGTGAGAGGACAATTGGTGAGCTCCAGTTGAACCGGAAGGGAGAATTCCATCTCGCCTCTTCCTGCTTCGCCATGATTTCATCAGTAACGTAATTGTCGTAGTTGATCACGTTTCGTTGGTTTGGTCGTATGCTGGTTCTCTGCCGGGTCTCCGTATTTACCCTGGATATCGAACCGCCCTGGCTTTCTACATATGCTGTCCGCCAGTCTGTTGGATCTATCTGGGCATGGAAACCGTCTCCGCCTCCGATATTGAACCAGTGATCGGTCAGGATTCCGCTTCTGTCCCTCGAGTTGCTCGGACCTCCCCACGTTCCGTTGTCCTGAAGACCGCCGTAAACGTAGTAGGGATCGCGCATATCAACACCGATTGCATAGAACTGCGCCAGGCACAGGTTGTCGAAAAAGATGTAGCTGGCCGAATGGTCGTGGGTAAGAGAAACACCACCGTCATTGCCTATATAGAAACGGTCCTTGTTGTGAGGATCTATCCACATGGCATGATAGTCACCGTGGATACCGCCACCCATGCGCTGGACGGTCTTCCCCTTGTCGTCCGAGTACATGAAACTTCCCATCACCAGGTAGACCAGGTCTTCGTCGAGGGGGTTGATGTACATGTGACTGTAGTAAAAGGGGCGGTTGTTCTGGGTATTCATCATTGTCCAGCTTGATCCGCCATCTTCAGACCTGTAGACACCCGACTTAGGGTCTGCGGGATCAGCATCCGCTCCACGCTCGGCCTGTTCGGCTTCAACAAAAGCCTGAATAACCCTGGGATTGCTGCGACTGACAGCCAGCCCGATTTTTCCGGTATCTCCCGGGGGCAGACCTTCGGTCAGCTCGTTCCAGGTCCTTCCGCCATCAGTGCTCTTGAAAATTCCGCCACTCATGCTCCCGCCATCGTATCGCCATGGCAGGCGCACGCGCTGGTACATGCCGGCGTACAGGATATCGGGATTGGTTGGATCCATCGCCAGGTCACTGCAGCCGGTTTTCTCATCTATAAAGAAGATCCTCTCCCAGTTCCGGCCGCCATCGGTGGTCTTGAATACACCGCGGTCACCGGAGAAACCCCACAGGTGACCGATCGCTCCTACAAAGACTACATCAGGGTCAGTGGGGTGGGTTAGAACACGGGCGATCTGGTGGGTGTCCTCCAGACCCATATGCTGGAATGTCTCACCGCCGTCGGTTGTCTTGTAGATGCCGTCTCCCCAGGCAACACTGTTGCGGTTGTTGGGTTCGCCGGTACCTACCCACATGATGTCGGGGTCGGGTTGGAAGATCGAGACCGCGCCGATAGAAGCTGCGCCATAGTCATCGAAGATCGGTTCCCATGTCGTTCCGGCATTGGTTGATTTCCAGACACCGCCGGAGGCCGAAGCCACGACGACAAAGCGGTAGTCGTCTTCCAGCGCATCTATGTCAGTGATCCTTCCAGACATGTTTGAAGGGCCGATATTGCGCCACTGCATGTTCTCTGTAAGGCTCTCTATCGGTATCTGTGCGAATGCACTGCCTGCGAAGATCATCGTCAACGCCGCAGCCGCCAGTACGGTTGAGAGGTTCGTTCGATTCATCATTCTCAAGGTCTCCTTGAACTGTGTCTGTGAAACCGATCTTATCATTATCCTTACCTGCCCACGCTGTTGATCAGCGGATTGAAAAGAAGTTTGAATGTGCCATGGGTTTGAGCTCTGCGCTGGATGCGGAGGGGAAGCAGCACCAGTCTTCCCTCTCCATACTCTACAGTTGCTGTCCCGATTGTATTGAAAATATGTTCCTCTCCCTCGATCCACCCCGACTGGAGTGGATTCTCATCTCCGAATCTCACCGCTGTCCTGGTCATCGACTGGCCGAATGCCACTGTTGGAAGCAGAACCAGGTCGTTGGCGTACATCACGCTGGCCCTTTGGGGCATTCCCCAGGCGATTGGATCTGACGAGTCCACTTCTACCTCAAGGATCGAGCCTGGACATACGAAGGCGCCGCGCTCAACTCCTTCCAGGGCATCCCTGAAGGGAGCCCCGAAATGTTCAATTGCCAGCTCTGAGCTGCGGCCCAGCATCGCAATTGTGCCGCCATTTTCAACAAAGGCTTTCAGGGCATTCATTCCCGATTCATCTATGCCGCCCTGGTACTGAGGCATTGTGGTCCTGCCGCCCCGGCCGTTGATGATCGAATTGATTCTGGCGTCGGGAAAGAGGATGACGTCATACTTTCTGTTCAGCTCAGTCTGGTCGCGGATATCTTCAGGATGGATGGTTATCGGTTCCCATTCATATTTGTCGAGTACATACCGGGTCCACCCCTCATCCATATTTCCTCCCCATTCCTGGTAGAGCGCAACCCTGGGTGCGTGTGACAGCGTGATATCAGCCGAGACGCGTCCAACCGCGTAAACTGTTATGCCCAGTTCTGAGGCAGCTGCTTCCAGATCGGACCTGGCCGCTGATCCACTGACCACAAACGCTCCTGGAGGCAGCTCGATACCCCTCCCGCTATAAGGCTGTGAGAGGCGTCCAACCGTGCGACCGGCTCTGAGAAGTCTGAGCGCAGCAACGTGGCTGTTGTTGTTGCGCGGGTCGAGCAGGAAGGTACTGCCGCTCCCCACTATCGATCCGGGCGGCATCGGCGCGTCCCCGATCGCTTCACCGCTGTAATCGAACAGGTCGTCCACGAAAACCGTTTCGACACCCATCTGCATCCCCAGACTCCACCCCGATACGTCATATGGTCTATCGGTTGAAGGGTATACCTGCGGTTCGAGCAGATCCTTGGCATAGTTGCGGAAGACCTGCGCCATCGGGATCACGAAAGTGCCTGCGGGGTACTGATTCCCACCCGCAGTAAAGGCTGCCGTAGCACGGTCGATCTTCAGACCGCCCATGTACAGGGTCTGCAGGAATTTGATTACAGTCGGATTGTCGTGCTGATCTGCCGGAATGAGTATGGCCGAGGGATTGCCGGCCTTCCCCTTATCTACCGTGCGCCTGTTCACCTCATAGATGCCCGAAAGCAGGTTCTCACGCATGTCTGCACAGGCATCGAGCAGGGCGAAAGTGATTGTCTCCTCGTATTCGACAATATCACCCAGGCCCCAGTGGCCTCCTCTCCATGGATTTAGATACTCGGGTCGGGATTCCAGATCTCTTGGAGGACCTCCGCCTCCGCGGCGGGCTCCAGCTGGTACTCCTGTCATGGTTTCAGCGACTGGTGGTGTTTGCGGTGCGATAGGTGTATCGGATGGTGATGCGATGTTGCGTGCCGAAGCCAGTTCAGAGAGCATACCCACCATGTTGTGCCACCAGCCGGCCCACGCCATCGCGCCCTGCCACCAGTAGGTGAATCTTTCTCCGTAGAGTAACCCGGACTTGCCCTCCTCATCGAGTGCCTGAGCCTGCGCGAAACCCAGAAGGCCGGCCGTTCTGTAGATCCAGGGATCAACATTCGGGTTGGGCGGCCCCGCTGCCGGCATGAGGAATATCCTTGCTCCGGACGCTCCCATCTGGTGCTGGTCGAGCCACACTTCAGGGAACCAGTCGTGATAGAGAACCTGGCCGACCAGCTGAGTCTCCACCTGGGTGAACATGTAGGCATCCCTGTTGCTGTCGTGCCCTGTGTAGTGATGGTAAAGCTGCGGTAGTCCCGAACCTTCGTACTCGGTCCCGAAGGTCTGGTTGAACCAGTCAACCACTATGGCCTGCCCATCCGGATTGATGCTCGGCATGAAGAGAAAGATGACGTTGTCCAGGATATTCTGGATGTAGGGGGAATTTTCGGTGGCGAGACGATGTACCGCAAGAAGGGCCATCTGAGTGCTGCCGATCTCTGAACCGTGAATTGCGCATGTGATGCACACTACGACTTTTCCATCTGCAATGAGGCGCTCCGCCTCCGCCTTGCTGGTGATGCTGTCAGGATCGTAGAGCCGGCGGTTGATCTCTTTCAGACGGTCGAGGTCCTTCATGTTCTCTTCAGAAGTAATTGTCAGCATTATGAATGGATTGCCGAGCGTCGATTTGCCCAGCTCGGTCACCATGACCCGACCTGAGGCAGCATCGGCCATGTTCATGTATTCGACGATCTGGTCCCAGTGGGCGAGTTTGTTGTCGGCGCCGACCGGGAATCCGAGGAAGCTTTCCGGGCTCTGAAGCTGTTGAGCCTGAATCGTGACCGCACTGCTCAGCAGGATGAGAGCGCCCAGCACACTGCCCGTTACTGCTGACAGGTGACGACAATTCCGGTTGAGATAATCGAACATGAATGGAACTCCTGTTTTCAGATTGAGTGTTGAGGGAGTCTATTCCCGAACCACCTGGCACGCAAGAGAATCGCAGACCCGAAAGAGTGAATCAGTCGGAGGATGGATTGACCCTGCGCCTCAATATTTTCTTCTGCCCCTGTTTCTTTTTGTTCTTCAGCCGGCGCAGTCTGGAAATTCTGCTCGGCCTTGTGCGGCGCCGCAGTCTCTTTTTCTCGGCGGCTTCCTTCTCCTGCTCAAGTTCCTGCAGTTTTTTGGCGAGCCTCTCAAGCGCCTTAATACGGTTGCGGTACTGCGATCGGCTCTCTGAAGCAATCACAACGATGCCGGTCGGGCGGTGGGTCACCCGTACCGCGGTCTCCGCCTTGTTCCGGTGCTGGCCGCCCGGTCCGCCGGTCCGTGTGAACTCGATGTCACATTCCTGTTCCAGTTCTTCGATCAGCATGCCACAATAATAGTGCGTATGGCACACTATATTACATGCCATTACATTCTGGAGGATTTCAGATGGCTGATCATCGTGTCGAAAAAGATTCACTCGGGGAGGTAGAGGTACCCCTCGATGCACTCTATGGAGCGCAGACCCAGCGGGCTGTAGATAATTTCGGGATAAGCGGGATCAGGTTTCCCCGGGTTTTCATCCGTGCGTTGGGACTGATCAAGGAAAGTGCCGCAGAAGTGAATCTCGAACTGGGACTGCTCGAGCCGACAGTTGCCGCAGCAACAGGCCGGGCGGCTGCAGAGGTGGTTGGCGGCCAGTGGGATGAACAGTTCCCGATAGACATCTTCCAGACCGGTTCGGGTACATCCACCAATATGAACGCCAATGAGGTGATCGCAAGGCGGGCCGGCCAGATCCTCGATGGCGAAACAGGGATGGGGCAGGTGCATCCCAATGACCATGTCAATCTCGGCCAGTCATCTAATGACGTGATCCCTTCGGCGATACACATCAGCAGTTACCTGCAGGTAGCAGAAGAACTCCTTCCCGCGTTCGCGCATCTAGCAGAATCACTGCGGAAAAGAGCAGGTGAACTGGCTGATGTCGTCAAGACGGGCAGGACTCACCTGATGGATGCCATGCCGGTTACGATGGAACAGCAGTTGAGCGGCTGGGCATTTCAGGTTGAACAGAGTACCGAGAGGGTGGAGTCGTGCCTGCCCAGGCTGGCCAGGCTTGCTCTAGGTGGCACAGCTGTCGGCACCGGCATAAACACGCATCCGGAATTCGGGAAGCGGATTTCAGAGAAATTATCGCAGAAAACAGGGCTGCCCTTTGCCGAGACCGACCAGCATTTTGCAGCCCAGGCAGGGATGGATACGGTAACCGAGCTCAGTGGCCATCTGAAAACAGCGGCGTCGGCACTGATGAAAATTTCTAACGACATGCGCTGGATGAACAGCGGCCCCGGAGCCGGTCTGGGAGAGATCGTTCTGCCCGAACTGCAGCCCGGTTCAAGCATCATGCCGGGCAAGATCAATCCGGTTATCTGCGAGGCGATGATGATGGTATGCGTCCAGGTTGCCGGAAACGATGTGGCCGTATCTGAAGGGAACAGCCGGGGGAATTTCGAGTTGAACTTAATGCTTCCACTAATCGCCCATAATGTTCTGGAGTCGATAACGATTCTGGGACATGGGAGCAGACTGCTGGCCGACAAAGCAGTAGCGGGCTTTACGGTCAATAGGGAGAGGATATCAGGCCTGCTGGGCACCAATCCTGTTCTGGTAACAGCATTGAGCCCGGTGACTGGTTACGACAAGGCTGCCGAGATAGCGAAAGAGGCCGGATTGCAGGGCAGGAGCATTCTGGAAGTTGCAGCCGAAATGACAGATATCCCCCACGCAGAACTTGAGAAGCTGCTCGATCCACGGCGATTGACAGAGGGTGGGTTGGAATAGTAATGACGACAATTTTGATTTTTGGAGCTCTGATTCTGCTGATCCTCTTTCTGCCGGTTGACCTGATCAGATCGA
>Ga0255052_10003807_pt1 | contig 10340 bp, 7 predicted proteins | sample JV7_2_21_MG_FD_188632 | JGI IMG/M metagenome (GOLD analysis project Ga0255052, IMG submission 188632) | Seawater microbial communities from Jervis Inlet, British Columbia, Canada - JV7_2_21 | ecosystem: Environmental > Aquatic > Marine > Inlet | place: Canada: British Columbia | collected...
CCGATTTGCAATGCCGCATTAATCACTGTCCCTGATACTTTAAAGCTTAGACGAGACTCTCTGCTGGACTTCGACGTACCGGAAAAACTCCGATCACGGAAGACGCTGGCATCGCTCACTGTCACGTAACGCACGGGACGGAGCCTCTCTTCCACAGCTTCGTCGGTTTTACCGCATGCAGCCAATATCAAGGTTGCGATAAGCAAAGTGCAAACGCTGGCTTTCATCATTTTGTTCCCGTCAGTGCCTCGCGCAATTCGGCGGCCTGAGCGTCTCTGGCTTCGGGCGTTAACCGGAAGTCGTAGCCACCTATCGCTCGTTGCAGCGACATAATCGTAATAAGAAAGTTATACAGCGATTCATCCTTAGCTGCCGACGCAATTAAATTGGTGTCTTGCGCATCGAGCTGCTCGATGATCGTCACAGTACCCCTGGCATACGCGTCACCCACAAGATCAAGGTTCTTTTGCGACGCGTCGGCGGCGGTGGCAGCCAGGTCGATCTGGCCATAGGCTGCTTCTGTCGCATGCAGCTGGTTGCGAACCCGCTCCTCGACTCTTTCTTCGGTAGAGCGGCGCAATGACTCCAGTTGCCGCAATTCGAAACTGGCCTTGGAGACGTTCGCCTTCCTGAGGCCGCCCGAGAAAAGCGGCAGCGTGGCCTGTACGCCAATGCTCCAGTCGTCGAGGCCCTGACCTGCCGATGGCCCGGCACCAAGCCCGGACTGGCTCAGATTGCTCGTGTACCGCCCACCGATTGAGAAATCGGGCAACCAGTAGGCGCGTCGCTGGCTGTTGAGTTCACGCCGCTTGGCCGCTATCTGCGCATCCAGTTGTATCAGCTCCGGCGCCTGGCGTAGCGCCATGTCGATGTAGAAGCGTGAAAAGCGAGCATAGTCCGCAGGGCTTCTTAGCAATTGATCGAACTCTGACAGTTTCATGATGAACGGCTCATCGAAGTTCGCCTCTTTTAAGGCAAATCGGGTGCCCTGCGGCCCGTGGAGGATGCGATTCAATGTATCCCACGATTGCTTCAACGCAGCCCTTGCGTTGAGGACAAGAATTTGTGCCCGCGCGACTTCGGCTTGCCAGCGATAAACGTCGGCGCGTGTCGACGTTCCCAGGCGGACCCGGTCTTCCGCTAGCTCGAGATTGGCCCGTGTGATCTTGAGATTATTTTGCTGCACAGCAAGCTGCGAGCGCGCATTCAGTACCGTGTAATACGATGTCGTCGCCGCCTGTATGACGTCGAGTTTGAATTCCTCCAGGTTGGCCAGACGGCTCCTCTGCAACTCCTTCTGGATCTTCAGGTTCGCACTCGCGGCATCGGAATAGATGAGTTGATCCAGGCTGAGTGCGGCATCGCTTGATCGCTCGGCGGACAGGCCTGAAGACACCAATATCGAATCTTTGCGCTGCGTGTAGCCCGTCGATGCACCGATCTGCGGCAACAAATTCGACCTGGCTCGAGCGATCTCTTCAAGACCCGCTTGCACGCCGAATTCCTCGGCCTGCAGATCCTGGTTTTCCGCCAGCGCCAAACGTGCGATTTCGACGATGCCGTACTGTTGTCCAATAGCGTCCTCATCCTGATGCAACAGGACGGCATCGCCCAAAACATCAAAACTGGGCGACAGGCCGAGGCGCCGCGCTGTAGCCATATTGATGGTTAGCTGCTTCCTGCTCCCCGATCCGGTCGGTTGATCCTCGGCACGCTCGCCCAGCATGACGGCCTGCATGTTGAGTGCGTTTAGCCGCGCCTGGCGATCGACGTCTCGTGGCTCTGAATTGGTGGCAAGCAAGCCACTTTCAACATCCGCTACGCCGACGAAACTGTAACTGGGCAAACCCGCCGCGTTGATCGCCTCGACGAGATGTTCAAAATCTGCCGTTGGCATTCGTGGCAATCCGACGACAAATATCGCATCTGTATTAGCGGGCACTCGATTCATCAGGCGATGGTCTACTCCATCATGCGTCACCTCGAGTAACTCAATACCTCTTGCATCGCTCGCCGCGTAGGCGGCATCGCGAAGTTCCGTGATGGCCGACGCCAGGCTCGAATCGATAAACACGGTGAGGTTACGATACGGAACAATTCTCGCGAGCGTATCCAGGTCGATCGCGAAGTCCGCAAAAGCACTCAAATAGTTGAGATTGGCCACGCCGGACTTCCCGACTGTCGCTTCGCCAGGGAGCAGTCCGGTATCAATGATAATGGGAAGAAACGTTGGTTTCGAAAACTCGCGTTTAGTGGCCGCAAGCTGATTCGCAACAAAGCCGGTGACCAGCACCAGATCGACGTCGGCAGCGTCGTAAGCATCCTCAATCGCTGCATCAACGGATTCTTTACTCCATTCGCCAGAATAACGCCGAATCTGCACGTCGAACTCGCTGGCCGTCAGCGCCAGAAGTTCATCGATGTAGATTTGATGCAACTCCGCAAGGCGATCCGATGGCCCGTCGTCCACAACAGCCACAACGAATCGCTCCTGTGCCATAAGCGGTACGGCCAGAATCATCAGGACTGTGGAGAACAGAATCTTCAAGGGATAGAAATTGGACCAGAGCCCACGCCATACCGCAAGGGCCACGGTCGACTGGTATATTGTCAGTCGTGCGTAGCATCTTCCTTACCCTGATAATTCTGGCAGCAACCACGGCTAAAGCCACCGTGCCACACTTCACCGAGATCGCCATCGACGCCGGATTCCGTGTTGAGCAACCCGTTCTTGTTGCAAGTCTGACCGGAGATAACAGCCGACACATCGTGCTGGCCGGTCGCGACGATGACCATCAGCAGCGCATGGCCGTCTTCCGCCTGGGTTCTGAGCACGACCAGGGCGCAGAACTCATCCTCTCGCTGTCCCCCGGACCCAACCTGATCGCCTACGACGTCGGCCGCATCGGCGAACGTGACGCCCTGTTCTTCATTGAGCCCGGCCGCGTCCTGCGCTATGACTTTGCCAGCGGCGAATTCGTCGAGTTCGCAGAGATTCGGACGATCTACGGCCAGGAACGGGTTGGTGAAATCGTACCGATCGATTTCTTCCGCGACGTCAATAAGGATGAGAGGGACGATTTGATCGTGCCGGACACCGCAGGGTATCGGCTGCGCCTGCAACGCCCGGACAACAGCCTCGGAGACGAAATCGTACTGCAGGAAAGCAGTAGCATGACCGTATCGGGCGGCATCGTCAGCTTCGAGAGCCGACCGCTCTTCAACGGCGATATGAACTTTGACGGCCTCACCGACCTCGCGGTGTGGCGTGGTGATTCGCTGCGCGTCTATCCGCAGCTGTCGGGCGAACGCTTCCAAGGTAAACCACAGGTCCTGACACTTGGGTTGAGCCTTCCGACCGAGGCCGAGACACGGGCGTTGCGGACAGGCCGTAGCGCGATAGACCTGATCGGGCTCATCGAGAAACGAATCTGGTCGATCCAGGATCTGAATAACGATCAGCTGCCGGACATCCTGACCGAGACCACTCTGAGCAAAGGTGTTTTTGACAAACAAAATGACTTCCGTTTGCATTTAGGGCGTCGCGACGGTGACCGGGTTGTGTACCGTGAGAAGGAAGATGCGCTACTCGCGTCAAAAGGACTGCAGTACGGCCTTATCACCACAGATATAGATGGCGACGGCAAGAAGGACCTGCTCGTCCGAAAGGTCCGTCTGACGTTCGCCAGAGTCATTAGGGCGCTGCTCTCCGGCAACGTATCGCTGCAGCTGCATTTTTTCAGGATGACGGACGCCGGCAGTTACGCGGAGAAAGCCAATTACATCACCAAGACCAATGTCAGCTTCAGTATGTCGAGCGGCCAGGTTGATATTCCTGCGATCAAAGTCGCCGATTTTGATGCCGACGGACTCCAGGACCTGATGATGCAGACCAAACCCGATCGCCTGAGCTTTTTTCACGGCATCCCGAACGCGGACCTTTTTGCCGAAGACGCAGTCGAATTGTCGATCGAATTGCCGCGCAATGGTGATCTCGTTGCGGCCGAGGACATTAACGACGACGGCCGCGCAGATCTGATCATTCGTTACAATGCCGCTGACGCTGACGGATGGACGAATACTGTGCGCTTGTTGCTTGCCGGATCTTGATGGGGCTTTGTTCATTCCCGCTGCGGCGGTGCGGTGCCGCAGCGCCCTTTGCGAAAATGTCGAATGCCTTTACAGTGCCTTGAGCTGACTGTTGTAAGTCATTGAAATTAAAGGCGGTCCGTTTCTGGCACATGCCTTGCACTCATTTTCGGCATGAATACTCTACATGCCGCAAGATTCGCCCTCATCTCTCTGCTCATCACCGTACCATTGTCCTCCGCTATGGCTGGCGAGCTGAGCACCGTATTCAACGGCAGGTCAATTCACGTGGGTGCGAGCGAAGAATGGAACGAAGACAACTACGGACTCGGCCTCGAATACCAGTTTGCGACGCAGTCGCGCTGGAAAAAAGTGCTGATGGCCAACGGCTTTCAGGACAGCAATGCCGAAATGTCGTACATGGCCGGCGGCGGTATTCATAGAAACCTGTATACCACGGATCGGCTGCACGGCTTCTATGTGGACGCAGGCATCAATGCCTTTGTAATGACGCGAAAAGACGTCAACGACAATCAGCCATTCCTGGGCGCATTGCCGAGCCTCACCGTAGGCAATCAGTACGTTGGTATTAACCTGACGTACCTGCCCAGACAGGCCGTCGAGAGAATGTATGACTCGGAGATGATGGACGAGTCCCTCAGCGGCATCGTCTTTCTGCAGTTTAAAATGAATGTCAGCCAATTAATGGGTGCTGACTAGCCCAATAAATCCGCCAGGATTTTCCTCGTAAGGTCCGACTACTCCTTATCTTTGAGATAGGATTGGGCCGTGATGTGACGAGGAAAGCCTCATGTACGCCAGACGCGTCTTTCTTGCACTAATTCTCACTGCGATCGCAGCTACACACACGGCCGTGTATGCGCAGGAAGTGCTCACGGGCATGTTCCGGCTGACCCATACGACAACGGAAGTCGTCGGGCCGCAGATGGCCGAGGCTCTCAGTGAAATCATCCCGATCGATGAAGAACTTCAGTGGCAGGTCTACGTACCGGAGACATATCGGCCTGGTAGACCGCCAGGAGTATTCGTGTTCATCGATCCGAGAGGATGGGGTGGCATTCCTGATAAGTGGCGGCCAGTTTTCGACAGCCACAATTTGATTTGGATCGGCGCGAAAATGAACGAACGAAATCCGCCAGAGATCAAGAGAGTGTTAACGACGCGCCTGTCCAAGGACGTACTTGAAGGGGATTACGCAGTCGACCTGAATCGACTGTACGTTGGTTGCGCCGGAAGTGGCGCGCTAACCGCCGTAAACGTGTTGCTTTCTGCCAACGAGTTTATGGGAGCCGTATATATGAGCGGATCGCTGTATTGGGGCGACAACAAACCGCAGACGCTTGACCAATTGAGGCGCAAGCACCACGTGTTTATTACTGGCAGCAATGACGAAGCCAAGAAAACCGTGCGCCGCGACTACGAGAGTTATAAGAAAGACGGCATCGAGAACGCCAAACTCATCTTCGAAACCGGCAGGCTTCGCGACATGCCGGAACCGGAACACATCGATGAGGCCATTCGTTACCTGGATTCGCGTTTGACGCGTTAGGCGCCGTACCGCTGGTGTACGACCGTGCTTTTCTGGCCATCTATCCCAGCTTGGCCTTGAGCTCGGCAACCTCAGCCTCCAGTTGACCGACGCGCTCTGCCAGTTCGGCCACACTAACTCGCTCTGAAGACGCTGTTGCGCTACGTGCCTGCGCCTGAGTTGCGTGAGCTTCCATGTCGACGGGGCCCGAGAACAGGTGCGTGTACTCCGAGTCTTTTCGCCCCGGCGTCCGCGGCAACTTCACGAGCATGGGCTCGCCCTCTCTCTCGATGAGGCTATCCACGGAAATCACGACCTCGCCGTTGTCGGCGAAGGAGTGCAGGCGGCCGCTGCGCGCGCGTATTTCGCCCGGCGTTTGCGGGCCGCGCAGCAACAACAGGCAGATGATCGCGAGCTGTGCATCGTCGAACTTAAGGTTGCTATAGCGAGTGTTGCAGAATCGCTGCGTGTACTTCTCGGTTCGGCTTTTGAAGTTCTCGTCCAGGCGCACGAGGTGTTTTGCCTCGAGTTGGCGAATGGTCTGCTGCACCTCGCCCTGCTTTAAAGCCATCACCGGGTTGCGGCCAGACTTCTGATTACAGGCGTTGGTGAGGGCGTTTAACGTCAGTGGGTACAGGTCCGGTGTGGCGATGGACTTTTCGATCAGGCAGCCAATTATGCGGGCTTCTTTATCGCTGAACTCTGGGAGCACGATCGGATCCTCGTTGGGTGGGTCCTACTTTGGTGTATTGGCTTGTCCGGGGCAACAGTGTGCGCATAAAGTGTCAAAAAGTCCGGCAAAATCGATTATTCGCGGCATCCAATGCGGGGTATTACCTATCTTGTTGAAAAATTGGACAATTACATCATATTCGTCCGCTCGCCTCTCCGAGAGCCGAAGTCGGTCGCAGTGATTATACGTATCGCGGCCGCGATCCCGGGCGGTTAGCGTATAGACATATACGTGCGACACAGGCCACGCAGGGATTTTCGAAATGATGAAGACAATCATCGAGCCGTTCCGGATCAAGATGGTAGAACCGATAAAGCTCACCACTCGCGAGCAACGCGAAGAGCTGATCGTGACGGCCAGGTACAACCCGTTTTTGCTCCGTGCAGAAGATGTCATTATCGATCTGTTGACCGACTCCGGCACCAGCGCGATGTCCTCCGACGCCTGGGCTGAAATGATGCGTGGCGACGAGTCCTATGCAGGGGCGAGAAGCTGGTTTCGCTTTCGTGACACCGTAAAGGACATATTCGGTTTCGAACAGGTTATTCCTACGCATCAGGGCCGTGCCGCCGAGCACATCCTGTTCAGCGTCATGGTGCAACCGGACTCGGTTATTCCGAATAACACGCACTTTGATACGACAAGGGCGAATATCGAGTTTTGCGGTGGTCGCGCCGTAGACATGCCGTGCCCGGAATCCGACGATCTCGACTCCGACTATCCGTTCAAGGGCAACATGAATATTGCCGCGCTGGAGACACTCGTGGCAGACGAGGGACCCGAGCATATCCCGTTGATAATGGTGACCATTACGAACAATTCGGGTGGGGGTCAACCGGTGTCGATGGCCAATATTAGAGAGATCAGCCGTGTCGCACGGGACGCCGGTATTCCTTTCTACATCGATGCCTGTCGCTTCGCCGAGAACGCACATTTCATCAAGCGACGTGAGGCTGGATACGAAAATTCGTCCGCAATCGATATCGCGCGCGAAATGTTCAGCTACGCCGACGGCTGCACAATGTCAGCCAAGAAAGACTCGTTCGCCAACATCGGTGGTTTCCTTTGCACCAACGATGCGGAGCTTGCACACCGGGAACGCAACATACTGATCCTGACGGAAGGCTTTCCTACTTACGGTGGCCTGGCTGGGCGTGATCTGGAAGCGATCGCCGTTGGTCTGCGTGAGGTACTGGATGAGCATTATCTTGAATACAGGCTGCTGTCGACACGCTATGTCGTCGAGCGCCTGCGAAGATCCGGAATCCCGGTTGTCACACCTGCCGGTGGGCACGCTGTTTATCTCGATGCGCGTCGTTTCCTGCCCCACCTGGAACCATTGCAGTATCCGGGCCAGGCCCTGGTCGTGGAACTGTATCTGGAGGCCGGAATTCGCAGCGTCGAGATTGGCACCGTGATGTTCGGCGCCGATCCGCATTCGGGCGAGGAGCGCCCTGCTCGTCTCGATCTGGTTCGCCTCGCAATCCCGCGCCGCGTGTATACGCAGAGCCACATGGACTATGTCCTCGAGGGCATTGGTCTCGTGTGGGAACGGCGTGCGGATATCCGTGGGATGCGCATCGTACGGGCGCCAAAATTCCTGCGGCATTTCACAGCCGAATTCGAGTGGCTTTAACAGCACAACCAAGTAATATCCCGCAGTGCTAGATCTCTCCAATATCAGCCTTCGCCGCGGGCGGAAGGTACTCGTGCAAAACGTCAGCTTTCAGCTGCATGCCGGGCAGCGGATGGGCCTGATCGGGGCGAACGGCAGTGGCAAGTCATCGTTGTTCGCGATGCTCCTGGGTGAGCTTGAGGCAGATGACGGTGAACTCGGGCTACGCCCCGGCGAAGTGATTGCGCACGTTGCGCAGGAAAGTCCGCACGGCTCGGGCTCCGCTGTCGACTATGTAATGGACGGTGATGCAGAGCTTCGCGCAGTACAGGCAGCCATTGCTGAATGCGAAGCGAGCACGTCTGATGACAGCGCCAACTTGCATCCCCTGCACGAACGCATGGAAGCCATTGATGGATTCAGTGCCGAGTCACGTGCAGCCAGGCTATTGGCCGGTCTCGGCTTTGCGGATGCAGACAATCGCAAACCGGTTCGGGATTTTTCAGGTGGCTGGCGTATGCGTCTTAACCTCGCCCGCGCATTGATGTGCCGCTCCGACATTCTGCTACTCGATGAACCAACCAATCACCTCGATCTGCCCGCCATATTGTGGCTGGAACGCTGGTTGAAGCGCTACGAGGGGCTATTGCTGGTCATTTCGCATGACCGCGATTTCCTGGACCAGGTGTGCACACGTATCGCCCACATCGAGCATCAGGAAATCCGCCTGTTCACAGGTAACTACAGCCAGTTCGAGGCACAGCGCTCTGAACAACTGGCTCAACAGCAGGCCATGTATACGCGCCAGCAAAAAGACATCGCGCATATTCAAAGCTATGTGGACCGCTTTCGTTACAAAGCATCCAAGGCACGTCAGGCGCAGAGCCGGCTCAAGATGCTCGAGCGCATGCAAAAGATCGCACCGGCGCATGTGGATTCACCGTTTCGCTTCCACTTCAGCGAGCCGAAAAAACAACCGCAGCATTTGTTGGGGCTGATTGATGCGTCGGTCGGTTATCAGAATGGCGACGACGAGGTCACGGTACTCAGCGGCATCAACCTGAATCTGTCTGCCGGGGACCGCGTGGGTCTGTTGGGTGTGAATGGTGCCGGTAAGTCGACGCTCGTCAAGGCGCTGGACACCGGCAGCACCGTCCTCGAAGGAGAACGCGTCATCGGCAAGGACACCAGGATCGGTTACTTCGCCCAGCACCAGTTGGAACTCCTGAAACCCGAACAAAGCCCGATCGATCACCTGCGCGTTTTCGCGCCCGATGATCGCGAACAAGACTTGCGAAATTTCCTCGGTCGATTTGGTTTCAGCGGCGAGCGCATATTCGAGCCCGTCGCGCCGTTCTCCGGTGGTGAGAAAGCGCGTCTGGTGTTGGCATTGATGATTCGTCAGCAACCGAACCTGTTGCTGCTCGATGAACCAACCAATCACCTGGATCTTGAAATGCGTCAAGCGCTGAGTGTCGCACTGATCGAATACACAGGTGCCCTGGTAGTCATCTCACACGATCGTCATCTTCTACGCAGTGTGTGCGACGAACTGTTGATCGTTCACGACGGCGTTGTTGATCGCTTCAAGCACAGCCTGGATGATTACCCGACGTGGCTAAAGGAGCAGGAACCCGGCGGAAACAAGAGCAGCGGCGACTCGGCGGCCGACCGCCCTGCCAGGCCCGTCAACAAGAAACAGCAGCGCCAGCAGCAGGCACGACGTCGTGAGCGCCTGAAACCGTTGTACGACAAGATTCGCGACATCGAAAAACAGCTGAGGACAAGTCGCAGCGATCTGGAAGCGCTTGATCTACGGCTCGCCGACGAGACCATCTATTCCGATCCGGACCGTAAAGATGAGTTGTCCAAACTCCTGCAAGACCAAGCCACTGTGAAGTCAGAGATTGAGGCACTCGAGTGGAACTGGTTAGACGCAAGCGAAATCCTGGAGAAAGCGAGCTGACGACGCTCAATCGGAACACGAGTTACATTATGAACCAGTTCCGTGAAAGCCCTCGGATGTGCGTGCTAGTCTCGGGCGGATGTTTCTGCCAATAAAAGCTGACTTCAAGTTGCCGCACTGGCCGGTGCTGACGGTGCTCGTCTGCCTCGTGTGCCTCGGTGTCTTTCTCAAGCAACAGAGCGACTGGTCGGAGTTCGGACTGGCCGTTGAACGCTACTGCGCCAAACCACAAAGCCATTTGACTGAAATGGTAATGACCAGAGTGGATGGGCTGCAGGACGCCGAGTTTTGCGGCGAGGTGATGTATCACCTGAGCCAGTCCGACGACGAGGCCGGGGATATCGCAGAGATCGTAGGCTCCATCAAGCCTCTCACCGGCTTCAGCACC
>Ga0255052_10003808_pt1 | contig 10340 bp, 18 predicted proteins | sample JV7_2_21_MG_FD_188632 | JGI IMG/M metagenome (GOLD analysis project Ga0255052, IMG submission 188632) | Seawater microbial communities from Jervis Inlet, British Columbia, Canada - JV7_2_21 | ecosystem: Environmental > Aquatic > Marine > Inlet | place: Canada: British Columbia | collected...
ATGTTGGTATCGATCTGATCCCTACGCGGGTGATCGTTGACATCAACCTTTCGCTCACTGAGGTCCACAGATAGCCAGGCCGGAGCCTCGCGTCCCTGAGTGTCCACTGCGTGCTGTATGACTATTGCGTCCTTCGACTTCGGCTTGACCGTGACCACGTCGCCGGGACTGACCTGGAAGGAAGCAATATCCACCTTCTTCCCGTTGACCTGAAGGTGCCCGTGATTCACGAGCTGACGGGCCTGGGGACGGGTAGCGGCTAGACCCGAGCGCCACACGACATTGTCGAGACGCTGCTCGAGCAGCTGAAGAAGGCTGTCGCCGGTGATTCCCTCACGACGGGCGGCCTCTTTGTAGTAGAGCCGGAATTGCTTCTCGAGCACTCCGTACATGGTGCGGAGCTTCTGCTTCTCGCGAAGCTGGATCAGATAGTCGGACTCACGAATCCGGCCCCGACCGTGCTCACCCGGCGGGTAAGGACGACGGTCGACGGGGCACTTCTTCGACTGGCACAACGGTGTACGGGCTCGACGACACGCCTTGTGTCGGGGGCCTGTGTAACGAGCCATCAGCCGCGCCGCCTTTTCGTGGGGCGACAGCCATTGTGAGGGATCGGAGTGACGTCACGGACGTACGTGACTTCCATGCCCATGTTCTGAAGTGTGCGAACCGCTGTGTCACGACCTGATCCGGTCCCGGACACGATGACGTCCAGCTTGCGGATCCCGTGCTCACCGGCCCGACGGGCAGCCTCTTCGGCAGCAACCTGTGCGGCGTAGGGAGTCGACTTGCGAGAGCCCTTGAATCCGACCGAGCCGCCTGAAGTCCATGCAACGGTGCTACCGGTCTGATCGGTGATATTGATGATTGTGTTGTTGAAGCTCGCCTTGATGTGAGCCTGACCGTGCGAGATGTTCTTGCGCTCGCGCCGTCGTACTCGCTTGGAGCCTTGTTGATTCGCCATGACTACTTGGTGACCTTCTTCTTCCCGGCAATGGCAACGCGTCGACCTTTGCGGCTCCGGGCGTTGGTATGGGTGCGTTGTCCACGAACGGGCAACCCACGGCGGTGGCGGATGCCCTGATAGCTCCCGATCTCGATCTTTCTCTTGATGTTCTGCTGGACTTCTCGCCGCAGATCACCTTCGACCTGGAACGTGTCGTCGATGTAACGACGGATCTTGGCCACTTCGTCGTCGGTCAACTGGCGAACACGGGTGTCGCCGTCCACCCCTGTCGCGTCAGAGATCTGGTGGGAGCGGGTCAGGCCGATCCCGTAGATGTATGTGAGGCCGATCTCGAGCCTCTTGTCGCGTGGGAGGTCCACTCCCGCAATACGAGCCATTAATTCAGTACCTCATCCTTGCCGTTGCTTGTGACGGGGATTGCTGCAGATCACCCAGACGCGGCCACGACGCCTGATGATCCGACACTTTTCGCACATCTTCTTTGTTGAAGGTCTCACCTTCATCACGTTCTCCAAAACCTCGATCAAACTCTCGGCTACACGCAACCGTTTGCCGGCTTGAACGCGTTTTTGACCAGGCCACAGCCGATCTCAACCGAAAAAATGGCTGGAAAGGCCTGACCTGGGCCGAAATAATGCACTACAGACCCGGGGATGGGACGAAGTGACCCCACGATATTACCCACGGACCGCATTCTCCTCAAGTTCAACCGGAACAGCCTCTTCACCGGCTGTAAACACCAGGGGCCCGTCCGGGGTAATTGCCACCGTGTGCTCGAAGTGGGCGGAGAGCGAACCGTCCTCGGTCCGGACTGTCCAGCCATCGGCATCGACCTTGGTTTGCCGCCCTCCCAAGTTGAACATCGGCTCAATGCACAGTGACATCCCGGTTCTGAGTTTCATTCCCTGACCACGAGTGCCGAAGTTGGGCACCTGGGGCTCTTCATGCATCTGACGACCGATGCCATGACCCACATACTCTTCGACCACGCCGTAACCCTGGGCATCGCCCACACCTTGAACTGCGGCGCTTATGTCCTCGACGTGGGCACCCTTCTTGACTTCCCGCAGCCCGGCCCAGAGGGCCTCCAGGGTGACGTCCATCAGGTTCTGGGCCTCGACCGACACTTTGCCGACACCAACGGTAAAAGCGGCGTCACCGTGGAAGCCTTCATAGATCGCTCCCGCGTCGACCGACAGAATGTCGCCCTCCCGGAGCTTGGTCTTGGCGGGGATGCCGTGGACGATCACGTCATTCGGTGAAACACAAAGCGTCGCGGGATAGGTGCCCAGATATCCCAGGAACGAAGACGTGCAACCCCGCTCCTTGAGAATTCGAGCCGAAATCGCTTCGAGCTCGAGAAGAGAGACGCCAGGCTTTATCGCGTCGCGGACCGCCTCATGGATAGCTGCCACGGCTGCGCCGGCGATCTGCATCTTGGCGAACTCACGACTGCTCTTGATGGTTATCAAGGGGTAAGCACCCCCAGAATCCGTTGGGTGATCTCGTCCATCTCGCCGAGTCCGTCGATGGCAGAGACGAGATCACGTTGCCCGTAGACCTCGAGCAGAGGGGCGGTTTGCTCGAGATAGACCTTGAATCGAGTGCGGATCGTCTCCTCGCTGTCGTCTTCGCGACCTCTTGCGAGAAGCCGCTCGACCAGCTCGTCTTCGTCGACGTCGAACACCACGACCCGGTCCAGGCCATCTGCGCCGATCAATCCGTCGAGCGCCTCGACCTGGGGCAAGGTTCGGGGAAAGCCGTCCAGGATGTAGCCATTGGCTGCATCCGACTCGGCGATTCTCTCCGCCAACATGGCCACAGTGATCTCGTCGGGGACATAGTCTCCGGCGGCCATGATGACATCGACCTGCTTGCCGAGATCGGTCCCGTTGGAGACATGGTGGCGGAACATGTCTCCAGTGGAGATATGTGGGATACCGAGACGCTCGGCGACCCGGCTTGCCTGAGTCCCCTTACCGGCCCCGGGGGGGCCGATAAATAGCAGCCTCACGAAGTGAGACGCCTATTCGTGTGCAGGCATGCGCGTTCTACGCGCACCGGTGCACACGAAGGGGGTCGCAATGCGACGCCGTGTGCACCGGTGCGCGCTATTCGCGCCGTGCTGCACACGACTGTCAAGTAAGGATTCCCTCGTAGTTCCGCATCGTCAGCTGCGACTCGATCTGCTTCATCGTCTCCAGGGCGACACCCACGACGATGAGGATGGAAACACCGGAGAAAGCGATCGAGATGCCCCAGACCGCTCCGGCTATTGCAGGCAGAATCGCAATGGTGGCGAGGAATATCGAGCCAGGCAGTGTGATCCGGTTGAGGATGAACGCCAGATGCTTCGACGTCTGCCGACCGGGGCGAACCCCGGGCACGAACCCACCCTGACGCTGGATCATCTCGGCCTGCTTCTCCGGATCGAACTGGATCGCTGTGTAGAAGTAGGTAAAGAAGATGATCAGGCCGAACAGGATGGCGATGTACCACCAACTAACGCCGGAGGCGCCTCCTCCGAGGTTCCCATCGATCCAGTTATAGACCCGCTGCAACCAGGCGGCATCGCTGGGAATCGCAGTGATGATCAAGGATGGGATCAAAAGCACTGAGGTGGCGAAGATGACCGGGATCACACCGGCCGTGTTCACCTTCAGCGGAATATAGGTCGACTGTCCCCCCATGACCCGGCGACCCCGGACCCGCTTGGCGAATTGGATTGGGATCCTTCGCTGACCCTGGTCGACGTAGATGATCGCAACGATCATCAGGAGGAAGATCGCCATCACCACCACGAACCGGATGGGAAGGTTGGCGGCGACCGTCTGACCCCAGATCTGCCCGAAGATGAACGGGAACTGGCTCAGGATCGACACGAAGATGATCAGAGACATCCCGTTCCCAACGCCCCTCTGAGTGATCAACTCACCAAGCCACATCACCATCGCTGTGCCGGCCGTCATCGTTAAGACAATCAGGATGACCCGCCCCGGCGTGTAGTTGGGGACCAGATCGATTCCTTGGGTGAACTGACCACTGTGGAACAGGAACGTGAAACCGGTCGACTGGATCAACGCCAGGACGACGGTCATATAACGGGTCCACTGTGTGATCACCTTGCGACCTGATTCGCCCTCCTCCTGAAGTGACTGGAGACGGGGAATCACAACGGTGAGCAGCTGCATGATGATCGAGGCTGTGATGTAGGGAATGATCCCGAGGGCAAACACCGAGAAAGACTCCAACGCTCCACCGGAGAACAAGTTCAACAAGCCATAGATCCCGCCGGCCTGCTGTTGGTCCTGGAAGGTTTTGACTGCCTCGAGGTCGATCCCGGGCACCGGGATGGTGGCACCGAGTCGATACACACCGAACATCGCCAGGGTGAAGAGGATCTTCGCCCGGAGGTCCGGAATCTTGAACATGTTGCGGTAAATGGAAAGCATTAGCTGTGATTGTGTCCTGGATCAGTGGCTATCAGACGCTTCAGAGGATCTCGACGGTTCCGCCGGCATCCTCGATTTTCGATTTCGCCGATGCGCTGAACGCATGGGCCTTGACGGTGAGAGCCCTATCGAGATCACCTTCGGCAAGAACCTTGACCCGACCCTTGTGACGAATCATCCCCCGCTCGCGCAACGTCTCTGGCGTCACCTCGGCTCCGGCGTCGAACACTTCGAGCGCCGCGAGGTTGACGATGGCGAATTCTTCCTTGTTGGGGTTCTTGAAGCCAGGCAGCTTGGGGAGTCTCATCGCAAGAGGGGTCTGACCACCCTCGAAACCGGGGCGGAGAGAGTTGCGAGCCTTCAGGCCCTTGGTTCCCCTGCCGGCGGTCTTGCCACGTCGGCCACCCTCACCACGACCGACCCGGATCCTCTTCTTCTTGGATCCGCGCGCGGGCGACAGGTGATGCAGTTTCAGCTGCTCTTTCTTGTCGGACATTCGTTACTCCTGCTATTTCTCGTCCACCTCGACGAGATGGGCCACCTTGGCCAGCATCCCGCGGAGGGACTCGGAATCAATGTGCTCGCGCGACGAGTTGATCTTGCGCAATCCGAGCGACTCGACAGTCGCACGAGTCTTCGGCTTCTCGCCGATAGTCGACCTTCTCAGAGTCACTGTCACGGTTTTTGTCTTGGTCTTGGCCATGGCTCAAACCTCAGTTGGAGGAGTGCGCTCGTAGCGCCTCGGTCGAGCGGTAGGCATCGAGAAGACCTGGAGGCACGATGTCCTCGGCCTTCTTACCACGCAGCTTGGCAACATCATCAGGCCGACGCTGTCCGGTCAGGCCGTTCATCGTCGCAGTCGCCACGTTGAGGTGGGTCGGGGATCCAAGTGACTTGGCCAGGGCATTCTTGATGCCTGCTGCCTCGAGGATCTGACGCACGGCACCACCGGCGATGACACCGGTACCGGGAGCGGCGGGCTTGAGGAGCACCCTGGAAGCGCCATGCTCACCGATGATCTCATGGACGATTGTCTGCCCGGCCATTGGTATCTCGACCATTGAGCGACGAGCGGTCTCCATGCCCTTTTGAATGGCGGCGGGGACTTCCTTTGCTTTCCCGTAGCCGACACCGACCTTGCCATTGCCGTCTCCGACAACAACCAGGGCTGTGAAACTGAACCGACGACCACCCTTGACGACTTTGGCGACACGGTTGATCTGGATGACGCGTTCGTCGTATGGGCTTTGCTGTTCCTTGTTGCGACCTTGTGACCGCTGTTGACGTGCCATCAGAACTCCAATCCGGCTTCTCGGGCGGCGTCGGCCAGAGCTTTGACCTTGCCGTGGAACTTGTAACCGCCCCGATCGAAGACAACTCCCTCGACACCGGCTTTCTTGGCTCTATCGCCAACAAGCGTGCCCACCTGGGCAGCGGTGTCTTTGTTGAGAGCCTTGCCCCGCATGTCCGCCTCCTGGGAAGAGGCGGCCGCGATGGTGTGGCCCTCGAGGTCGTCTATGACCTGTGCGTAGATGTAACGATTGCTGCGAAATACCGCGAGACGGGGCTTCTCCCCCGTGCCCCGAACACGCTTGCGCACCCGGGTGTGGCGGCGGGCCCGAGCATCTTGTCGAGAACCCTTCATACCTTTCCTGCCTTCCCGGCCTTGCGGCGAACGTACTCGCCGGCGTACCGAATCCCCTTGCCCTTGTAGGGCTCGGGGGGACGAACGTTCCGGATGTTGGCTGCCTCTTGTCCGACCTGTTCCTTGTCGATGCCCGAAACCACGATCTTGGTTGGCTCTGGCACTTCGAATGTGACTCCCTCCGGTGCTTCGACCAGAACCAGATGGCTGAACCCGACCTGTAGCTCCACGCCCTTGCCCTTCAGAGCGGCTCTGTAGCCGATACCCTGGATCTCGAGTTCCTTGGTGAATCCCTCGGACACTCCTTTGACCATGTTGGCGAGAAGGGCGCGGCTCAGACCGTGCAGCGCACGGGACTCACGTGTGTCGTCCTGTCTCGTGACAGTCACATGTCCGTTGTCTAGCTCAAAGGCCACCCGGTCACTGAACTCCCGGGACAACTCTCCCTTGGAGCCTTTCACCGTCACGTTGGCCCCGTCGATGGCGACATCGACACCTGAGGGAACCTCTATCGGGGCCTTACCAATACGACTCATCTCACCACACCTCGCACACCACTTCCCCGCCAAGACGGCGACGACGCGCCTCTCGATCGGGAAGTAGCCCACGGCTCGTAGAAACGACGGCAACACCAATACCACCCTGGACACGGGGAAGCTCGGCCGCTCCCCTGTAGATACGGTGACCCGGTTTTGAGATTCGCTTGATTCCCTCGATGGCCGGACGGCGCCGTTCGCCGTAGCGAAGGACCAACTCGAGCTCGCTGTGATGACCGTCTTGCTTGACTTCGAAACGGTCGATGAAACCTTCCGATTCGAGGATTTCGGCGATCTTCACCTTCATCTTCGAGGAGGGCATAGAGACACGCTCGTGACTAACTGCAACCGCGTTGCGGATGCGGGTCAACATGTCCGCGATTGGATCAGTGGTAATCGTCACCAGGAGGCCTTTCTGACACCGGGCAACTCGCCCTTCGAAGCCAACTCACGAACACAGATCCTGCACATGCCGAAATCGCGCAGATAGGCACGAGGCCGCCCACAGCGCTGGCAACGGTTGTACCCACGCACCTTGAACTTCGGTTCGCGTTTTTGTTTCGCGATTAGAGATTTCTTAGCCACTAATTTCCTCCTGAGACGTCAGCCGGCGTCCTGCGAAACGGGAAGCCGAAGGCGTCGAGTAACGCCTTGCCCTGTTCATCGTTCAAAGCTGTTGTAACGATCGTTATGTTCATTCCACGAGTTGTGGTGACGGAGTCGAAATCGATCTCCGGAAAGATCAACTGCTCCGAGGCACCAACGCTGTAATTGCCGTGGCCATCGAAAGCTTTCGGGTTGAGACCGCGAAAGTCACGGACCCGGGGAATAGCCACAGCGAGGAGTCGATCGAAGAACTCCCACATGCGAGCGCCCCGCAAAGTTGCAGAAACCCCGATCGGCATTCCCTCTCGAAGCTTGAAGTTGGCAATCGACTTGCGAGCCTTGTTGACCCGTGGCCGCTGCCCGGTTATCAGGCTCAACTCCTCGGTGGCTTGCTCGACAGCTTTCTTGTCGGCGATGGCCTCACCAAGACCCATATTGACGACGATCTTGGACAGTGTCGGAATCTCCATGACATTGCTGAGTCCCAACTCCTCTTGAAGTTTGGGGGCAAGGGTCTCGGCATGAAGCGTCTTCAAACGTGGAGCGCTCATAGGTCACCCTCACATTTCACGCATATGCGGTGCTTGACACCGTCATCGTCGAATCGAGCGGCGATTCGAGTCGGGCCGCACTTTTCGCAAATGATCATCACGTTCGAGACGTCGACAGCCATGTCCTTGTCGATGATTCCCCCCTGCATGGTCGTACCGGTCGGCTTGGTGTGCCGCTTGGCCGTATTTACCCCTTCGACCTGGACCTTTCCCTTGTCGGGGAGAACCCTGGTGATCTTTGACTCTTTGCCGGCATCCTTGCCAGAAATGACCATCACCTTGTCTCCTGATTTGAGTTTCATGAGAAATCCTTTCGGATTCCGTCATCCGGCATCCGTGATCCGCGATCCGAAAGAGGGACGCGAACAGCGGAAAGCGGAAGACGGACAACGGACAACGGATGGCGAGACCAGCGAGCCATCAGAGCACCTCCGGGGCCAGCGAAACGATTCGCATGAATCGGCGGTCGCGCAACTCTCGAGCCACCGGTCCGAAGATGCGGGTGCCACGAGGCTGCAGGTTCTGGTCGATGATCACGCAGGCGTTGTCATCGAAGCGGATGTAGCTGCCGTCCTGACGCCGCGACGCCTTCTTGGTGCGGACCACGACGGCTCTGACGACTTCGCCTTTCTTGACCGATCCGCCGGGGTTCGCATCTTTGATGGTCCCGACAATCACATCGCCGACGCCCGCGTAGCGGCGCGACGAGCCACCGAGCACGCGGATGCAGAGCAGCTCGCGGGCACCGGTGTTGTCCGCCACCTTGAGACGTGACTCTTGCTGGATCATCTGGCGCGCTCGACAATCTCCACGACACGCCACCTCTTCTGCTTTGAGATCGGGCGGGTCTCCATGATTCGCACCGTGTCGCCATGTTTGGCGTCGTTGGTCTCGTCGTGGGCATGGAACTTGGCACTGCGACGGACAACCTTGTCGTAGCGACGATGCGCCGAAGAGGTAGGCACCTCGACAGTCACAGTCTTGTCACGGCTGTCCGAGATCACGACACCGACACGCATCTTGCGGCGATTTCTAGTTTCGTTCTCAGCCATCAGGCACTCTCCTCGATGCCGCCATCATCGGTGGCGGCCGCGGTCTCTTCGTCCGGGTTCATTTCACGCACACGCATCTCGGTGTGGATGCGGGCAATGTCCTTCTTGACCGCCTTGACTCGGGCGGTGTTGTCGAGCTGGTTGGTCGCCAGTTGGAAGCGGAGGTTGAATTTCTCCTCCCTCGCCTCGTCCAGGCTCTCCAACAGCTCTTCAGTTGTCATCTCGCGAATCTCGGCGGAGGTCATACGTCCTCCCGGCTTACGAATCGCGTCTTGATCGGAAGCTTGTGGCCGGCCTTGCGCATGGCCTCTCTGGCGACGTCCTCGGGCACGCCTGCTAGCTCGAACATGACCCGGCCCGGCTTGACGACAGCAACCCAGAACTCCGGGTTTCCCTTGCCAGACCCCATCCGGGTCTCGGCGGGCTTTTGGGTCACAGGCTTGTCCGGAAAGATTGTGATCCAGACCTTGCCACCGCGCTTGACCGCACGAGTGATGGCAACACGGGCCGACTCGATCTGACGGGCTGTGATCCAGTCCGCTTCGAGGGCCTGCAATCCGAACTCGCCGAAGTTCACGGTGGTTCCACCCTTGGCGACTCCTCGCCTGCGCCCACGGTGCTGCTTGCGATGCTTTGTTTGCTTTGGCATCAACATCGCTAGTTACTCCTCCTCACCCTTGGCCGACGCCTCGTCGGTCGAGGGGGGTGCATCTGCAACCGTGACGTCGTCACGGGCGCTCTCGTATTCGACCTGAGCTTCGGCTGCCGTCGGGCGACGACCGCCGCCGGCCTCGATGATCTTGCGACCACCACCGCCGGCCTCGATGAGACGCTTGCCGCCGCCGGCCTCGATGAGACGTGGCTTCGTATCGGCTCCTGCAGCCTCTTCGGCCCGGGACTTGATGCTTTTCTGGGTGCGGCGGGCAGGGCCACCGGTCGCAAGATCGGCCTCTGCAGCGATTCTGGCTCCGGAAACGGCGCCGCTGCCGACGACCTCTCCCCGGTAGACCCAGACCTTCACGCCGATGGTCCCGACAGTGGTGTGAGCTGTCGCAGTTCCGTAGTCGATATCGGCGCGCAGTGTGTGAAGCGGGACCCGGCCATCTCGGTACCACTCGCGCCGACCCATGTCGGCACCGCCGAGACGCCCCTTGCACTCAACGCGAACGCCTTCGGCGCCTGCTTTGAGGGCTGAGGCAACGGCGCGCTTCATGGCACGACGGAACGCAATGCGGTTCTCGAGTTGGTCGGCGATGCCTCTGGCAAGAAGAGCAGCGTCGACATCGGGATCCTTGACCTCGTTGATGTTCAGCTTGACCCGGCGATTGGTCATCTCTTCCAGGGCTCCGCGAAGCCGCTCGGCCTCCGAGCCCTTTCGGCCGATGACGACACCGGGACGAGCGGTGTGAATGTCGACTATGAGCCGATCACGGGTGCGCTCTATGTCGATCCGCGAAACGGCGCCACGTGTCAGCTCAGCGCGCAGGTAGTCACGAATATTGCTGTCCTCCAACACGAGCTTGGCGTAATC
>Ga0255052_10003809_pt1 | contig 10335 bp, 7 predicted proteins | sample JV7_2_21_MG_FD_188632 | JGI IMG/M metagenome (GOLD analysis project Ga0255052, IMG submission 188632) | Seawater microbial communities from Jervis Inlet, British Columbia, Canada - JV7_2_21 | ecosystem: Environmental > Aquatic > Marine > Inlet | place: Canada: British Columbia | collected...
GGAACTGGAAGGGGCGTTGCCATATTTCGGTACCGGTTTTCGCATCTAGTGCTACAATGAACAGATCCTTGTCACAGAACTTATCGATTCGAAGCCGACCGTCATTGTCCTTCATTATTTCCGGATTGCGGCATTGTGCAAAATAGACTCGGCCATCACCGACAGTAATGGCACTGTTCATTATCGTTCCGTCTGCGTAGGTCCAGCGGACCGCACCGGTGTGCCGGTCCACGGCAAAGAGATGATCACTTACGATAACTTCTCTGAAGTCACCTTCCAGTATGCGGCTTCCGCTGTCGAGTTTGCCGCGAAAATCCTGTTTGTAAAATGAAGCCCTGAGCTTCTGGCCAGTACCGAAGAGCAAGTCGCCAAGATGGTTCAGATAACCCCAGTCGTGTTTGTTGTGGTCTTCCGATTGAGGGACTTTGAGAGTTAGTGTGTGTACACCGGTAACAACGTCGACTGCCCAACACTGGTCCTCGACAGCAATATAAACGTATTCGTCGGTGACCAGCATGTGGCCGCTGCCCTTGAGCGCGCCGATGCGTCTCGAGTTGGGTGCATCAAGCTGCCAGAGTTCTGTACCGTTATACGCGTCAACGGCGACAGTACCTTCAAGAGTGGGAACAAAGATACGGCCGTCCTTCACCAGTGACGACATCGGCCGGTGGTGGCGGTCGATCATAGACCGAGGCCCAGGTTTGCCGAACCACTGCAGGGCCATGGGGCCGCGGAGCTGGTCGCCGCTGTTGGCGGTATGAGCGGCGTCTGCATAAAGCTGGGTCCAGTCTCCACTACCCGGGATGGGGTCGCGCCTGATGACTGCCCACAACCCATTATTTCTGTTGATTTTCCAGCCTGGAATCGTCGCGTCATCGAGCCAATGCTCAAGGCTGGATTGTTTGAGTTTGCTCCTTTTCTTGCCGGCCTCTCTGAATTGGCCTATAATTGCCGTGCCACCACATGGCCTAAGCACGCGAAACATCTCAGCCGCGGATGGGGGTAGTTCGCCCCAGATTAGTGTGCGTTCGGAGACAATAAGGTTAGCGAAGTAGGGCGGATATGGAAGCTCGTCTAACTTGCCGTGATGTACGGTGATCCTGGAGCCGTAATACCCGGCTCTATGGAGTTTCTCGCGAGCTGTGATCACTTTCTGAGCATCTTCTTCTACTGCGACAACCTGCAACTTCGTGCGTTTGGCGATTTCATATGCAAGACGACCTTCCTCACAGCCGAGCACAAGGCAATATCCCTGACGTATATTTGCTTCCTGAATGATTTGTTGAGCGGCCAAGGAGTACATATCAGTCAAGTCGTCCTAAGAATAAGGATCGATTCCAGTTCCTAAATGGACGAGTTCTGGTCCCTTGGAGGATATTCTTGAGCGATTGGCGAAGCAGTGAATCGTTCCTCGGTCGGTGCTGACGAATAAGCGGCCATTTGCGACACTTAGTCCATAGGCAGCGCCATTAACCGATGCACTCCAGGACTCGCGGCCGTCAGCGGCGCTCAGCGCCACGACTTCATCTTTTCCGCCGACAAACAGCGTATTGCCGGCCATAATGAGCGAGTATGGATGATCGCAGGCGTGCTTCCAGATGAAGCATTGTCCCAGTGATTCTCTGTTTTGTCCCAGAGAAAGTTGGATATTCCGCAAGTTGTCCTTGAACTTGCTTGCCAGAGGGCTGTTTTTGGCAAGTTTCTTGAACTGTTCGCGAAACTGTTCTTGCCGGCGGTTGAGAGTTATTCTTTGCTTCGAAAGTACAAGGTATTTCCTTCGATCAATCGCAGTAAGCCCTTTCTCCGATTGCATGTATGCCATACGACCTTTAACGACCATACGCAGCCCACCAAACGTTGCTATTGCCTCCTTCGTTGTGACATTGGCGGCATTGAGTTGTTTGGAGCCACGGCCGGGTCCTGTCACAAGAGTGTCTTGCGTTAATAATGCATAAGCTCCGCCGGCGCTGCCGAATTCTCCCTGGAACGTACCGCTTTCGCGCGAAAAGGACACTGGGCCTGTCCGTCCGGTCGGTACGTACAGATGTTGAGTTGAAGCGAGTAAATAACCTTGTGGTGAGACATCGAGTTTTTGTTGCCACTGAACCGCCCCGTCTTCAGCGTTCAGAGCACATAAAAACGTACCCTGAATCGGGAACAGGCCCGCTGCGAAAAACACTTTATCAGCATCGACCACCAATCCGGTCCGAACGGGCAACAACGACATCATTCGTCCATTGCCCGGCACCATGCTGTTTTCAGTAGCAACGTCAGATTTCCAAATCAATGAGCCGTTGTCAGTTGAAAGGCAATATACGCAGCCATCGTCAGATCCAACGTAAAGTCTGTTTTCAACTACAGTAGGAGCCAGTCGAACAGGTCCGGCAGTGAAGAAAACCCATCGCACTTTCCCGGTTTTGGCATCCAGAGCGTAGACGCTGAAGTCGGCAGAGGAAGCAAAATAGACAGCGTCGCCGACAGCCACGCAATGGTAGGCACGGTCGTAAATTACGGTTGGCCTCAGTTGGTCGTGATTGTGCCAGAAGTCCTGGGCGGCTGGTGGCGGCCAGGCAGGTTGAGGTGGTTTGCTGGCCTGGAACCGCCAGCATTCCGAGAGCGCCAGAGGCAATTGTTCCGAAGTTACACCGCTTCTTGCTTTGTCGTGGTTATATGTTGGCCAATCATCACCCCAAGACGCATTGGCCGTCAAGAGGATCACAATGCTTATTGACGTGAGCAGCCAGTGTATGCTTATAGTCATATGTTCTCAGCAGAATATAGCTACTTTATTTTTCGGTAGAACACTTGGTTACACAGACAAGCTATCGAATATCGTTATGATACTGAATTTCTTTAAGAAAGACAACTATTTGTTATGTTATGCATACCGGACGGAACCTTTGACAGCCATGCTTTGGGTAAGTAAAATATGTTGATTCTATGAAACGTTAAAGGGAAGAGATCATGCGAATACTGTGCCTTGGGGCGGCTGGGAAAATCAGCCGTGAATCTGTTAACGATCTGGTTGAATTTTCTGATTTTGACAAAATCACCGTTGCCGATTGCAGTGAAAAGGAAGGTCGTGAAGTTGTCGAGTGGCTTAACGACCCGCGCGTTGATTTCCAGAGAGTCGATTTTCTCGGCGACCGTGATGCTACTGTCAAACTTATGTGCGAATACGACATTGTTATGGATGGAACTCCTATTTCGCTAAACGACCGTTCGACCAGTTGTATTGCCGATGCCGGCGTACACGGCATCAATCTCAACGGATGTGGCGCTGAATGGGCCTTTGACCGGCAGTTCAAAGAGCACGGAAAAACCTGCGTTGCGGGTATGGGCATGACGCCTGGCACTACAAACATGATGGCACTGCGCGCCGTCAATCAGTTGGACCGTGCCGAGATAATTCGCATTAGCCATGGCGCTTTCCGCTCAATTGCATTTTCTCCGTCGATCGCCGAGACCACACGAATCGAATACGACCCAGACCTCCCCGACCGCGTCGTATATGAGAATGGCGAGTTCATCCGCGTTCGGCCTTTCGCTCGACCCCGAGACATCGAGCTGCCACCACCGTTCGGCACGCACACACAGTGGATTATCCCCCACGCCGAGACTGTAACCCTACCCAGGTCTCTGCCCAATATGGGCATCAAATTGATCGAGGTCCGCGGCACATGGCCCCCGAAGAATATGGAACTGATTCGTGCTCTCTATGATTGGGGCCTGCTGAGTAATCCGGCGGCCAAAGTCGACGGCGTGGAGGTTGGAGTCATGGATGCCATAGGAAGTTACCTCATAAACTCTCCTGCCGGCCAGGAGACCGAACTCTGGGGCTATGCCCTACATGTCGAAGTAATCGGCACCAAGGACGGCAAGAAACTCCAGCACATCCTCACTCACACACATCCGGCCTCGGATGGAACCGTCAAGGGCTGGGAAGAACTGCGGGCCTATACCAGAAACGTCGGCATCCCTATGAGTATTGGCGCTCAAATCATCGCGGCAGGCAAAGTCGAAAAAACAGGCGTTCTGGCGCCCGAACAGGCATTCAATCCAGCCGACATCTTCAGAGAGCTCGATAGACGACAGATATTTGTTCACGAAGAAATAAACGCCCTTGATTCCTGATCGAAACACGATGCCCCTGCAAGGCAAAATCCTTTATGACTGGCCGAACGCTGAGATCGAAGAGCCACTGATTCTCTCTGCTCTCGGTCAACTGGGAACCGAACCATACGATGTGACAATCGTGGGCGCTGGTGTGGTTGGGTGCGCCATCGCTTATGACCTTTCGCAGTATCAGTTGCGGGTCCTTCTGGTTGAGAAGATGTATGACGTGGGTGAGGGCACGAGCAAGGGCAACAGTGCGATCATCGCTACCGGATTTGACGCTACCGGCGGCTCACTCGAGTCGCAGTTGGTGACCCAGGCCTCGCGGAGATGGCCTGAGTTGGCCCACAAACTCAAGATTCCCTTCAAACAGTCGGGAGCCCTGCTTCTCGCCGTAGACGACGAACAAGAAGGTAAGCTGGAAGAGATTCATGACAAATCGTTCACAAATGGTGTGGATGATGTCCGGATCGTGAATGCGGCGGAAGCGAAACGTCTCGAACCAAATGCGTCATCCAAAGTTCGAGGCGGTCTTCTCATTCCCCGCGAGTCTATCGCCGATCCATTTACTACCTCAATTGCCTTCGCTGAAGTGGCCATGGCTAACGGTGTGGACATCCTTCTAGGCGCGCACATCGTCGGGCTTCAGAACTGTCAAAGCACAGTGAAAAATCTGGTGACCGAGAGCGGGTATCGGATCGCGACGCGCCTCATAGTGAACGCTGCGGGCCTGGGTGGGCGCGATCTGGCCGACTTGTACCGCGGTGCTCCCTTTGACATCAATCCACGACGTGGCCAGTTTCTAATTTTCGACAAGTCCTCTCACAGTATCGTTCGACGGATTCTAGTGCCCCTGCCGACAGCGCAAACCAAAGGTGTCCTGATCATCCCGACCATTTTCGGCAACCTGATGGCCGGTCCAACCGCCGAGGATCTCCCGCTCGGGAGCCCCGAAGCCACAAGCACTACGGCCGAAGGGCTTCGGTGGATGTTATCGAATGCATCGGGGCTGTGTCCGTGCTTGCCGAAGCAGCCGGTGATCGGAACCTACGCGGGCGAACGTTGCAACTGTAAGCAGGGCAGCTACTTGATTCGGTACAACGACGGCTATCCGGGTATTCTGACCATTGCGGGAATCCGGTCTACCGGCTTAACCTCTGCGATTGCGTTGGCGGAATACGTGACAGAGGGGTTGGGCGAAGAGTGTGACCTGTCACTCGATCGGGATCCCGACGCGCTTGACAGCCGACCCGATGGTTGTTGGCCAGGCTGGTGGCGAAAACCCATTGACGATACCAAGCTAGTGAAAAAGAATCCCGATTATGCTGATATGGTTTGTTTCTGCGAGCAAATATCACGGGGTGAAATCATCGATGCGCTCGACTCGATGCTCAAACCGCGGACTTTGGACGCGCTAAAGCGCCGCACACGAGTCAGTATGGGGCGATGCCAGGGATTTGAATGCAGGATTCGCGTGGCGAAGATCGTTTCAGAGCATTGTGATATTCCGCTCGACAGCACCACACAAAAAGGTCCTGGAAGCGAGTTGGTTGCCCCAACACACGAGGCGATTTATGGATAAGCGCACTAACATGAACTTGAGCGGCAGAAAACATGCTCGCGTCATTATTGTCGGCGCCGGTCCCGCCGGCATCGGAGCGGCCGTCGCTTTGGCCAGGAAAGGGGTCCGCCCGGTCGTATTGATTGATCGGGCGAGCAATGTAGGTGGCATACCAGCGCTCTGCAGGAAGAAACCGGGAGCGGTGCCCACGTTCGTCTCCTGGCTCCACGGGCGCGCGCTGGTTGGTGAGCAATTCGTCGCCGGTCTCGAAGCTCGCCTGGCAGAGACCGACGTGGAGGTCTGGCTCGAGAGTCTGGTTGTAGAGATACACGCTGGCGAACGGCGGGTCACCGTGGCGAGTCGCGCCAAAGGCAAGATGGACGTAAGCGCCGACGCCGTTGTTCTGGCGTGTGGCAGTCGTGAAAGATCCGTCGCCGAAAGGGGATGGTTGACCGGATCGCGGCCTGCACGCATCTTTTTCACGAAGCACCTGTTCGATTTCATCGACGTCAACGATATACTGCCGGTCAGCAGATCGATCATTGTCGGGTCTGACTCGGTTGCCTACTCTGCTGCCGCCAAGCTTAGTGTTGCGGGAGCGGGGCAATCTATCATGCTGGACAGACGCCGACGGCCGCAGTGTAATGTTTTCCAGAAACTCTATTTCAAGTTCTGGTCCCGGCCTAAATGGCACGGATCGATTCAGGAGGCGCAGGTTAAAGGTCTTGGATCGGTTGAGGGAGTCAAAATTTCCGATAAAAAAGTCCTAACCTGTGACAGCCTCGTCGTCGGTGGGGATCTCATCCCCAACACTGAGCTTGCGTTGCTTGGCGGGCTGGAAGTGCGCTTGCCCTCGCGTTTGCTCGAGATCAACTCGGCAAACCGTCTCTCCTCACCTGGCTGGTTCGCCGCTGGCAATATTCGGGGTGGATTTCATGGCGCACAATCGTGCTACCTCAATGGCAAGAAGGTCGCAAGGTCCGTTTTGAAACACCTTGCATGAACCCGAATTGTATTCGGAAAACTTGAACAGAGATACGAGAAATGAAGGAACTCGACGTTGTATTTTTTGATATGGATCACACGATATTGGCCATTGACTGTGATGTGTCCTGGAAGAAGTTCCTCATTGACAAGGGGATGGCGCCTGCCGAAGACAGCGCCAAGGCAGAATACTACTGGGATCTTTACTGTCAGGGGAGAAGTCCCATCGAGGAATTCGTGGAATTCCAGCTACGTGAGTTCGCCGGCCGCACGCCCGAGGAAATGCGCGTCCTTGCACGACGTCACTTCGATGAGCGGATTCGTGAGTTTATATACCCTGAAGCTCATCGCGTGATTGAAGAATTTTCGGCCAAGGGTGTGCCCACTGTACTGGTCACAGGCACGAACCGGTTCTTGAGTCAGCCCCTGGTGGACGCGGTCGGCATCACGACTCTCCTTGCTACAGAGCCTGAGATTGTTAACGGGCGGTTCACCGGCAGGATCGTTGAGCCTTTTCTTCTGAAGGAAGGCAAACTCATGAAAGCACGCGAACACTGCCAGTTACTGCAAACCGACCTTGAGCACGCTGCATTCTTCGCCGATAGCATCAACGATCTGGAAATGCTGGCGAATGTTGGGACGCCAGTCGTAGTCAATCCCACAGATACGCTGATCGAAGAGGCAAAAGCCCGTCACTGGCGAATCGAGTACTGGTCGCTGTAGGAGACTTTCATGGAACTCATGCGAAAAATTCAGGCGAAGATTCCAAAGTACACGTACTGGCGCTGGCGTGTGTTTGGCGTGACCTGGTTGGCTTATGCCGGCTTCTATCTCACCAGGAAATCCTTTGCAGTCGCCAAGATCGGTATTCCGGACGATCCGAGCGTCCGGATGACTGACGTACAGATGGGCTATGTCGATGCCGCCTATCTTTTCGCGTATGCCATCGGGAATTTCATCTGGGGAGTGCTCGGTGACCGCATCGGCACGCGCCTGGTGGTCCTGGTAGGAATGTTGTGCTCCATTATCACAGGCTTTGCGATGGGGGTCTCCAACCTGGTCCTCGTGTTTGGCGTGTTGATGTTTGTTCAGGGGCTGTGCCAATCGACCGGATGGGCGCCTCTGGCGAAAAACATCGCCAACTGGTTCTCGCAAAAGGAACGCGGCGTGATCATGGGATGGTGGTCGACGAACTATGCGGTAGGCGGAGCCATCGCCTCGCCTTTCGCAGGGATCTGCGGCGAATATCTCGCTCCTTTCATGCAGAGAACAACTGACTCTTTTGGCGAAGACTTCCTCTCCTACCTCTTGCGGGACTGGCGGTTTGCTTTTTTCGGGCCGGCTGCGGCACTTTTTGTTATCTGGCTCGCATTTCTTTCCTTGCAAAAAAATCGCCCCGCCGACGTGGGGCTTCCGCCCATCGAGGAGTATCATGGTGAAGCCCAAGCGGTTCTCGAGGAAGGTGCGAGACCGCAAGACGAAGTCGAAGGCTCCTGGGGGATCATTCTCAGAGTCCTTAAGAATCGGAATGTTCTCTTCCTGTCTCTGCTATATTCCTTAATAAAGCCGACGCGTTATCTTATCCTTCTCTGGGGACCTGTGTACATTAACGAAAAATTAGGCACCGGCATGGCCATGTCGGGCGCCATCAGCGTTCTTTTCGAGATTGCGGGTGCTCTGGGTATTCTCGTCGCTGGTTACGCCTCGGATAAGCTGTTCGGTAGCCGGCGGATGCCCTACAGCGCTGTTTGTCTTTTTCTGGTTGCGATGATTCTGTTTTCCTTCGATACCATCGTCAATTCGACCCAGAGTTCGCTGGCGCTTGGGCTACTATTGTCTGCCCTTGGTTTTCTGCTCTACGGCCCGGAAGCATTGATCAGCGCTACGGCTCCCCTCGATTTCGGAACCAAAAAGGGCGCATCCACCGCTTCGGGCCTGGTTAATGCCCTTGGCTCCTTTACCTCTGCGGTCATGAGCACATTTGGCGCGGTTTGGATCAGAGACAGATGGGGCTGGAACGTAGTCTTCATCATTCTCGGCTGCGTGACTCTTGGCGCGACCTTGCTGCTTCTACCCAAATGGAACACCGTTCCCCCGACCGCCTGTCCATCCAAAACATCTCCTCCTTGTCATTGAACAACTTGTGTGAACAGTCAGGTAACCTGGGATAGCGGCGGTACGCCGGCCACTCCGGCCGTGTGCGCTGGTTCCGCATCGCTACCGACAGCAACGGGAAGACTCCAGTCGGGCACATAATCGAATTCCGCCAATAATCCTTCCGCAAAATCTTTCGCAACATCAAGACTCTGCAAACGACGAACCTTGATCGGTCTGGCGTTCGGATTCTTGATCATATTCAGACACCAAGGGTCATCCACAGATTCATCCGACCGCCATGCCTCGAATCGCGGGAATACCGTCTTCGGCGTCCCATGCCAACAATGGGCATTCTCTTGCCATTCTATTTTCATTGTAGCCCGTTTCTCAATGGCCGTGTGGTTTCGCCATAAGCTGAACGCTACACTTTCTCATGTCGGCTGTTCAAGGCAAATATGTTGATGATTTCTATCATCCCCAAATTTCCAGGCTCAACGGACACGACTTAACCGTAATTCGCCTCAAACACGGGCCGGCAGTAAGGTGCCACGATCTATGCCAGGTGTAACGTTCATGTCGAAACAGTCATATTGTCTCACAGCGCGCAATTGCCCATAGCCTTTTTGGGAGGCTCTGGAGCGACGGAATTTATTTCAGGCGGTACAGGAGATGGGAATGGCCGAATATACCAAAACAGTTGTGAGTTTTGTCGGCCAAGGCCTGCAAGTGGTTAACTGCCCTACAGGCAGAGACGATGTCATCGCAAATCCCGGCACTGTTTGGGAGGTTCGTACCAGACTATCGTAGCTCTGCGAAACTGGCGTTCGCCTCCTTCTTTATCCCGAAACTGCTTCCATTCCATCAGGTCGTTCTATCGGCTTCTTTACGCCAACAAGGTACAATCGGTTCCAGAGACATGTTTATAGGGTCTAACTCAGCCGCCTGACGTCGACCGAACGAAATAGAGATTGGCACAAAGTGCAATAATCCGGCGAACACGAGAAGAATGACCAGCGATGCGATGGATACTCTTAATCTGTTGTCTTTCATCGTTGCAACCTTTCCATTTGCATCTCACGGTTCTCGCCGTATACTTTACATGGTAGCGTGCAACCATCCTTAAATTTGTGCGGGGGCCTTGAGATACGATTCTCGCTGTGCTGCGATGCTGAGGCTGTTTCGTCAGATCATCTGCTGTGCAAGAGTGAGCGAAAGGTGAGGAATAGCGGACGAATCGAAGGTGGAGACAAGGATTATGGTAACAGATTATTTCATAACGAGATGGACCGAGTATGCTGGGTGGTTTTACTATAAGCCATGGGAACACTCCGAGCTGGTGTCGTTGGGCTTGATAGTGGCGTCTCTACTTATGGTAATTGTGAGATCGCGCCAAAACATCAGACATTCCCCAGAATTCAAGCCGAGCGGGATTTTTTAGAATCTTCGAGGTCTTTGAGTCCGAGGCGCTGCAGCATCTTAACGCTCCCGGCCGTATGCATTCTTGATTTTCAACGGTAGTCCGCACTATCAAAGAGAAGCTGTGCAGCCGCTGCAAACAGTTGAAGTACAAGAGTGAA
>Ga0255052_10003810_pt1 | contig 10334 bp, 9 predicted proteins | sample JV7_2_21_MG_FD_188632 | JGI IMG/M metagenome (GOLD analysis project Ga0255052, IMG submission 188632) | Seawater microbial communities from Jervis Inlet, British Columbia, Canada - JV7_2_21 | ecosystem: Environmental > Aquatic > Marine > Inlet | place: Canada: British Columbia | collected...
CCGCGAAGCGCAGCAGTCCGCCCGCAGGGTGGACTTTAGCGATAGAATTACGTCGCTGTTGGAGCGGGCCATGCCCGCGAAGCGTAGCGGTCCGCCCGCAGGGCGGCCTTTAGAGATAGAATTACGCGCCTATGCCAGCCGACCTCACAAATCGTAACGTCATCCTCGGGCTCTCTGGTGGAGTGGACTCTGCTGTGGCTGCCCTATTGCTCAAAGAGGCCGGTGCCAACGTGCAGGCCCTGCATATGACCAACTGGGAAGATGAAGACGGTTACTGTACAGCGGCCGAGGACTTGCAGGATGCGCGCAATGTTTGTGATCAACTGAATATCATTTTGCATCACGTGAATTTTGCGAAGCAGTATCGCGATCGTGTATTTCAGTACTTCCTGGATGAATACAGTGCCGGCCGCACACCTAACCCCGACGTCCTGTGTAATCGAGAGATCAAGTTCGGCGTATTTCGCGAGCACGCCAGGCGCCTCGGTGGTGAGTTGCTTGCGACCGGGCACTATGCGCGCACCAGCATCGTTGCTGGGCAACCGCAGTTGCTGAAGGCAGCCGACCTTAACAAAGACCAAAGTTACTTCCTGCACGCAGTAAGCAGTGATGCACTTGCCGAAACAGTATTTCCGCTTGGCGATTTGCATAAGGATGAGGTTCGGCAGATTGCTCATGACAACGGCTTGGCGGTGCACGACAAGAAGGACAGCACCGGCATCTGTTTCATTGGCGAACGTCCATTCAGGGAGTTCTTGAGCACCTACCTGCCTGCCAATCCAGGCCCCATTCGAACACCAGATGGTCGCGACATCGGCGAGCATCATGGTTTGATGTATTACACCCTGGGTCAACGACAGGGCCTCGGCATCGGCGGCCGACAGGATGCCGGTGACGAGCCCTGGTACGTCGTCGACAAGCAGCCCGAGGACAACGCGCTGATTGTAGATCAGGGCAACACAGACCTGCTGCTAAGCGACAGCCTGGTGGCGACCGATGCCAGCTGGATCAGCAAACCTCCCGCGGAACTTGCTGGCGGGCTGAGTTGCATGGCAAAGATCCGTTACCGACAGGCGGATCAGGCCTGTACCGTCGAAAATGGTCCCGACAAAACTCTGCAGGTTTGTTTCGATACTCCGCAACGAGCCGTCGCTCCAGGACAGTACGTGGTGTTTTATGTAGGTGACAGCTGCCTTGGTGGTGCCGTAATCGATCAAATCCACAAGAAGAGCGTTGCGCCTTCCGCTATAATGCGCCCGCCCGGTGACCTGGCTGGTCACGGCTAACAACCACAATCCCGGAGACAACACGATGAAGGACAGCTTCGGCGCGCGTGCGACGCTTGCAGTTGGTGACGACAGCCTTGAGATTTTTCGCCTGGACGCCGTAACTGAGGGTCACGCGAATCAACTGCCCTACTCCTTAAAAATCCTGCTCGAGAATCTGTTGCGCCACGAAGACGGCCGCGATGTTACTCGGGAGGACATCCTCGCTTTGGCCAACTGGGATCCGAAAGCGGAACCCAGCACTGAAATCTCGTTTACGCCGAGCCGCGTCATTTTGCAGGACTTTACCGGAGTTCCGGCTGTGGTTGACCTTGCTGCGATGCGTGATGCTGTCATCAAGCTGGGTGGATCGGCCGATAAGATCAATCCGCTATCGCCGGCGGAGCTGGTTATTGACCACTCTGTGCAGGTCGACAATTACGGCGCAGCCAATGCACTCGACTTGAACAACAAGATTGAATTCCAGCGCAACCAGGAACGCTATTCGTTCCTGCGATGGGGGCAATCGGCGTTTGAAAATTTCCGCGTCGTTCCGCCAAATACCGGCATCGTTCATCAAGTCAATCTTGAGTACCTGAGCCGTGTTGTTTTTGATGCGGACAAGAACGGTACACGCAGCGCCTATCCCGACACCGTTGTCGGCACCGATTCACATACGACCATGATCAATGGTCTTGGCGTGCTCGGTTGGGGCGTCGGCGGCATTGAGGCTGAGGCTGCAATGTTGGGCCAGCCAATTACGATGCTGATCCCGCATGTTATTGGTTTCAAACTGACGGGCAGCCTGCAAGAAGGCACGACAGCAACCGACCTGGTGCTGACCGTAACCGAAATGCTCCGCGGGAAAGGCGTCGTCGGCAAATTCGTCGAGTTCTTTGGTGATGGACTGAACCAGTTGCCACTTACTGATCGGGCAACGTTGGCTAACATGTCGCCTGAGTTTGGCTCGACCTGTGCGATCTTCCCGATTGATGCCGAGACGATTCGTTATCTCGAGCTCTCGGGGCGCGATGCCGAACATATCAAGGTGATCGAGTCCTATGCCAAAGAACAGGGACTATGGCGCGAGGATGGCCAGGCTGAGGCACTGTATACAGATACGCTGGAGTTGGACATGGCGACGGTTGAACCAAGCATCGCCGGACCGAAGCGTCCGCAGGATCGCATCGCTCTGAGTGTGGCCGACACTACCTATGAAAAACATCTCGAAGCCGCTGTAGCGAATCGTGAGTCCGGTGGATCTGCTGTCGCCAGCATCGATGGTACCGACGTCGAGATTCGAGACGGCGCGGTACTCATCGCGGCAATTACAAGTTGCACGAATACGTCAAACCCCGCCGTTATGGTGGCTGCGGGCCTGCTGGCAAGAAATGCCCATGCCAAAGGCCTAACCACGAAGCCGTGGGTAAAGACCAGCCTGGCACCGGGCTCCAAGGTTGTTACCGACTACCTTGAGAAGTCGAACCTGATCGACGACCTCGATGCATTGGGCTTCTATACGGTGGGATACGGCTGCACGACCTGTATCGGCAATTCGGGCCCGTTGAAACCGGAGATTGAAAGCGCTGTTAAAGAAGGCAAGATCATCGGCACCAGCGTGTTGTCCGGTAATCGCAATTTCGAAGGCCGTATTCACGCACTCGTGCAAATGAATTTCCTCGCATCACCACCGCTCGTGGTCGCCTACGCGATCGCCGGCAATCTCGATGTAAACCTGTTCAACGATGCCTTGGGCGAAGATCAGGACGGTAATCCGGTATACCTGAAAGACATCTGGCCCAGCCAGAAAGAAATTCAGGACACGATCGCAGCCAACATTGACTCTGAAATGTTCAAGTCCAGCTACGACAGCGTGTTTGCCGGAGACAGCAACTGGAATGCGATCAGCTCTCCCGAGGGAGAGATTTACACCTGGGACGAGGCATCCACTTACGTCAAGAATCCGCCGTATTTTGAAGGCATGACGGCTGACGCATCGCCGGTCACCGAAATTGTCGGCGCGCGTACCTTGGCCCTGCTCGGCGATTCGGTCACAACCGATCACATATCACCAGCTGGTGGTATTGCGGCGGACAGCCCGGCCGCGGAATACCTTCAGGCGAACGGCGTCAAGCCAGCGGACTTCAATTCCTACGGATCGCGTCGCGGTAATCATGAGGTCATGATGCGCGGCACGTTTGCCAATATTCGTCTGCGCAATCACCTGGCACCGGGAACTGAAGGTGGCTGGACAAGACACCAGCCGAGCGGTGAGCAGATGTCGATCTACGACGCGTCGCTCAGGTACAAGAGCGAGGGCACGCCATTAGTTGTTATCGCCGGTACGGAATACGGTACTGGTTCGTCGCGCGATTGGGCAGCCAAGGGAACTGTATTGCTCGGTGTAAAAGCGGTCATCGCGAAGAGCTTCGAGCGCATTCACCGCTCTAACCTGATTGGCATGGGCGTGCTGCCCCTGCAATTCCAGGACGGCGATACCGCAGAGTCGCTTGGGCTGACCGGAACCGAAGCGTTTGATATCGCGGGTCATACCGACGCGACAGCGAAGGCCGTGACGGTCACCGCCAAACCGACAGACGGCGACGCGATTACGTTTGCGGCAGATATCCGAATCGATACGCCGAAAGAGCGCGATTACTACGAAAATGGCGGCATTTTGCATTACGTCCTGCGGCAGTTGGCAGCCTGATCAAGTCTTGAGTCATTCTCCTGGCATTCCGGACGCGCTAATCACAGCGCTCCGGGATGCGCGGCATGTTTTCGTCCTGACCGGGGCCGGCACATCCGCTGAAAGTGGCGTACCCACATTTCGCGAAGCGCAAAGCGGCCTCTGGGAAAAATACGAGCCACTCGACCTTGCTACACCCGAGGCCTTTTTGCGCGATCCGGAACTTGTCTGGAAGTGGTATCGCTGGCGTCGCGAATTGGTAGCTAAAGCCGATCCGAATCCTGGGCACGTGGCGCTGGCGGCGTTGACAGCACTTGTCTCGAAGCTGACGCTGGTTACACAGAATGTCGATGGCCTGCATCAGCGGGCCGGCAGCGGGGACGTCATTGAATTCCATGGCAATCTGTTTACTGATCGCTGCTTCGTTGAGGGATGTGTCATCGACTGCAACACGGACACCGGAGTGCCTGTGTGTCCAGGCTGCGGCGCCAATGCCCGCCCCGGCGTCGTCTGGTTCGGCGAGGCCATTCCGGAACAGGCACTCAATCAATCCTTCGCCGCAGCGGCTGACTGCGATGTGTTTTTGTCGATCGGTACGTCTTCCCTGGTGTATCCGGCCGCCGGGCTCGCCGATCTTGCGAAAAACGCCGGTGCGATTGTCGCTGAGATCAACCCGAACCCGACGGGAATGGCGGCCGGTTTTGATTTCGTGGTAGCAGGCAATGCCGGGGCCGTACTGCCAGATATGCTGGACCGATTAGATTCGATCGCCTGAGTCGACACCGACGCAAACGTCAAGAGTGAGTGGAACTGATAGACTCTTAGACAAACTAATACAGTCCCGATACGAGATAGTTCAGTGTCAGACAAGACCGCTGCAAAAATTTTGTCCAAACCGCGTTGGACCCGGGTAACCGCCTGGGTTGTTGTCGCTGTCGCATTGCTGTTTACGATTCTGGGCATTTATTGGTCGCGTTCGCCCGATATTTTCTGGGTCAACCACACGATTCGCGATGAGCGCGTGGTAGTCGGCTACTCCACCACCGACACGCTCATTCGCGTCGCCGAGACAATGCTCGACAAACCTGGCGGCTACCTGTCGAACGACCGCATGCCACCGAGCGTGTTTCTCGACAACGTTCCTAACTGGGAGTTCGGCGTTTTACAGCAAGTGCGCGATCTGGCTCGCATAATTCGCAATGACTATAGCCGCAGCCAATCACAGTCCAAAGAAGACCCGGATGTGCGGGATGCTGAACAGGCATTTTTCATCGATAACAATTCCTGGATTTTTCCCGCCAGTGAATCGGAATATCGCAAAGCAATTAAGGGATTTACCAGCTATCGGGACCGACTTGCCGATGACGCCGATACGGAAGCGCAGTTCTATGCCCGCGCTGACAACCTCAGAGAGTGGCTCGCGCAGGTTGAAAAGCGCCTCGGCAGTGTGACGCGGCGCCTCGGCGACAGTGTCGCGACAACTCGCATCAATGAAGACCTGGCTGGCGATCCGTCGGCTGAGGCATCAAACCCTCAACCAGACAGAGTTAACGTGCAAACCTCATGGTTTGAGGTCGATGATGTGTTTTTCGAGGCTCGCGGCACCGCCTGGGCCCTAGTGCACTTCTTCCGCGCTGTGGAATTCGATTTCGCGCATGTACTTGAAGACAAGAACGCGAATGCCAGCGTCAGACAGATTATTCGGGAGCTCGAGGCGAGCCAGCAGCCACTGGGATCACCCATGATCCTGAATGGCAGTGGCTACGGTTTTTTCGCGAATCACTCGCTGGTCATGGCGAATTACCTGGCTCGCGCCAACTCGGCCGTCATTAACCTCAGGGAATTGCTGGATCAAGGGTAGTTGGAGCGCTTATTATCCCCCTTGAGGGGACCTTGGAGCGCGACTTGAACCGGCGTTGATAACGCCGCGATTTCACCACGTCGCGGTCGCGTCTCGAGAGACGCTCCAACCAGAGCGCTAGTGCATTCCTAACCAAACCGGAATCTGCTTCCAGGATTCGCCCAGCGCCCTGTCGAGGCGTTTGTAGTCGGCTTCAAAGCGCCCCACTCTCTGCCAGAATCGCCTTGAATGATTCATATGGCGTGAATGACACAGCTCGTGGACCATCAGGTAGCGCAACAGCGCCGGTTCCAGGAACAACAGGCAGTAGTTGATACTGATCGTACCGCTACTCGAATGACTGCCCCAGCAGGTGCGTTGACCGCGCACGTGCATTTTCCTGAACGGATTATCCGAGAGCGTAGACAGTGATCTCAGTCGCGGCTCGAACTCCTTTTTCGCGACACTGCCGAGCCAGCGCTTTAACGCGGCAATACAGAGCTTATCGTCGCCGGTGCAACCGCTCAGGACCACTACATTGCCATGGCGGCGAAAACGCACGCCGCTGGCATCTTTACGACGCTCGTAGCGAACGCGAAAGCATTGCTCGATAGCTGGAAGTTCAATCAGGTTTGGCAATACGAATGGCTCGGGCGGGAGCACCTTGGCGAACGATTGTCGTGACTTTTCGATCCAGTCACGATGCTCATCAACAAAAGCCTGGACGTCTCGCGCCCGGGTCCGCCGTGGTACGACCACCTCAACACGGCCACGTGGAAAGACCTTGATCGACAGACGCCGCGCCCGTTTGCTTTCACGCACAGAAAAGCCCGACGATTCGCCGGGCTCTTCGGTATCGGAAAATAAACCTAGTTGTTCTGCCGCGCCATGCACGGCACCTATTCTACGGACGTTCGCCGCTGAAGCGAACCGCATCGCTCATCGACATTTCGCCTTCTACGCCGGCAACTTTCGCCGATTCACTGATAAACAGCTCGACCTCTCGTTCCAGAGCGATTGTGCCTCGCACTTCAGAGCCGGGCCCAATAACAATTCTTGGCATACGAGATTTCTTGTCGCCAAATCCCCAGGAGTTGGGCTTTTCAACGATCAGGTCACCTATAACAACCGCCGCGTCGCTCAAGTCGATATCGCCATTGACCGTGCTAACGTTGCCACCCACTTCACTGCCCCTGAGGTCAATGCTACCGTTGACGTTGCCAACGTTGTCGGCAACCTTGCTGCCTTTCTCAACTAAAATGCTGCCATTGACGGCTTCAATCTCGCCGTGCACGGTCGCATCCTCGCCAACTCTGACCGAACCATTAACCGTCGTAAGATCATCGGCCGAAACGCCGTCAGCAATGCTCAGGCTACCGTTAACCGTCTGGGCATCTTCGATTGTCGAATTGTCGCCAACACGAATCTTGCCGTTTACGGTTTGAAGGGTTCCGCTTACAACACCACCCTCACCGACAGAAATACTGCCGTTGACAGTCGTCGCACCATCAGATTCACCGCCGGCACCAATCTTGATGCTCTTGTTGACGCTGGCACCGTACACAGGGACAGTCATCAACATGACTAACAATCCGACTGTAAACGCGCTTTTGATTAATGCTTTGCTCATCTTCAAATCCCCTCGAAACATGTACTCTTTAGATACTCAAACCGGCCAAATGGTTGCAACCCGGGAAAATTAAATGCCCTACCCCTTGATCGACATAGGCGCGAATCTGACCCACGACAGTTTTGACGAGGATCGCAGCGAAATGATGCAACGCGCCAGCGATGCAGGGGTGGCCCGAATCATCGTCACAGGCAGCAGTAACCAGGGCAGTCAGGACGCTGTAAACCTGGCCAGGACTGTGCCAGGCCGGCTGTACGCCACAGCTGGCGTGCATCCGCACCACGCAACCGATTTTAACCAGGCAAGCGTCGAACTCATTACCGAACTGGCCGGTGATCCTGTCGTGGTCGCCGTTGGCGAATGCGGGCTGGACTACTTCCGCAATTTCTCACCAAGGCAGGCGCAACTGGGGGCGTTTCAGGCGCAACTTGATATTGCAGCGGCGACAGCTCTTCCCGTGTTTTTGCACCAGCGAGATGCCCACGACGACTTCGTCGAGGTCCTTGAGCCGATGTTACCGAAACTGTCACGGGCGGTGGCGCACTGTTTCACAGGCGAAGGCGAGTCCTTGCGTGAGTACCTGGAGATGGGTTTGTGGATCGGTATCACCGGCTGGGTATGCGACGAGCGGCGCGGCACACACCTGCACGATATCGTTTCTATCATTCCTGATGACAAGTTGTTAATTGAAACCGACGCTCCTTATTTGCTACCGCGAACGATTCAACCCAAGCCGAAAACGCGCCGCAATGAACCGGCCTTCTTACCTGAGGTCTTGCGCGTCGTTGCTGAAGCCAGAGATCAAAGCGAAGAGCATGTCGCGAAGATCACGACCGAAAACGCCATGCGCTTCTTTAAACTGGACTAGTTAGCAGAATCCACTGGTCGCCACATCAGCAGATCGGTATACACGGTCCTGCCGAGTCGGAACTCGGTAGTCCCCAGCTCTTCAAAACCGTATTTGCGATAGCAATTGACTGCCCAGGGTGCGTGTTTCCAGGCTGTCAGCCACACTCCATCAACTGACTTGCTAGCGGCGAACTGCGTTGCCGCCTTGATCAGTTTGCCGCCGATCCCGTAGCGCTGTTGATCCGGGAGGACATACACCTGGTTTAATTCGAGTGCTCTGGTCGCAGGTATTTCTATCGGCTGAGCGCTTTCACGAATCTTCACAAACCCCACAGCATGAGCAGAATTCGATGCCAGCAAATAGCAGTGCCCGGGTTTGCGCATTTCTCCATGAATTGCCGCCTCGCTGAAGAACTCATCCAGGTGCAGGATAAGATCATCCGGTGCACAGGTATTTTCATAGGCCGAACGAAAGGATTCGTGACCGACCGCCGATATTGCAGCAACATCTGCTGCGCTGGCTTCCCGTATCACTATGTCTGAATGCTGATTCAACGCTCGTCCACCCTTTGAGGCTTTTACGAATTACGTCGCCGGCTGACGATTTCCCGGACTTGCGTGCCAAGCGCTGCTTTTCGAATCAGGTCCCAGTGCGGTTTGAATGCGTCGACCTTGACCTTCGCGACAGCTTTGTCGCTTTCGCCGAATTCCTCGAGCAATTCGCCCAGATTGCTCACCATGCCGGGAACGCCTTTGGTGAAGTCGGCGCCATCGAGAAACAGAATTCGCCCTGCCACGGGTACCTGGCGCACGATGTGCCGGACCGCGGCGATGCGGTCATACAACGCCGTCTGCGGATTGGGAAACGTGTAGCGTCGTTCGTCACTTATGACCGTCCATTCCATCATCTTGTCGCTGCCGAACACCGTGCCCACTGCTTCTTTTATGTCGACGATCAGCAAGCCGTGGGACGTCAAAAGCAGATGATCGATCTCAATCTCACCGTCGTCGCCATTCGGGATCAGCAATCCATCGATACGATCATGGCTGATCTCGGTAAGCACTTTCCTGAGTCGATTACCGCCGACGCGGCGTCGATACCAGATCCAAAGTCCTACAACGACAATCACGGCAAGCGGTATCAGCCAAGTTGCGTATTCAGATGTGAGAAACTCATCCATTAGTCAAAATGCTCCGCCATCGCTGCTGCCAGTGCGGCGAGATTCGTATCGATCGACACGCAGCGGCTTGGCCGCGACAGAATATCTTCGAGTTCCTCAGGCAGCGGCACTTCTGCGCCGATCAGGGGCTCGACAATCGTTTCAAATTTCGCCGGATGCGCCGTGGCGACCAGGATCCAGTCGTTGTCCCGGCGTAGATCAGTACCGAGTTGCCGCCAGGCGTGTGTGGCCGTCGCGGTGTGTGGGCAGGTCGCAAGACCAAATTCAGCAAAGTTCCTGCGGATCTCGGCTACGATTTCACTGTCATCGACGGACATGACTCCGAGCCGATCGCGCAGTACTTCGGCGTCCCCGACAATGCTGCGCAAACGTTCCATATTGCTCGGATCGCCAACATCCATGGCAGAAGCCAGGGTCTGGACACTCGCGCGCGGAGTCCAGTTAAGCGTTTCGAAATACTCCGGGATGATGCGATTCGCATTTGTCACCAGCAATATCGGTCCAATCGGCAAGCCCATTTCTCTGGCCATGATACAGGCCAGCGCATTGCCGAGGTTGCCCGTAGGAATGACGAATCCCGGCTTGCGGCCAGATTCTCGAAAGTGCCGCAGACTGGTATCCGCATAATAGGTGCTCTGCGGCAATAAACGGCCAATGTTTATGCTATTGGCCGAACTGAATCGATAGGTCGAACTGAGTTCGTCATCTGCCAGAGCGGACTTTGCGAGCGCCTGGCAGTCATCAAACGTACCCTGCACCGAAAGCGACAAGACATTGTCACTCCAGCAGGTAAGTTGATGGGCCTGCCTGGCGGAAACCCGGCCAGCCGGAAACAACACCACAACACGCATGCCGGGTCGTTCATTGAACGCCGACGCCA
>Ga0255052_10003811_pt1 | contig 10330 bp, 13 predicted proteins | sample JV7_2_21_MG_FD_188632 | JGI IMG/M metagenome (GOLD analysis project Ga0255052, IMG submission 188632) | Seawater microbial communities from Jervis Inlet, British Columbia, Canada - JV7_2_21 | ecosystem: Environmental > Aquatic > Marine > Inlet | place: Canada: British Columbia | collected...
GATGTCCAATAATAGCACTTCGATATCTTCGGAATCCTCCAGCCACTCATCTGAGATCTCTCCTCGGGCCTCGGCCAACACCATATGGCAGGACTCATCGGTTAAGCCGGCGGATGAAAATACAGGCGCGCTGATGTGCTTTATTCTCACGAGTTCCAGACCGGTCTCTTCTTTAAGCTCTCGTGAGACCGTTTCTTCCACATCCTCACCGTCGTCTATCAAGCCCGAGGGGAAGCCATACTCATAGTCCCAAATCGGAACTCTGAATTCCTTGGTGACTACGAGCTTTCTGCCCTCTTCTGTTTCTATCGTGGCAATAATCACAACCGCATCGGCCTTGTCGGCATTTTCCACCGGTTTGTCTTTTCTGGAACACATGATCCAGGATCTTTCGGGTTTTGCGCTTCGCTCGAAGCGGACTTCGAACAGATTGGCCCACCTGCAGTCGGTCAGCTTATTGAGCTTGTAAGAATCTGCCATACGTGCTCTCCAGAAGATTTTACATTATAAATCGCAGAAAGGATACCATGAGCCGGCAGACGTTTTCAAGCATTTTCCAACGCAGGAGCAACTCTTAGAGGACTTTGGCGTTCACTGTCTGTGACGGCAGGCAGACACTTCTGTTTGGCCGGTGGAGCTTGGACTTTATTGCTCAACATTCGATTTGGATTTTGCCGATAAGAGATTTTGCTGATGAGATTTGCCTGGCGGCAACAGAGAGTTCCGATAACAAATGTTTGATCCTGAGCACAAAGATATAGACTGTCCAAAATGCCTTCGGCAGAAGGTCTATTTCGACCGTAAGATCGGTTATTACTGCATGTTCTGCGGTTACGAACTCAGCGCCGAAGAGGTGTTGTTTCTAACCGAAAAGATGACGTCGACTTCCAAACCGGCGCCCGATTCAAATAAGGCTGCGCGAACGCCCATCGTAGAAATCAAAGAACAGCGCGAGCGCCCCGCGCAGAGAGATCACATCAGTTCGGGCTCTGACAAGACACAGAACAATAAATCTGAGTGAGAGATGTCTTCTTTAAAATGACAGCCCCTTCTATCCATAAGCAGCGTTCTTGCTAACAGTGTATATATGGTTCCGTATATACACCCAGACAACGCTGGTCTTGCGGCATGAGAACCCAGCGACTAAATCGTGATTCAATCGTTAACGACTGTCAATCAAAAAGATACAGAAATCTCTGCGATTTACCCAGGGGTTCTATGCAGGTCCGTATAAGACACCTTTCCAGGGTTGCCTATACGAGTCCGGCCATGCATTTCCAAACGCTCAGCGGCGTCCTGGGGAGCTTTGGATGTTAGTGTCTACCCCGGTTGGCCTGGTTGCTCTCCCCGAGGTCCTGTCTCTCATTGAAACCTCCGGGGATTCTTCGATTATCCTCCATCTGTTGCTGCCATGAGGAGCGTTTGTAGCCGTATGAATTGGAGCATCCTGTCATCAGCATCGTCAAGAAAAGGATTATGACGGTCAAAATCTTCATAATGTCAGCCTCGTAACCTGTGATTTCCCCGTCGGGGTTATACACTTCACTGAAACACTTGCACGCCCTTGAATATCTCATATATCAGCATAACACACTCTGAGGCGATTGAAAGCGCGATCTCTGGAAATATGGCCTATGATACCCTTCGAGCGTAGATCGCCCATTCTACGAGCGCAAAACACCTCTGATGGTTGCTCTGGGAGATTGTGTGGGTTAGATTAGGTAATCAAAAAGGGCTGCAAGTTGATGCCCGCAGCCCCTTCGACTAACAAGCATTACTCTCACTGTTGGTCAGCTTAGCCATTGGTGAGCAGGTCAGGTTGTCGTTGGAACACCAGATGGCTGCCCCCACCTTGTTGCTGGAGATGGTGTTTCCTGTCACGGTATTATTGTGGGCAGTCCAGAGGGAGACTACAACGTTGTTGTCGAAGGCAGTGTTGTCTTGGACGGTGCAGTCGTCGGAAAGGTAGAGGTAGATTCCCCCTCCATAGTTGTCCAGGGCCGTGTTGGCCGTAACGACGCTGTTGCTGGAATTGTGGAGCCAGATTCCAGCGCCATTGGATGAGGCGGTGTTGTTTGTCACGTTGATGTTGCTGGAATAATCGGAGTGGATTGCATTTAAGTTGTTCGAGGCGGTGTTGTTTGTCAGGGTGTTGCCGCTGCCAGAGTACACGTAGATTCCTATGTAGCATCCCTGGACGTTTACATTCTGGATGGTGACGCCTGTCCTTGTCGGAACGTAAACTCCATCAAGCGATGAGCCTGCCGTTACGGTGTAGCCGGCGCCATCGAGAGTGAGGTTATCCTCGTCTATCTGTATGGTCTCGTAAACATCCGTGGTCAGAGTGTATATATTGTTGCCGGAGTCCCATGTGCCGATCGAAAGATCGCCAGGGATGTACTTTGTGCCCAGAGCCGGCTGCGTACCCACGGCCAGCAGTGAAAGCACAACGATAGCTGCGTGCAAGTGTTTCGGTTTCATGGTCAATGCTGAACCTGCCGGAATTATCTTGAAATTGAGATGAAATTATGCTAAAGGACTAGTCCATGGCAGAGCGATTGGAAATCAACCGAAGGGATATGCTCAGGACTGCCGGACTGTCCGCCCTCTTCCTTTTCGCATTGCGTCCGACTTCCCGTGCGTCCGGCGGCGCCCGTCCTAACATCATTTTCATACTTGCAGATGATGTCGGTGCGGAATCGATGGATATGTATGGAGGGTCTTCCTGGACAACGCCGAACATAAACTCAATTGCAGAAGCGGGCATGCTGTTTGAAAATGCATTTTCATGTCCGTGTTGTGCTCCCACCCGGGCTCAGTTTCTGACTGGGCGTTATCCCTTCCGCACGGGCATTACTTATCCGACGCTTCCCAATGGACCGCTGTCCACGACCGGTGAGACAACTGTGGCGACTGTACTGAAGAGCGGTGGCTATTCAACCGGGCTAGCCGGGAAATGGAATCTCCGTTATGGAAGTGCGAAGGGAGCAAGTGAGACAGAACAGGCTGCGCATATTCGTGCACACGGTTTCGAAGAACACCGAGCTTTCATCGGTCATACGATTCAGTATGGGCCGCCTAGTCCTGAATCCGATTTTGTACCCTATAAACTGAACCGATGGGCCTGTGATTTTATCGCCAGGAAAGCTCTCGAACCGAAGCCGTTCTATCTTCAGTATTCTTTGGGATTGGTGCATTGGCCTCTTACTGCGACGCCGCTGGACTCCGACTCTACGGCTGATGACAGCTCTGACGCCGAACTCTATGCCGGCATGATGCAGTATATGGATGATATGGTTGGGAATGTACTGGATGTCATTGATACTGCGCGTATTGCAGGCAATACGGTCGTTGTCTTTGGAGGGGACAACGGTACATGGAGCAAGATTGCATCGACGTACAAAGGGATGGCAATACAGGGAGGAAAGTTGAGCGCCAAAGATACCGGGAGCCGGGTTCCGTTTTATGTCCGGTGGCCTGGGGCTGTTGCTCCGGGCAGCACCTACAGCGGACTGATGGATTTTTCAGACATCTTTCCGACGTTCATAGAAATTGCAGAAGAGGTAGTTCCGAATCATCGCATCATTGATGGAAAGAGCTTTCTGCCTCAGTTGAAGGGACAGGCGGGAGAGCATCGTGAATTCGTTTTTTCCATGGACCAAGCCGCTGGAAAGCTTGTCCGCGACAAACACTGGAAACGGTTGATTGGCGACGGTCTGTATGACATCTCAAACTCTCCCTTTGAAGAAATCCTCATTCCGGAAGAGAGCCAGACTCAAGAACAGGCGAAAGCACGCAGTCGGCTGCTAGGATATTACGAGCAAATCATCGGCAAAGAGCTTTCTGATACGGGAGATAGGTAGTGACAGCGACGCCTCTGGGTAGCTCATGGGCAATGAATTCAACAACTGCCGGTATTCCATGAATCGAGCGTTTCTCCAAGTAGCACTGGTTCTCTCAATTCTTTTCTGAGACCTGAAATTGTGGCAAATACATATTCTTGAAAGTGGCCCCTGCGGTGCGGAGGGAGAGGGAAAAACGAGATGTCCGCAGGGGGCTTAGAGGCACAATTGATATGCTGATTATATCATGTTCGGCTGAGCGGTTCAAGGCTGAATGGCCTCAAAGGGAGATCGTCCATTCTACGAGAGCAGAGCACGTCTGAGGGCTACTCTGGGAGATTGTGTGGGCTTGGCCGAGCAAAAATCAGGTTCTCACATTCTATAGTACCCGGAGAATCCATAATAGAAACAACACAATCCCAAATAAACCAGCAATACCCAACGCAATGCAGTAGAACGCAACCAGCGATCTCAGCAAAGAGCCCACACCCTCTTTCAATCCGGCTCTTGCTGCTGCAAGCTGTCGCGCACCTACCATAACATCACCCAGAATTACTCAGGCCCGTAGCCAATCTCACTTCCGCTCCTCCATGAGCAAGGTGCATCATATCCAATCGATGAGCAAGTTGTCAAGTGCGGTAAATACGTAGATTCAGAAAAAGCCCCTGCTGCAGAGGGAAATTAGCAAGAGACGCAGCTTTGGGCAGAGCTTTCTGGACAAAGGCCTTTAGCGGTTACTACAAGCGACTGACTGGCAGAACGGTGGAGATGATGCGGCAAGATTTGGCGGATGCTAATATCGAGTACGCCGACGAAGTGGGGCGTGTATTTGACTTCCACGCTCTCCGAGGCCAGTGCGCGAGCTTGTTGCCGGCAACCGGTGCCAGCCCGAAAACGGCCCAGACTATACTGCGACACTCGGATGTGAATCTGACCTTGAACGCTTACACTCATCTGCTGCGAGGGCAGGAGGCGCAAGCGGTTGAAAACCTGCCGTATTTATCGTTGCCGACTAAGGAAAATCAGAAAGCAACCGGAACCGACGGCAGAGAAATTGAACCTAGTCAAAGCGCTTACAAACCAGCTTACAAAGAACTTACAAAAAACACTGACTCTGATAGGAATTTAGAGTCTCCGATTGGCACTGCTGACAAAGGACAGCAGGGGGACAACAAGGTTTATGATCAAGCTGGTAAATTGTTGCAGACGTCCGACTTAGATACATATAGACTACCCCTGTCACCGTCTGACAGGGGGGTAAAGAAGAATAGGCGATGCAGGGATCGAACCTGCGACCTGCTGATTAAGAGTCTTTTCAATACCTTCGTTATTAAGCTGGAAACCGCGCTTCTGATTCATTAGGACGCTTTCAGTGTCCACGGACGTCTACGATTGTCTCTCATTATCGCCTCATCTGTTGAAGTATGCGTTAAGCTTTTGCCCTTGAGTACCGCCGCCGCTTTACGGTCGTATTCAAGCGTGACATAATACTTCATCGTTGTCATAATTGAAGCGTGACGCGCGAGTCCCATTAGTTCCGCCGGTTTGGTTCCGAAGTGGACGGCGTGGTTCGTGCAGAACGTTCGCCGCAAAGAATGGAAGTCGGCGTCCCGGCCCATTTCATCGGTATAAGGAATCCCGGCAACTTTCAAGTCGGCTTTTATCATATCTGCCCAATTAGTGTCGTGGGGCATATTGAATACCAGTTCTTCCGGTTCCTTGTCTTGGGCGAAGTCCTTAATCGCCGCCGCCGTCGTATCGGGCACTGGAAGATAATCCGTTCGCTTAGACTTGCAATCGCAAGCATCGACTCTCAAAGTATTGCTTCCAAAATCCATTGAGTTCTTCTTCATAGAAGCCACTTCACCGCCACGCATGCCCGTGTCAATGCACAGACGATAGACTAAGTACCGCTCGTATCCGCTCATGTGAAAACGCTTTGGGGCGTTCGCCGTGGCTTCCAAGAGCATCGCCTGTTCTGGAAGCGTCAAAGCCCGTCTCACTTTGAGAAATTCTGTTTGCGTTATCTTGTCTACGGGAAACATCGGGTCGGTTCCCGTGACTCTTTGGTTCTTCAATAGCCACTTCGTGAAAGATTTCATGGCGACTAAGTAAGCGTTATGGGTTCTTTGCCCCAAACCCTTCAGCTTAATCATTTCCGATAAGTATACAGACACTTCGTTTCCGTCAATGTCGTTCCAAGTCTCACACTCGCAACCGTCTAAGATAACCCTGATATATTGCTCTGTTTGACGGACATACTTCTCGTTTCTCTCAACTGCTCGCATGCCGTCAATAAAGTCTGTAAGGTTCGCCAAAAGGTTCTTATCGGCGTGTCGCTTCTGTTTGGGGATTAAGTCCCACTTGATAAGTCTGTTCTTCATCGTCACGGGGATTTCCTTAATCCACTTCGTCAAGTCCAGACTGATAATTCCCTGTGATGATAAGAGTTCTTCAATCTTTCCTGCCGCTCGTTCACTTGCCTTCTTGCTGGGGAAGGCCGGAAGCTGCCTTCGGATTTGCCTGTTGTCGGTGAAGCTGATGTACCAGGCTTTACACTGTTTCTTCTTGCCGGTTTTCTTGTCGTGAAATGTGTGCTTGTACAGTTTCATATCTGCACCTATCAAAAGTGGCTGGGACTAAATGACGCTCAAATAAAACAAAAGCGCGGACCGTCCTTGCGGATAAGTCTCTGATCCCAGCCATGATTGATTGATTCAAGAGGTAAGTTATTTTATTTGATTCCATGTGCTCATTATCTCATCTATTCAAGATACGTCAAGAGAAATCCTTTAACTATCAGAGTTTTTCTTACGTGCGAATATCGTCGCAATGGGCGGCATTATTACCCGCGCCGACAAACTCGTCGCTCTCAGACGATTCTGGGACGTCGTATATGTTCTCTATTGGCAAGGACGGTATCGGCGGTTCGCCCGCCGGCGGCATACAACAACTTCCCCAAATGTGCTTCAGCGTAAAGAAGGTATTCGGCACTGTCCTGCACGGCTTCAAGCAACAAGTCCACGACTTTCTTGCCCGCCTGCAAAGCTTCATCAGAGTCTTGTATGTTATCAATCTCAGCAAGACGCTCCTTAGCACACCTTATTATTTGTTTCGTGATGTAATGGCCCTTGGCTATTTCAGCGGCCAAGCCCTCGCTTTTGGCTTCCGTATCCTCAGCCGGACCTGCAAGTAAAGCATATGCACTTCGCAAATCGGAAACATTTTCCGTTTTGAGCAAATCCCGATTCTCGCTAAGCTTCATATAATTCCGGGCTGTCCGATCAGTGAACGGCAGATTTGCCTTGATCCACGGTATAAACTCGCCGTGCGGCAACGCCGCCTTCTGCTCGCTGAGCAACTGGCCTATCCTTATGGCCTTGCCCAAGCTCTGTTTCAGCAGGCCCTCGATCTGGCCGTGCAAGCTCACTATTTCGTTTGCCCTGTTTTTTTCGATGTCTGCCATTGCTATTATCTCCATAGTTAAGAATCTTCAAATCGTTATCATTCTTTAGCATCGCTTTCTTCCCCCGTAACCGCTTTACGTCTGTCTTGCCCCGCCATTTCGATAACTACAGCCGCCGACAACCGGCTTGCGATCCTTGCGTCAAAGCTTTGTCCGAGTTTCTCGATAGTCTTGTTTGAGCTTATGAATGTCGGTAGTCGGCGTTCCTGCCGCCTATTGAGAATCGAGTAGAGCGTACCATAGGAAAAGTCCGTTTCCTGCTTAGAGCGCAGGCCCAGATCGTCAATAAACAGTCGATCCACCTGCTTCAAAGGTTGTATCAATTGCCATTCCGTTCTTTTTGACGCCGGGGACATAGTAGAGCGCACCTGGACGCAGAAATCGTCGAAGTTTACCCGCCGGCACTCATACCCCTGATAGACGTAGTGGCGAATCAGCGCGGCCATAGCATACGTCTTCCCGGTTCCAACAGGCCCAAACACAAAAACGTCCTGTCCGGTCTCGAGCGCCAACAGTCTCTCGCGCACTGCATCCGCAAGATCATCCAGCTTCGCATCAATATACAGCCCCCCGACCTGCTGCAGTACCAGTCCTTCGGCCCTCTGCTCTGTCATAGCCTGCCGACGTTCCCATACGTCTATGCACCGCTTGCACCAGGCCCGCAAACCGGTACGATCCCGGTACTTCAGTCCATAGTGGCAATTCTCGCACCGGCTATCGGATGAATTCGCCGGGCCGTCCAGTACTGTTCCGATCTTCACTGGTTCCATCTTGTTTTTTCTCCGTAGCTTTCCAATACCTAACCGCAGCGCGCCAGTCGCGCATTTTGGTTCTGCCGCGCATCCAGCCGTTCGCCGCGTAATGCGAAACAAACTTTTCCCCATCAAGTTGAAAATCTATCGAGCCTGCATATTCCTCGACTTCTTTTGCTGTCGGGGGAGAGAATGTGCGCTTACTCTTAGTCTGATTCAATTGGTCTCTCTGGTTATGCTCAACTTTGTTGAGCGCTTGCGCTACACTTTGTTGAGCGCCGCTGTTCAACTTAGTTGAGCGCTTAACTTTGTTGAGCGCACCACTTTCTTGAGCGCTTTCGCTTGCGGGTAGGCGGTAGTGATTCGCCCGGCCACTGCCCCGGCGCTCGATCTGCAAGTCCCCTCTGCTCTCCAAAGCCCGCAAGCATCCCAAGACGCCGGTGACGGTCAAGCCTGAGTCATTTGCGAGCGTTCGGACACCGGGCCAGCAAAAACCATTGTTGCCCATCCGATCCCGAAGCACCGACAAAATGATCTTCGCCCCCGGCGGCAAATCTCTTCTGGCGGCAAGCTCACGAGGCAATTTGTAGAAGCGCGAGTCAGCCATTTTGTCCCCGCATCTTCAGCCATTGTATCCTCGGCGGCATACCCTGGTCGGTCCACGCTTCAAGCTCTTTTCGGTTCAAAAGGCTACGGCGTCCCAACTTGTGCGGCAGCGGCCCCAGATGTCCGTAGCTGTGAAGCTGGTACAGCGTCGCCCTCGATATTCCAAGCAGCGTGGCAGCGTCAGCGAAGCTTAGTAGCAGAGGTTCCGTCATTTCCGGCCCTCCGACAAAGTCCGCTGTCGGTGTGACTGTGCGCGTTTCAGCAATTCCGAAGTGAGAAGGGATTCGTCAAAAAGGATTGCTCGCCCAGCAATAAGAGAAGCTAATCGTCCAGCTCGCGCCTCGCTGGCCAGCCATTCTCGCGGTATGCCGTACTTCCTTGCGGCAATGTTAAGCGGTATCAGCTTTTGTGAATCCATGTCGCCAATGATAGCTTAATGGATACACCGAAGTCTTAACCCTATACTCAGCCTATACTTTTTTGTCTCGGTTGATAGAGTAGCCGATTCGCTTGTCGTGTTGCAGCCCCCACGGCTCTAATTGCTTCAGGTGTTTCTGGTGAACTGTACTGTCTGTCAAATTGATTTGATGCTCATCCCAAAGCCATGTTACGATGTCAGGCAATTTCATGGCTCGGTGTTCCGGAAGAGTAAGCAGGTTTTCGTAAATCAAGGCTGCGGTATCGCCCAGCTTTGGCTTCTTCATAGTCTCCTTGGGCGGCGCGTGTAGTTCCTCCGACTCCACGAGCTGTTGAGCCACGCCTCGAAGCTGCTCAATCATCCTGCCTGCTGTGATTGACAAACGAGTGTAGAATTCGCCGGACGGATTGTATGCATCTTCAAAGGCAAGCCTCTTCGATGCATAAACCATCATATCCCCCTGCATATTTTCCAATTTGGCCGCGTTGCCGGCATCGTACTTCCTCAGCGATATCCAGAGACCGACAGACCCCTCAAACACAGATTCCAGGTAGGCAGTGTCGTGGATGACAGAATCTTGGTCTTGTTGGTATTTCTCCAGCCTGTCCGCCATCTGGTGCATCAGTCGGACGTTCTTGCGAACATCATCGCTCAGGGCGGCCATGTTCCTTTTTGGGTGTTTCTTCGCAGCTTTCTTCTTCTTCGCCATTGTGGCAATCTCACAGGTCAAAAGCAGCACTCGGCAATTGTGCGTATCACCTCGGCTTTGTTCTTGTCTGTCATTTTTTACCTGTCCTTTTCGGGTCGGCACAAGCAGGGTAACGGACAGGTGCGGATTACCCCGATTGCACCGCTTGGCTGTGATCGGCAGCCATCCCGATTGTTTTGCATTTAATGGATTCTATGTATTTTGGCACAAAATGTCAATATAGCCTTGATTCGACTTGCTTGGCAGGTACAATGGAAGAATGCGAGTGAATTGTCTCGCTGCATAGAAGGGAGTATCTGTGAAACACATTTCCACAATCATGGTTGTCATGCTACTACTGTTTGCGGCTGGGTGTGCGCAACAAATGGTCAAAGTAACCTATAGCTCAGACCCTCCGGGTGGAACACTGTACGAACTATACCCGTCCAGAATGAAAAAACGGTGTCACCTTCCAATGATTTGAAAGTTCTCAGCCAAGAGAGAGCGTAAGGCCTTCTTGTGCTCTTTGATGTTTTCAAAGAAATGATGACAGGCCGC
>Ga0255052_10003812_pt1 | contig 10327 bp, 5 predicted proteins | sample JV7_2_21_MG_FD_188632 | JGI IMG/M metagenome (GOLD analysis project Ga0255052, IMG submission 188632) | Seawater microbial communities from Jervis Inlet, British Columbia, Canada - JV7_2_21 | ecosystem: Environmental > Aquatic > Marine > Inlet | place: Canada: British Columbia | collected...
GTTCGCCGCGACGAGATCATGGTCGAATTGGCGAGCATCTACCCGCATTATGGTTTTGCCCGGCATAAAGGTTACGCTACGGCTGATCATCGCGAACGAATCGACCGGTTCGGACCATGTCAGGAACATCGTCGGAGTTTTCGTCCATTTTGCTCGATGACGGTGGAGGCCCAACAAGGCTATGTGGACAGCGGATTAATGAGCGGCGACCGTAACGACACACCATGACTCAACGCTTCGTTCATTTACATTTGCACACCGAGTACTCGATCATCGACGGTACCGTCAGGATCCCTGTGCTGATGCGGCAATGCGCCGAATTGGGCATGCCGGCGGTTGCGCTGACCGATCACGGCAACCTTTTTGGCATGGTGAAGTTTTACCAGCAGGCACTTAAGCAGGGCATCAAGCCGATTATCGGCGTAGACGTGAGGCTTGCCGATCATGACGACATCGACCGGCCATCGGCCCTGCTATTGCTCTGTCAGGACCAAAAGGGGTATCGCAACCTCACGGCTCTTGTAACGAAGACCTTTCTCGAAGGCCAGCATCGCGGCGTTGCCATGGCAGAACGCGAGTGGCTAACGAGGGCAAGCTGCGCAGGGCTTATCGCCTTGTCTGGCGCGGTACAGGGTGACGTGGGCCGGGCATTGGTCAGCAATCACTACGACGTCGCCGAAAAGCGATTGGCGAGTTGGCTCGATGTGTTTGGCGACCGCTTCTACCTGGAACTCGTACGTACGGGACGAAGCGGCGAGGAAGGGTATGTGCAAAGTGCACTCGGGCTTGCCAGCAGCATGAGTGTGCCGGTCGTCGCGAGCAATGATGTACGTTTCCTGGAGCGTGAGGATTTTGAAGCGCACGAGGCAAGAGTGTGCATTCAGTATGGACGCACGCTGAGCGATACAGAAAGACCGAAATTCTACAGCGAAAACCAGTACCTCAAAAACTGTGACGAGATGGCCACGCTGTTTGCCGATGTGCCTGAGGCGCTCTTGAATACTTTGGAGATCGCGAAACGTTGCAACCTTGATCTCAAGCTGGGCCAGACCTATTTGCCGGCGTTTCCCGTTCCGGCCGGCCAGACGACCGAGGAAAATCTCAGGTCGGAGGCGGAAGCGGGGCTGGATGCGGCGTTGGTCCGGATATTTCAAAAGCTCGAAACAAAGGCTGCGGATCAGGAGAGCGTCGCGTCTCCGTACAAAGAGAGGCTGGCCGCCGAGCTCGCGGTAATCTGCGACATGGGATTTGCCGGTTACTTTCTGATTGTGGCGGATTTCATTCGCTGGTCCAAAGAACACCGGATTCCGGTGGGCCCCGGGCGTGGTTCGGGCGCGGGGTCGCTGGTCGCCTGGGTGTTGGGCATTACCGACCTCGACCCACTGGAACACGTTCTCCTGTTCGAAAGGTTCCTTAATCCCGAGCGCGTTTCGATGCCGGATTTCGATATCGATTTCTGTATGGAAGGACGCGACCGCGTTATCGATTATGTCGCGGAAAAATACGGCCGGGATCGTGTGTCCCAGATCATTACCTACGGAACGATGGCCGCAAGAGCCGTGATTCGTGATGTGGGCCGCGTACTGGGTCAGCCCTACGGTTTTGTTGATCGCATTGCAAAACAGGTGCCCTTCGAGTTGGGCATCACACTCGACAAAGCGCTGGAGCAGGAAGAAGAGCTTGCCGCGATGTACAAAGACGACGAGGAAGTTCGCTCGATCATTGACCTGGCGAAGTCGCTCGAAGGACTCGTCAGGAATGCGGGTAAGCACGCGGGCGGCGTCGTCATTGCACCGGACAAGCTGACCGACTTCACACCTCTCTATTGCGAAGAGGGCGGCAAAAACATCGTCACCCAGCTGGATAAGGACGACGTGGAAGCTGCCGGGCTCGTCAAGTTCGATTTTCTGGGCCTGAAAACACTGACCATCATTGATTGGGCGGTGCAGATCATCAATGCGGAACAACCCGAGCTGCATCTGAATATCGCAAACATTCCGTTAACGGACGCAAAGACCTTCGAAATGCTGAGGACTAGCAGTACGACGGCCGTCTTTCAGCTCGAGTCGCGGGGCATGCGTGACCTCGTGTACCGCATGCAACCCGGTCACTTCGACGATCTCGTCGCGCTGGTCGCATTGTTCCGTCCCGGGCCGCTGCAATCGGGCATGGTTGATGATTTTATTTCGCGAAAAAATGACGCAAATAAAACGAACATCGACTATCTGCATCCGGACCTCACGACGGTACTCAAGGAAACTTATGGTGTCATTCTTTATCAGGAACAGGTGATGCAGATCGCACAGGTCCTCGCCGGCTATACGCTCGGCGGGGCCGACCTGCTTCGTCGTGCAATGGGCAAGAAAAAGCCCGAGGAAATGGCCAAGCAGCGTGAAGTCTTTGTAAATGGTGCAGTGAAGCGCGGTGTCGCTGACTTCACGGCGACACGAATATTCGATTTGATGGAAAAGTTTGCCGCTTACGGCTTCAACAAGTCACATTCGGCTGCTTACGCATTATTGGCGTATCAAACGGCTTATCTCAAAGCACGTTATCCGGCGGCATTCACAGCGGCTGTGATGAGCGCCGACCTTGACAACACCGACCGGCTGGTAACGATTAAGGATGACTGCCGGTATATCGGGCTCGAGTTGAAGGCACCCGACATCAACGAGTCCAACTATCACTTCAGCGTGGCCGGAGAGCGGTCGATCCTTTATGGCCTGGGAGCGCTAAAGGGTGTTGGCCGCAACGTTGTCGAATCGATTATCGCCGAGCGAGGCGAAAACGGTGGTTTCGAAAATCTTGACGATTTTTGTCGCCGGGTCAACCCTGAAAAACTTAACCGAAGGGCGATCGAGGCGATGATCAAATCCGGGGCGATGGATAGCTTCGGCGAGACGCGCCGCAGCATGATGCAATCTTTACCGGAAGCATTGAAGTGTGCCGCCCAGGAGGCACATGCTCGTGCGGCTGGTCAAAACGACATGTTCGGTATCGACAAACCAGAGCGAGCGGCGGAACCATCACGAAAAGGTGATGTTGTCGAATGGAATGATCATGAGTTTCTCGTTAATGAAAAGGAAGCACTCGGACTTTACCTGACCGGCCATCCATTCGATGCGGTACGCAAGGACGCATTGTTTCTGGCCGACGGGAGGCTAGGGGACATCAGCTCGGAACCGGCACCGCAGACAAGCAATGGTGAGCGAAATTATGCGCAGACCGGCCGCGACATAACGGTCGCCGGCCTGATTATGGATATCCGAAAAAGAAGCAATCGCGTCACTGTCGTTCTGGACGACGACTCGGGCCATCTCGAGGTAAGTTTTTTCACGGAGACGTTTCAGCAGTATCGGCATTTGTTGATCAAAGATGAAATCATCGTAGTCAGCGGCACCTTGCGCTATGACGATTTCCTGTCAGCCTGGCGCCTGAGCGCCAGGAACGTTTTGCATATCGATCACGTCATCGAAGAGCAGGCAAAAAGCATGATTCTGAGCCTGGCCCCCAACGGGCGGGGCGAGCACCTCCTGACCCGACTGCATGATGTGTTACTGCCATACCGGGAAGGTAACTGCGATGTCGCGGTACAGTATGTCGGTACCAGCGCGGCGGCCCGGCTGAATCTCGGACCGGAGTGGACCGTCAGGCCGAGCCGCGAATTGCGAGACAAGCTGACGGAATTACTCGGCCAGAATAGTGTCAGGTTGCTCTACGCACCCGGCCGGGAAATGATGTAGAGTCACTTTCCCGTGCTGATAACAACTCGCTAAACGCAGCAATATAGCCTTGTTGGACCACTAGGGTTAAGGCGTATGGATCTCAAGTTCCTGGATTTCGAACAGCCTATCGCAGAACTCGAGGCTAAGATCGATGAGCTTCGTTTTGTCGGCGATGATTCGGAAATCAGTATTAACGAAGAGGTCGCGAGGCTCAAGGTTAAAAGCGCGGCGCTGACCAAAAGCATCTTCTCGAAACTCAGTCCCTGGCAAGTTGCACAGGTAGCCCGCCACCCGATGCGTCCATACACGACCGACTATCTCGGGTACTTCGCGCCCGATTTTCAGGAGTTGCATGGCGATCGCATGTATGCAGATGATCCTGCGATCGTCAGCGGCATCGGCAGGCTGGACGGCCGGCCCGTGATGTTTATCGGACATCAGAAGGGCCGCGATACCAAAGAACGTGTTCGTCGAAATTACGGTATGCCGAAACCGGAGGGGTATCGCAAAGCGCAACGCATGATGAAAACGGCAGAGAAATTTTCGCTGCCCATCGTGACGTTGATTGATACGCCCGGTGCGGACCCTGGTATCGGCGCCGAAGAACGTGGGCAAAGTGAAGCGATTGCTCACAGTCTGTATTTAATGGCGGGCTTACGCACACCAATTATTAGTGTCGTAATCGGCGAAGGCGGATCAGGTGGTGCATTGGCAATTGGTGTCGGTGATCGCCTCCTGATGTTGCAATATGCCGTCTATTCGGTCATTTCACCGGAAGGGTGCGCGTCAATTCTCTGGAAAAGTGCCGATAAAGCGGAGGAGGCCGCCGAGGCCATGCGCATAACCGCTGACAGCCTCGATGATTTCGGATTTGTTGACGAAGTATTGCCGGAACCGCTCGGTGGGGCCCATCGCGATCCGGCTGCCGCTGCCGAGCTTATTCGCAATGCACTTCTTAACCACCTCGAAGAAATCGATCGGCTCGATATTGATCAGCTACTCGAGGAGCGTCAGAGCCGCATTGCGGGATTTGGCCAATACAAGGAATAGCAAGAATCACCCCGGTCCGCCCGCGACCGTATTCGTTGTCAATTTCTACCATGACGTTTAATTCTCAAGTCCTGTTGTCGCGTCTCACAAAGCTCGCAGAGGGCATCGACAAGCCGCGCCGGTTTCTCGTTGCATTCAGCGGTGGTATGGATTCAACGGTTCTCCTTCATTCACTGGCCACGAGTGCTGACGAGCATCGAACGCCGATTCTGGCGCAGCACATCAATCACGGTTTGCATGACGAGGCGCCCCAATGGGAAGCGCATTGCCGGACTTTTGCAGCGGGTCTCGACGTTCCATTCGTTAGCGAGACCGTCGAGGTCGACGACAAATCAGGACTCGGTCCCGAGGCTGCAGCGCGGCAGGCCCGTTACGATGCATTTCGACCGCTTGTCGAAGCAGGAGACTGGCTTCTCAGCGCACACCACGAGGACGATCAGGCGGAGACCCTGCTGCTGAATCTGATGAGAGGCAGTGGCCTCGCCGGGCTCGCAGGAATCGGTGCCATACAGAGCTTTGCCCGCGGCATGCTTGTAAGACCGCTGCTTGGTGTCAGCGGCGCTTCGATAGTGGTTTATGCCGAAGAACATAAACTCCGCTGGATTGACGATCCCTCGAATCTCGATACGCGTTTCGACAGGAATTTCCTGCGACAGGAAATCATACCCGCGCTGGCGCAACGATGGCCCGGTGTATCGGAGCGCCTCGGACGAAGCGCCGAACTGGCCGGTGAGGCGAGCGAACTGCTGAACGATCTGGCGGAGCTGGATCTTGCCGCTGTGTCGACGGGAGTCAAGCCGGATCGGCTCGACATTAACGGACTGAAGTCGCTGTCAGAGAAGCGGCAACGCAATGTGTTGCGCCATGCTGCCAGAAAGTGCGGTCTGCCGGCGCCGCCGGCAACGCGCCTTTACCAGATCACCCATGAATTGATCCCGGCGCGGGAAGACGCACAACCATTGGTGGGGTGGCCCGGCGCCGAGATCAGGCGGTACCGTGACAAGCTCTACCTGCTTGCCGGGATGACGCCAGAAGAAATGCTTGCTGCGACGGAACTGATGGCGGACGGTTCCTGGCTGGATCTGGGTGCGGGTAAAGGTCAGATGCGTCTGGAAGCCGGCGTCGATGGCGGCATCGACCGCGAGGCCGCCATGGGTGGACTTTCAGTCAGGTTTCGCCAGGGAGGAGAGGAATTCTGTCCGGCAGGCCGAAAGCGCACCCATAAACTCAAGAAACTGTTGCAGGAGGACGGCGTCGTACCGTGGATGCGCCAGTGTATCCCTTTACTGTACTCGGGCGATCGTCTGGTTGCCGTCGGGGATCTCTGGGTGGCTGCGGACGCAAGCAAAGCGGACGGTTACGGCGTGCATTGGCGAAACCGTCCTGCGCTACATTAATTTAACAATTGCGTTTGTTGCGGTCTCCGTATTCATTGTTAAAGACGCAGCAATCTGGTAGCTTATAACACCGTCTTTCATCCATCGACGGGACATCTCAAGGGTTGGAAGAAAAGCGCAAATTGGCCGATTTTGGCGCCGGTTTGGTGTTTTTATTCTGGCCCTTTGTTATTTTCCGCCGCCTTACTTTTAAGGGCCCGTAAATGACATCGTATGTATTCATCACCGGCGGCGTGGTGTCCTCCCTGGGAAAGGGCATTACCTCTGCTTGCCTCGGCGCGATCCTGGAATCCCGGGGCTTGTCGATCAGCATGATCAAGCTGGATCCATACATAAACGTCGACCCGGGCACGATGAGCCCCTTTCAGCATGGTGAGGTTTTCGTAACCGAAGATGGCACCGAGGCTGACCTCGATCTCGGTCACTACGAACGTTTCGTTCGCACGACAACCGGACGCAACAGCAATTTCACAACCGGCCGGATATACGAGACCGTCATCGCCAAGGAGCGGCGTGGCGATTATCTGGGCGCCACAGTGCAGGTGATCCCGCACATCACCGATGAAATCAAGAAGAGCGTAAAGAAGGGCGCCGGCGATGCCGATATCTGCCTCGTTGAAATCGGCGGAACGGTGGGCGACATCGAGTCCCTTCCGTTCCTGGAGGCGATTCGGCAGATGGGTATCGAGCTCGGACACGATCACGTCGTCTATGTGCATTTGACGCTCGTGCCGTATATCGCAACCTCGTCCGAGATCAAGACCAAGCCAACGCAGCACTCGGTGAAGGAACTCCGCTCCATCGGCATACAACCCGATATTCTCGTTTGCCGTTCGGAACAGGTGCTGCCCTCCGAACACCGCAAAAAGATTGCGCTTTTCACCAATGTACAGGAGGCCGCGGTGATCTCGGCCTATGACGTTGACGATCTCTACAAAATACCGGCAATGTTGAAGGACCAGGGGCTGGACGACATCGTAACGAAACAGTTACACCTCGATCTGCCGCCGGCCGATCTCAGTGCATGGGACTATGTCGTCAAGGCAAAACAAAACCCGGAAAGTGAAGTCAATGTTGCGATGGTCGGCAAGTACGTCGATCTGCGAGATGCTTATATCTCACTGAGTGAAGCGCTGTTGCACGGCGGCATACACACTCGCACGCGCGTCAATATTCATTATTTCGAGTCACAGGACATCGAGGACAAGGGGGCCGACTGCTTGCGCGGGATGGACGGCATCGTCGTACCCGGCGGCTTCGGTGATCGTGGTATCGAGGGCAAGATTGAGGCGGTTCGTTATGCGCGGGAGAACAAGGTGCCTTATCTTGGCATCTGCCTCGGTATGCAGGTGGCCATCATAGAAGCGGCACGCAACCTCGCGGATCTCGAAGGCGCGCACAGCACGGAGTTCGAGCGCGGCACACCATATCCGGTAGTAGCGCTTGTCACCGAGTGGGAAACCGAGGCCGGCGAACGCGAAGAGCGCAGTGAAGATTCAGAACTCGGTGGTACGATGCGTCTCGGCGCACAAAGAATAAATCTTGTTGAGGGGTCGCTTGTAGCATCCATTTACGGCAAGAAAACAATTTTCGAGCGACACCGGCATCGTTATGAGGTAAACAATAACTACCGCGACGTTCTCGAGAAGGCGGGCGTAAGGTTCTCCGGCCTGTCAGTCGATAATCTGGTCGAGATGATCGAAATATCCGATCACTCCTGGTTCATCGCCAGCCAGTTTCACCCCGAGTTCACGTCCAACCCGCGCGACGGCCATCCCTTGTTCACCGGATTTATTGCCGCCGCGAGGCTTTACCACAACGGTGAGATGCCGAAGGTCGCCCAGGCATGAAGCTATGCGGTTTCGATGCCGGCGCCGACAAACCGTTTTTTTTGATTGCGGGAACCTGTGTCGTCGAAAGTGAGGCGATGGCGGTCGACACGGCCGGTCGTCTGAAGGAAATCTGTGGCGACCTGGGGATTCCTTTCATCTACAAGTCATCGTTCGACAAGGCCAATCGAAGCTCGAAGGACGGCTACCGAGGTCCCGGCCAGGAAGAAGGGCTTCGCATTTTGGGCGAAGTCAGGAAACAGCTTGACGTTCCCGTGCTGACGGATGTCCATGAAGATACGCCGATGGCAGAAGTCGCATCGGTGGTGGACGTGCTACAGACGCCCGCGTTCCTGTGCCGGCAAACCAATTTCATCTTGAATGCTGCCAGCCAGGGGAAGCCCGTCAATATCAAGAAGGGCCAGTTTCTTTCGCCCGGGGAAATGCAGAACGTGGTCGCCAAGGCGAAATCCACGGGCAATGAAGACATCATGGTCTGTGAACGCGGTTTTTCCTTCGGCTACAACAACCTGGTCGCGGACATGCGCAGTCTTGCAATACTTCGCACAACCGGTTGCCCGGTTGTCTTTGATGCGACCCACTCCGTGCAGTTGCCCGGCGCCAAAGGCAGCGCTTCGGGCGGGCAGCGGGAGTTCATTCCGGTGCTTGCCAGGTCTGCGATCGCCGCGGGCGTGGCTGGCCTTTTCATGGAGACACATCCGGATCCCGATAAAGCATTGAGCGACGGACCGAACGCCTGGCCACTCGACAAAATGGCAGCGCTTCTGGAGACGCTCAAGGCGATAGACGACGAGGTTAAGAAGGCCGGCTTCCAGGAAGCGGAGTACGGCCTCGGCGGTTGATTTCCCAAGTTAATTAATAACGACAACAGGATCCGGGCCCCGCGCAGGTGTGGGTCGTAGGAGCGGCTTTAGCCGCGATAGCATAGCGTGGGTACGTCGTAGGAGCGGCTTTAGCCGCGATAGCATAGCGTGGGTACGTCGTAGGAGCGGCTTTAGCCGCGATATACAATCCGAGCAATGGGGCCTGCTACGATGCCCCCATAAGATTCCTCCCGTAAATTGTGGATATTTCATCGGAGAAAAAATGATCAAGATTGCGGATGTTCGAGCGCGGGAAATTCTCGATTCCCGCGGTAACCCGACGGTCGAAGTAGATGTGCGTCTCGGCGACGGCAGTCTGGGGCGCGCCGGCGTACCGTCGGGTGCCTCGACCGGCACACGTGAGGCGGTTGAGCTTCGCGACGGTGACGAGGCCAGATACCTCGGCAAAGGCGTGCAAAAAGCGGTCGCCAATATCAACGGCGTTATTCGGGATGCCTTGCTCGCCGGGATATTCAGCGATCAGCGTGCCGTCGATGAGAAGATGATCGAGCTCGATGGCAGCGACAACAAGGGAAACCTGGGTGCGAATGCGTTGGTTGGCGTCTCACTGGCGGTTGCGAAGGCTGAAGCGCAGTCAAAGGGTATTTCCCTGTTTCGGCATCTCGGCAACAGCACGACGATGCCTGTACCGACAATGAACATCATCAACGGCGGGGCGCATGCAAACAACAGCGTCGATATCCAGGAATTCATGATCTTGCCGGTCGGCGCACCCAGCTTTGCGGAGGCGCTAAGATACGGCGCAGAGATATTTCACTCGCTCAAGAGTGTGTTGCTGGGAATGAAGCTGAATACCGCTGTCGGCGATGAAGGCGGATTTGCGCCGGACCTGCCGTCGAACCGGGCCGCGCTCGATACGATCATCGAGGCAACAGAACGAGCAGGTTTCAGGATGGGAAAAGACATCCTGCTGGGCCTTGATGTTGCCAGCTCGGAGTTTTTCGTGGGCGGCCGTTACCGGCTGGATTCCGAAGGGCGCGACTTCGATGCGGCCGGATTCTGCGAATTCCTGGCCGAACTCGTCGATGCCTACCCGATTATTTTCCTGGAAGACGGCATGGACGAGGGCGACTGGGACGGCTGGCGCCTGCTCACCGAGAGGCTTGGCGAGCGCGTGCAACTCGTCGGCGATGACATTTTTGTCACCAACACGAAAATCCTGAGTCGCGGAATCGAGCAAAAAATCGCCAATTCGGTATTGATAAAACCTAACCAAATCGGTACCTTATCGGAAACTCTTGATGCAATTACTATGGCGGTCGAGGCGGACTACACAGCAGTCATCTCTCACCGCTCCGGAGAAACATCTGACAGTACGATTGCAGACATCTCGGTCGGGACCCAGGCGACACAGATAAAGACCGGGTCGCTGTCACGATCGGACCGGATCAGCAAGTACAACCAGCTGTTGCGCATCGAAG
>Ga0255052_10003813_pt1 | contig 10326 bp, 9 predicted proteins | sample JV7_2_21_MG_FD_188632 | JGI IMG/M metagenome (GOLD analysis project Ga0255052, IMG submission 188632) | Seawater microbial communities from Jervis Inlet, British Columbia, Canada - JV7_2_21 | ecosystem: Environmental > Aquatic > Marine > Inlet | place: Canada: British Columbia | collected...
CATTTTTGTTGTAACGAATTCTTCACGTGCAGCAGCACCCGGATTGGCCGTCGAGAACGCGATAAAAATGTCACCAGAACTATTCGATGCGTAGCCACCGACCCGCGCAATGCCCATCGGCACGCGTTGCGCCAGTCTCTTAAGTTGATGCGGAAGCAAAGGCGCATCGGTCGCCACCACAACAATGATAGACCCGGTGTCGCGGTCAGCCGACCTGAATCCCGGCATCAGGTCGGTGAGCTTTTCACCGACGGCTACGCCAGCGATTGAAAGAGTTTCCCGGGAGCCGTAGTTAGCCTGAACCAAAACTCCCACCGTGAAATCTGAATCGACAATACTCACGTGTCGTGACGCCGTACCAATACCGCCTTTGAACTGGTGACAGATCATCCCGGTACCGCCACCGACATTGCCTTCACTGACCGGGCCGCCCGTTGCGCTCTCCAATGTTTCAATGACGTGTTCCTTTGTAACATGAAAACCATTGATGTCATTCAGGGCGCCGTCGTAGGTTTCGGCCACGACCGGCAGCGACCAGAATATATCCGGCTCATCGGGAATCGGATCGAATAAGTTATTCGCGAACTGCCACTCGATGGTGGCGTCCCGCGCCACCCCCACGCTGTGAGTATTGGTTATGAGCACAGGCCCTTCCAGAAATCCCGATTCCTCAACCCAGGTTGTGCCGGTCATTTCGCCGTTGCCATTCAGTGCGTACCAACCGGCGAATACCGGATCGTAGGCCTTGCCCCGCGGATGAATGGCCGTCACGCCCGTCCGCACTGGTCCAAACCCGACCTTGAGTGGTCCTTCTCCTGCAATCAGCGTCGTGTGGCCGACAGTGACACCGGCAACATCTGTAATCGCGTTAAGCGGGCCAGGTGTGCCGGGGAACGGAATACCGAGTTCCCTGGCACGTGGCTTGTCCTTGTCGGTCATTCCAGCCAATTTAACTTTCGGGTTTCACACTGCTGGTACGACATTGCGTTGAGTCTTCAATGCAGCGTATTGCATCATCGGGCTTGATACTGATATTGGGCTCTCGATAGCGGTACAAGTAGTGGTACATCGACACGATGTTTGACTCCAGATACTGATCCAATGGCGCGTAGTCGCCGCCAAATTCATCTGTGATCGTTGCTGCCACCCGCACTTTTATCTCCTGCAGCGGACGCCCGTCAGCCATCAACTCCAGGACACTCATTTTCATGGCCTCGATGAATCTGCGGCTCTGCATAAAGGCTTCCTGAGTGGTAATCGGCCCATGGCCCGGTAAAACAATATCCACATCGGGAAGGTTGGCCAGTATCTTCAGTGCCCTGAGTTGGTTGTTCACTTCCATGTCGCGATAGTCCGGAAACAACCGTTTGCCTTTTGCGGAATCGATGGCAATCAGGACACGTTCGTCGGGGACATGGACTTGAATCAGATTGTCACTGTGCGTCGGCCCCAGGTACATCAACTTCAGATAAACGCCACCCAGGTGTAAATCGAGTTCGTTATCAAACAATATTTCCGGAACAGCCGACTTGCGATTTTCAAAAATCATGTGCGGCCTGAGGTATCTGGACGCGATGGCTATCGAGGTATCATCAAACAATTCAGACCCGCAAGTGTGATCGGGATGGTCGTGACTCAGGATCGTGTACTTGACCGGTACGTCATAGCGTTTTTCCAGTTCAGCCTTTAGCCAGGCCACGGTATCGGAGCCGCAGTAATGGCCATCAATGACAATGATGCCCTCGTCGGTGACGATGTATGCCCCAAACTGATTGTCGGATCCGAATCGATAAACGTGTTCGCTAATTTGTTCTATTGATTGATCGTGCGCCCACACGCGATCTTGGGCGACGCCTTTTTGCGACGCTGACAATGAGAGCAGTGCAATTAGGAAAACAATCGTGAATTTACTCATTACAGGCCTCAGTTATCGTTCTTGCGACAAAGCATACACCGTTATAACCGGCCATGAAGAACAGTCGGATTGGGTTATGCTGGATCCATGAGAAGATAGTAATTATTCAGGCAGGAGACCAGGCAATGGCATCACCGGCCACATTAAGAACAGCGGTAATTTACGGTAGCGCGCGAAGCGGCCGCCAGGGCATCAAAGCGGCGCGTTTTGTGGTTCGCAAGCTCAAGGAACGCGGCCACGACGTCACGCTGGTCGACTCGGAAGAATACGGACTACCGATGCTCGATAAAATGTATAAGGAATACGAGCCTGGACAGGCGCCCGCTGCAATGCAAAGTGTCGCCGAGGTTCTTAGCGCCGCGGACGGCTTTGTTATTGTCAGCGGCGAATACAATCACAGCATTCCGGCCGCGCTCAAGAACCTGCTCGATCACTTTCAAAGTGAATATCTTTACAAGCCAAGTGGCGTCGTTACTTACTCTGCCGGTCCCTTCGGCGGTGTCCGCGCATTAGTTAACTTACGCGGCATTCTTGCAGAACTCGGCACCCCAAGCATACCGAGCGCGTTTCCAATATCCGGGATATACAGCGCATTCGATGAAAAAGGCAACGCGCTGGATGCGCCCTACGACGAACGGATCGTCAAGTTTCTGGATGAATACGAGTGGTATGCGAACGCACTAAGAAATGCACGTATGCAGGACTCTTGCGCACGCGACATGCCAGTTCAACAGGACCTGTGCCGCGGGCCGGGCGACTGACTACTCGTTCTCGCTCCGTGCTCGCACGGCGACGTCACCGTCAACATCAATCGACACGTCCAATACGATAGGTCGGCAACACACCTGGCAATCCTCAATGTATTGCTGCTCGGCAAGGGAATTATCGATCAGTATGGAAATGGCTTCGCCGCAGTACGGGCAGCTGATCATTTGTTCTGTTTGTTCGGGCATGAAGCCATCATTCTGCACAACACACCGCGTCGGGCTCAAGCGCGTATCGAGCCTGAAGAGCCCAAATATGGTATATCCAGTGCATAAAGGGTAAGGGTGAGCGATATGCCTGTCGAAGAACTGTCACCAGTCAGCCTGAAAGCGCCCGGAGGCGAGACTCCGGGCCCGGGCATTGGTTTGTGCCTGAGCGGCGGTGGCTATCGCGCCATGTTGTTTCATCTCGGTGTTGTGTGGCGGCTTGCCGAGCTCGGCTACCTCGGCACGGCAGAGCGAATTGGCAAACACGGACCCATCGGTTCATTGCAGCGTGTGTCGTCGGTATCGGGTGGCTCGATTATCGCTGCTGTGCTTGGTCTCGCCTGGGACGACCTCAAAGTCGACGATGACGATTTGCTCGAACGTTTTCGTGAACTGGTTGTGCGACCTGTTGAAGCATTTGCAGGCAAGACGACGATTTCGATCTGGAATGGCCTCATCGGGGCGGTCTTCAGGACCGTGAACAAGACTGTTGTTGGCGTTTATCGACGTCGTCTTTTTGGCAGCAAGACGCTACAGGATTTACCGGACTCGCCCCGCTTCGTCATTAATGCGACCAACCTTCAGTCGGGCGCCTTGTGGCGTTTCTCAAAACCATTCACTCGCGACTGGCGCGTTGGCGAAATCAGGAACCCAGGCGATTCGATGGCCAGGGTTGTCGGCGCATCATCGGCTTTCCCGCCGTTCCTTTCCCCAGCCCGTTTTCGCTATCAAGAATCCCAATACACGCCCGGCAGTGGTGCCGGATTACAGCAGCCACCGTTCACCACGCGCCCCGCGCTCGCCGACGGCGGGGTCTACGACAATATGGGTCTTGAAACCGTGTTCAAGAATTTTCAGACCATCATCGTTAGCAATGCGGGTGGCGGCTACAAGGCCAAGAAAAAGATTGTTGGCGATTGGGCGCTGCAGAGTTACCGCGTGATGAGCACAATCGACAACCAGGTGCGCTCGTTACGCAAGCGCGTCCTGCTTTCGTCTCTGGCCAGGAACGAAAAATGGGGTGCGTACTGGAGTATTCGAAGCGACATCGAGGGCTATCCGGTCGAGGGTAAGCTGGACTGCCCGCATGCAAGAACCACCGAGCTTGCGAATATCCCAACTGACCTCGCGGCCAAGGACAAGACTACGCAACGGCGTCTGATCAACTGGGGCTACGCAATTTGTGACGCCGGCATGCGATCCTGGGTCGAAGACGGCCTGCCAGCGCCCGTCAATTTTCCTTATCCCGATGAAAAGGTCTGATAGCTGCGTTTGAATTTGGCTGCTTTGGCCAGTTTTCCAGTCAGCACCCTCCGCCGCAGACGGCTAACTTGATCCCTCCATAGATCTCATCCAACCAGGGAAGGAACGATGACTAAGAAACTCAGCATTGCGGCGGTGCTGCTTGCGCCAGCCGCCTATTTCATTTACGCCAGCAGTGGCGCGCCCGGTTCAATGCCGAGTGAACCGTCGCAAGAAATTCTCAAGCCAGCATTTGCGCTACCGTTGTTAACGAAGAGTGTTCGATTGCCGGAAACGCCCCCGGCCGAGAGCGCTACAGAAATCGTACTCGGAATTCCGGTGCGCAAAGACCGTGACTGCCGCGTGGAACTCAAAGACTACGTAACGCCTGATGGCGAGATGTTCTCTGCCTACTCCTGTACGCCGAACAAGTTTGCGGCTGCGCACCGCTACGCCGATTATGACAATGAGACACTTTCCAGTTTGGCGTACGCCGACGCGGACGCCGCCGCCCTGCTCGGTCACAGGCTAATCGACCGGGATACCGGCCGCTCTTATGAGTTGCTCATTCGAGCATCAGCGCTCGACGGTGGCAACATTGAGCATCTGGCATGGCTGTCCGATCAGGCCTTCGGAATAGTCGCAATCGACGGCAAACCGCAGCTGCTGAATCTGCAGCGCCAGTATGAGCTCGCCGCTCTGGCCACTCACCTGGGTGGTAACCCTGGAAGGGCTGCTTATCTACGAAACGAGTTGACCGAAAACGGTGTTGAAGAATCGCGAATGAATTCGATGCACCAGCGCGTCAATGTCTTGCTCGAGACGATGCGCGAAATTCAAAGAACTGTTGTCGGTGCAGTCACGATCGGGGGGCGAGACGATGCGTAAATTGCTCCTCATATTTGTATTGTTGTCACCGCTTGCTGCGGAACTTTGCATGGCTCAAACCGGCGCCATCGATATTATTTGTGTTGATTGTCGTGATCCTGAACAGTACCCCGACGACTTTGTGAACTTCGCGTTCAACCAGATTTATGGCCCAGATGCGTGGTTGTCGTGGGATCAGGCTGATGACATGTTCGTTACGAATCTTGATCATCAACGAGTCTATATCGACGCGGACTTCGTGTTCTTCGGTGTTGGAATCAGAGGATTTCATCTACCGCTCTGGCCAAGCAATTTATTGCGGTTCACTCTGGCTTTACCGAGTGGTCGCATATTCACCGCATTGCGCAGCATTTTCCAAACCTCTCTCCCCGTGCCCACAACAGGTACAAGTATTGCTGACAATGGTGATGGCAGCGGCACAACAGGATCTGGCGGTGACGACGGAGACGAGGACGAAGAGAACGACTATTTCGACGCGGAATCGGATGAGTGGGAGGAACCGGAATTTGATGACTATGAGGGCTTTACCACCATTGAGGACCCCGATGAAGATGGTAACTTTGAGGAGCCGGAATGGTGCGAAGAGTGCTAGCCTTACTGACCTTTCTCTTCTTGCCGGCTTTAGCGCTTGACCGAAGACTCAACACACGCCCATCGCGAAAATGTCGTTCTTGGCATGGCGGCCGCGATGGGCGCTTTCTTTATGTTCTCGGTTATGGTTGTTTTCGCCAAGCTACTGAGCGAAAACCACTCGGTCATTGAAATAGCGTTCTATCGCAACCTGATCGCCAGTGTGCCATTTCTCTTTCTGGTGTTTGCGCTCGGACGTCGTGAGATTCTTGTGCTGCGTACCAAACCCGTGCTGGTTGGTATTCGGGCCCTCATTGGCACAGTGAGTCTCACGGTTACTTTTACCGCCTATTCGCTCATGCCACTGGCCGACACAACGGCATTGCTGTTTACCTCATCATTATTCATTCCGGTTTTGGGGGTGATTTTCCTGCGCGAATCGGTTGGCCCATATCGCTGGACGGCAGTGTCCGTTGGCTTTGCGGGAGTCATAATAATGGCGCAACCTTCAGGTGACGTGTATGTGCTAGGCGTTACTGTTGCGATGTTCGCGGCATTCACGCATGCGATATTACAGATCATTCTCCGTTACCTGGGTCGTTACGAAAGCCCCGAGACTGTCAGTTTCTACTTTTTTGTCGTTGGCACCTTCGTTACCGCGCTCGCACTGCCGTTTGTCGCGGTACGGCCGACCCTGACTGAGGTTCCATTGTTGATCGGCGTTGGTTTGTCCGGTGCCCTTGCACAGTGGCTGCTGTCTGTCGCATTCAAGAATGCGCCCGCCGCAATCGTCACGGTATTCAATTACAGCGGCATCGTCTGGGCAACGTTTTTTGGCTGGATGATCTGGAACGAATTGCCGCTGCCTGCCGTCGTCATCGGCGGTACTATTGTCATTGCATCGAATATGTTGGTGGTTTGGCGCGAGAGCCGCCTCGGACGAATTTCCGATGCGCGCTTCAGAGCAAAATTGTAGCCGGCACCCAGCTCCTCAATTTTGCCCTGCCCTCAGTCCGCTTGCGCCGCTCGCCGCTCGTAGTGACCGTCCCAAATCGTGGTCCAGGTCGCCCGATCATCCGTCGAGGTTGCCCAGAACTGCCGGACTGTGCCATCGCCGTTTTGGGTAAATTCAAACTTGTGATGGGTCACGCTTGAGTCCGCCGGATCGATCGTCTCAGCCGTGTAGAAAATGCCGCCATCTCGCGCCTCGCCAGTGAATTCGATGAATGTGCCGCCATCGCCGACCCAGATTTGACGCCAATGGTCGTGGCCCGGATCGTAGTAGTTGAAGCTCTTGCCTTCAGTCCCGCTAGCGCCGACCCACTGTTCGAAAATCACGCAATGGCCAAGTATAGACTGGATGTCATTGCTGCCGGCGAATTGTCCGCTCTGCGTAACGTCCCATTCGCCAAGCCAGAAATCGAACCCATGATGACGGTCATCCGCATTACACGGATAACGCGCCGCACGAATCGACTCAACGGCGCTAATGTAGCGTGGCTCGTCACGAACACTATCGTAGTCGGGCTGTCCCTCGATCAGTCCAATACTGCCAAATCCGGCTTCGGCGAGAATTTCGAGTTGGGCCAACGCTTTCGAATTGAGGCTCTTGCGCGCGTAGATTCTCGACAGACGATAGGCGACACCTTGAGGCTGAAAGCCGTGCTCACCAGCTTTCTCGAAATGTTGCGCCGCCTCGTCAATGTCGAGTCCGTTGTCCATCAGCAACGTGGCCAGTTGATAATGTGTGGCCCCGTCATCCGGAACCTGTTCGAGAATATCGCGAAGCTTCGCGGCCGCGATATCGTGCGCGCCATTCTCGCTGGCAATTCTGACTTCGTCGCGCAAAGACTCAAGGTCCGCCAAGGCGACAGTTGTGATCATGGAAAAAGTTATAATGGTTATGAAAGCACGCATCGGACCCCCCGCTTTTCTAAGTTAGTGCTGAATTCACCAAAACCGATACCACCGCTGTCCGGCACCATTTGTGCAACACACCCCTTAGTATGTACCCTACAAGCGAAAATGGTTCAGCAAATGGGGGAGATAATCATATGTTCGTTGGGCACTACGCGGCCAGCCTGGCCCTGAAGAAATTTGAAAAACGCGCCTCACTCGGGATGCTGTTTCTCAGCGTACAACTCGTCGATATTTTGTTCTTCCCTTTCGTGCTCCTCGGCATCGAGCGCGTCAACATCATCGAGAATTACACACAATCGACGCATTTCGAGCTCGAATACATGCCATACACGCATAGCCTTCTGGGCTGTGCGCTATGGGCATTGGCCGCGTATGCGATATTTCGCTGGGTCGTTGTCAAACATCATGGTGTCGCCCTGGTCATTGCACTAGCGGTGTTTTCGCACTGGCTACTCGATTTCATAGCGCATACACCGGACCTGCCGTTGTGGAGTGATGCTTCGATTAAGCTCGGACTGGGATTATGGAATAACGCGATCGCGACTTATGCCGTTGAGGCTGCGCTCCTTCTTGGGGCGTTGTGGCTGTATCTCAAATCGACAACTGCCACGAGCAAAGGCGGTAAGTACGGCATGATCGTGTTCGTTGTGTTAATGATCTTGATGAACCTCTCGAACATTTTTGGCCCGCTGGGAACCGACAGCAAGGTCGTCATGGCCGTCTCAGCACTCGCCGCCTACTTTCTGTTCGCCGCGATCGCTTTTTGGCTGGACAAAAAGCGGAGCTAATTCTTGGACAGTACCAATTGTTGTGACTTCTCGGGCCACTATGAGCGCTCATCCCTCGCGGCGATGAAAGCGCTCGAACTCGACGTGCTCGGTTGCGATTACGGTGGCACAAGTTGGACGACCAGTAGGCAAGCCAAACACATCATGTCGTCGCTCGCTCTCGATTCGCAATCGCACCTGTTGGAGATCGGTTGCGGGTCGGGTTGGCCCGGACTTTATCTCAGTACGACCAGCGGTTGCTCTATCACCCTTCTGGACATGCCCCTCATCGCGCTTAGGCAGGCAGCCGATCGCGCGGCGACAGACAGTATCCGCGAACGAGTGAATCTGGTGAATGGCAGCGGAACTGCCCTGCCCTTCGCCGATGCATCTTTTGACCGGCTGAGCCACTCCGATGTGTTGTGCTGTCTGCCGGAGAAACTGGAGATGCTCGATGAGTGCCGTCGCGTAGCCACCGATGGTGCACTGATGCATTTTGCGGTCATCATGCCGGCGGCCGGCCTGGCACCCGCCGACCACGAGCGCGTCATTGAAACAGGCCCCCCATTCATAGGCACACCGGACAGTTACGATTCGCTCCTGGGGATATCCGGATGGAGAATCACGGATCGTATTGATGTCACTAGTGACTATGCCGACAGCGTCGAACAGCTCGCGACAGGCTTGAAAAAAAATACACCGGAACTGCAGGAGGCCTTCGGGGTCGAGGAATTACGTGCCGCCTGGCATCACCGCGAAGATCAGGTCAGCATTACCCGAGCCGGTTTGATGCAGCGGATTGTCTATGTAGCGAGCACCGTATGAAGTCCGGTAGTACCGGACCAATTATTAGCCCGCTTCGGGCAATGGCGCACCACGCGACGGCGGCACAGCCGTTGTCTTGCGCTCCACAAGGAATGGAATTACCAGGACCGGAATGATCGCTAGTGCGGCATCGATATAGAACACGGTGCCGTAACTCCACGCATCAACTGCAGCGCCCTGCCAGGTGTTGGTATAAGTGATGGTCAAATTGCGTAATGCCATAAAGCCCGTGAACTGGGTAGCAGCGACTGCAGGGTTGGTAAGACCCATGAAGATCGCAGCACTGGTACCGTAGTGCATGCCCATGCATGCTGAAAACGCGATGGACGCGATGAAGTACTGCGGCACCGAAACGGCGCTGATTCCCGAATCGCCACTGAACATGATAGCCAGGTACAGCGTGGGTACGATGGTTAGGGCATAAAAGGTCGCCAGCATTTTTCGATGACCCAATCGGTCGGCCAGCCAACCGCCGACTACGCAACCCAGACCGGCAACCACCGTATTAAAAATATTCAATTGCGCAATCTGGCCATCGGACATGCCAATATCGACCTGTAACGTCGTCGAGACGGCGGCCGCGAGCGCCATCGCGCCGAATGGCAGCAGCGCGAAAAAGACGCCGACCATAGGGCCGGACCCGGACTTGAAAAAGCCGACGTGCAATTCGCGCAGGAAGCCAAGAAATGACTCCTTGAACCTCCTCCAGACCTCGGCCGATTTTTCCGCAACGCGTGATACGACTGTCGGGTCTTTGACGAAAAACAATGTGAAGAGCAATACGGCCATCAATAAGACACTGACGTAGAGAAACGATACGTCGAACCCATAACGATCGGAGACGAACATCGCCCCGCCGCCGCCGAGTCCCTGTCCGATATAGGCACCACCAAACATGAAGCCGTTACCCTGCCCGCGTTCATCGGGCCGAAGCGTGTTGACCGCGAGCGAATCGATTGCCACGTCATTGGTTGCACCAAAAATGTTGTGCACGATGACCAATGTAACGAGCAGATCAAAGTGATTGTTGTGGTCGATCTGTGAGACGGCGTACAGCGTCAAGATCATCAAGGTCTGGCACAACACGATCCAGGCCTTGCGGCCACCGAAGCGTTTCAGGCCAATCAAATCGATAAGCGGTGCCCAGGCCCATTTGAATGCCCAGGGCAGGTAGAAGGCACCGACGAATGCACCCACTTGCGAGACGTCCATTCCCTGGCGGCGCATG
>Ga0255052_10003814_pt1 | contig 10324 bp, 8 predicted proteins | sample JV7_2_21_MG_FD_188632 | JGI IMG/M metagenome (GOLD analysis project Ga0255052, IMG submission 188632) | Seawater microbial communities from Jervis Inlet, British Columbia, Canada - JV7_2_21 | ecosystem: Environmental > Aquatic > Marine > Inlet | place: Canada: British Columbia | collected...
CCAATCTGCACGCGGCATCGTGTAATCCATGAACGTCGCCGTCAGCAACTGTCCGCTATCCGGGTCGTAGATCGCTTCTTCGCAGAGCGCCTGGCCCAGTCCCTGCGCAGCACCGCCAATGATCTGACCTTCGAGGATCAATGGATTAACAACGGTGCCGACATCGTCTTCGATCGTGTATCGCAGAATCTCGACTTCGCCCGTGTCGGGATCGACTTCTACTTCGCATATGTGACAGCCGTTTGGAAATGTCCCTCCCTCCGGCGCAAATCGTTCTTCGCTGGCAAGGCCGGGCTCGACTCCTTCGGGTCTCAATGCGTCTTCAAAGGATGCGATTGCGACATCGGTTAGTGACGTTGTCCTGTCCGTTCCTGCGATGCGATATCGTCCTTCCTCGAATTCGATGTCGGCTTCGGCTGCCTCGAGTACTTCTGCCGCCATCTTGATGCCACTTTCGATCAGGCTTTCCACGGTTCTGTACAGGGAAGAACCGCCGATCACCATCGATCGTGAGCCGCCCGTGCCTTCGCCGCTCGGTATGCGTTGGCTGTCGCCCTGAAGCACATCGATCTGATCTATATCTAAGCCCAGGCCGGCGGCGACCATCTGGGCGAAACTCGTTTCGTGCCCCTGGCCCGTCGACTGTGTTCCCATCATCACAGTAACCCGGCCGTCCTTGCCGAAATTGATGTAAGTATTTTCTCCGCCCAACGCAGCGCAGATTTCGACGTAATAGGAAAGACCGATACCGCGGAGCTTGCCGCTTCTTGCGCTTTTCGCACGGCGGTCTTCGAAGCCGGCCCAGTCCGCGCGCTTCACAGCGGCATCGAGTAACTGTTCATATTGTCCGGAATCGTAGCTTCGGCCCGTAAATGTCGTGTACGGGAATTTCTCGGGCGGAATGAAATTGCGTCGCCTGATCTCGTCCCTCCCCATGTCGAGTTTTCTGGCCGCCTGGTCCGCGAGCCGCTCGATAAGATAGGTTGCTTCGGGTCGCCCGGCGCCGCGATAAGCATCGAGTGGCACGGTATTGCTCATCACGGTGCCGATTTCGAGATAGCCGGTTTCAATGTCATAGCAACCCGGCAACATGCTGGCGCCGAACCAGGGAATTATCGGCCCTATCTGCGAACAATATGCGCCGGCATTACCGGTGATCGATGCCCTCAGGGCGAGAAACCGGCCGTCGTCGTCGATGGCAAGTTCGGCATGACTGACGTGATCGCGGCCATGCAAATCACTCAGGAAACTCTCGGTACGATCGGCGATCCACTTGACCGGCCGGCCCAATGTCATCGCTGCGTGTAATGCGACGACTGTCTCGCACTGCAGGAATGTCTTCAGGCCGAACCCGCCGCCGACGTCCGGTGAAATGATGTGCAACAGCTCTGGTGCAAGATCGACTGTCTGCAAAATCCAGACTTTCAGCGTGTGCACCCCCTGGCATCCCTGATAAAGCGTTACTTTTCCGCTTGCAGGATCGAAGTCAACAACGCAGCCGCGTGGTTCCATGGCAGTCGGCGCGAGGCGATTGTTGACGATATCGACCGATACGACATGAGCAGCCTGGTCGAATTTCACATCGGTCGCCTGCTTGTCGCCATGTCCAAGCAGGCCCAGCAGGTTCCCCGACATGTCGGCGTAAATAGGTTTTGCGGGAGTGTTCAAAGCGGCCAATATATTTGCGACTGCATCCGTTTCGTTGACGTCGAACTCGATCAGGTCCGCTGCATCTATTGCGGCCGCAAGGGAGTCGGCGACGATGCCTGCGACGGGTTCGCCGACGTAGCGAACACGATCTCGCGCCAGCGGCGGTTGCTTGAGTGCGTCCCTGGCTTCCGTCTGCGTACCCGCCGGCATGTCGAAGCCGGGTAGATCCTTTATGCCGGCATCGACAAGGTCCCGGGATGTAAAGACTGAAACTACGCCCGGCGCCTGGCGCGCCTCACTTACATCGAGACGGGCAATGTCGCCGTGTGCGAAAGGCGATCGAAATAGATAGAGATGTGCCTGACCCTCGATGGAAATATCGGTGGTGAATTGACCATGTCCCGTAATGAATCGCTGATCTTCTGTGCGCCTGATGGCCTGGCCGGTACCAAATTTTCCCACGTGATTGCTCTTTGTTCTGGGGCTAAATGAGTTGCTGACGCCATTCGGCGATCGCTGCGCCTATCTCGTCGGGCGAGTCTTCCTGCAAAAAATGATTTCCTATAACCGTGACTTCCTGTTGATTGGGAAAAGTTCTGCAAAATTCGCGTTGTGCTCCGGTCAGTATCGCACCGGGATCCGCGTTGACAAACAATTTCGGAATATCTGTCTCGACCAGCCATGCGGAATAATCCGTAACAATGTCGTAAACGTCCTGGGGTCCACCATCGATCGGAATCTGGCGCGGCCATGTCAGGGTCGGGCGGCGATCCTCGCCGGGATTTCGAAACGGGCGTCGATAGACCTCCATTTCCTCGTCGGACAGATCACGCAGTATCGATCCCGGTAGTACCTTTTCAACAAAGATATTCTTCTCGAGCACCATTGACTCGCCGGCATCGGAGCGAAAACCCTGAAATACGGCACGCGCGGCGTCGGGCCACTCGGCCCAGCTGACAGGACGGACAATCGCTTCCATGTATGAGATTCCGAGCACGACCCCCGGGTTTTGTTGTGCCCAGTGAAAGCCGAGTGCCGAACCCCAGTCGTGGATAACGAGCGTGACCCGATCGTTTATGCCCAATGCATCCCAGGCTGCAAACAAATACTCGCGGTGTTCAGAAAACTGGTAGCTGTTCGGCCCCGAATCATCCAGTTTGTCCGAATCACCCATGCCGATCAGGTCGACGGCGATACAGCGTCCCTGGCCGGCAAGGTGGGGCATGATATTGCGCCAGAGATAGGAGGAGGTTGGATTGCCGTGCTGAAATACGATCGGATCACCGTCGCCCATTTCGACATAAGCCATTCTTTTGCCATGTATTTCTATGAAGCGTTTTTCCGGCTCTTGGGCGTTCAGCATAGAGGCGGTCCTTATGCCTGGATTCGTGAATATTGGATTATGCTCTGTTAGATTGTCTTGTCACAAATAAGACAGGGAACCCAAATGACTCCAGAGAACCGGGCGGCCTATTGGCGCGCCAACTTGCGGCTGGTTGTCGCCTGTCTGCTTGTCTGGTTCGTGTGCTCCTATGGCTTCGGCATTCTGCTCGTCGATCAGCTTAACGGTATTCGAATTGGCGGCTTTCAACTGGGATTCTGGTTCGCACAGCAAGGCTCGATCTACATCTTCGTGATGCTGATCTTTTTCTATGCCTGGCGCATGAACAAGATCGATCAGAAATTCGATGTTCACGAAGACTAAGTCACTCTGATGGAACTCAAGGCACTGACCTATGTCGTCGTCGGCGCAAGCTTCGCACTGTACATAGGTATCGCCATATGGTCGCGTGCGCACAATACCGGTGACTTCTATATCGCCGGCAAGGGCGTCTCGCCTGTTGCAAATGGCATGGCGACGGCCGCCGACTGGATGAGCGCAGCCTCTTTCATATCAATGGCCGGTCTGATCGCTTTTCTGGGCTATGACGGCTCCGTCTATCTGATGGGCTGGACCGGTGGCTATGTTCTGCTCGCATTGTTTCTTGCCCCGTATTTGCGCAAATTCGGCAAGTTCACCGTGCCGGAATTCATCGCGGAACGTTACTACTCGAGGACAGCGCGTATCGTCGCTGTCATCTGCCTGCTTTTCGTCTCCTTCACCTACGTCGCCGGGCAAATGCGCGGCGTCGGCATCGTCTTCTCCCGTTTCCTCGAAGTAGATGTGGCGGTCGGTCTGATTATCGGCATGGGCGTTGTCTTCACCTACGCCGTGCTGGGCGGCATGAAAGGCATCACCTATACACAGGTGGCGCAATATTGTGTGCTGATATTCGCCTATACCGTGCCGGCTATTTTCATTGCGATTCAGATCACAGGGAACGCAATACCACAACTCGCGTTCGGCAGTGAGATTGCGGGATCGGGTGTCAGCCTTCTCGATAAGCTCGACGACATCGTTACGTCGCTGGGATTCAATCAATATACGAGTGGCACCAAGAGCAGGATCGACGTTTTTTGCATCACACTTGCCCTCATGGTTGGCACGGCCGGCCTGCCGCATGTCATCGTCAGGTTCTTCACCGTGCCCAAGGTGCGTGACGCACGAACGTCGGCCGGATATGCCTTGCTCTTTATCGCAATCCTTTACACGACCGCCCCGGCCGTCGGTGCCATGGCGAGGTACAACCTGATCAATACGATTCAGCCGGGCGAGATCGGGAGCGAGACCGGTAATCTCGCCTACGATGAGCGCCCTGCCTGGTTCGAGACCTGGCAGCAGACGGGACTCGTGAAATTCGATGACAAGAATGGCGATGGACGCATCCAGTACTATAACGACGCCAATCCCGACTTTGTCAGCACTGCAGACTCCTATGGATGGCGGGGCAATGAGTTGAGCGTCGATCGCGACATCATGGTGCTTGCGAATCCCGAGATTGCAGGTCTGCCGTCCTGGGTAATCGCGCTTGTGGCTGCCGGCGGCATTGCCGCGGCATTGTCGACCGCAGCAGGATTGCTGCTCGTAATTTCGGCGGCCGTGTCGCACGATCTGATAAAAGGCATATTCCTGCCTACTATCTCGGAGAAGAAAGAGCTACTGGCCGGCCGCATCGCGGCGGCCTTCGCGATCATGGTCGCCGGTTACCTGGGTTTCGATCCGCCAGGCTGGGTCGCGCAAGTCGTCGCCTTCGCCTTCGGCCTCGCGGCTGCATCATTGTTTCCCGCCATATTGCTCGGCATTTTCTTCAAGCGTGCGAACAAGCAGGGCGCGATTGCAGGGATGCTCACGGGCCTCATCTTCACGTATGGCTACATCGAATTTTTCAAAGGCCTGTTCCTGAAGTGGGCCGGGGCACCATGGGGGCAGAACGTGGCGGAGCAATGGCTTTTCGGTATCTCGCCGGAGGGTATCGGTGTCGTGGGAATGATCCTGAATTTCGTCGTGGCAATTGCCGTCAGTTACATGACAGCGGCACCGCCAGAGCGCATCCAGCACTTGGTCGAGCATATTCGCATCCCCCGGGCATTGGATACCTGAATGAATACACTTATTAAACAAGTGTCCCTTGCGATTGCATTCGGCATGTTTTGTTTTACGGTATCGATTGCCGCCGGTCTCAGTACCGAAGAACAGGCCATGGTTGCCTGGATCGATGAGCACGCGGAAGATTCGATCGACCTTCTCGAGGAAATCGTAAACATAGGCAGTGGCACGATGAACCCCGTCGGAATTCGCGAAGTCGGCGACGTGTTGCGACGCGAAATGGACAGTCTCGGTCTCGAGACCAAATGGATCGAACAGCCGGCAGATCTCCGGCGCGGCGACCACCTTGTGGGGCGAAACAGAGGTACGCATGGCAAGAAGATGGTATTGATCGGCCATCTCGACACCGTATTCGAGTCAACAGATGAGTTTCAGGCCTTTTCCCGCGAGGGCAATGTCGGCCGCGGGCCCGGCATCGAGGACATGAAGTCCGGGGACGTCGTCATCATCTATGCGCTCAAGGCGCTGCATGAGATCGGCGCACTCGATGACGCTCAAATCGTCGTCTTTTATACAGGCGATGAGGAGAAGCCGGGCAGACCCTTGTCGTTGTCGCGCAAGGATCTGATCGAGGCCGGCAAGTGGGCGAACATAGGGCTCGGCTTCGAATCGGCAATGACTTTCGACGGCAGCGACTGGGCAACGATCGCAAGGAGAAGCGCCGGAGAATGGCGCCTGGAGGTTACCGGCAAGCAGGCACACTCATCGGGTGTATTCAGCGAGGAAGTCGGCGCCGGCGCGATCAACGAGGCAGCGAGGATAATTGCGGCTTTCTACGACGAGGTCCGCGGCGAGGAACACCTGACGTTCAATGCGGGGACTATTCAGGGTGGCACCGACGTCGAATACGATTTTGCGCAGAATCGCGGTACGACATTCGGCAAGACCAACGTCGTGCCACGTAAGGTAATCGTTCACGGAGGTATTCGCACAATTTCGATCGAACAGCAGGAGCGGGCCAAGGAAGCAATGCGAGCTGTCGTTGCGAGGCACCTTCCGCTTACCGATGCTTCGATTACTTTTGACGACGGCTATCCACCGATGTCGCCGACAGAAGGAAACGTGCGGCTGCAGGAAAAATACTCCCGGATCAACGAAGCGTTGGGCAGGGGCCCGATGCCGGCTCTGGATCCCTTGAAGCGCGGGGCGGCCGACGTGTCATTCGTGGCGCCGTACACCGATGCCCTGGCCGGACTCGGGGCGCTGGGCAAAGGCGGCCATACGCCGGACGAGAGTCTCGAACTCGACTCGATGTCGCTCGCAATCAAACGCGCGGCGATTCTGATTTACCGGCTCAGTAACGAGAACTAGAATCTCGTAACAGCATCATGAGTCAAGACAACATACGGCCCGACAGCAACATCCGACGGGTGCAGATAGCACTCGTGCTGACCGGCGCGTTCATGATCGTCGAGGTCGTCGGCGGCATCCTGTCCGGTTCGCTGGCCTTATTGGCGGACGCGGGCCATATGTTGACCGATACGATGGCTTTGGCACTTTGTGCATTCGCTTTTCGTGTGAGTTCCAGGCCGGCCGACTCCAAGAGAAGTTACGGCTACCAGCGTTTTCAGATACTGGCCGCATTCGTCAACGGCCTGGGCCTGTTGCTGATCGTCGGCTGGATCCTGTACGAGGCAGTAAGACGGCTGATGGCGCCGCCGGAAGTCATGGGGCCGATGATGCTGGCGGTTGCGTCCGCAGGCTTGATCGTCAACATCTTCGCCTTCATCGTCCTGCACGGCGGCGACAAAGATAATCTGAATATTCGTGGTGCGGCGCTGCATGTTGCGGGGGACCTGCTGGGATCGGTTGCCGCGATCGCCGCTGCGATCGTGATCATATACACGGGCTGGATGCCGATCGATCCGATCCTGTCCGTATTTGTCGCCTTGTTGATCCTTCGAAGCGCCTGGCATCTCGTCAGGCGCAGTGCGCATATTCTGCTCGAAGGCGCGCCGGAATGGCTGGATCAGGCCAGCATGCAAAGCCGTCTGGTCGAACGGGTGCCCGCGATCAACAGCATTCACCACGTGCATGTCTGGGGGCTGACACAGCAACATCTGATGCTGACCATGCATGTCGCGCTTACGGGCAATCCACCGGACCCGACGACGGTCGTGCGCAGGATTAAAGGCGTGTTGCGTGAAGAGTTCGGCATCAATCACTCGACGATCGAAATCGAAACGGCCGATTGCGCGGACGAATAGCGCTACGGCTTTACGGTACCTATGTAGGGCAGCGTTCGGCCCTGTTCGGCGTAGTCGAGTCCGTAGCCGACGACCCACTCATCTCCGATGCTGAATCCCAGATAATCGATTTCGATGTCGACTTCGGTGCTGTGCTCCTTGTGAAGCAGCACGCAGGTCTTGATCGACGCGGGCTCGCGAGACTTGAGCATCTCGATCAGGTAGTGAAGCGTATGACCGGTGTCGACGATGTCCTCGACAATGAGCACGTGTTTGCCTTCTATGCTGCCACGTACATCCATCACCAGACGCACGGCGCCACTCGGCACATTGCTGTCCTCGTAGCTCGATACCGCGATGAATTCGATTGATCTCGGGATCGTCAGGCGGCGTGATAAATCGGCGAGCAGAATGAATGCGCCCTTCAATACACCAATCAGGACGACTTCACCCTTATCGGCGTAATCGACCGAAATCCTGGCCGCCAGTTCTCCAACCCGGCTCAGGATTTCGTCTTCGCTGATCAGTACTTTCGGAGATTCGTTGCTCACGCCGTATGCTAGGCCTATCCGTTGTGCTCGTGCAAGTTACGATTGGGGACAGACTCCGGGGAGTCCGTCCCCATATTTTGCTACTGTCTTTTGGTTATTGCCGGCTCGATGAGGAAGGCAAACAGCATAGCAACTGCGGCCAGGCACCAGACGATGACCGCGCCCGCCGGCAGGTCCATACGGGTCGAGAGAACCAGCCCGGCCAGATAACCCGCGACGCCGACGCCATACGCGCATGCAAGTCGCAAGCTGCGTCTATCTATCTTGCGCGTCGCAATGGCAGGAATAATCAGGCTCGCGAAGACCAGATACACGCCGACGAGTTGCATCGACGCGGTCACTGCGAAGGCAAAGAGGGCATAAAAGCCGAGGCCTCGCAAGCGATCCCGAGCCATGTACCACAATGCGAGTATGACGGCGCTGACGATCGCGACCGGCACCAGGTTATCGATCGTGACCCACAGAATCTGACCAACAAGAAGTTCTTTAAGGTGCTCGCCACCATGCGGATTGCCGGCGAGGACGAGGATGCCGGCCGCGGCTGCAAGAATGAAACAAATGCCGATCAGCGCTTCCTGAATTTTGGGCCAGTGTTTGTCCGTCCAGTTCAGGATAAACGCCGCAATCAGGGCGGCGGAGACAGCAGCGATCTGCACCATGTAGCCGTACTGATCCCAACCCATCGTGTCGGCGGCGATGACGCCAAGGCCCGCAACCTGGGCGATCGCGAGGTCGATGAAGATTATGCCGCGGCGAAGAACCTCTGCGCCAAGCGGAACATGCGTCGCGAGCACGAGCAGCCCGGCAAGCAAGGCCGGTCCGATGATGCTTAGTTCAAATGCGCTCACTGAAGCAACTCCTCGAGCATAGTAAGTGTCGAGTCATAGAGTTCGAACAGATCCGCCGGGCCATCCGCTTCATGCACGGTATACGGCAACAACAGCGAACGCACGTTCAGTCGCTCGGATAACCAGGCGGAGGGCTTCTCATTTGCATAGGGAGTCCGGATGACCGCGGCGGGAGGATTCGGTGACAAGGTTTCCAGGAGTCGGGCAAGATGAGCGCCGCTCGGCGGTACGCCGGGTTTCGGCTCCATCGTTGCGATGATGTCGAGTTCGAGCCAGTCTGCGAGGTAACTGAAACTTCGATGATGTGCGGCAAGACGCAAGCCCCTTAATTCTTCTCCACGCAATTCCCAGTCCTCGATGGCCCGCTCCCAGCGATCCTGGAATCCCATAAGCCTGCCTTCGAAGTCACCGCTATTCGCAGGATCGAGCATGGCCAGTAGCTCCGCCAGCTTCTCTGCAATACGTGAAATATTGTGCGGGTTCAAATGAATGTGCGGATTGCCCTGTGGGTGAATATCACCCTGAGACCTGTCGATCTGTCTTGGAATCTCCAGCTTGCGCACATGATTCGCCGCCAGGAAGTATCCCGGGCTGCCGGATTTTATTTTGGGATTTCCGGCACGTCGCAGCAACAATGGCAACCAGCCGATCTCGAGATCGGCCCCCGTGCACACAAGCAGATCGGCTGAGCGCGTTGCGGCAATAAGACTTGGTTTCGCCTGCAGGCGGTGCGGATCGTGTGCGGCCGTCGTTGCGATCGTAATGTTCGCGTGGTCGCCGGCAAGCTCCACGACCAGTGCTGCCCATTCCGGCTCACACGCGAATACTTCAATTGCGTTTGCAACCCAGGGCGCAAAAAACAATGTCAGAACCACGAAGTACTTTTTCATCTCCGTCATTCCTAGAACTGATGCGCGCCGTGCGCACCCAGGCTCATGATGTACTGCAGCAGGAACTGACTGTCGCTGATCGACAATACCCTGTCTTCGGTCAACTGTAATCGAAAACGGCTGAACTCGCTCAGCGACCAGTCGAGCATCAAGCTGTCTCGCGAGGAATTACGGCCGGGATCTTCGAGGATTGTCCCGGCGAATAACGGGCCGTTGTCGGCCTCAACCTCATCGTGTCGGTAGCCGAGTCGCCAGCCTTGCCGGAACTGCCATATTCCCTGCAGGTACCAGCCGTCCTGATCTCCGTCGTACGGCAGGGATGCGAATGTTCCATTCTCGTCCCGGCTGAAATACTCGCCCTGTATCTTGATATTCCGCACTGTCGAATTCCCGTCAGGCGCCCACTTCCAGACAAAATCGAGTCCGGTGATATCGCTGTCGCCGGTGAATACTTCATCCGGTGCTGCGCCGACATCTTCGCCGCCCCGGCCGACGACATCTGATGCAAGATATGAGAAGCCGAATTGCCAGCTATGGCTAACACCAAGGTCGCCGCCAACCTTGCCAAACAGAGTCCAGTCATCGGGTGACGCGCCGCTGCCGCCGCTGCCCCAGTTGAGCTCGGCGCCGAATTCGAGCAGCAATGCGCTCGGTGCAACCCAGCGGATCTGTGCACCATCCGGTATGTACTGCCCGCCAAAAAAGGCATGAT
>Ga0255052_10003815_pt1 | contig 10320 bp, 7 predicted proteins | sample JV7_2_21_MG_FD_188632 | JGI IMG/M metagenome (GOLD analysis project Ga0255052, IMG submission 188632) | Seawater microbial communities from Jervis Inlet, British Columbia, Canada - JV7_2_21 | ecosystem: Environmental > Aquatic > Marine > Inlet | place: Canada: British Columbia | collected...
GACGGTATTCACTGTCCGGATGCTATGGAACATGGTCACCGGCGAGGTATCGATCAAGAACATCAGTGGGCCGATCAGCATCGCACAGTTTGTCGGTGATTCCGCGCGGGCCGGGTTTACTTATGTCTTAACGATTCTTGCATTAATCAGTATCAGTCTGGGAGTCTTAAATCTGTTACCCATACCGATGCTCGATGGCGGCCAGATCGTGTACCAGTCGGTCGAGTGGATCAAGGGCAGCCCGATGTCCGAACGTGCGCAGATGCTCGGTCAGCAGGTCGGCATCCTGGCGATATTATTGTTGATGAGTTTTGCTTTTTATAATGATATAGCGCGGCTTTTTAACCAGGGGCCATGACCAAGTTAAAAGACAAAAAGACCCGAAGCTGGAGATGCTGGCTTGCAGTTATCGCCGTTGCTTCATTATCGTTTCCGATAGCCGGTTTGGCGGAAGAATTCGTTGTGCGCGACATGCGCGTCGAGGGCCTACAACGCATTTCCGAGGGAACGGTATTCAATTACCTGCCGATCAACGTCGGGGATACCGTTGATGAAATCAGAATTCAGGAAGCGGTTCGCGCACTTTACACGCAGGCGCTTTTCGACGATATCGAAATGCGACGCGATGGAGAGGTTCTGATAGTTGTCGTCCGTGAACGGCCTTCGATCGAAGACTTCACGATCGAAGGAAACAAGGACATCAAGACGGAAGATCTGATGGAGTCTCTTCGGGGAGTTGGTCTTGCGCGTGGCCGGACGTTCGATCGTTCGGTACTCGAGGAAGTCCAGGGATTTCTCAGAGAGCAATACTACGACCGTGGTAAATATGGCGTAGTCGTAAACGCTGACGTAATGGACAGGCCGAACAACACTGTTCGAGTCAGCATCGACGTCAAGGAAGGCGAACGGGCCAAGATACGTCAGGTCAATGTCGTAGGAAATTACAGTTTCGACGAGGACGAGATTCGCGATAATTTCGAACTGGATACCGCGAACTGGTTATCCTGGATCAGGCAGGACGATCGCTATTCAAAGGATGCCCTGACTGGCGATCTCGAAACCCTTCGTTCCTTTTATATGGATCGTGGTTACGCCGATTTCAGAATCGAGTCGACACAGGTCGCGATCTCGCCGAACAAGAAAGACATATATGTAACCATCGGCCTCCACGAAGGCGAGCAATATACGATTTCCGAAACCAAAGTCGTCGGCAAGATGGTGGTACCTGAAGAGGCGCTCACCGGCCTGGTTCTCGCGCAACCCGGCTCGACATTTAATCTGCGCCTGCTCACACAAAGCAAAGAACTCATGGAATTTCGTCTTGGCGAGCAAGGCTATTCGAATGCCGAGATTGAACCGGTGCCTGAACTCGACCACGAGAAGAAAGAAGCGTCGGTGACCTTTTTCGTAGACCCGCACAGTCGCGTTTATGTTCGCAGAATAATTTTCAAAAACATCGATGAGGTAGACGACGAGGTCCTGCGCCGCGAAATGCGGCAAGCCGAAGGCGCATATCTCTCGAACCGACTGATTGAAAGATCGAAAATTCGATTACAGCGTCTTCCATATATCGAGAGGGTTGAGGTTGAAAACGTGCCGGTGCCGGAAAGCCCGGACCTCGTCGATATCGAATTCGATATCGAGTATCGAATGCCCGGACAGTTCAGCGGTGGTCTCGGCTATTCCGAATCGCAGAAACTCATGCTCAACGGAAGCATCGTTCATACCAATTTTCTGGGCTCCGGAAATCGCGTTGCACTTCAGGTCAGTACGGGTCGTTTTTCCACGCTTTACAGCGTCTCGCATACAGACCCGTATACGACGAGGAATGGCGTTTCCAGAACCGTATCCCTGACCTTCAGGGACATCACCCAATTTACTTCCGCGACCTCGGATTTTTCCACGACCAATGCAAGTGCGGCAGTTGAGTACTCCTATCCCATTACAGAATTTCAATTCGTGAGCGCGGGACTTGGCTTTAACCGCGCTGAATTGCTCGCCTCGACCGGGAGTACCACGCAGGCGCAGGAATGGGTCGCCAATAACGGCAATCCGTTCATTGAGAACATAGGCAACGGCGCGGTGTTCTTCGGCACCGAATTCGACACGATTGATCTGTTGTTAGGCTGGAGCTACGACAGTCGCAACCGCAGCCTTTTTGCCGATCGCGGCAGTCGCCAGTCCTTCTTCGTCAGCTACACGTTGCCGGGCAGTGAGGTCGAGTACTTCACGGCTCGCTACAACTATACGAAATATATTCCCTTATTCGGCCGCTGGACTTTCCGCGGCAACGCTGAACTCGGCTACGGAGAGGCACTCGGCGAAACCACCGCGCTGCCACCGTACAAGCAGTTCTTTGGTGGTGGGCCGCAGTCTGTCCGGGGCTACAAGGAGTCCTGGCTGGGGCCACGGGACAGCTTCGGCAATCCCTACGGGGGTAATGTGTTGGTCGCAGCACAAATGGAGCTTATAATCCCCCTTCCCGAGAAATGGAGCGGTAGCACCAGAGCCAGTTTATTTTACGATATCGGCAATGTATTCAATTCCGGCGAAGTCAACTTCACGGATAAACTGGGCAGCCCGGTTACCTACAAGCCGGATTTTAATGAACTGAAGACATCCGTGGGTGTAGCGGTTCAGTGGCTCGCGCCGATGGGATTATTTCGTTTTAGTTATGCGTTTCCGCTCAATGAGTTCAATGGAAACGACAGATATTTTGGAGACGTGACGGAAAGCTTTCAATTCTCCATTGGTCAAGCGTTTTAAGGATTGGATTTTTTATGAAATTTGCAAAGCAACATATGTTTAGAGCAGTACTGGCAATTACACTTGTTTCTTCATTCAGCGGTGCCGCCATCGCTCAGGAATTGAAAGTCGGTGTCGTCAATGTTCCTGTGTTAATGGAGCGTGCGCCGCAGGCAAAAGTGGCAATGGACGCGTTGCAGGAAGAATTTGCTCCGCGTCAACGGGATATTGTTGCCAAGCAAACACAGTTCGAAGAGCTGACCGAGAAAGTGAAACGTGACTTCGACGTTATGGGCGAAACGGAGCGTCGAAACGCCGAAAAAGAACTTCGGGATCTGCAGCGCGAAGTAACGCGCTTGCAAAACGAATTCCGTGAAGATCTTAATCTTCGCCGCAATGAAGAACTCGGTAAGTTACAAAGATCATTGCTCAAGGAAGTGCAGGACTATGCGCAGACGACGAATTACGATCTCGTTGTCGGTGACGGTGTTTTGTATGCAAGTCAGACTGTAAATATTACAGAACTCGTGTTGCGCGCGATGGAGGCCAACTACAACGCGGCGGGGGCAAGTCAAGAGTAGCTTTCAATTTCCCGACAAACTACGGTGACATATGCCGGCTAGCCTCGGAGAACTGGCGACCCAATTCGGCTGTGACCTGGTAGGCGATCCGGAAATTCAGGTAGACCGTGTTGCCACACTGGCAAATGCGTCGCCGCAATCTATCGGGTTCCTCGCCAATTCCGCTTATCGAAAGCAACTTCAGGCGACGAACGCGGCCGCAGTAATAGTCACAGAATCAGACGTCGACAATTGCCCGGTCGCTGCTCTCGTTGCCAACGATCCGTATATAACCTACGCAAGAATCGCTGGCGTGCTGCATCCGCCGGCGATGCATCCGCCAGGCATCCATGGATCTGCAGTAATAGACGAAAGCGCGTCTGTTTCGGACAGCGCATGCGTCGCCGCCAACGTGGCGATTGGAAAAGATTGTTCCATTGGCGATGGCGTTTTTGTCGCTGCAGGATGCGTCATCGGTGATAGTTGTTCGATAGGCAATGCGTCACAACTCCTCGCTAACGCAACGCTCGTGAAGAATGTCCGCATCGGCGAGCGTACCATCATTCATCCCGGCGCTGTGATCGGGTCAGACGGCTTTGGCCACGCCCGGGATGAGTCGGGATGGATCAAAATTCCACAAATTGGCGGCGTTCAAATCGGCAACGATGTCGAGATCGGAACAAACACGTCCGTCGATTGCGGTGCAATCGATGACACGGTCATCGAGGACGGCGTCAGATTGGATAATCTTGTTCAAATCGGTCACAACGTTCGCATTGGCGCGCATACCGCGATGATCGGCCCATCCGCAATCGCCGGCAGCGCAACAATTGGCAAGCGATGCATGATCTCCGGCCTGACCGGTGTCGTCGGCCATGTGACAGTCTGCGATGACGTGATCATTACGCCTCAGGCCGTGATAACGAAGGATATCAAAGAGCCAGGCACCTACTCGGCGACCTTCGGCGCGGAGAAGGACAAGGACTGGAAACGCATGGTCGTGAGATTTCGCCGGCTCGAGACGCTCGAGAAGCGGCTGGCAAATCTCGAAGCACTAGCGGGGAAATAATGGCCGAGTCGCGAAGCCTGGATATCGTACAGATTCAAAATCTGCTGCCACACCGGTACCCCTTTCTTCTGGTCGATCGGGTTATCGACTATGAACCGGACGCAAGCATTACGGCGATCAAGAATGTGACCGTCAATGAGCCGTTCTTCCAGGGACATTTCGAGGGTCGGCCGATTATGCCTGGCGTATTGATCATCGAGGCGATGGCACAGGCGGGTGGTATCCTTTATTACCTGTCCCCAAACGAGCTCGAGCCGGGCCAGCTTTTCTATCTCGTCGCCGTCGACGAAGCCCGGTTTCGGCGCCCGGTCCTGCCCGGTGATCAAATAACCATGAATGTCAGCGTCGCCCGCAGGCGGCGCAGCATGTGGCGCTTCGACTGTTCGGCGAATGTTGACGGACAGCAGGCCGTATCTGCCGTCATCATGTGCGCGCCCGGAGAAATACGCGAGTGATACATGCCAGTGCAATAGTCGCCGACACGGCCGTGATTGCCGATGATGTCGAAATCGGGCCATTTACGATCGTTGGCGAGCACGTCGAGATAGGCGCTGGCACAAGAATCGACAGTCACGTCGTCATCAACGGGCCAACGCGAATCGGCATAGACAATCACATCTATCAATTCGCATCGATCGGCGATGATCCGCAGGACAAGAAATACAAAAATGAAGACACGCGACTGGAAATCGGCGACAGAAATACGATACGCGAGTTCTGCAGCATCAGCCGGGGCACCGTGGATGATCAGGGCCTGACGGTGCTTGGCGACGACAACTGGATCATGGCCTATGTACATATCGCCCACGACTGCCGGATCGGTAACAAGACGATCATGGCAAACAACACAACCCTGGCAGGACATGTACACGTCGGTGACTGGGCGATTTTTGCGGGCTTCGCCGGAGCGCATCAGTTTTGCCATATCGGCCCGCACAGTTTTCTTGGCATGTATACGGGCGTGAACCAGGATGTTCCCGCCTATGTCATGGTGTTCGGCTTGCCGGGTGCGCCCGCCGGTATCAACAGCGAAGGTTTGAAACGGCGTGACTTCGACAAAGATCAGATACGTAATATCAAAAATGCATACAGGATTCTCTACCGCAAAGGTCTGAAACTCGCTGAGGCGATATCGGAAATTGAAGCCCTGGCCGCCGATCAGCCCGAACTCGGCATTTTTCTCGAGTCGCTCAAGGCCTCCGAGCGCGGCGTCATTCGCAAATAATGTTCCGGATAGGCATGGTCGTTGGCGAGGTTTCCGGCGACAACCTGGGTGCCGGTCTCATACATGCTTTGAAATCACTTGAACCCGCGATTAGGGTCGAGGGAGTCGCCGGGCCCGCGATGCGTGCCGCCGGCTGTGAGGTCTGGGAGGATGCCGACACGCTTGCTGTCATGGGCCTTGTCGAGCCGATCAAGGTATTGCCGCGATTGCTGCGACTTCGACGCTCACTCGTCAAACGCTGGTCTGAAACTCCGCCGGACGTGTTTGTCGGCATTGACGCACCGGATTTCAATCTCGGCCTGGAGCAGGCTCTTCGCAAACGGGGAATTACGACAGTTCACTATGTCAGTCCGACAGTCTGGGCGTGGCGGCAGGGCCGGGTTCGAAAGGTTGTCAAAGCCGTCGACAAAGTCCTCTGTATTTTTCCATTCGAAGAAAAATTTTATGCTGAACATGACGTAAGTGCCGAATTCGTCGGGCATCCGCTCGCCGACGGTATCGACGGTGATCTGGATTCGGCAGCAGCGAAACGCGAGCTCGGATTGACGGCCGACCAGGTTGTTGCGGTGATGCCCGGCAGCAGGCGCAACGAGATCGCCAGGCTGGGGCCCGTATTCGCCGAAGCCTGTGCTTTGCTTGGAAACAGCTACCCCGATCTTCAATTCGTATCGCCGATGGTCAATCCCGCGCTGCGCAGCGCATTCGAGGCACAAATCCTGGATGCTGGCGTTGCAGATCGCATCAAACTCATCGATGGCAAGGCGGAAGCCGCGATTACCGCGGCCGATGTCGTCCTTCTCGCGTCAGGAACCGCCTCCTTGCAAACGGCGCTGCATGGCAAGCCGATGGTCGCCGCGTACAAGTTGTCGCCACTCACGCTTCTATTGCATCGCTGGTTCAAGCTCGTCAAAGTCAGGTATTTTGCAATGCCAAATTTACTGACGGATGAGCCACTGGTTCCGGAGTTTCTTCAGGATGAGGCGACGCCGAAAAGTCTGTCGTCGGCCGTATCTGAACTTCTTGATGATGAAGATCGTCGCCGCGAAATTCACAGTAAGTTTGTCGCGCTGCGCTCGCAACTGGCAAAGGGTGCGCAGCAGCGTGCGGCCAAAGCAATTCTTGATCTGGCCAGGTCAGCATGATTCGGAATGTCGCGGTTGCCGGGGTCGACGAAGCCGGTCGCGGACCACTTGCAGGGCCTGTGGTTGCCGGCGCCGTCATACTGGATCAGCGTGCACCGATCGACGGACTCCGCGATTCGAAAAAACTCAGCCCCGCGAGACGCTTGGAACTGGCGAAGGAGATCCGGCATCGCGCGCTGGCCTGGTCGGTTGCCTGGGCGGACAAGGCCGAGATCGATCGCCTGAATATTCTCGAGGCCACACATCTGGCGATGCGCCGGGCGATCCTCGGGCTCCGCATTCAGCCACATTATGTTCAAATCGATGGCAACCGCTTGCCGGAACTGACTTTTGGCACGGCCCGCATCGAGGGCGAAGCAGTCATTGGCGGCGATGACACGCATGCCGCGATCAGCGCGGCGTCGATCCTTGCCAAAGTCTGTCGCGACCAAATCATGGTCGAGATGGACAAAATCTATCCGAATTACGGCTTTGCGAGACACAAGGGCTACGGTACGGCCGATCATCGGGCCCGCATCGAGCATTTCGGACCCTGTCAACAACACCGCCGGAGTTTTCGTCCCTTTTGCGCGATGACGCTTGCGGATTGATGCGTTTAGAATGGAACGCAAACCATGACGCATCCCTTCGTACATCTTCATCTGCACACCGAGTACTCGATCTTCGACAGTACCGTGAGGATTCCCGCCCTGATGCAGCGATGTGCGGCCCTTGGAATGCCGGCCGTCGCATTGACAGATCAGGGCAATCTGTTCGGCATGGTCAAGTTTTATCGACAGGCGCAGAAGTTCGGCATCAAGCCGATCATCGGCGTCGACCTGAAGCTTGCCGACCATGACGACATCGACCGGCCGGTGCCGCTGGTGTTGCTGTGCCAGAACAAGACAGGTTACCGAAATCTCACCGCACTCCTTTCCAGGACTTTTCTGGAAGGCCAGCACCGCGGTGTTCCGATGGCGGAACGCGAGTGGTTGACAGGCGAGAGTTGTGAAGGGCTCATCGCGCTGTCCGGCGCGATGCAGGGAGATATCGGCCGGGCGCTGGTCAGCAATCACTATGACGTCGCCGAGAAGAGGCTGGCACGCTGGCTCGAGATCTTTGACGATCGCTATTACCTGGAACTCGTGCGAACCGGCCGAAGCGGCGAGGCTGACTACGTAGAGAGCGCGATCGGACTTGCCAGCAGCATGGGTGTGCCGGTCGTTGCAAGCAATGACGTGCGCTTCCTGCATGCGCCGGATTTCGAATCGCACGAGGCAAGAGTCTGCATACAGGAAGGTCGCACCTTGAGTGACCCTGACCGGCCGCGGAATTACAGCGAAAGCCAATATCTCAAAGACTCGGATGAAATGGCATCGCTCTTTGAAGACGTGCCGGAGGCGCTCGAGAACGCCTGGGAAATTGCGAAACGCTGCAATCTCGATCTCAAGCTCGGCGAAAGTTTTCTGCCTGCGTTTCCGGTACCGAAAGGACAGACGACCGCTGAGTTTCTCATCTCGGAGTCTGAAGCCGGTCTCGCAACGGCACTCGAGAGAATCTTCGAGAACCGGGATGTCACGAAATCGGAACAGGCAAGCGTAACGGCGACGTACAAGGAGCGCCTGGCAACCGAACTCACCGTCATTTGCGATATGGGTTTTGCCGGATATTTCCTGATCGTTGCCGATTTCATTCGCTGGGCCAAGGAGCACCGTATTCCGGTCGGACCGGGGCGCGGTTCAGGCGCCGGTTCGCTCGTCGCCTGGGCGCTGGGGATCACCGACCTCGATCCGCTCGAGCATGACCTCCTGTTCGAGAGATTCCTCAATCCCGAGCGCGTCTCGATGCCGGATTTCGATATCGACTTTTGCATGGAGGGCCGCGACCGGGTCATCGAGTATGTTGCCGAAAAATATGGCCGGGATCGTGTGTCGCAAATCATCACCTATGGAACGATGGCTGCACGGGCGGTGATTCGTGATGCCGGGCGCGTGCTGGGCCACCCCTACGGCTTCGTAGACCGCATCGCCAAGCAGGTGCCATTCGAAATCGGCATCACGCTCGACAAGGCCCTCGAACAGGAAGAGGAACTTGCCGCGATGTACCGGGATGACGAGGAAGTCCGGGGAACGATCGATCTGGCAAAATCGCTCGAGGGTCTTGTCAGAAATGCCGGGAAACACGCCGGCGGTGTCGTCATTGCGCCGGACAAGCTGACAGACTTCACGCCGCTCTATTGCGAAGAGGGCGGCGAGAACATCGTCACGCAGCTGGACAAGGACGATGTCGAGGCAGTCGGCCTGGTCAAATTCGATTTTCTCGGCTTGAAAACACTGACGATCATTGACTGGGCCGTGGACATCGTCAATGCCGCTGCCCCTGACCTGCATCTCGATATCTCAAATATTCCAATGAACGACGAGACGACGTTCGAAATGCTGAGGACGAGTAGCACGACCGCCGTCTTCCAGCTCGAGTCACGCGGCATGCATGATCTCGTTACGCGCATGCAGCCAGATCATTTCGAAGATCTCGTCGCATTGGTCGCGCTGTTTCGGCCGGGCCCGCTGCAATCGGGCATGGTCGATGATTTTATTTCGAGACGGCATGACGCGAGCAAGACGAACATCGATTACCTGCATCCGGATCTGACGTCGGTGCTTCGCGAGACCTACGGCGTAATCCTGTATCAGGAACAGGTGATGCAGATTGCACAGATTCTTGCCGGCTATACGCTCGGCGGTGCGGATCTTCTCAGGCGGGCGATGGGTAAAAAGAAGCCCGAGGAAATGGCGAAACAGCGTGAGGTCTTCGTCAACGGCGCAATGAAGCGCGGCGTTGCGGATTTCACGGCGACGCGCATATTCGATCTGATGGAAAAATTCGCCGGTTACGGATTCAATAAATCCCATTCGGCAGCCTACGCGTTACTGGCCTATCAGACAGCGTATCTCAAGGCACATTATCCGGCGGCATTCACCGCGGCTGTGATGAGCGCCGATCTGGACAACACCGACCGGCTCGTCTCGATAAAAGATGACTGCCGGCGCATCGGGCTCGAATTGAAAGCGCCGGATCTCAACAAGTCCGGATATCAATTCAGCGTCGCCGGAGATCGCTCGATCCTGTACGGCCTGGGCGCTATTAAAGGCGTGGGTCGTAGTGTGGTCCAGTCGATCATCGACGAGCGAGACAATCATGGAGAATTCAGAACCCTGAATGACTTTTGCCGCCGCGTGAATCAGGAGAAGATGAACCGGCGCGCGGTCGAGGCGATGGTCAAGGCGGGCGCAATGGACTGTTTTGGCGAGACGCGCCGCAGCATGATGCGGGCTCTACCGGAAGCGTTAAAGTCGGCCGACCAGGAAGCCCGCGCCAGGGCGGCAGGCCAGAACGACATGTTCGGCATTGACGAGTCTCCACCGGCCGTGGAATCGGTCAAGGCCCGCGATTTTGTCGAGTGGAATGATCGCGATTTTCTGCGAAGTGAGAAGGAAGCACTCGGTCTGTATCTGACCGGGCATCCGTTCGATGCAGTTGCAAAGGACGCCTTGTTCATCGCCGATGGCAAACTCGGAGACATCAGTTCGGAACCGGCAC
>Ga0255052_10003816_pt1 | contig 10320 bp, 10 predicted proteins | sample JV7_2_21_MG_FD_188632 | JGI IMG/M metagenome (GOLD analysis project Ga0255052, IMG submission 188632) | Seawater microbial communities from Jervis Inlet, British Columbia, Canada - JV7_2_21 | ecosystem: Environmental > Aquatic > Marine > Inlet | place: Canada: British Columbia | collected...
ACACCGACATGTCCCGACGAACGCCGCGCAGCAATTTCGACCGGTTTCTTGAAAGACCGGCCACCGTTGGTCGAGACAGCTGCACGCACGACGGGCGTGTCATTGGCAGCCGAGAACCAGGCGATCGCTACGACTTTTCCTTCAGCGGCTATCGCGGGACCATTCACAGGACATGCGGATATCTCCCAGCCATCATCGGCGATTGCTTCGCCGGGTTGCCACCGTCCGTCCGCGAAACGCGAAACGTAGATGTCGCGAATCTCATCAACGGTGCGATTTCTGTAGACCGCGATCGGGTTGCCGGCAGAAACGGCGACGTCCGTTTGGCAACAGTCACAGACGATGTCATCAACAAGTTGTTCGCCGCCTAATGTCCCTTGTGGATCGACCACGGCCGCGCGGAGCGTCATCGCGGAGTCGCCGGGATCGTCGGCGCCGGAGTTGACCGTGTTTCGGCCGTCTAACCAGAGGAGGGCAGCAGAGTCGCCGTTGTCGTGAATGGAAACGAAACCGTGTTCTGTGGGGGTTCCATCGGCATGAGGACGCACAGGATCGCCCCAACTCTGGCCGCGATCCGATGACTGCGCCAACAGTACGTCATAGGCGTACGGGCTCTCTGCGCTCCTGCTCAGCCAATGGGCGACCCAATGATCGCCGCGTAACGGAGTTACAGATGGCAGGTCGGCCCAGTTGACGAACATCTGCTCATCGGTAACGACGTCGATTGGCTTTTGCCATCGGCCGAGCTCGAACGTCGAGAAACGCAAGGTGGCGCCGCTTTCTTCACGTTGCATCCAGCTAAGAACGAGGGTGCCGTCAACACCGGCCGCAAATCTCGGGCCGATGACGTTGGTGCCGGCCGGGAGCGGAAATGGTTTTGGCTCGTCGAAGACGGGTGGTTCGCCGCCGGTACACGCCGAAAAAGCAGCGGCCAGGAGCAGGGCAATCACAGCTATTGGAGCACGCATGACGACATTATGCGGCCAAAACGGAACGTTTTCCTGACTATCCGAACGTCAAATTGATTCCTGTTGGGAGCGATGTATACTCCGTCGCCTGCGAAACGGAGCGGTACCTGCCGCCGTTTCGCCTGACCATCGGGGCTAGGTGGCAGAGTGGTTATGCAGCGGACTGCAACTCCGTGTACGCCGGTTCGATTCCGACCCTAGCCTCCATTTCTTTACGGTCTTGCCCGGGTGGCGGAATTGGTAGACGCTGCGGACTTAAAATCCGCTGTTCGAAAGAACGTGCCGGTTCGAGTCCGGCCTCGGGCACCAATAGAAACAATGGGTTATATTGATTTATAGCCCATTTTTCGTTGTGAAATCCTGTTACACACCCGTTACACACTTTAGCTGCAGGCACTAAACTGCGATCTGCAGCACAGCAAACACCGCACGCGCTGCGAGAATGGCTGGATGAGGAGTGTGATGTGCCAAAACTAGCGGACGAATCAATACAGCTACACAACGGGAAAATTGTGCTGACTCGTCGCGAACGATCGCCATACTGGCAGGCAAGATTTCGCATCGGTAACAAGTGGATTCGCACAAGTACAAAATGCACTGAATCGAAGGACGCAGGAGACGCAGCTTTCGAGCTATACAACGACGCTTACTACAAGGCCAAGAATGATCTTCCTGTCGTAAGTCGAAAGTTCAAAAGTATTGCAGAGGCTGTCAAAACCGACTTGCAGCGACAGCTTGATTCAGGCGTAGGGAAAGTAGTCTACAAAGATTATATTCAGGCAATCGACAACTACATGATTACGTTTTTCGGAAGTCACAACGTAGGCAGCATTGACGACGCGCTGATCCAAAAGTTTTCAGACTACCGAATCGAGCGGTTTGGTCGTGAGCCAGCCAGAAGCACCCTTAATACCCACTCAGCAGCCCTCAATCGTATTTTCTCAGAGGCCGTGCGTCAGAAGTACATGCCCGTATTCCAAGTGCCAAGCCTCAAGGTGCGCAAGGGTGCTGGGCGAGAAGGCTCACGTCGACCAAGTTTCACGATGGACGAGTACAGAAAGCTATTCACGTTTATGCGTAAGTGGGTTAAGCAAGGTCGGAAGGGGAAATCCACTGATATTCGCTACTTGCTGCAGAAGTATGTGCTCATTCTGGCTAATAGCGGCCTCAGGCCTGGCACGGAAACGGCCAATTTGAAATGGAAACACCTCGAATTCCGAAAAGATGTTGATGCAAGTGAGCAACTCTATGGGGACGAGGTAATCGCAGAGCAGGACCAGTACTTAATAATTCATGTTCTCTACGGAAAAACGAGTCGCTCAGTTAATGGAAAAATCAAAGGACGAGAATCTATACCTCGTAACGATTGCAGGAAGCATCTTGAGAACTTGGTCAAACAGTCGAAATACCTCGAGTGCGAAACTCTCGAAGAAGCGATGCTCAAAGATGAGTATGTTTTTGCAATGCCAGACGGATCGCGCACCAATCAATTGGGGCGAAAGTTTGAGCAGTTACTAACCGATGCGGAATTGCTGATGTCTCGCAAGGATGAGCGGCGCACGTTGTATTCGTTGCGCCATTTTTATATAACGCAGGCAATAATAAACAATCGGGCGGCTCTGCACACAATCGCAAAGCAGTGCGGAACCAGTATCGGAATGCTCGAAAAGCACTACAGCCATTTAGAAGTCTGGGATAAACGTAAGGACTTGGTGAGGTAGCCTGTCTCGGTTCATCATTCAGTCTCATCAGAATTGAATCGATCGGCATGCTAGTTTGGTTCGAATTCAGGACAAAGGACTAGTTAAGGCATAGTATCTATATGGCCATGAGAACCGCACCCGCTCTCCTTTTTTTCGCTGTTATTATGGCCGCGTGCGAGCCGCGCCCCCCATTGGTCAATGACTTCACATCGGGCGAACCTGCGCCTGAGACAATAGCGTGGGTTGACGATGTATTCATGAAGGAAAACCCAAATGCCAGTGACTACCGCTTTATTCATGTGAATAGCAATGAGCTACTCACAGATGTTGACCGAATCAGATTGAGGCGCTTAGATGGAGACATCATTACTGCGACAAGAATAAGTAGCGAAGTTTACGATGGGTCGATTAGGTGGAGGGGCAAAGTCGAGGGAATTGACAATAGCGACGTGCAAATTCTGGCGACCAACAATCCGTATTTGAAAGGCCACATCGTGCTCAATGACCAAGTTGAGCTATTCGGTCACGCTGTCCCGAACGAGGACAGTGTCATGTATCGAGTTAACCCACCGTCTATCAGGAAGGCACCAGAGGCAGATATTCTTCCCGACGCTGATCCCGCAGAATTAGATGGAGTCGCATGGAAGGGGCTCGTCCACTCGCTTGCTGCGAGCGCAATTCGTATTGCTACTTTCAACCATGAAGTTTGGCGGAAGAAAATGACTGAGCTGGAGGAGGCTGGCAATACAGAAATGCGATTCTTTGACGATACCCCGTATCGTGTAGTTGCCAGCGCTGGATATCCGAAGATCGATGGGGAGGAGCTCAGTGCTGTTTCCTTAATGAGCTACGGAGGTAAGCTCACAGGCGGAGTTTTCTCAAGAGAACCAGGTGCTGTACGAGTAACGCAGATTAAAGGCACTGATTACTACGTAGTCTGGATAATGCATCCCGATTTCTCGAAAAAGATTGACTAGCTTGCTATGGCTTGGCTCCGACTCTTTTATCATCAGATTGTGTACTGGGTTGTAGGCACCACTCCAGAGGCGCATCACGCAAACCTAGCAAATACGTGGTACGAGTTGAATCGCTATCGGAGCTGCATCAACAACTGCCAAAAATACCTAAACTACGAGGACTCGGATCACGTTAAAGCAATGATGGCCTATTGCTACGGGGCTTTGGATGATTGGGAGCAAGCGGCAGTAGCCTATCGGTCAATCTCAAGAATTTGGTCCGTTCCGTCCTTTGCGCTTGGGCTCGCAGAAGCCGAATTGCGATGCGGCAACGTCGAAGAAGCGCGAAAGATTGTCGCAACGGTCGAGGTAAGTGATCCAAATCCGAAGTATGAGGTTGCCTTATCGCTCGAGTATCTAAAGAAAAATCTGCTGGAATCCGCGGCCTCAGACTGATCTCATAGTGTTGCGCCAGCTCTAAATTAACTCTGCGGCTTGTTTCAACATATCGTCGTTAACGTCTATGTAACGTTGCGTAGTGCTCAGATGCTTGTGGCCAGCAAGCGCCATAAGCACCCTAGCATTGACCCCTTTACTCGCAAGCGTCGTAATAAACGTTCGTCGTCCGCTGTGACTGCTCGCACCACGTATTCCTGCAGCGGCATATATTCTCGAAAACACCTGGCATAACGCATTCGCCGAGAAGTGCCCAAACGACTTCTGTGAGTAAATAAGCGGGAAATCTGGGTCGTGGCTTGGCAATTGGGTGTAATAACTCGACAGCGCTTTGCGGAGTCGCTTGTTTAGCATGACTGTTCGAGATTTGGTTCCTTTAGTCTGGCTGGCGCTCAAGTTCAACTGGCTTCGAACGTATCCATCGTCGTCGTAGACATTCCCCACTTTGAGGGCAGCAACCTCTTTGACACGCATTCCAGCGAGTTGAGTGCAATGGAATGCTGTCTTGTTTCGATCTGGGTGGTTGCCAGCCTCGATGACTGCAACTATTCGAGAAATTTCAGCCCTGCTTAGAACTTTTGCCTGTTTCATGACGCCTCCAAAAGATAAATAAATACCATAACTTATTGTATTTCCTTATGTTTTAGGAGGGCAACCGATTTCTTGACCTGATTTCCGTCAAGGATTTCAGAGACTTAAAGTGGAACATGTACTTTTGTTACTTAGATGATGTTTCTAGCGTCTCGACGGGACGAAGAGTCGTCACAGATTTGCTAAATACTAGAGACTAATTGGAGAAATACATGAAAGCATCAGAAATTGATTCGGGCGCATATATCTCAGAGATACTGGCAGAGGAAGAAGATACAGATCCATTTGGAACAGACAGACCTCGCTTGTCATTGCGAAAAATACACCGCCTTAGACTGATTCGCGAATTGCAAAAACTCGAGACGGAAAAACACCAAAAATTCGTGGCCCATATGTATGGCGGAAATTTTGAGGAATCGGACGAGCAGGAGAAAGACAGCAAAAACCCTCCGAAATCAGTGAAACCGCCGAAGCCGTTCAAGCCATTGGAGCCGTCAAGCAAGTATCTGGATAAACATACACGCTCATAACCACCCCAGTTTTTCAAAACTACCCTAGTTTTCGTAGCTTCGTAACTTGACCCGTATTCGTCACGAACAATAAAAATTACAGGATTTTTCGGAAAGGAACTTCTCGGTGATAAATACAATTGCCTGCGATAAAACTCGCAGCGGCTCAATTTGGTGGGAATGTGCGCTAGTAGACGACAAGGAAGCCAGAGAGAGGACAGTGAATAAAGCTACTTGGCAACATACAAGTGATTCAGCGCGCCTGTATGAAAGCAAAGTGAAAACGGGATATACATATACGTAGGAATTACTTATGAATGAAGATCAAAGACAAGGCCTTTTAGATTGCATAGGCGACAGGTCATTCAATTTGGCAATGACGATGAACTTCGATTTCAAGTGTTTGCATACAATATCGCAGGATAACGCCACGAGAACGTTACGGGTTTGGGATGCAGCGATTAATCGAAAGCTTTTGGGAAGGAACTGGGCAAGGAAACAAGATAGGCACTTGGACTACTTCGCGTTCCTTGAAAAGTTAGAGGAATTTCCTCACTACCATCTCCTGGTAAATGCGCCAGCACAAGAACTGGATTTTGTCGCGAGAGAGGCAAGAAATGCGTGGCACAGACTGAAAACGGCAGACAAAAGCCAACATGGAGTAAAGATTACAGTCCTCTACAACCAACCCGACTGGGCGTCATACATCTCAAAGGAACTGGCGGACGAGAGTTGGCTTTATAGCAAAGAATTCAAGGCCTGATCGTGCCCGTTCAGATGATGTAATTGCTGGCGTATAATTTCCTCCCGTGCGATCTTCTCAATATCTATGGACGCGCGGATTATCAATTTCAGCGGACAATCGAGGTTCATTTGTGATTAGTGAAAGTGAAATGCAGGATTTCGAGGCTGCCATTTCGGGGGCTGGCTTTGAAACGTCTGACTTTAACGCCGTAGCGGTAGAGGATGAGCGATCGCCAGAGCCTCAGCCAGTTACAGGTACTGTAACCGTAAATAGACAATCAACGGGTGAGGCGCAAACCTACCGAGCTGGCCACGGTTCGATCTGGGTCGCGGAGTTCGATGAAGATCTGAAAGCTGGGCTTTTTGGCTCACCATAGCCTAAGTCCTTATTGCGACCTTCCATGCAGTTATCCAAGAAGACTATAGAAGCGGTTCGGCAGGTTGTAACGGGTGACGAGAATCTCTCGCCGTACCGAAGTGGCCCAAAGCTAGTCACTCTATTTAATTCTTACGGATATCAGAACGAGTACGCGAAGGGCTTTCCGTCTCGTTGGATTTACGCGCAGCAGAAATTGGATGACATGAATGGCACAGACGCCATGTCTAAGATTATCTGCGATGTATGTGATCCGCGTGAGTACATGGACACGGATTTCGAGTTCACGGCGGCAGTTGAGTACATAAACAAAAGACTGTTTTATGACGGATACGAAGTCGTTGTGGAGAAAGGGCTGGCCAAAATCCGAAGCCTCCACGGTGCAGATGTGGCCGTAAGCCATCCATTTAGGGGTTCGACGGAGCAAAGCCACCATTTCATCGAGGAACAGATTGAGAAATCTGAGAGGAAGATTAAGGACGGAGATTATGATGGTGCAATCACCAACGCACGGTCATTGCTGGAAGCGGTCCTACGGGAACTCGAATCTCGCCTAGACGAGAATCCACCGAAGTATGATGGTGACTTGCCAAAACTATACAAGCGAGTACAAACGGCTCTAAATCTTAGTCCTGGTCGGAAGGATATAGACCAATCTCTTGAGCAGGTTCTTTCTGGATTGACGAGTATTGTGCAAGGGTTGTCAGCTCTCAGTAATCGAATGGGTGACAGACATGTCAGGACGTACAAACCATCGAGACATCACGCGTTGTTGGTCGTTAACGCTGCCAAGTCTCTTACAAATTTCGTATTCGATACTTACGAGTATCAAAACGACAAGTCGCAGGAGTGATTCTTGATGTTCTCTAAAGAACAGTTCACTGACGAGAACTTTGATAAAGGGCTTGTCACTTCGGTCGGCGATCGCCTCCAAAATGGGATGTATACAGATGCGGTTCTGGCTGGCGGAAAATACTTAACGAAAATATTGCGTGAGAAAGGAAATGTAAGTAGCGATGGTATCCAGCTCGCTGGCGAAGTGCTGGGAGGAAATGCTCCGCTGCTTCGTTTGAACAAGTTGCAGACCCAATCCGAAAAGGACGAACAGAAAGGAATACATCAGATCGTGATGGGCATCTATACGGGCATCAGAAATCCCAGGACTCACGACAAGATCGAGGATTCGGAAGAGTACTGCATCCGAGTTCTTATTCTCATAGATACAATTCTTCAGTACCTTAATAGAGAAGTAGAAGCCTTTGATGTATCTGCATTGGTCAATCGAATATACGAACCTCATTTCGTGCCCAGTCGCGAGTACGCACAGGCACTAGTGTCTGACGTTCCAAAAGAAGCAGTTTTCCAAGTTTTCGAAGAAGCGTTCAGCCGTCGTAGCGAAGGAACAATCTCAGAAGTGAAGTACGCATTTCATGCTCTGGTAGACATGATGGCCGACGACGAAGCAGCCCTCGCCACGAACATGATCGGTGGCGAATTGGAAAGCGCAACCGAGCACGGCGATATAGCGAACCTGTTGCGGCTGCTCAAACCTAGCGCGTGGTCCGCGTTGAAGAAGAATGTGCGCCTTCGATTGGAAAACATGCTAATACAGGAATGCGGTAAAGGGTCTTTCGATGTCTTCAGTGGACAGGTGAAAGGTCGGCTGGGGAGCTGGGCAAACACATTCGGTCGGTATTTTGAACGAAAGGACGAGCTTGCGGCCGTTCTAATTAGCAATCTCGGACAAAACTGGTACACACAGAATTATGTGGCGAAATATTTCATGAATTCGATTACGCGAATAATTACGGGTGAAGACAGAATTCAGGAAGCCGTCGACGCTTTGGCATACGCTGCCGTTGTGAATCAGGCTAAATTGCTACGGACCAAGTTGCTAGAGATAGGATCCAAATTGCCAGATGAATGGCGGGTGCCTCTTTTTGAGGCTGTGAACGAGCGGAGGGACAATGACGAAGAGTACTCCCTCAAACTGTTGGGGGAATTTTTCTAGTGCGGCCTCATGTGTGTAGATCGCTGTGAGCACCTCTGTATGGCTTTCTAAGCTCGGATTTCCCTCGCATTGGTGCCTGACTATGCGACTACTGGTTACACACTTTCTAGCACACTACAAAAACAACCTGTAGATTATTGTTTATATTGAGAAAAATTAGGGCAGTTAAACTTAAAATCCGCTGTTCGAAAGAACGTGCCGGTTCGAGTCCGGCCCTGGGCACCAATGATAGCAAGGGTTTCAGCTGTTTTTGCGAGTCATTGTCAGTATCGGCAGCGTATATTCGACGAAGTCGAAAACAATCGACAGAAAGAGGCTTGGCGCGGCTGCTTTACTAGCTCTAGGCGATTTCCCTCATTCTGGTGCAAAGGAAAGTACCCGTATTCACCCAAGTTCGTTCTAGAAATGGGTGGGTTGCTCGCCGACAATTCATGCTAACGATCGAAACTAAGTGCAATCGCGCAAGCGTCCGTATATGGACCTTGAAACACGTTCGGATTGACCCGCCCCTGAGTTCAGCGACCGCTGCTTCTTATTCCTCATCTTCACCGAGGAGAATAGATATCGCTACTGGAACTTTCCTGACTCTCGGGAAGTCGGCAGCGTTCTGCGGGTCCGTGCCCGCTAGGAACTCTTCCCGATTGGTAAAACCATCCCCATCGGCATCAGTTGTCGCATCGCCTGCGTCCAGTGGATCCAGGCCGTTTGCAGCTTCGTAGTCGTCTGGCATTGTATCGCCATCGTCATCCGTATCGGCATTGTTACCAATACCGTCACCGTCGGTGTCATCCCATTCCGTCGGGTCGTTGGGGAAAGCATCTTCATCATCAGGAACACCATCACCGTCGGAATCGTTGCTCGGATTTGAACAATCCATATCCGCAGCATCGACATCACCATCACCGTCATTGTCCAGCCCGGTGGGTCCAAACTTGTTCTCTCCTTCGCACGGGCTGCCCAAAGCGATACCGGCCAGCCCATAGTTGAATGGAAGCTCGTCTTCGCCAACCAGCACAGCTCCGTCATCATTTGTGTGACAGTCAAAACAGGTCGTGATACCAGCTGTATCGTGGACATTGCGTAGCCCGGCAGCTGAGCCGCAGTGCTCAACGTCATTATCAGGTACTCCAAAAGCGCAGATACCGCTTTCGTCTCCAGCGCGACCGTGGCAACCAACACAGCCCTGCGGTTTTTCTGCGTCGTCGGAGAAATTCATTTGGACTGGCGTTCTACCACTGCCTGAGTGACAGACATCACAGCTGCCGCCGCCGCTTATGAAACTGAGGTGGCCGTCCATGAGATCTGTGCCCCAGCTTGTTTCATCCTTATTCGACGTATAATTGCCGGAATCGAAGACGCCATGACAGGTGTCACAACCATCGTCGTATTTCTCCCAGGCGACAGCAGATGGCACCCAAAAAGCCATCAAAAGCAAGCATGTAAAACAGCCAGTAAAGATGGTTCTGATATGACCTCCAAACTCCGCACTTGTTCTTTCGCCAACTATCCGGCGCCAGATCAATATGTCTTCGGATACTTCTGGGTCTTTTAGCAATGCGGGAGTTCGTGTGCCTTTATCTGGGAGTAATTGCACAATCCTTGGCTACCCTGTTGTCATGCGCTTTCTGTAAGCATCGGCACTCCCGCCAACTTTGCGTCGCTGACTTTGGTCAGGTTTGCCTTTGTAAGTTATGAGTGCCTAGTCTAAACGAGTAGGCATTTGGGGCCACTTCGGCAAATACCTAGCTTGTAACGCCGCCACGAAATAAAAGCGGAATGTCCACTCTCTTCGAAAGCGGTCGTTTAGCCACCTGAGAATCCTGGCATCTGACCGTCTGTTTTCGGCCACAAGCAATGGGATGGACTCCTCCTCACCTTTCGGCATCGCAATGTGCCAGACTGGATTGTGTATTCGTTGAAGCGAAATATCACAGTCACAGGAAGAGAAGGAGTCCACTCATGAAGCTTAGCTATGTTGGTGTTGATTTGGCAAAAAATGTGTATCA
>Ga0255052_10003818_pt1 | contig 10316 bp, 7 predicted proteins | sample JV7_2_21_MG_FD_188632 | JGI IMG/M metagenome (GOLD analysis project Ga0255052, IMG submission 188632) | Seawater microbial communities from Jervis Inlet, British Columbia, Canada - JV7_2_21 | ecosystem: Environmental > Aquatic > Marine > Inlet | place: Canada: British Columbia | collected...
TTGGCTTTGGTTGGGGTGATATTTGTGTATGTGTGGGTTAATCGCGATACGGCATCGGAGTTGAGCGAGAGGCTGCCGGGCACGTCGGGCCCTGGGATTTTGGTCGATGAATCGCAGCCGACTGGTCCGATTCGGGGCGAGTTGATTAGATTCGACGGTGTGGCCTCGGAGTTGCCAGGCGGCTGGCCTCGCTTCAGAGGAGAACAATTCGATAACATAAGCCGCGAAGACTATGCGCTTGCGACGTCCTGGCCTGCGGAAGGTCCAAAGGTTCTATGGTCACTTGACGTGGGCGAGGGCTATGCCGGAGCGGCCGTCTTGAACGGCAGGGTGTACATTCTGGATTACGATAGGGAAAACCGTGCTGATGCTGTCAGATGTTTGTCTCTTGATGACGGGCGGGAGATCTGGCGCTACTCGTATCCGGTTAAGGTCAAGCGCAATCATGGCATGAGCCGAACCGTGCCGGCTGTTACGGATAAATTTATAGTTACTCTGGGACCGAAATGCCACGTTACCTGCCTGGATTCCCAGACGGGAGAATTCCTGTGGATGAAGAATTTGGTCGGAGAATTCTCAGCCAAGGTTCCGCTGTGGTACGCTGGCCAATGCCCACTGATAGATAACGGTAGAGCAATAATCGCTACCGGCGGAGATGCCTTGTTGATAGCCGTGGACTGTGCGACAGGGCAACTCGTCTGGAAAAGCCCAAATCCGCTAGGCTGGAAAATGACGCACTCTTCGATTATGCTGGCCGAGTTCGGCGGAAAACGCATATACGTTTATTGCGGCAGCGGGGGCGTTGCGGGAATCTCGGCTGAGGACGGTAGCATTTTGTGGCAGAGCACTGAGTGGCGTATCCGCATTGCTACCATTGCCTCGCCTTTAGTGATAGGAGAGGGGAGGATTTTTCTATCGGGGGGGTATAACTCCGGCAGCATGATGTTGGAGGTCAAGAATCAACAAGACCGCATAACAGCACAGCCGACCTTCAAACTCGGGGCGGAGGTTTTTGGTGCGACGCAGCACACGCCGATTTTCTATGAAGGCTATATCTACGGAGTTCGCCCGGATGGCCAATTGGTTTGTCTGAGTACCGACGGACGGGTCGTGTGGACAAGCGGCAGTGCCCATCGCTTCGGACTCGGGCCTTATATGATCGCCCATGGTCTAATATATGCCATGAATGACATGGGTGTGTTGACGTTGGTAAAGGCGACACCGGCAGGGTACAGGCAGCTGGCCCAGGCGAAAGTATTAGAAGGTCCTGATTCGTGGGGACCGATGGCTGTGGCTTCGGGTAGGTTGATATTGCGGGATTTGAAGCAGATGATTTGCCTGGATATATCAGAGCGATAGAATTAGGTTTATTAAATTGCTATAATTGTTAGCTGATCTGGCATTGGCTAATGGCTGGAGGCGCCTGATAATGAACCGTTCAGGTATAAGCAGGATTGCCGTGCTTGTGGGCTTGCTCATCGTAGCGGCTGTGGTTGTTGCAGTCGTTGCCTTAATGCGCATTGACGTTACGGGCCAAAAAGGCAGCGGGCTGGGCAGCGAGTTCGACTATGATCTTGAGCAGATGGGAAGAATAGATCCGGAGCTTATTCTCTATCAAGAGTCAGCTGAAAGCATCAGCACAGGTTTTGAGAGGGCCCGGGCAATTGCGGTCGGGCCAGGGGACAAGGTGTATGTTGCCGGCGACAAGGCCATACGAGTTTTCGAACGGGCTGGCGTTCTTGCCGGTGAAATACTTTTGGCCGATGCACCTACGTGCCTGACTATAGATACTGACGGAAACATCTATGCCGGAGTCGCAGACCATGTTGAAGTTCATGGTGACTCGGTTGGTAAGAACGCCACAACTTGGCCCGGACTCGGCGAGAAAACCGTTTTGACTAGTATTGCAGTGGTCGGTAACGACATATATGTGGCTGACGCGGGCAATAGGGTGGTTATTCGCTACAACGCAACGGGGAAATTGGTAAATCGTATCGGCCAAAAAGACCGCCAGCGAGGTATCGACGGTTTTGTGGTTCCCAGCCCTAATTTTGATTTGGCTGTTGCTGATGATGGACTGCTGCGAGTGGTCAATCCGGGTTGGCACCGTATTGAAGCCTATACCCCCGAAGGTGACCTGGAGTTCTGGTGGGGTAAGTTTTCGATGAAGATTGACGGCTTCTGCGGATGCTGCAATCCGACGAATTTCGCGATGCTGGCTGACGGCAGTTTCATCACCAGCGAGAAGGGCCTGACTAGAGTGAAGATATATGACCCGCAGGGAAAGTTCGTGGGCGTAGTGGCTGGGCCCCAGCGGCTGCTCGGACACGGTGATTCGAGCGTCTGCAAGACGGTGGCAGAGTGTCAGCAGAGCAGCTTCGATGTAGCCGTTGATTCGGCTGGTCGAATCCTGGTTCTGGATACACTTAGGAACGAAGTGAGAGTATTCGTCAGGAAGAAGGCTAATTCATGAGCCAAACCGAACCTGAAAATCCAAGCCGTAGGGAATTGCTGGCCAACGGAGTGAGATACACTGCGTTGGGGGCGTTGGCCTGTGTCGGCGGGGCTGCGATGCTGAAGAGGCGACGGCTGGTCAAGGAGGGCAAATGTATCGGTGGGCAAATTTGCCGAAGGTGTGAAATTATTAAGCAGTGTTCGCTACCCCAAGCTTTGTCTGCCAAGAAAGTGTTAGGTAAAGGTAGTCATGGCTGAAAACAACCACGATATGAACAGAAGAGATTTTCTGAAGACCGGCGCGGGCACAGCGTGTTTGGCGGGCCTGGGGGGCTTGACCTGGCTGGCGAGGGGCAAGAAGAGTAAATCGCATACGGTCTGGCAACTCGACCCGCATGTGTGTGTATCGTGCGGAAACTGTGAGAACCACTGCGTTCTGGAGATCTCGGCTGTCAAGTGCGTCCATGCCTTTGCCATGTGCGGCTATTGCAACCTTTGCACGGGTTTTCTCAGACCCGATCCGGTAACACTGGACAGTGGAGCCGAGAATGAGCCTTGCCCGACCGGAGCTATCAAGCGCACCTTCATTGAAGACCCTTATTACGAATACACCATCGACGAGTCTCTGTGCATTGGTTGCGGCAAGTGTGTAAAGGGCTGCGCCGCGTTTGGCAACGGGTCGCTATTTTTGCAGGTTCGGCATGACCGGTGTTTGAACTGCAATGAATGCTCTATTGCGGCAGCCTGTCCTTCGGGGGCCTACAAAAGAGTACCTGCCGAGAATCCCTATCTGCTGAAGGACGTGAGCCACTCTTGAAGACCAACTTGCCTGTCATCTACTGCCTTCTGAGTATTGCGCTTATGCAAGGGGTGGCCTGGGGCATCGAGCGGTTTGCACCTCCTGATTTCGAAAGCGGTCACCAACTCCCTCAACCAACTACGCCGGAGCCGAGAGAGAGCGTTCTGGAGTATCTGGACGTTGTGGTACTCTTTCTGGCCCTGGTACTAGCCAGCTATCTGGTGCTGAAACGACGCAGCCGTAAGTTAATATTCGTTCTGATGATCTTTTCCATAGTTTATTTCGGCTTTTGGCGCAAGGGGTGCATCTGTCCGATAGGGGCGATCCAGAACGCTGTGTTCACCGTTTTCGACGCGGACTATGCTGCCTCGATAACGGTGGTCCTGTTCTTTCTGCTGCCGCTGGCGTTTACGCTTTTTTTCGGGCGGGTGTTTTGCGCTGGGGTCTGCCCGCTGGGGGCGATTCAGGATGTTTTTCTGCTAAAGCCTATTAGCGTCCCGCCGTGGCTGGAAAGTGCGTTGCGTCTGCTGGCCTATGCCTACCTGGGCCTGGCAGTTCTTCTTGCCGCCACGGGATGTGCGTTCGTCATCTGCAGGTACGATCCGTTCATTGGTTTTTTCCGGATGAGTGCCACTTTGAACATGTTGATAGTAGGGGCGTGCTTTCTGCTGGTGGGCATTTTCGTCGGCCGTCCCTATTGCCGGTTCTTTTGTCCATATGGGATTATACTTAGGCTTATTTCGCGGATCTCCAGATGGCGAGTGACCATTACGCCCGACGAGTGCATCAAGTGCCGCTTGTGCCAGGACGCTTGCCCGTTCGGGGCCATTGAAGAGCCCACGGCCGAATGGGCCGGACAAGATTATGACAAGGGCAAGAAGATACTGGCGATTGCTCTTGGTATTTTGCCTGTCTTGATATTGCTCGGCGGCTGGGGCGTCTCGCGCACTGCCGGGAAGATGTCCCGCATGCATCCCACGGTAAAGCTGGCTGACCGTATTTACTTGGAAGAAAGCGGGCAGGCAAAGGATACCACCGATGCCAGCGCAGCTTTTAGAGGTACGGGACGGAGCGTGGAGGAGCTTTACGCGGAGACTGCGAGCATTCAGTTTGCTGTGGGCCGGGGCAGCTGGATCCTTGGCGGATTTCTCGGCCTTGTGATCGGACTAAAGCTTATAATGCATTGCGTAAGACGACCGAGAACAGATTACCAGGCCGACAAGGCCCAGTGTCTTGCCTGCGGGCGGTGTTTTAAATACTGTCCGAGGGAGCGTCTGAGATTGGCAAAACTTCGTGAGCAGACTGCGAGCAAGGGGTAATAGCTGTGGGCGAGCGGCAAGCTGAAAATACCGAGACGGTCAGTCAATTGCGGAAGACCGCAATCCGGTCGGCAGTTGTATCGGGGGCGTTCTCCCTGATCGTGGCTGGGTTGCTCCTGGTGAACTATTTGCAGATCAAAGTATTCGATCCCGTTCGGGCTGAGAGGCTGGAATTGCTGAAGGTGAACATCATCGAACGTCCCGGCGACGAGCAGCTCTTATCCGAGATTCGCCAACTGGATTTGAAGATCAGGCGGGACCGAATTGGCCGGCAGAATCTCTCGCATAGTGGTGGCCTGCTGCTGTTAGGCGGGGTTCTAATTTTTCTAGTAAGTGCAAAAATCGCCGCCAGTTGCACTAAGGTGGTACCCCAGCCGCGGGCCTCTTTAGAAGAACGGGCAGTGCAACTGCGGCAGGCCAAGCTGGCCAGACGGGCAATGCTAGGTGGTCTGGCAATACTTCTTGTGGGGACCGTGGTACTAACGCTAAGGCCGAAGAAGGATTTCGCCAAGATTGAGTCCCGGGGGAGTTCTTTTGCGTCAGTCGAGGAGCTTGGCCGAAATTGGCCTCGCTTTCGCGGACCGGGCGGCTTGGGCGTCAGCACGCATACCAATATACCTTTGGGTTTCGATGTGGCTGAGGGGGGATCGGTTCTTTGGAAAACTCAGATACCGCTTCCAGGCTACAATTCGCCGATTGTATGGGAATATCTGGTCTTCCTTTCGGGGGCCCAGCGGGACAGACGGGAGGTCTATTGTTTCGACGCCGGCTCGGGGGAACTGCTTTGGACCGGAGAGGTACCCAGCTCCGGGCCAAGCTCCGGGGGAGTCGAGCCAATGGAGGATACCGGTTTTGCGGCGTCGACAATGGCTACAGACGGCCGGCGAGTCTTTGCGATCTTTGCCAGTGGGGATATTGCCGCCTTCAGCTTTGATGGAGAAAGGCTTTGGGCTAAGAATCTCGGTACGCCGGACAGTCTTTACGGCTATGCGACTTCGCTGGAAGTGTATCGCAATTTGGTTTTGATTCAATATGACCATGGGGCGGCCGAGGAGAGCAAGTCCAGGTTAATCGCTCTGGACGGTTTTTCTGGCAGGACGGTTTGGGAGATCAAACGTCCTGTTCCAGGCTCATGGACCTCGCCTATCGTGGCTGATACTCCCCAGGGGCCACAGTTGATTACCTGTGCAGACCCGTTGGTAATAGCATATGATCCACAAAACGGCAGGGAACTTTGGCAGGCTAGATGCCTGGGGGCTGATGTAGCACCTTCGCCAATTTTTGCCGGAGGATTGGTCTTTGCCGTCAATTCCAACGTAGAACTGGTGGCTATCAAGGTGGACGGGAGTGGGAACGTCAGTAAGACACACATTGCCTGGAGGGCCGAGGATGGCATTCCGGATATCTGCAGTCCGGTCAGCGACGGAGAGTTCGTCTTTCTACTAACGAGCGACTACGCAAAGTTGACCTGTTATAGGATCAGTGATGGCACCAAGTTGTGGCAACAAGACTTCGAGGAAAGTTTCAATGCCTCGCCTAGCCTGGTGGGCGGACTGCTGTATCTGTTGGCCGCCGATGGGACTATGATAGTTGCTCAAGCAGGGACTGAGTATAGAGAACAGGCGCGTTCTGAGCTGGGTGATACCTGCCGTGCATCCCCGGCTTTTGCCGATGGGAGAATCTTTATCCGAGGTGAGCAGAATCTCTACTGTATAGGAAATGCTCAGGTTGAATGAGTTGGATCTTACATTTGTGGATAGCACCATTGAGCGTCTCGGCAGCGGGCAGGCCGAGGCGCTGGAGATTCTCCACGCTATTCAGGGGGAATATGGTTTCCTACCGCAGGCAGCTCTTGAGCGAATTTGCCAGCTGAGCGAGATTACTCCCAGCCAGATTACCGGTGTATCGAGCTTCTACGACCACTTTCGTCACCAGCCGGCCGGACGCCACATTATTCGTGTCTGCGTAGGGACCGCCTGCCACATCAAAGGGGCAGACAGTATCTATGACGCTTTCGGGCGGCACTTGGGTATCGGGGCCGATGAAGATACCGACGCCCAAGGTTTGTTCACCCTGGAAAAAGTTGCCTGCCTGGGCTGCTGCACTTTGGCACCTGCCGTCCAGATCGACCAGATAACTTATGGTCATCTGGCGCCGGATAGAGTGGCGGAGGTGTTGGAAGATTTCCTGTTTTACCAGCAAGAGCAGGCAAAGCACTCCGGTCAAGCGGATAAAGGACCAATAGACGGGGAGGATTTTCGCGGGGAGATTCGCCTGGGGCTCGACTCGTGCTGTGTGGCTCGGGGCTGCGGCCGGGTTTACCAGGCTCTGCAGGAAGCTTTGGCAGAGACGGCTGTGCCGGTGAGCGTCAAGCGGGTTGGCTGTGTGGGTATGTGCTATCAGACACCTCTGCTGGAGGTAATTACGCCGGATAAGAAGTCGCATCTGTACGCCAGAGTCCAGCCGCAGGATACCAAATCCATAGTAACGAAACATTTTCCTGTGCGTGGCATTCGGCGGCGAATATCTCAGGCGAGTTCCAGAGCGCTGGAGAGTTTATTGACCGGCCAGCCACGGAGCGACATAGCTCGCTACTCGGTCGATGTACGGGATGAACAAATAGCTGATTTTCTGGGAAAACAAGAATACATCGCCACCGAACACTTGGGATGTATCGACCCGGTTGATATAGATGAGTACCTGGAAAACGGGGGGTTCACTGCCCTACGCAAGTGCCTCAGTAAGCTTGGTCCGGAAGAGATTATCTCTGAGATTAAGCGCAGCGGGCTTCGCGGGCGGGGCGGGGCTGGTTATCCAACGCATATGAAATGGCAGGCAGTGCAGCAAAAGCAGTCTGAGAAGAAGTATGTAGTCTGCAACGGCGACGAGGGTGATCCCGGAGCGTTCATGGACCGGATGCTTATGGAATCTTTTCCTTACCGGATCATCGAGGGAATAGTAATAGCTGCCTACGCCGTGGGGGCGGAGGAGGGCAGGCTGTATATCCGGGCTGAATATCCGCTGGCCCTGGAGCTGATACGCCGGGCGATCGACGAATGTCAACAGCGAGGATTTATCGGGAATGATATACTTGCCAGCGGCTTCAGCCTGCATCTGAAGATTACTCCCGGTGCTGGTGCTTTCGTCTGCGGCGAAGAAACTGCCCTTTTAGCCAGCATCGAGGGCCGGCGAGGCGTACCCCGGATGCGGCCGCCTTATCCTGCCGAGATGGGTCTCTGGGGCAAGCCGACTCTGGTCAGTAACGTCGAGACCTACGCTGCTGTGCCCTGGATCGTGCGTAATGGCGCAGAGGGATTTGCTAAATTGGGCACCGGCAAGAGCAAAGGGACGAAGGTGTTTGCTCTGGCCGGCAAGGTGGCCCGAGTGGGTTTGATTGAAGTACCCATGGGTATTTCCATTCGGGAGATTATTGAAGACATCGGCGGCGGAACAGGTGAGGAAAAATCATTCAAGGCCATCCAGATAGGAGGACCATCCGGAGGATGTGTACCGGCCCACTTGGCCGAGGTCCGTGTGGATTATGAGTCTTTGGCTGAGGTGGGGGCCATGATGGGCTCCGGCGGGTTGGTCGTTCTGGATGAATCCGACTGTATGGTGGATATTGCTCGGTATTTTCTACAGTTCACCCAGAATCAATCCTGTGGAAAATGTACCTTCTGCAGGATCGGGACTCGGCGGATGTTGGATATCCTCGATCGACTCTGCGCAGGCCAAGGCAGCGAGGCAGACCTGGAAGAACTCGAATACCTCGGGCAAATGGTCAAGAAGGCCAGCCTCTGCGGACTAGGAAAAACGGCCCCGAATCCGGTGCTTTCCACCTTGAAATATTTTCGCTACGAGTACGAGGCCCATCTTGAAAAACGCTGCCCAGCCGGCACGTGTAAAGCACTGATTACCTATTCGATCACGGACGAGTGCATAGGCTGTACCTTGTGCGCCCAGCACTGCCCGGTGCTGGCCATCGATATGAATCCGTACCAGAAGCACGAGATAGACCAGGAAAAATGCGTCCGGTGCGGAACGTGCAAGAACATCTGCCCTGCAGAAGCCGTCAAGGTGGAGTGACGATGCCCAGGCTGACAGTCGATAACCGGGAAATTGAGGTGGCACAAGGTGCTACGATCCTCGATGCAGCCGCAAAGGTAGGTATCGATATCCCCACCATGTGCTTTCTCAAAGCGCTGGAGCCTTTCACCAGTTGTATGTTGTGCGTGGTTAAGGTCGACAACCAGGATGGATTGGTGCCAGCTTGCGGGACACTGGCTGGGGATGGCATGTGCGTTCAAACCGATACAGAAGAAATCCGCCAGGCAAGAAGAACCGCCCTGGAATTGTTGCTTAGCGATCACGTGGGTGATTGCATGGGGCCCTGCCAACTGGCCTGTCCAGCAAAGATGAATATACCTTTGATGCTTCGGCAAATTATTTCCGGTGAGCTTGAGCGAGCCATCGCTACGGTCAAGCGTGACATCGCTCTGCCGGCAGTACTGGGGAAAATATGTCCTGGGCCCTGTGAAAAGGTCTGCAGGCGGGCTCAATTCGATCAGGCTGTGACCATCTGCCAATTGAAGCGGTATGTGGCTGACGTGGACCTGAAATCCCCCCAACCGTATGTGCCCAGCCGTCAGTCGAGATGCCAGAAGCGTGTGGCCATCGTCGGGGCAGGACCGGCAGGGCTGTCGGCAGCATATTACTTGCTGCAGGGTGGTTTTGACTGCGCAGTTTTCGATGATCACGATGAGCCGGGGGGAATGCTGCGCTACGGGATTTCCGAGAAGGAACTACCCCGCGACGTACTCAATGCTGAGATTGCTGCGATTGAGAAACTCGGGTTTGAGTTTAGAGGCGCGTCGCGTGTGGGCGTAGATATTTCGCTGGAACAGTTGCGGGGAGATTTTGATGCGGTGTTCGTGGCAACAGGACGTTCCGAAGCTGATGAGCAGAACCTGCTGGGCTTGAAGACCGGCCCGAGGGGCATTCTGGTTGACACTAGAACTTACCAAACGGACCGGCCAGGTGTTTTTGCCGGCGGAGATGTGGTGCGCAATAGGAGATTGGCTGTTCGCTCGGTAGCCGACGGCAAGGAGGCGGCTGTGGCCATCGGCCAGTATCTGTCCGGCCAGCCAGTAGTTGGTCTGGTCAGGCTGTTTAATTCTCGTATGGGTAAGCCCAAGGAGGGCGAGATAGAGACTTTTATGGCTAACGCGGATAGCATTGTTCGCGTTGAGCCGCAGGGCATGGGGAGGGATTATTCTGCCGGGGACGCTCGTTCCCAGGCCCGGCGGTGTGTGCATTGTGATTGCCGTAAAGCGCAGAACTGCAAGCTGCGCGATTACGCCCAGGATTACGAGGCAAGCTCTCGTAAGTTCAAAACCCAAAGGCAACCATTTGTTCAGAAGTTACAGCACCCACTGGCTGTGTTTGAACCGGGCAAATGTATCGATTGCGGTTTATGTATCCAAATCACTGCCAAGGCCGGGGAAAAGCTGGGCCTGACTTTCATAGGGAGAGGCTTTGATGTCACGGTAGCTGTACCGTTTGACCGGTCGATAGCTGAAGGATTACAACGTGCCGCCCAGCAGTGTGTGGATGCCTGCCCGACTGGGGCGCTAGCGTTGAAAGAAGATTTTGAAGCAGGTGAGTAGAACCGCTTGTTGAAAATGGATAATTTCGACTAAATTCCGGATTTCCCATACTACTGTGGTGAATTGGCAAATTCGCAC
>Ga0255052_10003819_pt1 | contig 10312 bp, 6 predicted proteins | sample JV7_2_21_MG_FD_188632 | JGI IMG/M metagenome (GOLD analysis project Ga0255052, IMG submission 188632) | Seawater microbial communities from Jervis Inlet, British Columbia, Canada - JV7_2_21 | ecosystem: Environmental > Aquatic > Marine > Inlet | place: Canada: British Columbia | collected...
ATCGGGATGTATGTCGGACAACGCCGCTCGCAGCCGCCTTGATAACGAGAATTGGACCGCCATGTTGCTTTGGTACGCGCAACCGGCAACCGAATGGACCGAGGCGCTGCCGGTCGGAAACGGACGCCTGGGGGCAATGATCTTCGGCGGCGCCGCGCAGGAGCGGCTCCAGTTCAACGACGACACCCTCTGGACGGGTCGGCCTCACGAATACCACCACGAGGGAGCGGCCGAGCATCTGCCGACTGTTCGCAAGCTGCTCTTCGAGGGCCAACAGAAGCAAGCCGACAGACTCGCGGCCCAGCACATGATGAGCGTGCCGCTACGGCAGGAAAAATATCAGCCATTCGGCGATTTGTATCTGAACTTCCCGGGCCACGGCGAGCACAGCGATTACCGCCGCCAACTGGACATTGACTCAGGTCTGGCCACAGTCCGCTACCGCGTGGGCGACGCGACTTTCACCCGTGAGGTCTTCTCCAGCTTCCCGGATCAAGTAATCGTTGTCCGCCTGAGCTGCGACAAGGGTGGACAATTGACGTTCACGGCGAAACTGGATAGCCCGCATCCCGGGACAGAAACGCTCGTTGTAGACAAGAGTCTGGCCTTGCGAGGCCAGCTTCGCGAGTACATGGACAGTCGGTCAAAAACCAAGAAACCCAGCCGGTTGAAATTCGAGGCCCGGTTGGGCTGGCGGGCTGCGGGCGGGCAAGTCCGAGCCTGCGAAGACGGCGTGGATGTCAAAGGCGCCGATTCGGTGACGCTGGTTCTGGCCGCGGCGACAAGCTTCAGGAACTTCCAAGACGTCAGCGGTGATCCTGCCGCTTCTTGTCGGCGCACGCTCAAAGCAATTGAAAGAAAGGACTATGACAGTTTGCGGCAGAGACATATCGCCGACCACCGCAGATTGTTCCGCAGGATTGCGCTGGAGGTGGGAACCGGCGACGCAACCGGTCGGCCAACCGACGAGCGAATCAAGGACTTCGCCGAGCAGAATGACCCCGAGTTGACGGAGCTTTATTTCCAGTACGGTCGCTATTTGCTGATCGCAAGCTCGCGCCCCGGTTCGCAGCCGGCGAATCTTCAGGGCATCTGGAACGACAAGGTCGACCCGCCCTGGGAGAGCAAGTGGACAACCAACATCAACACCGAGATGAACTACTGGCCCGCCGAAGTAACTGCTCTGTCCGAGTGTCACGAGCCGCTCTTCGATCTACTCGACGACGTCGCCGTCTCCGGGGCCAAGACCGCCAGAGCGCACTACGATTGCCGGGGCTGGGTCCTGCATCACAACACCGATCTCTGGCGAGGCACGGCGCCTATAAACGCCGCCAACCACGGTATATGGGTCACAGGTGGCGCCTGGCTTTGTCAGGACCTCTGGGAGCACTACGCATTCACCGGTGACAGAAAATTTCTCAGGCGGCGGGCCTATCCTCTGATGAAGGGTGCGGCAACGTTCTTCGTCGATTTTCTTATCGAGGACCCGAAGACCGGCTGGCTGATAAGCACGCCGTCAAATTCGCCTGAGAACGGCGGTCTTGTCGCTGGCCCGACGATGGACCATCAGATCATCCGCGATTTGTTCACGAACTGTATTAAAGCCTCCGAGGTCCTCGGAGTGGACAAGGATTTCCGCCAGGAGCTGACCGAGTTGCGACGCCGAATCGCGCCCAATCAGATCGGCCAGTACGGTCAGCTCCAGGAGTGGCTCGAAGACAAGGACAATCCGAGCAACAAGCACCGGCATGTCTCGCACCTCTTCGGCCTGCACCCGGGCAAGGAAATAAATCGCCGCGGCACGCCCTATCTTTTTGCCGCAGCACACAAGTCGCTGGAACTCCGCGGTGACGGCGGCACCGGCTGGTCCATGGCCTGGAAGGTCAATTTCCAGGCGCGCTTCGAGGACGGAGACCACGCATACAAAATGCTCAGCAGCCTGCTGACCCCGCAGCGAATGTATCCGAACATGTTCGATGCGCATCCGCCCTTCCAGATCGACGGCAATTTCGGCGGCACGGCCGGCATCGCGGAAATGCTGCTGCAGAGCCATCTCGACGAGCTTCACCTGCTTCCGGCGCTTCCGGCTGCCTGGCCTGCGGGATATATAAAGGGCCTGCGCGCCCGCGGCGGTTTCGAGGTGGACATCCATTGGAAAGACGGCAAACTTATAGAGAGCGTGATTCGTTCCATGCTCGGCAACAAATGCTCAGTCCGATCGAGCGTGCCTGTCGCGGTCACCTCCGCCGGCAAGCCGGTCGAAACCACAAGAATTGAAAATGACGTTGTTGAGTTCAACACCAGGACCAACCGAGAATACGTAATCATAGCTGAGTGACAACACCAATCGCAGCGAACCGAGAGAGCGGAAAATGAACTACATAAAAGCAGCAGTAGTATCGGTATTGCTTGTCGCCGGATGCTCAATGACCGGCACCCTCTCGCCCGGGCAAAGCCGGCAGGGACCGGGGGGCCTGAAGTTGTGGTATGACGAGCCCGCGCAGAAATGGACGGAGGCTCTACCCGTCGGAAACGGGCGCCTGGGGGCGATGGTTTTCGGCACGGTAGAGATCGAGCAATTACAACTCAACGAGGACACCGTCTGGGCGGGCAAGCCAGTCGAGCGCGACCGCGTGGGTGCCCACAGACATTTAGCCGAGGCTCGGCGGTTGATCTTCGAGGGCAAGTACGCCGAGGGTCAGAAGATAATGCAGCAGGAGTTTATGGGTCAGCGGCTTGTCCGCGGCTATCAGACGCTCGGGGATCTGAAACTGCGATTCGGCGGCGGTCAGCCCGTAACCGACTACCGCAGACAGCTCGATCTCGACACGGCGATTGCGTCCGTGACCTATCGGGCCGGTGATGCGATTTTCACCCGCGAGGTTTTTTCCAGCCCCGTCGACCAGTGTATCATCATGAGGCTCTCGTGCAATAAGCGGGAACGGATTACGTTCGATGCGGCCCTGTCTCGGCCTGCGGATTTCGTTGTCGAAACAATAGCTCCGGATCGGATCGTGATGATAGGCCAGGCGACGCAGGCCGGTCAGCACAAGGGCGTCAAGTTCGAGACGCAGTTGAGAATTATCCCCGAAGGCGGTGAACTGACGACAACCGACGAAGGCCTGCGCCTGGAAAACGCCAACGCCGCGACGCTGCTGATCGTTGCCGGGACCGATTATCGCCGAGATGATCCGAGCATGCTGTGTGATGAGTATATGGCCGGCGTCGTAGGAAAGAAATATCGCGCCCTGCGACGAACACATGTTGCCGAACACAGGCGTTTGTTCCGGAGGGTCGCGCTGGATTTCGGCGCGACCGAGGCGGCGGACAAGGCGACCGACGAGCGCCTGGCTGCCATAAAAAAAGGTGCCGATGACCCGGCCCTGTGTGCTCTTTACTTTCAGTTCGGGCGCTACCTTCTGATCTCCAGCTCGCGCCCGGGTTGCATGGCCGCCAACCTTCAGGGCCTGTGGAACAACCATATCAAAGCGCCGTGGAACTGTGATTACCACATCAACATAAACGTCCAGATGAATTACTGGCCCGCAGAAGTATGCAACCTGTCCGAATGTCACGAGCCATTCTTCGATCTCGTGGACAACCTGCGCCCACGTGGGCGAAAAACCGCCAGAGACGTTTACGGCTGCCGAGGCTTTGTCGCTCATCACACGACCGACGCCTGGTTCTGGACCAGTCCCATCGGAAACGTTGGTTACGGCATGTGGCCCACAGGAGCCGCATGGTGTTGTCAGCATCTCTGGGAACACTACGCCTTCACACGCGACCGGGAATTTCTTGCAAATCGGGCATATCCTGCGATGAAAGAGGCGGCCGAGTTCTTCCTCGATTTCCTCGTCGAGGATCCGAAAACGGGCGAATTGGTTTGCGGCCCGTCGATATCGCCCGAGAATCGTTTCCGTACGCCTGAGGGCAAGAACTCGAACCTGACGATGGGACCGGCAATGGACCAGCAGATCATCTACGATCTGTTCACCAACTGCAGCGAGGCCGCCAGGGCCCTTGGAATCGACGATGAGTTCGTCAAACAAATAAGGACCGCTCGCTGGGAGCTGGCCGGGCCAAAGGTAGGCTCTGACGGCAGATTGCTCGAATGGAACCAGGAATTCGCCGAGCCAGATGCGGGGCATCGGCACGTCTCGCACCTGTTCGCTCTGCATCCGGGCAAGCAGATTACCGTCAACGATACGCCCGACCTTGCGGCGGCGGCGCGCAAATCCCTCGAGCATCGCCTCGCCAACGGCGGCGGCCATACCGGCTGGTCCCGCGCATGGATCATCAACTTCTGGGCTCGCCTCCACGACGGCGAGAAAGTCCACGAGAACGTCCTGGCCCTGCTGCGAAAGTCAACGTTGACCAACCTTTTCGACAATCACCCCCCGTTCCAGATTGACGGCAACTTCGGAGGCACAGCCGGGATCGCCGAGGTGCTTTTGCAGAGCCATACCGGCCAGATCCATCTGCTGCCCGCTCTGCCCAAGGCCTGGCCCGATGGCTCGGTAAAGGGGCTGATGGCACGCGGAGGCTTCGAGGTTGACATCGCCTGGGCCGACGCCAGGCTCAGCAGAGCTACGATACGCTCGAAACTCGGTGGCAAATGCCTGGTCCGCTCCGCCACACCTCTCAAGCTAAAATCGATATGGTTAGGTGCCGATGCCAAGACTGTCGACTCCGACTCCGGGTACGTTATCGAGTTCTACACAAGACCCGGGCGCATCTATGTTGTCTTAGCTGATTAGAAGCCGTTGCGGATTTTTCGCGGACAAGAAGTTGATATGCGCGCGAGTTGCGAATATGCTATTGTGCGAATGCATTGGCATTTTTGGGAGCGACATTATGCTGACGAGAAGATTGGGCTGTACCGATCTTGAGTTGACCACGGTCGGTCTCGGCACATGGGCGATAGGCGGACCGTGGCAGTTTGGCTGGGGACCGCAGGATGACGATGAAGCGATTGCAGCGATATTGACCGGCCTCGAAGCGGGCATCAACTGGATAGACACCGCCCCTGCTTACGGGCTGGGCCATTCCGAAGAGCTTGTCGCCCAGGCACTCGAACAGGTGAGCGAAAAACCCGTCATCGCGACAAAATGTGGAATTCTGTGGAACGAAAAGAAAGAGAAACTGACCTGTCTCAAGCGACAGAGCATCCGCGACGAATGTCATGCGAGTCTGAAAAGACTCGGCGTCGAGACCATCGACCTGTACCAGATGCACTGGCCCGATCCCGACGAGGATATGGAAGAGGCCTGGGAGGAAATGACAAAGCTCCATCATGAAGGGAAGGCTCGGTATATAGGAGTCTCGAATTTCAGCGTCGAGCAGATCAAGCGTGCGCAGAAGATCCACCCGGTCGCCTCGCTTCAGCCGCCGTACAGCATGCTCCATCGCGAGATCGAGGACGAGCTGCTCAGCTACTGCGCCGAAAACGATATTGGCGTCGTCGCATACAGCCCCATGCAGAGGGGCCTGCTCACGGGCAAGTTCAGCGCCGAACGACTCGCGTCTCTGCCTGCGGACGATCATCGAAAAAGACACCGTGACTTCCAGGAGCCGCAGTTGAGCGCCACGTTGGAGCTTGTCGAAGGCCTGAAAAGAATCGCCGAGCGAAACGGCAGGACCTGTGCCCAGCTGGCGATTAGCTGGGTCCTTCGCATGCCCGAGGTAGCCGCAGCTATCGCCGGAGCTCGAAGGCCCGAGCAGATTGTCGAGACCGCGCCTGCGTCGGATTGGAATCTGAGTGAAAATGATATCGAAGAGATCGAGCAGTTGCTGGCCGGGCGCCAGACCATAATCGATAGCAAATAACATCAAACATCGGGAACAAAATGGCAAAAGAAAGAAACCTGTACACGAGCCCTCTCGTTGAAAGAAATGCTTCAAGGGAAATGGCCGAACTCTTCGGGGCTCAAAAGAAGTTCGGCACATGGCGCAGACTATGGCTCGAACTGGCAAGAGCGCAGCAGAAGCTCGGCCTGGATATAAAACAGAGCCAGATAAAGCAGATGGCCAGGCGTCTCGACGACATCGATTTCAAAAAGGCGGCCCGGTACGAAAAGCAGTTCCGCCACGACGTGATGGCTCACGTCTATACGTTCGGGGACGCCGCGCCGAAGGCTGCGCCCATTATCCACCTCGGCGCCACAAGCTGCTACGTGGGTGACAACGCCGATCTGATAATAATTCGAGAGGCGCTGGAGCTGGTCGCAGTCAAGCTGGGCGCGGTGACAAATCTGCTGAGCAAGTTCGCCGCGAAGTACCGCTCGCTCGCGACGCTGGGCTTTACACATTATCAGCCGGCCCAGTTGACCACCGTGGGCAAAAGGGCGACGTTGTGGTGCTATGAGTTCGCAATGGATTTGCAGGAAATCGAGCATCGACTCGCAACGCTGCCCTTTAGAGGAGTCAAGGGCACGACCGGCACGCAGGCGTCTTTCCTGGCGCTCTTCGACAATAGCCACACCAAAGTCAAGCAGCTTGACAAAGCCGTCGCCGCTGCGTTCGGCTTCAAGAAAATCTGTGCCGTGACGGGCCAGACGTATCAACGAAAAATCGACGCCCTCGTCGTCAACGCCCTAGCCTCGGTCGCGCAATCGGCGCACAAGATGTGCAACGATGTTCGCCTGCTCGCCAATCTCAAGGAGATCGAAGAGCCGTTCGAGAAATCGCAGATAGGCTCGTCCGCGATGGCCTACAAGAGAAACCCCATGCGATGCGAGAGGGTGACCTCGCTGAGCAGATTGGTCCTGAGCCTGGCCTCCAGCCCGCAGATGACCGCTGCCGAGCAGTGGCTCGAACGAACGCTCGACGACTCGGCTAACCGCAGGATTGTCATCCCCGAAGCTTTTTTGGCTGTCGACGGAATCCTGCAAATTCTCATCAATGTCACGGGTGGGCTCGTGGTCTATCCCAAGGTGATATCAGTGCGTGTCGCCGCCGAGTTGCCGTTCATGGCGACCGAAAATATCATGATGGCGGCGGTAAGGGCCGGCGGCAACAGGCAAGAGCTGCACGAGAAGATTCGATTGCACTCACAGGCAGCCGCATCGCAGGTGAAGACTTTTGGCAAGCCCAACGATTTGGTCAGCCGGCTTAGAGCGGACATTGCATTTGCCAAGATCGATTTCGAGAAGGTTCTGGATCCCGATGCGTACATCGGCCGATCCGCCCAGCAGGTAGACGAATTCATCAGGGACATTGTCGCGCCCATCCGAAAGAAATATCGCAAAGAGTTGAATCGACAAGTGGAACTCAACGTTTGAACGACGAGATGAAATCCGTAGGGTGTGCACTGCACACCGTAACGTGATTGGTGGGCAGTGCCCACCCTACCGAATAACAAGATGGAGCTGAAAGACATATCATGACCAGAGAAGAATTGATAAGACGCATCAAGGAAACGGCTTATCTGGAGGGCGATTTTGTCCTTCGCAGCGGCAAGCGGAGCAAGTACTATCTCGACAAGTATCTTTTCGAGACGTGCCCAGACATACTCAAGGGGCTCGGTGAGGAATTCGCCCGGTATATCACGGACGATATCACTTTGATCGCCGGCGCCGAATTGGGCGGTGTCGCTCTGGCCGCGGCGACGGCGATGGAGTCCGGCAAGAACTGGGTCATCATCCGCAACAGCAAGAAAGGCTACGGCACGGGCAAGATGGTCGAGGGCGTCCTGAAAGAAGGCGACGTTGTTCTGCTCGTCGAGGATATCGCAACTACCGGCGGGCAGGTCCTCGAAGCGGCGAAAATAATTACCGAAGCCGGCGCGACGGTCAAGGAAATCGTCTGCGTGATCGACCGCAAGCAGGGAGCCGGAGAGAATATCGCCGAAGCGGGCTATAAGTTCGGCTCTATCCTGACAAAAGACGATCTGGGAATAGAAGGCTAAAGATGATTATTGGTGTTCCGAAAGAGACCAAGACAGATGAGTACCGGGTCGGATTGCTCGCCGTGGGGGCTGAGTTGCTCACCCGTGACGGGCATACCGTGCTTATCGAGGCCGGAGCCGCCCAGGGCAGCGGTTCTACCGACGAGCAATACTCGGCGGTAGGTGCTCACATTGTCGACAGCGCCGAAGAGATATATGCCCGGGCCGAGATGATCGTCAAGGTCAAGGAGCCCCAGACGGCCGAGATCGGGATGCTTCGAGCCGGACAGATTGTCTTTGGCTATTTCCACTTCGCCGCTCTGCGCGAGCTGACTTCTCAATGCCTTGAGGCGGGGATCACCGCGGTTGCTTACGAGACATTGAGAGACCCCCACGGGCGGCTGCCGCTGCTTACGCCTATGAGCGAAGTAGCGGGCAAAATGTCGATACACGAGGGCGCCAAGTATCTGGAGCGACCGATGATGGGGCGGGGGATTCTGTTGGGAGGTGTTCCGGGTGTGGCGCCGGCCAACGTACTGATCCTCGGCGGCGGAGTTGTAGGCGCCAACGCCGCGAGCATAGCCGCGGGGATGGGCGCAAATGTCACTATCATGGACATCAATCTCGACCGGATGAGATATCTCGACGAGATCATGCCCGCCAATGTCACGACCATTTATTGCGATCCGCATGCGGTCGAGAATTACGCGATCGGCGCGGACCTGGTAATCGGTGCGGTGCTGATCCCCGGCGGGCGGGCGCCGGTGTTGATCGACCGGGCGCTGTTGAAGAAAATGAAGCCTGGCAGCGTTATCGTAGACGTTTGCGTTGACCAGGGCGGCTGCATCGAGACATGCCGGCCGACGACGCATCACGAGCCGACCTATATTGTGGACGACGTGGTCCATTATTGTGTCACCAACATACCGGGCGCGGTAAGCAGGACATCGAGCCAGGCATTGTGCAATGCCACGCTGCCTTACGTGCGGGAGCTTGCCTCGCTCGGAGTCGACGCCTTCACCGCGGTGGACGAAGGCCATGCCGCAGCGGTGAATATCCGGGACCATCGCCTGGTCAACGAAGCCGTCGCAGGAGTATACCCCGACTTGCCAAAAGGCTAAACAACCGGTAGGATGGGCAACTTGTTTGCCCATGCCGTTGATCTATTCAATTCGCCGAAGACGGTATCAACTTTGAAATCAAATCGCACATTCAATGGGGCCCGCACGCGGTCGGTCTGGTTCGCTCACTCGATACGGACTCTGGCCCCGTCGAGGCCATGCGCTGGGGCCTCTGCCACGAATACAGAGGCGATGGGCAATACATCAGGCGATTCGAAAGTTACATGCCTCATGCGTGGTAAGCGAGTGCGCTACGAAGGCAATTGGCTTACTATACCTACTTCATTTGAGCTTTGCCCGGAGGAGTTCTTCCGCCAAGCGAATGATTCTCTTAGCAGTTGCTGCTTTAGTGGCGTTTTGGATTTCGATCCACGACGAATCGGGAGTTTTTATCTGAACACTTGATTTGTCGGCGCCGATCGCCGCGGGGGAGTTGGCGACTATCATGTCTAGATTCTTCTCCTGCAGTTTCTCTTGGGCACGAACTCGGACGGCTTTGTCCTCGAGCGCAAAGCCCACGACGATCTGTCTTTTTCTTTTTGCCCTTTTACTTTTCACTTTCTTATTCTTCCCGGCCCATTTCAGTATGTCGGGTGTGGGTTTCAGTTTGACTGTAAGAAGTTGATCGCTCTTTTTCAATTTGGTTTTAGCCGGGCGCAGGGCAGTGTAGTCGGCCACGGCGGCGGCCATGATCAAACAGTCACATCGGTCGAAGTGCTTCTTCACCGCCTCGAACATCTGGATCGTTGTTTCGACTTTGACGACCTTCGCCGCGTCGGGCGGGCGTTGTGTGGTCGGCGCGGTTATGAGTGTCACTTTGTGCCCGGCTTTGAGTGCCGCACGGGCGAGCGCGTAACCCATTTTCCCGCTGCTCGCATTGGAGATAAAGCGCACCGGGTCGATGTATTCGCGGGTGCCGCCTGCTGTGATCAGGATTTGCATCTTGTATCCGCCCCGGGCGCCTGTAGCGTCTGAGCTTCAAGAGTCACGCTTCTTGATTTTCGAGGCGATTTTTTCTATCGCTTCGGTGATGTCCTGCGGTTCGGACATTCTGCCGAGGCCTTCGGCACCGCAGGCGAGCCGGCCTTCGACGGGGCCTGTCAGGTGAAAGCCCAGCTCCTTTACGGTCTTGACATTGTTTTGTACGATGGGGTTGGCCCACATTTTTTCGTTCATCGCCGGGGCCAGCAGTGCCGCGCCGGATTCTATCCTGGGCCAACAGGCACAAAGAACGGTGCTGAGCAGATCGTCGCAGATGCCGTTTGCGATTTTGCCGATGATGTTAGCCGTTGCGGGCGCCACGACG
>Ga0255052_10003820_pt1 | contig 10309 bp, 8 predicted proteins | sample JV7_2_21_MG_FD_188632 | JGI IMG/M metagenome (GOLD analysis project Ga0255052, IMG submission 188632) | Seawater microbial communities from Jervis Inlet, British Columbia, Canada - JV7_2_21 | ecosystem: Environmental > Aquatic > Marine > Inlet | place: Canada: British Columbia | collected...
TAGCTGTGGGTGATTCGTTCGGAGCGAAACATCAGGCCGCGCTCCTTGAGAACCCGGTTCAACGGCTTGTCGGCGTCTTTGAAGAACATGCCAGCAACTGGTTCAACCTCAGCGACAAAATGGCCGTCGAGGCCAACTCCATGCACGACTGGAAGCTCGTTCGCTTGTCCGAACGCCAGATCGTCGACACCGTATGCCGGCGCTATGTGAACAATTCCGGTGCCGCTTTCGGTACTGACGAAATCTGCTGCATAGACTTTGAACGCCGCATCAGAGTCCACTTCGAGGTAATCAAACAGGCGCTCGTAGCGCGTGCCGACCAGTTCGCTGCCCATAACGGTCTTCGTAACCGAGTGCTCGATGTCGCGCATGACGGCCTCGCGCAGCGCCTCTGCGACGATCAGTGTTTCTCCATCGACGTCGCAATAGCTGTAGTCGATGTCTTCGCCCACGGCGAGTGCGAGGTTGGACGGCAGCGTCCACGGTGTTGTCGTCCAGACGAGGATCGATGTTTTCACCTGATCGACGAGCTTGAACCTTACTGTGATCGATGGATCCTCGGTGTCCTGGTAGCCTTGTGCGAGTTCGTGCGATGACAACGTCGCGCCTATGCGCGGATCGTACGGGACGACCTTGTAGCCGCGGTAGATCAGGTCCTTGTCCCAGATGTTCTTGAGCAGGTACCAGACGGATTCGATGTAGCTGTTATTAAGCGTGTAATAAGCTTCATCCAGGTTGACCCAAAAGCCCATGCGCTCGGTCATCTTCTCCCAGTCACCGATGTAACGCATGACCGACTCGCGGCAACGTTTCGTGAATTCGGCAATACCGACCTTGGCCTCGATTTCTTTCTTGTCGAAGATACCGAGCTCTTTTTCGATCTCGTGTTCGACCGGCAGTCCGTGGGTATCCCAGCCCGCCTTTCTCGGCACGTAATAACCACGCATCGTTTTGTAACGCGGAAATGCGTCCTTGAAGCTGCGTGCGAGCACATGGTGGATGCCCGGCTTGCCGTTTGCCGTCGGTGGCCCTTCGTTGAAGCTGAATTGCGGGCCGCCTTCGTTTCGATGCAAGGTCTTTGCAAACGTGTCGTGCTCACGCCAGAACCCCAGCACCTCGTTCTCCAGCGCTGGTCCGTCGTAGCGGCCTGTCACTTCCCTAAAACTCAAAACTCTTTCTCCAATCAAAAATGCCCCGGACGCATTAGCTGCGTCCGGGGCGATTATTAGGTTCGCGGTACCACCCGGATTTGCGACCGCTTCACAGCGATTGCCTCATGAGTCATTTGACTCGTCGCCCGTATCGGGGGCCGGTCGGCTGCGTCTACTGAGGAAAAACGATCCTTTTCGGGCAGCGACTCCAGGGTGATATTCAGCGGATTCCGGCCCGGGGCTCTCACCATTTCCCGGTCGCTTTGGCCTGAATCACCCGCCTGTTCGTCCCCATCAGCGTCTTGCGAAGGAAATTAGCCTCTAACGCTCTAGAAAACAAGGGAAATTCACTACTCTTCCAACTTGCTCTCGCAATCAATGCAGCGCAACGCTGTGGGATCGAACTCGAGCCGCTTGGGATTGATCGGCTCGTCGCAGTCATGGCAATGGCCGTAGGCGCCGTCATCGATACGTTTTAGCGCTGCCTCGATATTACGCAGCATCGCCTCGCGGCGCTGACCGGATGCTTTCGCCATCGCCTGTGCCTGCATGGCGTCCATGCGGGAAAGACGGCCGACTGTCGACTGATCAAGCTCGACAACGGCAGCGGATTCATCACTGGTCGCCGCTACCGCCTCAAGCTCCTGCCGAAGCTTGAGCAGCCTGTCGCGTGGTAACAGGCTCATGCTTTTCTAACAAACTGCGAGTTGAAGATAACTTTCATTGCTTGGGTCCCTTGCAGGCGTCATACAGACGGGGCGCTTAAGGACGGTAGCGGCCAAAATCCTGGCCACGAAGCACCTACGCTCTCGAGTAAGTACCTATCAGGCGATTCATCCCGATCACATTTGGCTCAATCTCTTTCAGAAGTTCCTCCATCGACAGCCCCGGCTCAAGATCAGACTCAGCGTCCAGAGCCAGTATCCAGAAAAAATAATGGTGGATACCGTGTCCTTCCGGCGGCATGGGTCCACCGTAGCCGACGCGTGCGAAGCTGTTGACACCACTCGTGTAGCTATGTTCGTCCTCGGCGAGCTTCATCACCGAGGCCGGGATGTTATATAACACCCAATGTACGAAACCGTAGGCGCCTGGCGTGACGAGCGGTGCATCGGGATCGTGGCAGAACAAAGCAAATGATCGCGTCCCCTCGGGCGCATTCGACCATGACACCGGTGGCGAAACGTCTGCGCCCTCCCCAGTGTAATCTTTGGGGATGTTGCCCCGTTGTTGGAAGGCTGAACTAGCGAGCTTCATTTCTGATAATGCGAATCCCATCTGGCCAACTCCTCTGGGTCGTGGTCGAATGACAGAATAGTCGCATAATTTCGGCCTGTCGCAACCTCGACCTGTAGTAGCCCGCCCCAGCGGGTGATATCAATTTACAAGGTTTTCCTCATGTGATTTCAAGGTCGGCCATCACCATTAGCAACCCCATAAAAGCAGCGACTTACAGATTGCTTCGCTTAGGGGCATGGCTCAGGCGGACCATGAATATCCGGTATATCAGCGATATCACTGGCATTTGCAGCCTCTCCCCCTTCTTCCTCGCCGCCTTCTGGAATATATTTATTGCATATCCAATAATTGGTTCTACGAAAGTAAAATTCCCATCCCATCTCTTTGCCCTGCACCACCGGGATATAGTACAGCAACATCATGGCCTCGATATTTCGAGCCATGTGAAGGGGACCCGCGTCGACCGGATCCAGGCCCAGTGCAATAGCTATTGCGGCAGTTTTTTCTTTTGCGATCGCATAATCTGACGCTATCGGGACCGTGACGGGTCCACCTGCCATCAACGGGTCATCGATGACATTCGAACCCAACGTTCCAAATGCCTTAACGACCATGGCGCCCGGATTCCAACCTTGAATCATCTCGGCGCTGGAAGTGTCGATCGTGACCACGTAGTAGCCATCATCGGTAAATTTCACGGGCGGCCAGGATACATCGATCATAACCTTGCCGTTCATATCGCCGAGATTTTGAGTAATTGTCTCCATTGCGGGCCACGGCACCAGCAGCATGACGATGTCACCTTGTTGTGCGGCATCTTTCTGCGTTGTCGCGGTAGACCCGTGGCCGGTCATTTTCAGAAGTGCTTTTACTTTGTCACTTTCCGGGTCGCGAGAACCGTATACAACCGGGTATCCCAATGCCGCGAGACGAGGGCCGAACGAGTTGCCGAAATCGCCGGTTCCTATTAGAGCTAACGTTTCTTTGCGCTGCGGCTCCAATGGTTCAGCCGCATGGCCGGTTTGGTCATTCCCTACCAACGTGAGTAACAAAATCCAAATGCAGGTGATTAGAAACTTCATCGTTTTCCCTCATTTTGTCGCGCTTTTACAGGGCAATCATAGTTTGTGGGGGTAATACACGATTTGTTCGCTTTGGGCCGAGGCTATGTGAAAACTCTCCAAGTATCATTGCGAGCGTAGCACAGCAATCCGACTTGTCGTCGCGAGGACGCCGATTGTCATTGCGAGGCGCGTAGCGACGAAGCAACCTCCGAACGAGCTGGTGAAGCTAAGAGATTGCCACGCCCTGCGGGCTCGCAAAGACGTTCTTGGAGTTTTCACACAGCCTCGATCAGTAGCAGTCGTTTTCTATAGCCCAGATCGTAACATTCGAACGACTGGGTACAGGTGCTAAAGCGTCATTGTTTGAAGATGTCGCGGATTCGATAAAGACAATGAGAAGGCGTGTATTGCTTGGCAATAGTGTAATTATTTGTGCGAACGTGATTTCGGCGAGTCAAAACTTCCGGAGTTATAGGGATCGAATCCGGTTGTTTCGATGACGTCAAACCACGATTTATCGAGATTCGTGAGTGTCGGCAAGGTGGGACTGTGATCACTCGCACCTGTTTCTTTTTTGACGTTCTCCCTGGTGCTGACTCTCACGGGATCATGGTGCTCATCCTCCTCAACGCCAGCCGAGCGTGGGGATAACTTTCTTTCCAGCCAATTAGTAATCTGTTTCATTGTTTACTAGAGATGCTATTAGGTGAAATAAAACAACCGACATTGTTATCACAAGCTTACAGAAATCATCGCTAATGTCGGCCGACCGCATCACACGGAAAACGTTGAACTCTGTCGGACTTTATGTAATGCGGTGGCGCTCAGGGTGCCCAGGGACTCCACTGCTCCTATTGCAGTCGTCCACTCGACGCCAAGACATCAAGGCCAGGCAGGTAAACAAGACCGTGTAGAAACCCAGCCGCAGGCCCGGCGCAGTTACTGCAACAAAATTGCTTTAGAATGGGTCTACTTGGATAAGCAAGCTGCCGGGAGACCGATGCTAATCAAGAAACCTGCCGATATCCGCCCGTCCGAGATCACAAGCCAGGTCAACTACCTGAACAGGCGCGAATTCATTCGTGCGGGAAGTATCGTCGGCGCTACAGCATTGGCGGGTCCGGCAATTGGCGCAATCGTGCCGCCGGGGCAGCGGGCAGAACTACCTGGCGTTGCACCGAGCAAGTTCAGCACCGATGAGGCGCCGAACAGCTACGAAGATGTCACGACCTACAACAACTACTACGAATTCGGTACAGCCAAGGAAGATCCATATCGGAATGCAAGCAAATTTGAGGCCCGACCCTGGTCGATCACTGTTGCTGGTCACGCCGAGAAAATCGGCACATCTTATCTTGAAGATTTCATCAAGCCATTCGACCTTGAAGAGCGTATCTACCGAATGCGCTGCGTCGAAGCATGGTCGATGGTGGTTCCGTGGACAGGAATTTCACTCGCCGATGTCATAAAGCACTGTCAACCGACGTCGAAAGCGAAGTACGTCGCTTTCGAAACACTCAACGATCCTGTACGCATGCCCGGACAACGTCGACGGGTACTCGAGTGGCCGTATCGCGAAGGGCTGACGATTGCCGAGGCGACCAATCCACTGGCCATTCTCGCAGTGGGCATCTATGGAGAAGCCCTGCCAAATCAGAATGGCGCGCCGATCCGGCTGATCGTGCCCTGGAAGTACGGCTTCAAGGGAATCAAGGGCATCGTTCGAATCAACTTCGTCGAGGACGAACCGCCGGTGAGCTGGAATATTGCTGCACCGAATGAGTATGGATTCTATGCAAATGTAAATCCCAAGGTCGATCACCCGCGTTGGAGCCAGGCCCGGGAGCGGCGCATCGGCGCAGGCCTGTTCACACCCAAGCAGCCGACCTTGATGTTCAACGGTTACGGCGAACAGGTTGCGCATCTCTACGACGGCCTGGACCTGCGCAAGAATTTTTGACGCATTGAATACGCTGCAAAAAATCCGGTTTGTTGGCAAACCGATTGTCTTCGTGCTGTGCCTCGCCCCGGCGGCACTGGTAGTTGGTGACGCATTCGGCGTAACGGGTCAGCTCAGTGCCAACCCGGTTGAGGACATTCTTGATCGCTTCGCCAACTGGGGCATTCGTTTCATCATGATCACCCTGGCGGTGACTCCGCTGCGTCGTCTGACCGGTTGGAACTGGCTCTTGCGGTTCCGGCGCATGCTCGGCCTGTTCACTTTCTTTTATGTGCTGATGCACTTCTCGACCTGGCTGATCCTCGATCAGGGACTGCTGATGTCCGCCATTCTTGAGGATCTGACCGAGCGCCCATTCATTGCGATCGGGTTCACGGGTCTCGTACTTCTGACCGCAATGGCACTAACCTCAACGAATGGCATGCGTAGACGCCTGGGTCGAAAATGGGACAAGCTGCACTGCAGTGCTTATGCCGTCGGTATTCTTGGAGTCTGGCACTACTGGTGGCAGGTCAAGAAAGATACGAGTGATGCGTGGGTCTACGCGGTGATCCTCGCAGTACTGCTAGGCCTGCGCTTATATTGGCTGCAGCGCAAACGACAAAAAAAACCGGGGCGGCTCGCGTCGCCCCGGTTGTCACACCTTACAAAACGCTTTACGCGACCTTGACGGTGTGGCGTTCCGCCGCCTGCAGTTTCGGAAGAACAACTTTCAGGATGCCGTCTTTCAGTTCTGCCTTGATGTGTTCAACATCAATTTTAACCGGCAGAGCGATCGTCCGCATGAGTTCGCCGTAGCCAAGCTCATGGCGATAGAACGTCTCCTTCTGCTCCTCTTCTTCATACTCCCTATCGGCCTCAATCATCAGGCGATCGCCTGAGATCGTGACTTCGACATCGTCTTTCTCGACGCCAGGCAGTTCCGCTCGGACTACGAGCTCTTTTTCGCGATCAAGAATATCGACGCGGAAGCTCCGCTCGGAATCGATACCCATTGGCCACTTCAGTCCAAAAGGCTCAAACGTCTCCATCCAGCGGCGTGGGGGGAAGTCCTCAAAGAACTCCTCCATGCTGTGGGTGAGAGGCGCAGTCCGTTTTACATCAATCAAGCCCTTGCGGGGCTCAAATTTATGCAACATTGACATAGTGTCCACCTCCTTCCCGTTCGTACACCGGCAGTCCTCCGCCAGCAAACCAGATATATGCCTTAACCGCCAAGATTAATATCGGGGAAATTCCTAATTGAAATCCCGGCAGAGGCGCTATCAACAACGAAAGGAAGAATCAGTCATGTTGCTGCTCCCATCAGTTGTGATGTTCCAGGGGCCTGCTCGAGCTCCTTCGTGAGCTGCTCGCGCAGTAAGAATTTTTGCACTTTGCCCGTGACAGTCATCGGAAACTCGTCAACAAAGTGTATGTAGCGCGGGATCTTGAAGTGCGCGAGCTTTCCTTTGCAGAACTTGCGTAATTCCTCAGCACTTGCCTGCTCACCCTCACGCAGGCGGATGCAGGCCGCAATCTCTTCGCCGAACTTGATGTCCGGAACGCCAACGACTTCAACCTGGTCGATCTTGGAATTGGTGTAGAGGAAGTCCTCTATTTCGCGCGGATAGACGTTCTCGCCGCCGCGGATCAGCATGTCCTTGCTGCGACCGACGATCCGAATATAACCGGCTTCGTCCATCGTCGCGACATCACCGGTGCGAATCCAGTGACTGGTGTCGATACCTTCGCCCGCGCACTCGGAATCGCTCCAGTACCCACGCATGACGTTATAGCCGCGAACGCATAGCTCCCCGGGGTCATCACGCGCGACAATCTGTCCGTCCTCGTCGAGAATTTTGATCTCGGTATGCGGCAATGTTCGGCCCACTGTGCCGACCCGGAGTTCAATTGGATCATCGCGCAATGTCTGTGTCGAAAGTGGCCCGGTTTCGGTCATGCCGTAACCGATCGTGATCTCGCTCATGTGCATGTCATCGATCACACGCCGCATGAGCTCAACCGGGCAAGGTGCGCCTGCCATGATGCCGGTCCGCAGGGAGCTTAAGTCGTATTGCGCGAACGCCGGGTCATCCAGCATGGCGATGAACATCGTGGGAACGCCGTGCAGCGCCGTGCAGGACTCGGCTTCTATGGCATCCAGCGTTGCCTCAGCTTCGAATGCTGCCCCTGAGAATACGATTGCCGCGCCAGTCGTCGCACACAACAGTGTCCCAAGTACCATGGCGAAGCAGTGATACATTGGCACCGGAATGCACAAGCGATCTTCTGCCGTGAATCCCAGAATCGTGGCCGACATGAGCGCGTTGTTGATCATATTGTGATGGGTTAGCGTCGCTGCCTTTGGCGCACCGGTTGTGCCACTCGTGAACTGGATGTTGATTGGCGCATCGAAGTCCGCCAGCGCAGCTATCGCATCCAGTCGTTGTGAGTACTCCACTCCGCCACGATTGCTGACTTCATCGAAAGTAAGCATCCCCGGAATCTTCTCGCTACCGAGGTGAATGACGGTTCGCAATTCCGGAATTCGTTCGGCGTTTAGTTCACCGGGTATCGCCGACGCAAGTTCGGGAGCAAGTGACTGCATCATCGCGATGTAGTTACTCGATTTGAATTGGGTTTCGGTGATCAGCGCACGACAACCAACTTTGTTCAGCGCGTATTCGAGCTCAGGCGTGCGATACGCCGGGTTGATGTTAACCAGTATTAGCCCGGCATACGCGCTACCGAATTGCGCCACCAACCATTCAGCGCGATTGGGCGCCAACATGCCGATTCGGTCGCCGGGAATCAGGCCGGTCGCGAGGAGCCCCGCGGCCAGTGCCCGGGCTCGTTGACGAAGCTCTTTCCAGGTCCATCGTAGGTTCTGGTCCGTTACGACCAGGGCATCACGGTCGGGCCAACGGGCTACGGCCTCATCGAGTACGCCACCTACAGTAATGCCCAATAGAGGCGTTCCAGCACCTCCATGTGCGTAACTTCTCCGACGTTTCTCACGATTCCTCTTCACCGCAAGAGAATGGTCTCAACTAGTTGGCTGAATCTATATCGGTAGAAATACAGACTTGATCATCGTGAACCGAAATCAAAAAAAGCCCGGCAATTGCCGGGCTTTTTTGATGCTTGGATCGCGCCTCCATCGCTCTCGCACATCCATGTGCTCCGCGACATAAGGTCATCCTGACCAGAAGAGGCGCTCCAACAGGTGGCAATAAATTACATCATGCCGCCCATTCCGCCCATGCCGCCCATGTCCGGCATTGCCGGGGCAGCAGCGGTGTCCTGCGGCGCATCTGCAACCATTGCTTCGGTCGTAAGTAGCAGACCGGAAACAGAAGTAGCGTTTTGCAGCGCGTGACGCGTCACCTTGGTCGGATCGAGGATGCCCTCTTCGATCATATCGCCGTACTCACCCGTTGCCGCATTGTAGCCGTAGTTGCCCTTGCCTTCGGCAACAGCATTCAGAACCACACTAGCGTCAGCACCAGCGTTTGCGACGATCTGTCGCAGAGGCTCTTCAACTGCTTTCTTCAGGATGGCGATGCCGACGTTCTGGTCGTCGTTATCACCTTTGAGCTTGGAGATCGCAGCGACAGCACGAATGAACGCAACACCACCACCCGGTACGACGCCCTCTTCGACGGCGGCGCGAGTCGCGTGCAGCGCATCTTCAACGCGTGCTTTCTTCTCTTTCATCTCGACTTCGGTCGCGGCACCAACTTTGATGACCGCAACACCGCCGGAGAGCTTGGCAACGCGCTCCTGCAGTTTCTCCTTGTCGTAGTCCGACGAAGACTCTTCGATTTCAGCGCTGATCTGATCAACACGACCGTGGATGTCCTCAGCACGGCCTGCGCCGTCGATGATCGTCGTGTTTTCCTTCGTGATCTGAATTTTCTTGGCTTCGCCGAGATCTTCGATCGTTGCCTTCTCAAGCGACAGTCCGACTTCCTCGGAAATTACCTGGCCGCCTGTCAGGATTGCGACATCCTGCAACATGGCTTTGCGACGATCGCCGAAGCCCGGCGCCTTAACCGCAGCAACCTTGACGATACCGCGGATGTTATTGACAACCAACGTCGCAAGGGCTTCGCCTTCAACGTCCTCGGCAACGATGATTAAAGGCCGCCCTGCTTTGGCAACACTCTCCAGAATCGGCAGCAGATCACGAATATTCGAGATCTTCTTGTCGAATAACAGGATCAGCGGATTCTCGTGCTCAATCTGCTGACTTGCTGCGTCGTTAATGAAGTACGGCGACAAGTAACCACGATCGAACTGCATGCCCTCGACAACGTCGAGTTCGTTTGCCAGGCCGGTACCTTCTTCGACCGTGATAACGCCCTCTTTGCCAACCTTCTGCATGGCCTCAGAGATGATCTCTCCAACTTCGGCGTCCGAGTTGGCTGAAATACTGCCAACCTGCGCGATAGCCTTCTCGTCTTCACAAGGTTTCGACAGTTTCTTCAGCTCAGCAACAATCGCAAGCGACGCTTTATCGATACCGCGCTTGAGGTCCATCGGGTTCATGCCGGCAGCAACTGATTTCAGGCCTTCACGCAGAACTGCCTGCGCAAGAATTGTTGCTGTGGTCGTGCCATCACCTGCGACATCAGATGTGTGGGAAGCAACTTCCTTGACCATCTGCGCGCCCATGTTTTCGAACTTGTCTTCGAGTTCGATTTCCTTGGCGACCGATACACCGTCTTTGGTGACCGTCGGCGCGCCGAAGCTCTTGTCGAGCACGACATTGCGACCTTTCGGTCCCAATGTCACTTTTACGGCGTTTGCCAGGAGGTTCACACCTGCGAACATCTTCTGGCGCGCGTCGTCACCGAAACGTACTTCTTTAGCAGCCATTTCTTTTTCCTCTGTTAATTCTGGGAAGTGGC
>Ga0255052_10003821_pt1 | contig 10306 bp, 12 predicted proteins | sample JV7_2_21_MG_FD_188632 | JGI IMG/M metagenome (GOLD analysis project Ga0255052, IMG submission 188632) | Seawater microbial communities from Jervis Inlet, British Columbia, Canada - JV7_2_21 | ecosystem: Environmental > Aquatic > Marine > Inlet | place: Canada: British Columbia | collected...
TCGGAAGCAGGTCGAAATCTCATCGCGAAAAGAATTGATAATCAGTGACTTGTATGCCTCCTTGAATTACGGGGTAGCACCTTGGCCATGAATTTTTCAATCATCTATACGCAAAATCGCAAGTCTTGCCGGGGTGCGACTGTACCGTGCCAGACCCGCCACGATCACGCCGACATCACAAACAGGAGACCGTATCTGGTCGGTCACGGCCGTATGCCCTGCGCGAATTCCTGAGGGCCCAATATCTCCGTTGAACTGTGATGCAGTCCTATGACTTGAACGACGCGTTCCCTCAGATTATGACCATACGGTATCGAGAGACGGGATATGAAGAGCGTTCAAACGGGCGTCACGCTGATCGAATTAATGATCGTGATCGCCATCATTGGTCTGATGTCCGCGATGGCGATACCCGCCTACACGGACTACAGCATCCGAGCACAGGTTTCTGAAGGGCTCCATCTCGCCGGCAGCGCCAAGAATGCCGTGACCGAGTACTATCAAAACCGCAGTGTGTTCCCCACTGATAATCTCGATGCCGGACTGGAGGCACCCGGAGAAATCGCCGGCGCTTACGTTTCTTCAGTCACGGTCACAGGCGCCGTTCTTGCGATTCAATATGGCAACGATGCGAACGCACAGATAAGCGGCCAGACAGTTACATTAACCGCCATAGACAATCTCGGCAGCATGAGTTGGGTGTGCGCGACCGGCGGCTTCATTCAGCTGAATCACCTGCCCAAAGTCTGCCGCTAGCATTGCTATAGGCTGGGCCTCAGTAGAGGTGCGTAAGCCGCGCGGCAATACCACAGCATGAAACAATTGATAGCGAAAAAGACGATCGCTGCGGATAGTGCACCGGCATGAAGGATCGTGTGATACAGCAGAATATTGGTCGAGACCGGAAAAAGCGCGACTGAAAAAAGCGCAGCATAGAGATTGAAGACAAAACTAGCCCCGGCGATGAGAAATACTGCGGTCATGATCGGCATAAAGTAGCCGGCATCATGCATGGCTAGTTGGAATTGCCGTGCGTCCGGCTCTGCGACCGGTGGTTCAAATCCGAAGATACCCAGGTTCATTAGCCCAACTACGAAAACAAGGATACCGCAGCTTATCCGCACGATATTCAGTGTACGTGTCATATCAGTTTCCCCCTGTTCGCCAAACCATATTCAATAATTGAAACGGAAATCATACTGTCATTATGATATCGTCGCCGCGAGAATAATAATCAGAAAGGGGGTGCCATGAACCCGACCACTGCGATTTTCCGCAACAGCGTATTCTTCTTTGTTCTGCTTCCCGTCTTCGCCGTAATCGGATTCTGGATTACCTACTTCGCCCGGCCGTCCGGGACTGTCCATCCTTACGAACACTTCCATGGTATGGCCATGTTCGGATGGTGCCTGATGTTGATCGTGCAGTCGTTCCTGATTCGTACGAGTCGGCGCGATATCCATCGGCAAGTTGGCAAGTTGTCCTTCGTGCTCGCGCCCATAATAGTTGTCTCGACCATTCTGTTAGCCAACTACAAATTGAACGTCAGGGGCCTGACTGACGACGGTGTCTACATATTTTCGCTGCAGGTATTTCTTCTGATCCAGTGGATCGTGCCTTATGCGTTGGCAATGAAGAACCGGAAGACGCCGGACGTGCATGCCCGATGGATGATCTGCACAGCGATGTCGCTCATTGATCCGATTTTTGCGCGGATTCTTTTCTTCAATTTCTTCGAAGCGCCTTTTTCCTCAGGAATCTTCGAGTATTTCACTTACTCGTTCGTTAACCTGATTCTTATAACTCTGATCGTATGGGACTGGAGGTCAAATCGGAGGCGGGACGTCTTTCTGCCGATGTTGTTTATCGCGCTCGCAACGCAACTGCCATCTTTCTTCGTCGTCGGATCGTCGATCTGGATGTCGTTCGCCTCCTGGTACATTCAATTGCCATTGTCGTAAAGGCAGGGGAATAGCGAACGGCAGGAAAACATAGCAATGCGTAGGACAACGCTTGCTTTCAGAGTGGAATTTGCGTGACACATAAGGTCGCGTTGATAACCGGGGCCAGCTCGGGGATAGGCGCGGCGGTCGCATTGCATCTTTCAGGGAATGGCTTTTCCGTAATGGCTGCGGGGCGGAACGCCGAGCGGTCCGAAACTTTGCAAGAGCAAAGCAGCAACATCCGAAGCTGGGTTGGTGACCTGGCCTCATCGGAATCCTGCGCCACATTGGTTTCTGCATGCATCGAGGAGTTTGGTCGTCTTGACCTGCTCGTCAACAATGCTGGTATCTACTATTCGGCGGACGCAGAACACACGACGGATGAGATCTGGACACAGACGATCGCAGTCAATCTGAATGCGGCCTTTTATCTGAGCCGTAATGCCATACCACATCTTCGCAAGTCCAAAGGTGTGATTCTGAACGTAGCATCCGACTGGGGATTGGGCGGTGGCAAGAATGCGGTCGCTTATTGCGCGAGTAAAGGTGGCATGGTCCTGATGACGAAAGCAATGGCGCTCGACCATGCGCACGAAGGTATTCGTATTAACGCCATATGTCCCGGTGATGTGGAAACACCCATGCTCTACGAGGAGGGCGCAAAACGCGGACTCGATCCGGAGGAGGCGGTTCGAGAAGCCGCAGCAGCAAGCCCAACCGGCAAAGTGACTACGCCCGATGAAGTTGCTGCGCTGGTTCTTTTCCTCGCTTCAGATGCTGCCGCGCAGATCACTGGCACCGCTATTCCGATCGACGGCGGCAACACGGCCTCGTAAGAAATTCGAGTTAGATCCAACGTCGAACCTGAGACCGGTAGGTATCGTAATCATGCCCGAACGTGGTCGTTAACTTCTCCTCTTCATACGGACAAAACGACCGATCGATGATCAAGAAATACGCGACTGCGACGACGTAAAACGGCAAGGTACCGAAAAAGGCAGCAACACCGAATAACATAACGATCATGCCCAGGTACATCGGGTTGCGTGTATAGCGGTAAATACCGTCTGTTATCAGATAATCCGTGCGATCAGTCGGGCAGATGGCAACCTGGTGCTGCTGGAATTGCCACCATGCCCACATCATCACGGCAAATCCGGCCGCAACCAGACCGCTGGCAAGAAGAATCGACTGGTAGAGGTGGACTGACTTAAGCGGTGTCAGCACATGCAGCAATGCGGCAAGGATAAGCAATGTCATCGCTATTCTCGGTGGACGATATTCGATTAATTTGCTGTTCATTAATGTCTCCTCAGGTAATTTGAGCTAACAGAGCCTCAAGCGTCTTCTGCGTGGCTCGTCTGTCACTTGCCGGAATCGCTGCAAAAAGCTGTTCGACGATTTTTTTGTCTCGATTCCTGATTCTTTTGAACAGGGCCTTGCCATCGTCTGTGAGCGCGATAAGAGGGGAGCGCTTATGTCGAGGGTTGTCTCTTGTTGCCAGCAGCTTTTTCCCGAGCAGCGCATTGACCGTTACCTGCACATGCTGACGGGATACCTGGTATCGCTCGGCGATCTCGGGAACGGATAATGTCCGATCGGGATACAGAAATTCCATCGCCGCCCGGTCGGCTGCAGTGACGCCGAGATCCCGCAGGCTTTCGGTCGATTTCTGGCCCATCGCCCTGAAAAGTCGGCGTATCAGCCATACGATCTGATAGTCGTCAGTTTGGTCTCTCTGGCCCATTGATCGGCTCCATAATGACAAGTAAGTTGTCATAGTAGTATTTGACAACTTACTTGTCAAGTATTCCTGTAAACAGACGATCAGGAAATCCTTAGCTAATCATTACCTCAAGCTCAGGCCCGCGGATCAGACGTTCGTCATCCTTTGTGCCACTACACGGTGCGACAGAGGGAGGGCGTCAAATGAACAGGATAACTTCGAGGTCCGCGAACTTGATTTTGCTCACTATCGGGCTGGTTCTCGCGGTCTTTCAGGCTCACGCAGCCGATGAGGCGGAGCCTGGTGAAGGAGAGCCATGGAACTGGAGTTTTATGGTCGGGGCAGCCACCTGGAGTGATCTGGCAAATCTGCAATCTGCCTCCGGTGGCCAGTTCAATTCGCTGGGTTTTGCGCTGGAACTCGCGGGTCACAAAAAGGTGTCGCAATGGGGATCTGCTGAAGTCCTGCTTGGCGCTGATTTTGGCTTATTCACAACTGCCAGCGACGTTGCGGGTCTTTCGGAGGAATTCACGCAAAGGGGTTTGTACCTGACGCCCTCGATAAAATTGCGTTACGGCGAACGAAGCAGGAGATATCTGAACCTGGAAGCCGGCCTGGGTTGGTATGGCACCGATTTTGCGGAGCTTGCCTGCGACTCGGGCGGATCGCTCTGCACAGAACTGCGGGATCCGTTCGATTCCAACACGGTCGGCGGCTACGTTGGGATCAGCGGGGGATTCGGGCGCTGGTTCGTTGCCGGGCTAAAAGTGCACTACGCGGATTTCGGTCCAGTGACCGGTATCAGTTCACTAACAGGCGAGCTCAAGGGTCCCATCTATATTTTCAGTCTCGGCGCCGTTTTTGGTGGCTGATCATCCGGTACCAAATGCACGCATGAGGCGTCATGGCCGTAATGACGCCAGCGTTTGCAGACAGGTATGCCAGGAACCATCTGAAAATCTTTTTGATAGGTATTTTTATTCTTTCAATCGCGACTATATTTCCGCTTCGATGGCCTTCCCCAGGCTCATTGTATCCGTTTTACCGCCCATATCGGGGGTCAGTTCTTTGCCTTCACGCAAGACAGCCTCGATTGCAGACATAATGTCATCGTGTGCTGCTTGATATCCTAAGTGTTGCAGCATCATGGCGCCGGCCCATATGGTGCCGATGGGGTTGGCGATATCCTGGCCGGCAATGTCAGGAGCCGAGCCATGTACGGGTTCGAACATGGATGGATGCTCTTTGGCCGGATTGAGGTTGGCTGACGGTGCGATTGCGATCGTGCCGGTGCAGGCAGGGCCGAGGTCCGAAAGTATGTCACCGAACAGATTGCTGCCGACGACGACGTCGAAGTGATCGGGCATGCGGACGAAGTTGGCCGTCAGGATATCGATGTGGTACTGGTCGACCTCGATGTCGGGATAAGACTTCGCCATTTCCTTGACGCGTTCATCCCAGTAAGGCATCGAATGCATAATGCCGTTCGACTTGGTTGCTGACGTCAGGTGTTTTTTCACACGGCTTTGAGCGAGATCGAAGGCGTACTGAAGACATCTGTCGATGCCTTTTCTCGTAAATATGCTTTGTTGTACGACCCGTTCCTGATCGGTTCCTTCGTTCTCGATGCCGCCGATCGTCGAGTACTCGCCTTCGACGTTTTCGCGGACGACATAGAAATCGATATCGCCGGGCTTGCGGCCTGCGAGCGGGCAGGGCACGCCTTCGAAAAGCCTCACCGGCCTGAGATTGATATGCTGATCAAACTCGCGACGAATCGGAATGAGGAGTCCCCACAAGGAGACGTGGTCAGGAACGGTTGGGTATCCGGCTGCGCCGAGATAGATGGCGTCGAATCCGCTTAGAATCTCGATGCCGTCGTCGGGCATCATTTTACCGGTCTTGAGATACGTGTCGCAGGACCAGTCGAACTCCTGCCAGTGGAAATCGATATTGTGTTTGCTGCCGGCGGCCTCGAGCACGCGCATGCCCTCGGGCATGACTTCCTTGCCAATGCCGTCGCCGGGAATGACCGCTACTCGGGTTTGTTCTGCCATAAAAGACAAGGGCCCTGAATCAGGCCCTCATTCTACCCGCTCTTCTAGTAGTTCATGCCGCAACCGAACAGCTCGTCGGTCGGGAACTTGGTGATGACCTCGATACCGGTTTCCGTGACAACGACTTCGTCTTCGAGGCGAACGCCGTCATATCCATTACCGGCATAGGTTTCGAGTGCGAAGCACATGCCCGGATCGATCTCGACAGGATGGTCAATGCTGTATGCCCTGGAGATGATCGGGAACTCCCACAAGCCAACACCGATACCGTGGCCGTATTGCAGCCCGAATATCTCGTGTTCGTCCTTGGCGCCCATGGTCTTATGGTCCGGCCACACTGTTGCAATGTCGGCCGTCGTAACGCCAGGTTTGGTGGCTTCGATGCCGCCCAACTGGTACTCAAGACAGCGGGCGTGAATGTCTTTCTGCTTCTGGGTCGGCTTGCCACAGCAGAAACAACGGTACACGCAGGTGTGGTAGCCGTTCAGCATGCAAACAACGTCCATGAATATCATGTCGCCCGGCTGAATCAGCCGATCGGAGCTCAGGTGCGGGTGCGGATTTGTGCGATTGCCGGTTGTGACTTGCACGTTGTGTACCCACTGTGCACCTAGACGATGCATCTCATGCGACGCAACGGCCTGTAAATCATTTTCCTTTACACCCGGTGCGATCGTTGACGCGATCTTGTGAAATGCGGCATCGACGATCGCGGCGCCGTGCTTGAGGCACATGATCTCGTCTTCGTTCTTGATCGCGCGGGCGTATTGCATGACACCCTGGCCATCCGTGATGTTGTAGCCTTTCTCGAGCAAAGCCAGGATGATCTGTGATTCGACGATGTCGACACCGATGCGAACTTTCTTCTTATCGAGCTTGTGGTTGTCCAGAACCATGTCGAGGTCTTTGATGAAACCTTCATAACATTTCCAGGCCATCGGCAATGCGCCATACATCGTTCCGTGTGCGGGGAAGGTCGTGTCTGCGATCCACGGACAATAAAGCTTCTCGGCAGCCACTTCGGAGCCGAAGCCGAAGATATGCGGCTGTCCGTCTCGCGGAATGATGGCGTAGCGACCCATGTTGTCCACTTCAGGTGAAGCGACTGCGGTCGACGTCGAATAACGTTTGTTCCCGGTATCGAACAGCAACAGGCATTCGACATCGAACTCATCCATGTATTTATTGATGCGGTCGGTTCTGTGCTTGCGCATGCGATCGAAGTCGATGCGCTGCTCATAATCGACCTGCATCATTCCGTGTGTTCCAACTCTCACGACATATTCTCCCGATTTTGTTTCTTACTCTGCCTGCACCGAATCTGGTGCTTTATGTCTTTACTTTTTCTACTTTGCCGCTGGCTGCCGATCTGACGACAGCTTCGGTGACGGCTGCGCCATGCACCATTTCCGCCGTCGGGATAGGGAAGGGCTCGCCGCCCGCAGCGGCACGCGCAAACAGATCCAGTGCCTCCCGACTGACGTCGAACTGTTCGGCTTCCCAGGGCTCGGCCGGGCCTTTTATCGGTTTGAACGTGCAGCTGCTAAACAGACGCATTCTGCGTTCTTCCGACGATGCGCCGGCGATGTGCGTCATGCCCTCAAGCTTGACGAAGCCTTTGGAGCCGTAAACCTGGAAATTGAATCCCCCACCCGTGGCGGTCATCGTCGCCAGATAGCCTGACATTCCTTCTTTCATGCGGAACAGGATCGAGGTCGTGTCATCGGCATCGATTTCCAGCGCGCGGCGGAAACTCTGGCAATAGACCTGATCGATCTCGCCACACAGGTCGATCATGCCGTCGATAGCGTGTACGCCCATCGGTGCGAGTCCGCCGCAAGGGGTCTCGTCCTTGCTCGCCCGCCAGGCATCCGGGGTCAGGAACAAGGCATTCGGAAATGTCATTGTCGCTTCGACGTGCAGGATCGTGCCGAGCTCTCCCGCGTTGATCATATCCCGAAGCTTCACCATCTCCGGATGAAATCGCCGGTTGTAGCCGAGCGCCAGTGTCAGGCCGGCCGACTCGATCGCTGCGACGGCAGCGGCAGCATCTGCGCCGGTCAACGCGAAGGGTTTTTCGCAAAACACGTGCTTGCCGTGCTCGGCCGCGGCGATTGTCTGTGCGCTATGCAGAGAGTTAGGGGTGACCAGCACGACGGCGTCGATAGCATCGTCGGCGAGAATGTCCTCGTAGGAGGAGCGCAGCTCGAGATCGTGTTCTTTGGCAAAGGCTTTGGCGTCATCAGAGAGGGAACGGGTGGTCGCGGCTACGAATTTGATGTCGTCACTGACACCTGAAACCGCCTCTACCAGGGTTTTTCCCCACCAGCCGAGACCGACAATGGCTGCATTAATCATGACACTTGCACACGTATGCACTACCCTGTAACTTGTCCGCCGCACAGGCAGCGGAGCGCGGTACCGCCAGCATTTTGATGCGCGCCGAACCGGGTTGGATTGATCGTCTTAATTGCCTGAATCGGCAATATGTCGCTAAAATACGAGTTTTCCACATTTAATCGACTAAAGCAACGAAGCTCGGGCGTGCCGGGCGAAGGTCCGACGAGTCAAATCTGGTGATAGTGATAGAAGAGCCGCTGGCTTCCTGGTTCATACTGCTGGCCCGTTGCTGCCTTGCCGGGGTTTTCCTCGTGAGCGGGATACATAAAGGGATCTGGTACCGCGACGCCGGGCAGGAGTTCAGTAACGCCGGGGTTCGCCCCGTTTGGCTGTTTGTGTGGCTGACAGTTGCCTTACACCTCATTGGCTCGCTGGCCCTGATCAGTGGCAGGTACCTGGGGGAAGCCGCGCTGGCACTGGCGGCTTTTACCGTGCTGGCAACGATCCAAGTACACTGCTTCTGGCGCATGGAGGGCCAGATGAGGCTCGATCGGAGCCGCATCGCGATGGCACACCTGGCCATTGTCGGCGGCCTGATACTGCTGGCAGTGACCGGACCCGGCAGGCTGGTACTTTGATGCAGACCCGGTGATTAACATTAATTACATAACTTAAACCATTGAAATAAAGAGTAAATAGTGAGCAAAACAAATGGGCCAGATACGCCCGAAACCGAAACGCGCCTGAAGCTTTATGGCCTGATGCAGGCCTGCCGCATGATGGAACAGCGGGCCTACGACCTGTTCATGCAGAACCTGATCAAGGGCACCTCACACCTGGCTCTGGGTCAGGAAGCGGTTGCTGCCGGATTCGGGGCGTCCATGCGCAAGGACGATTACAGCTTCTGCACCTACCGCGGCCACAACCATACCCTGGTTCGCGGTGCCTCAATGACCGGCATCCTCGGCGAGCTGATGGGCCGCGAGTGCGGCCTTCTCCGTGGCAAGGGCGGCTCGATGCATCTGATGAGTGTCGAGCACGGCGCCATGGGCTCGTATGCGATCGTCGGCGCCCATATGCCGATTGCAGCTGGCGCCGCCTGGTCCGCCCAGTACCGCAAGTCCGGGCAGGTCGCCGTCTGTTTCTTTGGCGATGGCACGACCAACATCGGCGCATTCCATGAGGCGCTCAACTTTTCAGTGATCTGGGACTTGCCCGTCGTCTATGTCTGCGAAAACAACCTCTATATGGAGTACACGCCTATCGGTGATGTCACGGCCGTCAAGAATCCGGGCGCCGATCGGGCTTCTGCATATGGTCTTGAGCCGATATTGATCGATGGCAATGACGTCGATCTGGTTTATGCGACAGCAAGTGCGGCGCTAGCAAAAGCGCGCAGTGGCGCCGGACCCAGCCTGATCGAGGTTCAGACTTATCGCCACGGCGGGCATTCCCGCGCCGATCCCGGCAAGTATCGACCGGATGAGGAGGTCGCGGCCTGGATGGAACGCGACCCCATCACGACTTACCGCAAGAAACTGCTCGAGGCCGGCGTTGACGAAGCTGCGCTGGATGCGATCGATACTGAAACGGCGGAAAGGGTTGACCGTGCCGACGAAACGGCACGCAACAGCTCGCCACCACCGCTTGAAATAGCCGATACGGATCTCTGGTCCGACGGGAGTTCGTCATGGCGCAATTAAGCTATAGAGAAGCCGTCGCTGCCGGCATCGCACAGGAAATGCGCCGCGACGACACAGTCGTCTTTATCGGCGAAGACGTTGCCGCCGCGGGCGGTGTATTCAAGACAACCGAAGGATTGCAAGCCGAGTTCGGACCGGTACGCGTGCGTGATACACCAATCGCAGAGCAGGCCATCATCGGCGCGACCATGGGTGCGGCAATGACGGGCTTGAGGCCGATCGCCGAGATCATGTTCTCGGATTTCTTTGCAGTGTGTTGGGACCTTGTGGTCAACCAGATTGCCAAGACCCGCTTCATGTCCGACGGTCAGTGCTCGTTTCCGCTGGTTATTCGATGTGCCAACGGTGGCGGCGCCCGTTTCGGCGCACAACACTCGCAGAGTGTCGAAAACTGGGCCATGGCAGTGCCGGGGCTCAAAGTCATTGCGCCATCGAATGCTGCGGACGTGAAAGGGCTACTGGCTGCGGCAATTCGCGATCCGGACCCGGTCCTGTTTTTCGAGCAAAAGTCCCTCTACGGAACCAAGGGCGATGTCC
>Ga0255052_10003822_pt1 | contig 10306 bp, 7 predicted proteins | sample JV7_2_21_MG_FD_188632 | JGI IMG/M metagenome (GOLD analysis project Ga0255052, IMG submission 188632) | Seawater microbial communities from Jervis Inlet, British Columbia, Canada - JV7_2_21 | ecosystem: Environmental > Aquatic > Marine > Inlet | place: Canada: British Columbia | collected...
TCAAGGTCGTGCTCGTGAGCGAGGCGTTCGAGGGCAAGAACCTCGTGGCGCAGCATCGCATGGTCTACGAACTGCTCTTCGAGGAATTGCAAAGCCAGGTGCACGCCCTCGCACTCCACACCTATACGCCGGCCGCGTGGCGTGCCGACGCGGCACCCGCCTCGCCTGAATGCATGGGTGGAAAATCCGCGGAGGGTCCGTGATGCCGGTGGTCCGCCGGCTATCGACCGGGGCGGAGAAAATCCCCTGCGGGCGTCGGGTTTCGCGGACCAGAGAGGCATTTCCCCGCGTTCAACGCTTCGACGGGATGCGGAGGCTTTTTTTCCTAAAATCGAACTTTGCACCGTGGTTAGCCCGCGTATCGCATCAGCAACCTCGGATGACGTCGAAACGCAGGGGCGGCTGAGCGCCGCTCTGGGGTGCACGCCGTAGCGGTGCAAAGCGTTGTGCTTGCAGCCTAAGCTCAGACGTGACTGGACCAGCGCCGGGGTAGGACAGCGGCGGATACAAACTGTGTCCCAGCGGCTGTCCGAGTTCTCGAATTGCAAATATCAACCACTCAGACGGTTACATTCCAGCCGGTCTCCGCCCTGGTGCAATATGCAGGCTAGCCTTACCCCGGCGCCGGCCGCGTCTATCCCTAACCATTGAAAACCAACGATGCTTCGCCCGGCGGGGCTGCGGCGGACGGCGCTTCCCCATCTGCCAACGCCCGCGGCATGCTGTACATGCTGCTGGCGACGATCGCCCTCACCGGAATGCACACCCTCGTGCGGTTCCTCAGCGCCGAGATGCACGCGTTCGAAATCACCTTTTTCCGCAATCTATTCGGCCTCGTCGCAATGGCGCCGTTGATGTTGCGGGCGGGGATAGGAGGACTGCGCAGCCGCCAGCCCGGTCTGCAGCTTTTCCGTAGCGCGCTGGGCCTTTCCGCCATGCTGCTCTGGTTTTATGGCTTGGGCGTCGTCCCCATAGCGGAGGCAACCGCATTGAGCTTTACCGCCGCGATCTTCGGTTCCATCGCGGCGTGGCTTTTCCTTGGCGAGCGTATGCGCCTGAGGCGATGGTCGGCGGTGGCTACGGGATTCACCGGGGCGCTCATCATCTTGCGTCCCGGCTTCCAAAATGTCGATGCCGGCGCCTGGATGGTGGTGGCATCCTCAATGTTCTGGGCGCTGGCCCTGGTGACGGTGAAACGGCTCTCGACCACGGATTCGACGGTCTGCATCGTCGCCTGGAATTCGGTCCTGCTGACCATCTTCTCGCTTCCCATCGCCTTGCCGGTTTGGACGACGCCCAGCCCGAGCCAGCTGGGCTGGTTCGCCCTCATCGGCGTGCTCGCGACCCTGGGCCACCTGGCAATGACCAATGCCTTCCGACTGGCAGATGCCACCGCCGTGTTTCCGGTCGATTTCAGCCGCCTGCTCTGGGCAAGCCTTCTGGGCTACCTGGCGTTTGCCGAGATTCCGGATCTCGGCACCTGGATCGGTGGCGCGTTCATCTTCGCGAGCACCACCTACATCACCTATCGGGAGCGACGGACGCGGCGCAACTGAGCCGCGGCCGGCGAAGCGTAGCCTGTGGATGCCGTTCAGGCGGCGTGAGAACGGGACGACGAGTGCCGCCAGCGCGCGAGCTCGCTGACAAGAAATTCCGCCAGCACGCGCATGCCCGATACGCCGGCCCGCGCCTCGGCACCCGGGTTGTAGTTGGTGTTGGTGTTGATGTCGTAGGTGTAGGGGCGCCCGGCGGCGTCGACGATGAACTCGAAGGCCGCCACGTCCACCTGCTCAGCCGACATAAAACGCTGGTACTTCGCGACCAGCGGATGGTGGAAATTCTCGATGACTTCGAACTTGGCCCCCGTCGCACCCTGACCGGCCGGACAGAAAGCGTCTTCAGGGGCGCAGCTTTGCGCCGGGCAGAGCTCGAAGCCTTCGGACGTATCCACGCGCACCGCGTAGAGCAAACGACGGCCGATAAACTCCACCCGCGTAATGTGCGGCGTTGGCGCTTGTATGTATTCCTGAACCAGAGTAACGCCATCCACGGAGAGCTCGTATTCGCCGCTGCGAACGAGCGCTTCCAGGGCGGCGACGTCTTCGAACAATCGTACGCCCAAACCCTTACCGCCGCGGTTATGCTTGGTAATGAAGGCGCCCGACAAAGTCTTCGCCGCCGACACCAGCGCGTCCTTGCCGGCAGCCGCGACCGTACGCGGCGTGGTGATCCCGTGCCGTGAGAGCGCCGCGTACTGCGCCACCTTGCTAATTTCCAGGTCAAGCGCGGCCCGCGGGTTGACGACCCAGGCGCCGCGGCTATGAAGCCAGTCGAGAAAACAGCCGGTGAGCTCCGGGGCGTAGCGGTGCCCCCGGGTATGGGAAGAGGCGCTCATCCGGCTGTAATAGATCCCCGGTAGCGGCGTGCCGGAGAGTTCGATGGCGCCGGAAGCAAGGTGCCACTCGCGGTAAGGCGCACCCACGGCGTCGAGTTCGCGAAGCAACGGCGCGGTCCACTCCGCGTTCTCGTGGATGATATGGATGCGTGACATGGGGCGTAGGGCTCGTTTCTCCACGTGCCTGGCGGGCCGAAAAATAAAACGCGACCACAAACGGCACGGACGAAATAAGCCTACGCCCGGGGGTTCATATAGAAAAAGAATTTAACCTAATAGTGAAATTCCAATTTGTTATAAGACGCCGGACCCCGCGATTCAGGCGAACGTCCCGTCGAGCCGGCGCTCGACCGCCTGGAGAGTCTGCCGGGTGGCGGTGGGATGGGGGGTGCAATATGGCTTCGGGTATGGAGAGGATTTAACGTGTTGCCGGATGAGACACCGTGCTAACGTGGCCGGCACGCAATCTTTGGATGAACCCGGGATATTTCGCGCGGTCGAAAGCTCCGCCGGGAAAGTGCGCGAACACATGCAAAACGCTCTGAATGCCTATGAACGCTTGCTTTGAAGTGGTCCCCCACCGGGGTCGCCTCGCCACCCGTACGGCGGTTTGTTTCCTAATACTTTTTTCGTTGCCCGTGTGGGCAACGGAGATCACCAAGAGTCCCAATGACGAGCGCAGCTACGAATCGCTAGTGCTCGACAACGGCCTCAAGGTTCTCCTCGTCTCCGATCCGCGCACCGACAAGGCCGCAGCCTCGCTCGACGTCAACGTCGGCAGCGGCAGCGACCCGGAGAATCGACAGGGCCTTGCGCACTTTCTAGAACACATGCTGTTTCTCGGCACGAAAAAATATCCGAATCCGGGAGAGTACAAAGATTTCATAAGTGAGCACGGCGGCGGACAAAACGCCTATACCAGCTTCGACCACACCAACTACTTTTTTGACATAGACAAGGATTACCTGGAGCCAGCGCTGGATCGTTTCGCGCAGTTCTTTGTTGCGCCACTGTTCAACAAACGCTATGTGACCCGCGAACGCCAAGTCGTGTACTCTGAATTTCTGTCCGGGAAAAAGAGCGACGGCCGACGTATCTTTGCCGCGTCAAAAAAGGCGGTAAACCCGCACCACCCTTACGCGAAGTTTTCCGTCGGAACCGTGGAAACGCTCGCCGATCGACCGTCGGCTGCCGTACGTGATGATCTGATCGCCTTCTACCGGAGTCACTACTCCGCGGGGATCATGACCTTGGTAGTGCTCGGCAAGGAGCCCCTGGCCACGCTACGCGAGTGGGTCACGGCTGGTTTCTCACCCATAGCCAACAGCGGAGCCAAGCCGCTGCAAATCAGCGTACCTTTGTATGATCGCGCTCGGCTGCCCGCCCGCTTGGACGTAACCCCCGTCAAGGAACGGCGGACGCTTTCCCTCATCTTTCCGATTCCTGCGGTTGAGCAGCACTACATGACCAAGCCCATTTCCCACATTGCCCACCTGCTGGGGCACGAGGGTAACGGCAGCCTGCTTTCACTGCTTCGCGACAAGGGCTGGGGTGACGGTCTGAGCGCAGGCACCGGCTTCGATCACGAGAGCGAAGCAACCTTCAGCGTCTCCATCAAACTGACCCCTCAAGGGCTCGGGCATGTTGAAGACATCGTTGCTTTGGTCTTTCAATATCTAAACCTGATCAAAGAACAGGGCTTGAAGCAGTGGATTTTTGACGAAAACCGGAGCCTCGCGGAGATCCGCTTTCGCTTCAAGGAAAAGCCGCCACCACTGGCCTACGTCCGTTCTCTGGCAGCGTTGCTGCACGTATATCCGCCTAAGGACGTTCTCAAAGCGTCTTATCTCTACGAGCGTTTCGACTCCGAGCTCATCCAAAGCTTCTTGGAGCGCCTCACCCCGGAAAACCTCCTGGTAACCGTGGTGGCCAAGGAGGTTGAAACGGATTCACTGACCCCGCGGTACGAAACGCCCTACAGATTGGCGCCATTGAAACCGTCCGACGTCCGCCGCTGGAGCGACGTCGAGGTGGACACCGCGCTGGCGATTCCACAACCAAACGTATTCATTCCGGAGAACCTGATAGTAAAACCCGTGAGGGACGCGAGCGACGTTCCGGTGAAAATCGCCGAACGCGATGGCGTCGAGCTGTGGCATCAGCAGGACCAAACGTTCAAGACGCCGCGAGCCGACTTCTACATTTCCATACGCTCTCCCGTTGCCAACGATTCGCCGCGACACAGTGCGCTTACGCGCCTTTACGTGGCGATGGTCAATGATCAGCTAAACGAATTTTCATATCCTGCCGACCTCGCCGGCCTCAACTACAGCCTCTATAAGCACATACGCGGCCTTACGGTTCGTGTTTCCGGATACAGCGGTAAACAGGACACTCTGCTGCGGCGTATTATCGACGCGCTGGCGTCGCCGAAGCTCGATCCGCAGCGTTTCGAAATCTTGAAACAGGATCGGATAAGAAGCCTGCGGAATCGCCGTGAAAACCGGCCATACAATCGCGCCCTGGACGAGCTACGGGATCTGCTCATCGATCCACAGTGGAGCGATGTCGAGCAACTCGACGCCATGCAGGGAACGACCCTCGACGCATTACGTGACTTCATATTGGAGTTCCGGAGGGAGCTCTTCGTGGTGATGCTGTCCCACGGTAACGTCTACCCGGATGATGCCCGCCGCCTGGAAGCGATCGTCAGCGAAGGCCCGTTTACGTCGTCGCGGCATACGCCTGTTCCACGCGGCAGGGTGGTCAAGCTACAGCCCGGAGACCGATTCCTGAAGGAAATCGATACCGCCCACGAAGAGTCGGCGTCGGTGGTATACCGGCAGGACGCCGACAGAAACCTCGACACCCGCATCAAGGCGGCGCTGGTGGCGCAGATCATTTCACCCGCTTTCTTCGAGGAGCTAAGAACCGAACGCCAGCTCGGCTACATCGTCTTCGCAACCCCGATGACGGTCCTGGAAGTTCCGGGACTCGCCCTGATAGTCCAGTCTCCGACTGCCGGCCCGAACGCGCTGGCAAAGTATATGGACACCTTTGTACGCGATTATCACTCGAAGCTGAAAGGCATGGATCCTAGCGAGTTCGAGCGTCATAAGGCGGCGCTGCTCACGAACATTCTCGAAGAAGAGACCCAGCTTCAGGAGCGCACCGATCGATACTGGAACGAACTCGACCGCGAGCATTACGCTTTCGATCTGCGCGAGCGAATGGCGGCGACCCTCCGGGCGGTGACCCTGGACGGCCTCGAAAAATTCTACCGGGATTTCCTGCTCAGCGACGCGCGCAAACAGATCAATATTTTCGCGGCGGGAAACAAGCACCTGGAAGGCGAGGCGGCGGCGCCCCCGCTGGCCGGCGGTGAAAGCATACTCGTTGAAAGCCCAGCCAGCTTCAAAAAGGACAAGGCCCTATTCCCGCCCTGAGGCGCGAGTCCGGCGGTCTCGAACAACACCTGCGTCGACGTGCAAACACCGCACCGGGGTGGGCATTCGCCTGGTCGGGCGAATACCGGCGGACACCGTATCAAGTGGCTCCATACACGCTATCCGGTTAGCATAACCGCCCCCCGGCGCTTTAGCCTGCATCAGAAAAGAGATCCGTTTTTCCATGAAGCTACTGACGTGTATTTTCGAAGGACGAGAGCTGTTGGGCATCGAGAACGGTGAATTCACGATTCTGCCAGGCCTGGATTCGGCTACCGCAACGCTTCCCGACAACATGCTGGCGCTTATCGATTCGGGCGGTGAATCCGTCGAGGGCCTGCGAGGCTTTGCTGAAGCCGCGCCCGATGCCTGCCGTGTTCCGCTGCAAAACGTAGAGCTGTTGGCGCCGATTTCGACGCCGCGGGCAAACGTCATTTGTCTCGGCTGGAACTACCTCGAGCATATCGAAGAGTCGGCCAGCGCGGCGGTGCACGACCGCGAGATACCCGAGCATCCCGTGGTGTTCACCAAGGCCGTGGGAAGCGTGACCGGGCCGTTCGGCGACATCTCCTTCGACGCTGATTTTTCCACCGAGGTGGACTGGGAAGTCGAGCTCGGCGTGATCATCGGCAAGCGGGGACTGAAAATTGATGAAGACAAAGCTCTCGACCACGTGTTCGGGTACACGGTGATAAACGACGTCTCCGTTCGCGACGTGCAGTTTCGTCATCAGCAATTCTTCATTGGGAAAAGCGCTGACGGTGCCTGCCCCATGGGTCCATGTATCGTCACCGCCGACGAGATCCTCGACCCCCAGGCGCTCGATCTGCGCTGTCGGGTGAATGGCGAAACGAAGCAGGACTCGAACACGCGCTATCAGATATTCGGCGTTGCCCGGACCATCGCCATACTTTCGAGGGGTATGACGCTCCATCCCGGCGACATCATCGCAACGGGCACCCCTTCCGGCGTCGGCTTTGCCCGCAAGCCCCCTGAATATCTGAAACCGGGAGACGTCGTCGAGTGCGAGGTAGAGGGGATCGGCGTCATTCGAAATCAAGTAGTGAAACGAAGCGATTCGGCGTGAAAGGACCAGGCATCCCGACTTCTTTCAGGCGTGGATTTGCCGCCGAGCGTCTGTGGCTCTGCGTCGCCGCCTTTTCCACCGCGCTGGCCGCGGTTGATGCCGGCGCACAGCTCTCCGCCGAGAGCTTTGAATCGCCGCCACAGATCCGTCCGGACCAGATCCTGCCGACCGCCATGCTGACCTCGGGCAACCACAGGGTGCTCGACGAGGTGGATACAAAGCAAAACTTTCTCGAGTTTGAGATCGAATCGGACTTCGGCAACTACAGACCGATATCTGTCGCCATGCTGTCCATTCGGGTTCACGAGATTCGCACCCTTGCCCAGGCGGTCGACCAGTACAACCGGAGTAACGAGAAACTCGCGGACGAGCTTCGCGGTCAGCTCACCGTAGGCGCAGATTCGTTCGTTGAAATACTTACCTCGCCCATCAACACGACGTCGCAGCTTGTCGGACAATTCACCGACAACGTCGGGCAAACTTTCACCGAGTTCGGGGAATTCGTGCCCCAGACCACGGGGGCCAACGATAGTAATATCAATATCTACGAGCAGTTCGAGCCCGGCGACCCGGTGCTGGCATCACACAAGCGCAATGTCGCGAGCCAGCTCAATTTGGACCTTTACTCGTCCAATCCCCGGGTGCAGGACTTCCTCGACACGCTTGCCACGGCGCGCAGCTCGGGGCAACTGAGCGCCGGCATTGTCACCATTTCCCTGCCTTCGGATGGCCAAATCAAGGTGGCGGGCGGAAGCATCGCGGCGGCGGTGCGCGGCGCCATGACGCAAAATACGATTGGCCAGCTCTACAGGCGGAACTTCGATCGCATGACGGCCGCCGGCGTCAGCGAGGATGTTGCCAACAATTTCCTGAGCCATCCCATGCTCTCGCCGACCCACAAGACGGAGATTACAGAGCACCTGGTATTTCTCGAAGGTGTCGGAAATAAGGACGCGCTTCCCAAAGCCGCACTCGGCACGACTTCGGAGAACGAGGCGGTGGCCTACGTGCAGGTCGCTCGCACGCTGGCGTCGTATCACGAAAGGATCGATCCGCTCCGGGAGCTGGTCCCGGCGGGACATATCGTGCTCGCGACGACGCGTTCAGGGGGCATCGTAGTCGTGCTTCCTTTCGACATCATCTACTGGGATGCCGAGACCCAGCGGATCTTTTTCGGCCTGGCGAACTTTGCCGAGGAGAAAGGCTTTCGGCATCGGGGCATTATTACTCCGGGGATTTTTACCGATGTGGTCCGCCGTCAGCTCGGCCAGACCGGCTTCGATCTCGACGAGCGTTTTCTGTATCGCCCCTAGTGTCCCGCCCCGGAAATGATGTAATTCAGCGCAAGAATCGGGTGGCACCATGCGCCCCGCCGGCTTAGCCTGGTAACACGAAACCACCAGACATTCGACACGAGCGGGAAGCCGGAACACGCGCATGATCAACGCTGAAACCTCAATGCCCGACCTGGATACACCGCAGGTGGCGGCGTTCGACCAGCTTTCCCGGGACTATCAGCGCATGGAATCCGTATTGGACTGGCTGGTAGAGCACTTCGACTCGCAGCCGTCGCTGGAGGAGATAGCCGCTCGGGCGGGGCTTACGCCATTTCATTTCCAGAGGCTGTTTTCCCGTTGGGTGGGTTTAAGCCCCAAGAAGTTCGTCCAGTTTCTGAGCCTGCAGCGCGCCAAGGGAAGCCTGGATGCCTCGCGCAGCGTCCTCGACGCCGCCTGGGACGCCGGTCTGTCCGGCGCCGGCCGGCTGCACGATCTGTTCGTCCAGCTGGACGCGGCTAGCCCGGGCGAGTACAAACGGCGCGGCAAAAACATGGTGGTACGCTACGGATATCACCCTTCACCATTCGGCGAATGCCTGCTGCTGGCCACCGACCGGGGGATCTGCGGGCTCGCCTTCACCAACGGCGGCGACCGAAAGCGCGCCCTGAGGGCGTCCCTCGTCGGATGGGAGAATGCCCTGCTCAAAGAGGACCCCGCACGCTGCGCGGCGCTGATGGAAGCAATATTCAACCCGGGCGCGGGTCACACCGAACCTTTGAAGTTGTTCGTTCGCGGTACACGATTTCAGGTGAAGGTGTGGGAGGCGCTGCTGCGAGTGCCTCCGGGCGCGCTCATCAGTTATACAGAGCTAGCCCTGCGCGTCGGGCGACCGAAGGCGGTGCGCGCCGTCGCCAACGCGAACGCGGTCAATGCGGTTTCATACCTCATTCCCTGTCACCGCGCCATTCGTAAAGCCGGGCTGCTCGGCGGCTACCGCTGGGGGCTGCCAAGAAAGCTCGCCATGCTGAGCCGGGAAGCGGCCCAGACCGCTCACTAAATACCTGTGCAGAAATCCGCTACACGCGCAGGCTTCGCTCGCGCGCTCCTTGTCCATCCCCCTCCCTGCCGTGCCCCCTCGCTTCGCTCTCCCCCACGTTCCGCGGGGGAGGGGATGCCGCCGCGATGGCATGTGTTTCGTATTTACGAGCAGCTAAATAGCCCGGTTAATCAATCTTATGGCACGCTCCTAGCTTCTGATATTGACGCCCCGGTTGAGCATGCCGAGGCAGGCCGAATACAGAATCACGATGAACAGGCAGATGAGGCCGAAGGCGACTTCGATACGAATGTCGCTCACACCCAGAATTCCGTAACGGAACGCGTTCACCATGTAGAGAATAGGGTTCAGCATGGACACCTTCTGCCAGAATTCCGGGAGCAGGTGGATCGAATAGAACACCCCGCCCAAATACGTCAAAGGCGTAAGGATAAAGGTCGGAACTATGGCGATATCGTCAAAGTTCTTGGCGAAGATGGCGTTGATAAACCCCGCCAGGGAAAACAATACGGACGTCAGCACGACGACCACCAGGGTAATCGGCACGTTCTGAACATGCAGGTCGGCGAACAGAAAGGTCACTAGACTCACGGCGAAACCCACCACCAGCCCCCGGGCAACACCCCCGCCTATGTAACCGAGCAGGATCAGATACATGGGGGTAGGAGATACCAGCATCTCCTCGATGAATCTCTGAAACCGGGCGCCGAAGAACGAAGACACTACGTTGGAGTAGGAGTTGGTGATCACCGACATCATGATGATGCCGGGCGCAATATAGTCGATATATTTATAGCCACCCATCTCGCCGATCCTCGGACCGATCAGGTTGCCGAAGATCAACAAATAAAGGCTCATGGTGATCATCGGCGGCAGGATGGTTTGCGCCCAGATGCGGGTAAACCGCCGGATTTCCTTCCGCAGTATGGTTTTGAACGCCACCCAGTTGGCGACGGCGCGGCTGCTCATCGCGTGTCGATCTCGTGCGCCGGCGCCGCCGCGTCTTGTTCGCGCTCCTCTGTTTCGCGGTCCACGGTGCCGGTC
>Ga0255052_10003824_pt1 | contig 10298 bp, 12 predicted proteins | sample JV7_2_21_MG_FD_188632 | JGI IMG/M metagenome (GOLD analysis project Ga0255052, IMG submission 188632) | Seawater microbial communities from Jervis Inlet, British Columbia, Canada - JV7_2_21 | ecosystem: Environmental > Aquatic > Marine > Inlet | place: Canada: British Columbia | collected...
GATCCGTCCAAGGTGGTCATCGAGGGAAGCTGGGGGCTGGGGGAGACAGTGGTGTCCGGCAGTGTGAATCCGGATAAATTCATCGTGGACAAGGTCGTGATGGAAACCACCGATAAAATCGTATCCACCAAGCAGATCGAATCTGTTTTTGATCCGGAAGTCGGAGAGGTGGTAAATGTCGATATCGATCGGGCCAGGCAGTCTAAATGCTGCCTTGAAGACATAGAGGTTAAGGAGTTGGTCAGAATATCCAAGGACATCGAGAAACATTACGGTTGTCCGATGGATATCGAATGGGCCATCGATAAAAATTTTCCCTTTCCAAAAAATATATTTATAGTTCAGGCCCGTCCCGAGACCGTATGGAGCCGGCGTAAGGCAGAGCCGATAATTGGGGAAAAAAGCGGTTACCAGCTGCTAATGGAGCAGGCTATGAAACGGATCAAAATCCAGGAATAGAAAGGAACAAATTCGAAATGTCCTAAATTTTACAATGTCTCGCCTGCGGTTGTTTTTAATTTGGTGTTTATCAGCTAACGACAAAATTACAAGGAAAGGTGCATCCATGAAAAACATGAGGGATTTTATCTCCAAAGCGGAAAGTGAGGGCATCCTCAAACGGATCAAGGCTGAAGTTGACTGGGACCTGGAATTGTCGCATATCGCGAAACTCAACGAAGAGGAAAAAGGCCCGGCACTTCTTTTCGAAAACGTAAAAGGGTACGACTCCCCGATCATTACCAGTGTGTGTACTACAACGGAAAGACTGGCCCTCATCATGGGCCAGCCCAGGGAATCCACCCTCGTGGACCTTTATAACGAATGGGCAAGACTGGGGGAAAATCTGACTCCACCCAAGTGGGTGGATTCTGCCGATGCTCCCTGCAAAGAAAACATTTTGATGGGCGACGAAGTCGATCTGTTCAAGTTTCCTGTCCCCAAATTCTATCCCCTTGACGGCGGACGCTTCTACGGAACCGCCCACTTTATTGTCAGCAAGGACCCGGAATCCGGATGGATAAACCTCGGCACCTATCGGAGCCAGCTGCTCGAAAAAAACAAAATAGGAACCCAGTTCATAAAAGGCAAACACGCAGACATCATGTTGAAGAAATACCAGGCTATGGGGAAACCGATGCCGGTGGCGTCGATCGTCGGCTGTGACCCGCTGCTTTTTATCCTGGGGGCAGCCCGGGTATCGGCCTTTGTGTCGGAATACGATGTTGCCGGTGCACTTCGGGGTGAAGCAGTAGAGGTCGTCAAAGGAGAGACTGTCGATTTACCGATACCCGCCCATGCTGAAATCGTTGTTGAAGGTGAGGTTGATGCTGATAAATTTATGGACGAGGGGCCGTTCGGCGAATACACCGGCTATTATTCAGGGGTTGGCACAGATCCACGCAATTTCATTGACGTGAAGTGCGTCACTCACAGAAACAACCCGATTTTCTGGGGAACCACCGTGGGTCGGGCTGTAACCGATACCCACATGACCATGGCCCTGTCCTACGGTGCGAACTTGTGGCAGCAGCTTTTGGCAATGAAAATACCGGGTTTGAAGGCTGTTTACTGTCCACCGGAGGGCTCCGGCAGGTTCATGGCCATCATCTCCATGAAGCAGATGTACCCGGGACATGCAGACCAGGTGTTGACAGCAGCGATTTCAACGGAGATGGGTGCCTATGGACTGAAAACGGTCATTGTGGTGGACGAAGACATCGACCCCTGGGACATTCCCCGGGTAATGTACGCCTTGAGTTTCCGGTTTCAACCCAACCGGTGCCAGATCATTAACCGGGGCCGGTCCACACCGTTGGATCCGTCGCTTCCCATCAATGCCAGAGAGATTACCGGGAGGCTGTTGATGGATGCCACTATTCCCTATGATTGGAAAGAAAAACCGATTCCCATCGAACTGGACCCGGAAGTGGTGAAGAGAGTCAAGGCAAGGTGGTCTGAACTGATGGGTCGGTAGGAGGAAATTCCGGCATGCCCGAAACAAGTATTTTGGAAGATAAAACGGATACGATATGAAAAAAACTATTCTGATTGTGGCGAATCTCGATACTCGCGGCTCTGAATTCAAGATGGTGAAGGAACTTATAGAATCCCGAGGGCACCATGCACTGCTTCTCGATTTTAGTATGGAACAGGAACCGTTTTTCCCAGGTGACATCACCTGTGAGGAGGTCGCCAGGGAAGGCGGTATAGATGACATCGAGAAAGTTCGTCAACTGTACCGTACAAAACGAACCCTTGCGACTGAAAACCAGATCGCCGGCGCAATAAAAATCGTAACCCGCCTCCTAAAGGAAGGTAAGGTGCATGGTGTGCTCGGCGTCGGAGGCGGTACCTCTTCACTGGTATCGACCAGTATCATGCAATCCCTCCCATTTGGCATGCCAAAGCTGATGGCTTCGAGCATGGCCGGACATCCCAAATACGTGGACAAATATGTAGGAACCAAAGATATCACTATGCTCAACACCGTCGTCGATGTTGTGGAACTCAACCCTATACTCAAAATACAGCTTATAAACGCCGTTGGCGCAATCTGCGGCATGGTTGAAATCTCTCCAGGGTGGGAAATAGTGTTTGAAAAACCGGTTATCGCGGTTACTTCATTTGGTTTTGCGGAACGGGCGGTCGAACCGGCGATACATTTTCTCCGGGAAAAAGGGTTTATTCCAGTGCCGTGTCATGCTCAGGGACGCGGAGACCGTGCCATGGACGAACTGATCCGGGAAGGTTGGTTCCAGGGTGTTATAGACATCGTCAGCCGAGGTATAGGAGAGGAGCTTCTGGGAGGCAACTGTGCTGCAGGGAACGACCGTCTCCTTGCGGCCAGCGAATCCGGCATTCCCCAGGTGGTTGCGCCATCGGGACTCGATATGCTGAGCATAGGGGGCCGGCCTGAATTGCTAAAGAAATATAAGAACAGACCACAAGCTTTAATAGACAAGCTTCGCATTGAAGCGAGAACCAGTCCGGAAGAATTGGAACAGATGGCTGAAATAATCGCTGACAGACTCAATTGCTCAAGCGCCCCATGTGCAGTGTTGATCCCTTTAAAAGGTTGGAGTTCACTGGACAAGGAGGGGCTCGCGTTATATGACCCCGAAGCAGATGCCTTCTTTACATCGGCCCTGAAAAAGCGTTTGAATCCAAATATCCCGGTAAAAGAAGTGGATCTGCACCTGAATACACCGGAGTTCGGCAGAGAAGCGGTCGATCTTTTTAATAAAATTTATAGAAAAAATCAGACCCGATCATGAACCCGACATTTGTTGAAACCGATATCAAAACCGAAACAGGTTCATACGACATTGAGGCCGACGTCAGACGAATCGGAGACGATCTTCTGGTTGCAATATGGGGAGGAGATAAACCGCACATCGGGGCCGTTGCTGTGGCCCAGCCAAGACCGAGCCTGCAAACCCCGGAAACGACCAGCGCGACAGCCTCTGTTTTCTGCTTTCCGAGCCATAAGGAAGACGAACTCGTCAAGGGAGTATCGGAAGTCCTTGCCGCGGTATTGGGCGCCAAGGTCGTGGTCACGGCCGGGATACATTGGGATAACCTAAGCGAGAAAGGAATAAGGAAGGTAATCAAAAACAGCGAAGTACTCGTCGATCTTATTTTACTGGCGGTTTCATAACCTTCAATAAGAAGACCGGACCGGCAACGAATACCATGTCTATTTATACAATACGCTCGGTGTGCCCCGCATGAGATCCAACTGAACGGCAACCTTGCCATCATCGGGGAGCATCACCGCCTGCTTTTTAGTTTTCAGCTTTTCATGCCAAGTCTTAATAAAATGTTTGCCGGACGGGATGTTCGTAATTCCTTGGATACCAACTTGTTCCAGTAAATTGAGATCTGGAATTTCAAACCGCCCTTTGGCATCGGTTACGGCGAAATAAGGGTTTTTCATGATCATGATATAGGCAAGCATTTCGGCATGCACGTCACAGCGAAGCTCGACAAAGCCCGGTTTGTCAAACTGAACGGTTTTAGTTTCACCGGGTTTATAGCTGCCCAGACTGAACTTTTTGGCCCGTGAAAGCGAAAACACATTGTGATCCACCTTATCATTGTTGGGAAACGAAACGGCAGCCCCTACCGGAACCGGCAGAATATGGGGTAAGAAGGTCAGATTTCGTTGATCCATCACAAATTGAGCGCCGGAAAGATTGACCGCTACTGCCGGTGCTTTGTTAAGGTATACCAGGATGTTTGCCGGTGAACGCAAACCCCTCACTTTTACCGTCCCCGTAATACTGCCGGCTCCTGCCTGGGCCGGGAGATACAATAGCAGCAGACCGGCCAGCAGGGCTTTGATATCTAGATTCCACTTCATTTTTTTTGCCTCCATTTACTACCAGACCCTGCTGGTGATTAAGATATCCTCCACTTTCCTTTTTTTAAGTTGGGCCATAGGTTTGATCAGGCCCTGACAATCAGGGTTCCTTGCATATTCTCATGATTGTCACCGCAAATGGCATTGCATGAAAAGGTAAAGGTGCCTGTCTTATCGGCAATAAACGATACTAACACGGTCTTACCCGGCTGGATGCCGTTTGTTATGAAAATACCGAAGTCCTTCAGGCTGAAGCCGTGGACAACATCGCTGCTTTTCAGCGTAAGGACCACGCGATCGCCTTTGGATATTTCAATGACGGGTCTTTCAACGGATGGTTTCTTTAAACCAAGGGCAATGATATCATGCGCCTGCACTTCTCCAATGATCCAACCCTTTTGCGTGTGACCGGTGAGGGTAAATTTTCTGGCGCCCGCAGGCATTTTTTCCTGCCACAGATGATCATTGTAGGTCCGGATTCCAATGGGGAGTCCGATGGTTACCGATATTAACAACAGCAAAAAAAATATATCAATTTTTCTCTGGGCAAATCTCATAAGATGTCCAATTCATTTTTTCCTTTACAGGTTGATTATAAGGGCAGTTTAACGTCGTGCCCGGGACCGGATATGGCAGCCTTCACTGCAGTGCGCGATGCGCGGTAAAACAAACCGTTTCATCAAAATCACCTCCTTTCCGGTAAAATAAATTTGGCTTTTCGACCAAACCGTCTCTGTAAAGCCTTTAGTTGAGCAGCATCAGACGTCCGGAAAACTTGTCGACGCCCAAAAGCTGTATTATCTCCTTGTCCTTGGAAAGGATTTCAGCCTCGAAAAAGCTGCCGGCGTCATTAATGTTACCGACCTCCAGATCAGGGTTTAATCTGTTTATATGATTGCGAACAATCTTACGGGCCTGGTCTGGAGATATTGCTGGTTTTTCTGCCAAATAGCCGGTGGAACCCTTTCGTTGCGGAACGTAATCTTGCCCGCCTGAAGAGCCATAACCACATGCGTTGGCGCTGGACGGTCCGATTAGGAAAAAGGCCGCAGTTCCAGCGATGAACAAAAATAAAATGGTTGTGATAAAAATTCGTACATGTTTTTTCATCTTTATTACCTCCTATAATAAATTTTCGAATTTATTTTTTGTCAAAGTGTCAAAGAGAATGAGGAGTATCACAAGCCCGTTAAAAAAAAATCAAAATTCCGTTAAACGTTGGAATAGGTTATGAACCCGCGCGATAATGCAAGGTTCCTTTAAAGCAGATTAGCAGCGCAGAGAAAGATTTTGAAGATAAATCGGTGTGTAGAGGTTTGCGTATCCGCGACGAAGCGGAGATCGGGCAGGCTTCAAACAGGTTGCCGGGACTATTTTAGCCGATAAGCTGGTGGTAATGCCTGAAAAATCCGTTTTCACCGGCCGGTCGTTTGTAAGTGCAAATTGTGTGCGGGCAGGGGTTTCAGCCCCTTCCAAATCACATGGGATCCCATCTGTTTTTGACCCGCAACCGATGGGTGCATGATGCGATTTTGCCGCAACCGCATGCCGGGGGCCTTCTGTTACGCAATTCATACAAACCCCAGCCTTTTCGCAGGTAGAAGCCTGTGCATCAATGGCGAGAAAATTAACGCCCAACAAAAGGCTTAACAAAAGCGGTAGGGCCTTTACGACGGACCGGTTCGATATGAATATTTTATATTTCATGCTATGATTAGATTATGTAACGCAATCCCTGCTTTTTGTCAATCCACAAAACTTTAACCAGCCTACTCGATTTTAGCGTTATACAATCGAAGGCTGTTGGTCACCACCGAAATGCTGCTCATTGCCATGGCCAGGGCCGCCAGGATCGGGTGGAGCTGTCTTAACATCATAGGGAAAAACAGAAACGGCGCCAAAATTCCTGCAGCCACCGGGATGAGCACCACATTATAACAAAAAGCCAGAAAAAGATTCTGCTTGACGGTACGCATGGTTTCGCGGCTGATTTTGATCGCTTTTGATACACCGGTTAAGCTGCCGCTTGCCAGAATAACGTCTCCGGTTTCGATGGCCACATCGGTTCCTGTCCCGATGGCCAGCCCGATATCTGCCTGAGCCAATGCCGGTGCGTCATTGATCCCATCGCCCACCATGCCCACTTTTTCCTGCTTTTCCTGCAGTTCTTTTATCTTGGATGATTTTTCTTCGGGGCGCACCTCGGCAAAAATATCGTCAACATTGACCTGTGAACCGATGGCCCGGGCGGTCTGAAGGTTGTCGCCGGTCAGCATAACAACCCTCAAGTTATGGTCATGAAGCTGATCGATCGCTTCCCGGGATTCCGGCTTAACGGTATCTGATACCGACAGCAACCCAGAGAGGTTGTGATTGCGGCTCAAAATCATCACTGTTTTGCCTTCTGACTGTAATGCATCGATCTGCTTTTGGGCCTTGCTGATATCGAGTCCCAATTGGTCGAACCATTTTGGCTTTCCAAATTGTACAAAATGACCATTTACCTGCGCCTCAACACCAAAACCACCATGGGCTTTAAAGCTTTCGGGTTCCCAAAGCGGGATCCGGCGTGATTTGGCTTCATTGACGATGGCCTTTCCCAGAGGGTGCTCTGATCCTTTTTCAACCGAAGCCGCCAGTTTTAGAAACTGGTCGTCGGACTTAAACTCCGAATCGAATGAAACGATATCAACAACGGCCGGCTTGCCCACGGTGATGGTTCCGGTCTTATCCAGTACGATGGTATCCAGTTTGGTGGCATTTTCAAGTGCGGTGCTGTTTTTAAAAAGGATTCCCTTTTCAGCGCCTTTGCCCGTACCGGCCATGATCGCGGTTGGTGTAGCCAATCCGAGAGCGCACGGACAGGCGATAACCAGCACGGCCACAAGACGAATCAGGGCAGGGACAAACTCTCCGGTGATTCCCCACCAGATGCCCAGTGTCACCAGACTGATCAGAATGACCGAGGGTACAAAAATCGCTGCCACTCGGTCCGCAAGGGCCTGAATGGGTGCCTTGCTGCCCTGAGCTTCCTGAACCAGCTTGATGATCTGGGCCAGAGCAGTTTCCTTGCCCACACGTGTGGCTTTAAATTTGAGCAGGCCTTCACCGTTGATCGTGCCGCCCACAACCATATCACCCGTAGGTTTTGTTTACCTTTTAAATGAGGCAACGACCGGAACCCGGCCGAGATCGCCCTTGTATAAATTCATAGAGTGCCGATCTCCATTCTCAAACCGGTGATCGTTACTATGGTAATCACTGCTCATATCTGTGACAAGTTCGATCGTCTTTTTTTTGGTGGTGACCCAACTGGCCTGGCCATAGGTTTTTTGCACCATTAATGCATGGTTCGCAGGTCGCTCATTTTCTCTTTGAATTCTGATCTATCGATTTCGCCCTTGGCAAACCGCTGTTTTAACAGTTCAATTGCATCCGGTCCGTCGGCTGAATCATTAAATTTATTCTGGTTCAGCGGCAACAGCCGAGTGATCAGCAAAATCAATACCACCAGCACCATCCCCCAAAATACCAGCATCATAACTCCCATTCCTCCGTACCCCATCATACCGGATCCCATGTGGTAGCCGCCGTAATCGTTCCAAGGCACGAATAAATAATTTCGGGCCAGAAATATCGCTCCGGCCACCAGGACAATGACGATTACACTGGTGATGGCAAAGTTCAATTTTTTCATTTTACAGCCTCATAAGATAAATTCGGCGTTTTAAGAAAATTGTTCTTATTTTACCGCATTGGTTCTATATCGAAATTGCAGTCCCGAATTGAACATTCTATAGAGCAAAAGATGTGCCAAGATCTATTAGCGGAAACCAACACTGCACGAAACAGCTTGAAATCACACACAAAAAATAAATCTGTTTAGATTCAGTGAGCTTAAAAGACATCTTTTGAAAATGATTTTGAAGGTCGGCTAGGGTATAAAGTATCCAGTTCAGAGGATGTCACTCGATAAAAATGGGTAATAAGTACCCAAAACCTGTGGCTTTGTTTACCCTGTTAAGCTTTGTGAACCGATACTGGGCTCTGCACGATCTTTTTTTGCCCCTCCACAAAAGATCTATTGGGTGGCTGTAAGGTCATCGCAATAATGGCTGCTCCAACCCCTCCCAGCAGGCTGATGGCAAAGCTGACGTGGTAACTGCCGAAAACATCGTAGAACACCCCACCCAGCAAACCTCCCAGGGCCATCCCCAATCCTCCGATCGCATAAAAACTACCCATCAGTGTGGCCAAATAACGCGTTCCAAAGTACTTCCGATAAAGCATAGGATAGCAGCTCATCGGGCCACCTTGAGCAATTCCCCATATAATAATCCCTAAATACAGAATCCCAAGCCGATCGGGACGAAGAAATAACAAAACCCCTAAACCCTGCGCAAATAGAAACCCGGCGATAGCGGGTTTGGCGCCAAAGCGGTCGGCAAGCAAGCCATTCGCGATCCTGCCGAGTGTGCTGGAGATTCCCAAAAGGCCATAGAGCATTGCGGCAAAGCCGATCGTTAGCCCATGATCGGATAAATAGTTTACCAAGTGCAAAAGAAGGAACGAGTGGGAGATGCAACAACCCAACACCATCAGCTTAAGAGACCAAAAAGTTCGGGTGCGCAACGCCGATCGGAGGTGGAAGTCCTGTGAAGTATCAGACAACCACCGCTCCTGAGGACGGTTTTTGGCTATTTTGTTAGGTTCCCGGATCAGACCTGTAAGCGGAACGACCAAAATCAGTGCCATCACCCCCAGCACCAAAAATGTTTTTTGCCACCCATAGTGCGTCACCAACCAAGCAACCAGTGGAGAAATCACCAGCATTCCTGTATTATACGACTGGGACAAGCCGAGCGCCAAACCCTGCCGCCGGTCAAACCAGCGGGCTACAGTGACAACCAACGGCAACAGCGTGGATGCAAACCCCACACTGCCGAGCATGCCGAAGAGGAGACTGAGATGCAGAAGGGAAGTCGCTCGACTGCTAAAAAGAATGCCCAGGCTAAATAGAAAACTGCCCGCCATCATCGTTCGCCTGGCGCCAAAACGGTCGGTGAGCGGACCGATAAGTAAGGTCAACACGCTGAACGTCATCCAATTGACTGCCCAAATAAACGAGGTTTGGCCCCGGCTCCATTGGAAACTCTGCAATAACGGCTTAAAGAACACCGCGAAGGAATAATTGATACCGTATATAATAAGGGTTATGGCAGCGCCGGCACCCACCACTACCCAGCCATAGGAAGATATCCATTTTCCATCGGATTTGTTCATTTCATTCTTTGCAAAAATGAAGCCTTAATCGAGTTAAAACTCGATTAGATGTTATTGGTTTTTAAAGTATATGGATACCACGATCGTTAAAAATAGCAACAAATGTCAAAAATTTTATTATTCGTCCAATACAATTATGGATCATCTCCCGAATGCCTGATCCGGCTTTCTCAAAATATCGGATGGGCAACATGAGTAGATATTTGTTAAATTGTGCAAAATTTGATAAATACACAATTGATCTCTGTTTACTTGAGGGAATTGATGAGAAAGTGAAATATTTCAGCCTGAGGAGGATCGGTTATGGTTAATCGTTCAACATGGACCACACGGCAAATAGATTGCCCTGAAGAAGGAAATGTATGCAATCTTTTGATAGAATGGCAGGATGAAAAAGGAAATACGGTTCCGAACAGTATAAGCTGTGGCAATCCCAAACTCAAAGATCTCGATAACTGGGCGTGTCAATGGTCATGCTGGGATACGATTGTAAAGAAGCAAAAACCGCAGTGATTTTTATAAACGGATTGAGCATGCGAAGCTTAAGTAATCGGTTGCCATGCCAATATGTCATTGGGTGGGGTAGTTGTCAACTTGAGAACAAAATGATCATTTGCCTTTTACAACTTCAATGTTTGCTGAAACAACATAG
>Ga0255052_10003825_pt1 | contig 10298 bp, 11 predicted proteins | sample JV7_2_21_MG_FD_188632 | JGI IMG/M metagenome (GOLD analysis project Ga0255052, IMG submission 188632) | Seawater microbial communities from Jervis Inlet, British Columbia, Canada - JV7_2_21 | ecosystem: Environmental > Aquatic > Marine > Inlet | place: Canada: British Columbia | collected...
TGACGGCCATGACACCGGGCTCTATACCTGGAAATATCTGTATGAGCTCGGGGATCAGCATGCCGAAAACTGGCAGTCCTACCTCGACCGGCTCAGGACGGCGGGTTATGCTCGGAGTGACTTTTCCAAGAACTAGAATAATGAACAAGAACACAACTCACTTCGGCTACGAGAGCGTCCCGCTCTCAGAGAAGGCAAACAGGGTCAAAGGCGTATTCGACTCCGTAGCCAGCCGTTACGACGTCATGAACGATCTCATGTCGGGTGGCCTGCACAGGATGTGGAAAAACTTCACCGTCGAACAGGCTGCCGTGCGCCGCGGTCAACAGGTGCTCGATTTAGCGGGCGGTACCGGTGATCTCGCCAGGGCCTTTGCCGGCCAGGTCGGAGATCGCGGTCATGTCGTGCTCGCAGATATCAACTCAAGCATGCTCCTGGAGGGGCGCACGCGCCTTATCGATGCGGGCGTTGCCGGGAATTTCTCTATCGCACAGCTCGATGCGGAAAAACTGCCGTTTGCCTCGAATACCTTTGACTGCATAACGATCGCATTCGGCCTCAGAAACGTAACCGCCAAGGACGCCGCGCTGGAATCGATGCTGCGCGTGCTTAAACCGGGTGGCAAACTCCTCGTTCTCGAGTTCTCCAGACCGGCGGACGCAATAAAGACTGCGTACGACTTCTATTCATTCAAGGTCATACCGCTGATTGGCAAACTGGTGACCAATGACGAGGCGAGTTACCAGTATCTGGCAGAATCGGTACGTATGCATCCCGATCAGGACGAGTTGATCAACATGATGGAGCAGGCGGGCTTCGAGCGTTGTCGGTACCACAACCTCGCCGGCGGTATCGTTGCCCTGCATATCGGATACCGGCTGTGATGGGTGCGCTGGAGCCATTGTTCAGGCCGCTGGCAGCGCTCGTAAACAGGCAAATCAAGGCGACTACGCCGGCCCGGGAACTCTGTGCCGAGCTGGATGGCAAAGTGATCGCACTCAGGGTAGAAGACACTGCTCTGGCGATATACTTTTTTGTGTGTCCCGATGAGATTGCAATTTTTTCCGACTATGACAGCGAGCCCGATGTCGCTATCAGCGGGTCCATTCTTTCACTGGCGCGATTGGCAGGTGATTCGAGCGAGGATGCCATTCGCGACGGTTCGCTCGACATGGTTGGTGACATGGAAGTCGCTCAGGCATTCCAGAAATTACTCGCCTATGGCAAGCCCGATATCGAAGAGGAGCTTTCGAGAGTTATCGGCGATGTCGCTGCGCACCGCCTTGGCGAAGTCGCACGAAGTGTCGGCAGCTGGGGCAAGGAAGCCGGATCCACGCTTCGCCAGAATATCACCGAATATCTTCAGGAAGAGCGGCGTGACGTTCCGAGCCGTTACGAAGTAGAGGTATTCACAAAAAAAGTGGATGCGCTGCGCGATGACGTCGCCAGAGTCGAGGCACGATTGAATCAACTCGAGCAGGGGGACTAGCGACATGCCGAAGAGGCGCACATTGCTCCGGCTGTTGAGCATACAGCGGGTCCTCGTGCGTCATGGCCTCGATGAGATCATCACTGCGACACATATCCTGCGTCCTCTGAGATTCTTCTTTTACCTGTTCCCACGGAGCGCCGACCGTTCCGCTCCACTCGGCGTACGAATTCGGCTCGCTCTCGAGGAACTCGGGCCGATCTTTGTCAAGTTTGGCCAGGCCTTATCCACGCGCAGGGATCTGCTGTCTCGCGAGGTCGCCGATGAACTGGCAAAGCTGCAGGACCGGGTGCCGCCGTTTCCGGCGGAACAGGCGGTCGCCATACTCGACGCTGCCTACGGCAAACCTGTCGGCGAGGTATTCGCGCGCTTTGACGTCGAGCCCTTCGCTGCCGCATCAATTGCGCAGGTTCACACCGCCGCGCTGGATGACGGCACGGAAGTTATCGTCAAACTCCTGCGCCCCGGTGTCCGTGAGCAAATCGAGCGGGACCTCGACGTTCTCTTCGCGATTGCAGGCCTTGCAGACCGGTATTGGGAAAACAGCAAGCGCCTTCGACCACTCGAGGTTGTCGCCGAGTACGAGAAGACGGTCATCGACGAGCTCGACCTGATGCGTGAGGGAGCAAACACGGCGCAGCTGAGGAGAAACTTCCAAGGTTCCGACCAGCTGTACGTCCCCGACGTTTACTGGGACTACTGTCGCCCAGAGGTACTCGTCCAGGAAAGGATTTACGGCATACCGATCAGCGACATGGATGCGCTTCGGGCTGCCGGAACGAATATTCAGACACTGGCGGAAAATGGCGTCGAGATATTTTTCACACAGGTCTTTCGGCACAACTTTTTTCATGCGGACATGCATCCGGGAAACGTTTTTGTCATCGTGAAAGACCCGGAACGGCCGCAGTACGCAGCCGTGGACTTCGGAATCGTCGGGACGCTTAGTGAAAGCGATCAGAAATATCTCGCTGGCAACTTCCTCGCGTTTTTCGATCGTGACTATTACAGGATTGCCAAGTTACATCTGGACTCGGGTTGGATCCCGCCGGATACTCGCCTGGACGAGCTCGAGGCGGCTGTCCGAACCGTATGCGAGCCGATATTCAACAAGCCCTTGGCCGAAATCTCGTTCGCGCAGCTACTCATTCGACTGTTCCGCATTGCGCAACGCTTCGATATGGAGATTCAGCCCCAGCTGATACTGCTGCAAAAGACACTGCTCAATATCGAAGGTCTCGGTAGGGAGCTGTATCCCGAACTCGATCTCTGGAAGACTGCTCACCCGGTATTGCGTGACTGGATGAATGAGCAAATGGGGCCCCGGGCAATGATCGATGATATTCGCGAGAATCTGCCCCAGCTTCGGGAGGCTCTTCGCGAATTGCCGGCGGCCATCAAGCGCCTCGCTGATCAGGCGGCCGAGCAAAACTTGTATGCCGGAACACCGGTACCCGAGCTCAAGGCATTGCGGGAACAACTGAAACGTCAGCATCGGCAGCATTTCTTGCTGGCTGTCGGCGCGACTTCGGCCATATCGGGCACACTCCTGCTGACCCTCGAGACGATGCCCTGGCTTGGCTGGGTTCTGTTCGCTGCAGGTGTCATGTCGCTGATCGGCGGCAGGCCGTCTGGCAATTAGGACGCGTCTCTATTAACGTGCACGGCTGTGGCAAGCAGCAAAAATTCGTGACATATACTTATTCAGCGACCGGTTGCCGCACCGTATAAGTATTTGGAAAACTAACGCGACGATGAACCTGGCCGCTTGAGGCCGAAGGGAGGCTTAATATGGATTACGGGCAGTCGGCCGGGGTGGCTCGGGACAGCTTTCAGGGAACCGAAACTGCTACGGTACCGCAGCAAACGGCGCAGACGCCGGTTGCACCCCCGGGACCCAGCATTCCGAGTTACCTGGAAAAAACCTATCACTGGGCGTATCTCGATGCCCGCAATGCAAAATATCTCGATCACGAATGGATCGTAAAGACCATTCTCTGGCGGCAGCACCGTCGCCTCGAGCAGGCGGCGGTTGACGAGATTGAACCGGGTCAGCATGTACTGCAGTCGGCTTGTGTCTATGGTGATTTTTCGAAGCTGCTTGCCGGGCACATCGGCCCTGATGGCAAACTGGAAGTCGTCGACGTTGCCGAAGTGCAGGTCACCAACTGCCGAAAGAAGCTTGCAGAGTTTGATTACGCATCAGTGCGGCATGAAAACGTCTTGCATCTCCGAGACGAAACCGTCGATGCGGTGTGCTGCTACTTCCTGATGCACGAGCTGCCGAATGACTATAAGCGCGGCGTAGCGGCAGTGCTCCTGAACTCTGTGCGACCGGGCGGAAAAGTCGTGTTTGTTGACTACCACAAGCCGCACTGGGCCCATCCGCTGAAACTCGTGACGAGTCTTGTTTTTGACACGCTGGAGCCCTTTGCCAAAGACCTCTGGACCAAGGAGATTGCGGAGTTTGCCGGTTACGACAGTCGCTATACATGGCGCAAGGAAACCTACTTCGGAGGTCTTTTCCAGAAGGTAGTGGCTACACGCAAATCCTGAAGACAAAAGCCCGAGACGGCTAAATGGAAACGATCAACACAGATGTCGCAATTGTCGGAGCCGGCGGTGCCGGTTTGCGCGCGGCAATTGCCGTTGCAGAAGCAAACCCCGCGCTCAAGGTCGCATTGATATCAAAAGTGTATCCAATGCGCAGCCACACTGTGGCCGCCGAGGGTGGCGCCGCTGCGGTCATCAAGGACAATGACAGTCTGGATGATCATTTCCACGATACGGTCGCCGGCGGTGACTGGCTTTGTGATCAGGATGCGGTTGATCTTTTCATCAACGAGGCGCCAAAGGAGCTCATGCGCATCGAGCACTGGGGCTGCCCCTGGAGCCGCGAGCCGGACGGTCACGTCGCGGTCCGGCCTTTCGGCGGCATGAAAATCGAGCGCACCTGGTATGCGGCAGACAAGACCGGTTTTCATCTGTTGCACACGCTTTTTCAGACATCGATGAAATACGAGTCGATCGAGCGTTTCGACGAGTATTACTCGACCGACCTTGTAGTCGTCGATGGCCGTTGTTGCGGCGTGACCGCGATTGAAATGCGAACGGGCCAGGTCCGTTTCTTCCGATCGAAGTCGGTCATCATCGCAACCGGCGGTGCCGGCCGCGTCTTTCCGTTTACGACCAATGGCGCGATCAAGACTGGAGACGGCATGACGATGGCCTACCGTGCCGGCGTGCCGCTCAAAGACATGGAGTTCGTGCAATATCACCCGACCGGCCTCCCCGGCACCGGCATTCTGATAACCGAGGGTTCACGCGGCGAAGGCGGGCTGCTCGTCAACAAGGACGGCTATCGCTACCTGCAGGATTACGGTCTGGGCCCGGCGGACCCGTGGCCACGCAAGAAAGCGATGGAACTTGGCCCACGTGACAGGCTGAGCCAGGCATTCTGGCATGAGCAGCAGAAAGGCCGCACGATCAGTACGGATTCCGGTCCGGTCGTGCATCTCGACCTTCGGCACCTGGGCGAAGCCAAAATCAATGAGCGCCTGCCGATGGTGCGAGAGCTGAGCAAGAGCTATATCGGCGTCGATCCGGTATACGATCCGATCCCGGTTCAACCGGTCGTGCATTACACGATGGGCGGCATCGATACCGATATCGGTACCGCTACATGCGTTGGCGGCCTGTTCGCGGCAGGCGAATGTGCCTGCGTCAGCATCAACGGCGCTAACCGCCTGGGGTCCAATTCATTGACCGAGCTCCTCGTGTTCGGCGCCCGCGCCGGCAAGGGTGCCGCCGAAGTCGCGGCAGACGGTGGCGAAAACCCGGTCGACGGAGAAGTTCTTGCGGCCGCCGAAGCTGCGGAGAACAGGGTTCTGGCGCTGTTCAGGCGCAATGATGGAACTGAAAGCGTCTCCGGCCTTCGCCGCGATATGAACGCCGCGATGGAAGCCGGCGCCGGCATCTATCGTAGCGAGGACTCGCTGCAAACCTGCACGAACGAGATGCAGAAGATTCGTGAGCGGTACGGGAATGTCGTGTTGACCGACAAGAGCAATGTCTTCAATACCGATCTTGTCGAGGCACTCGAACTCGGCTCAATGATCGACGTTGCCGCCGCTATGGCCGGATCCGCATTGCATCGGCGAGAGTCGCGAGGATCGCATCAGCGACTCGACTACACCGAACGAGACGATGATACCTATCTCAGGCACTCTCTCGCGCATTACTCGCCCGAGGATCAGCCAGCCATTGATTATCGCGATGTCACGATAACCCGTTCGCAGCCAGCCGAGCGTGTCTACGGAGGCGCAGCGGAGTGACTGAGCGAACCGTTGAACTCGAGGTATTGCGTTACGATCCGGATAAGGATGACGCACCGGGATTTCAGACATACACGGTGCCGTATCGCGAAGACTGGGTCGTTCTCGACGCTATCAACTACGTCAAGGACGAGCTGGACCGAACCCTGAGCTATCGATGGTCCTGCCATATGGCTGTCTGCGGCAGCTGCGGCATGATGATAAATGGCGAGCCCTCGCTGTCCTGCCACACTTTCCTGCGCGACTGCCCGGAAAAAATCCGCATCGAACCGCTGCAAAACTTTCCTGTCGAGCGCGATCTTGTTGTCGTCATGGATGACTTCATCGACAAGCTTGGCAGTGTAAAACCGTACATCGTTGCGAAGGAAGAAAGGAGCGTCGACGACGGCGAATACCTGCAGACGCCTGCACAGCTCGCAAAGTTCAAGCAATACACAGCCTGCATAAATTGTCTGCTTTGCTATTCTGCCTGCCCGCAATATGCACTTAACGACGATTTTGTCGGACCGGCAGCTCTGGCACTTGCGCATCGCTACAACCTGGATTCACGAGATGTTGGGCGCAGTGCGCGTGAGGACGTCGTAGCCAGCAATCCGGGCATCTGGGAGTGTAGTTTTGTCGGCGCCTGCTCGGAGGTTTGCCCGAAATCGGTCGATCCCGCTGCGGCCATTCAACAGACAAAAATTGCCAGCGCGGGAGATTACTTCATGAAATTCCTGATGCCGTGGAAACGTAAATGAGTCGCCGGCCCTATATTCGTGAGGTATCGAAGACCGGCTGGTGGCTGAAGCAGCCGCGATACATTCGTTATATGGCACGGGAACTGACTTCGTTGTTTATTGGTATCTACGTGTTGATCCTGATCGCGGGTCTGCACCGCCTGTCGCAGGGTCAAGCCGAGTACGAAATGTTTCTGGCAAGCGCGAAAGGGCCTGTTGGACTGGTTTTTGCAATCGTCGCACTGGCCTTTGCAATTTATCATTCCTACACCTGGTTCGAGGTAACACCCAAAGCAATGCCGTTGATGCTCGGCAAGAAGCACCTACCCGGAGCGATCATCGTCGCTGCACACTGGCTGGGCTTCTTCGTTGCAAGCACTCTGCTCTGGTTGATTGTGGGGAGCCCGGTATGACGCAATCCAGGAAACCGATCGTATGGGGTCTCTTCGCCGCCGGCGGTACCGTCGCTGCATTCATACTCCCGGTATTGATCCTGATTACCTGTCTCGCCGTTCCTCTCGGGCTGTTTCCAGCCGATGTTCTCTCTTTTGAGCACGTAAGCGGCCTGTTGCAAGGCCTGCTGAGCAAGCTGGTCGTTTTTGGCGTGCTGTTCCTGACGATCTGGCACGCGGCCCACCGCATGCGCATAACAGCGCACGATTTCGGCATTCGCGCAGATACTCTGGTTATGCTCATTTGTTATGGCATCGCAGCAGCAGCGACGCTGTTAATGCTTATAGCCCTTCTTCGTATCTGAAGGATCTGAGAGCCTTTATTTAACCGGCCCGGACATTATGTAGCCCGGATTGACAGGGCCGCAGTCGTCAATTCCCGTTGTTGGAGTGTTATATTTAAGCTGTCTGAGCGGGGGGCACGGCCCTCCACGTATGCGTTTCAGTGAGGGAATGATCCATGAGAACAAGAAAACTCCTGCTCCTGCTAATCCTTGTTTTGCCGCTTTCCAGCCAAGCCGATCCCATATTCGGAAAGGGAATGGCGGGCGATCGTAATCTGCCACGTGCTTTCGGAATTGGCATCGACTACTTCAACATGAGTCAGCCCTATCAGATTGACAGCCTGTCGGTTGATTGCCCGCCTGGTGATCCGCAGGATCCTGTGTTTCAGACTTGTCAGGGCTTGCTCGCCAGCTTGCTGCCGGTTCTCAGCGATACAAGTGCCATTCGTGTCGACAATGACGTTGAACATGTCGACCTGAAGCTCGACGTCTGGCTCTTGCCGTTTCTCAATGTATTTGGCATCTACGGCAGTATCGACGGTGACACGACCGTCGACCTCCGGAATATCGACGCTCCGTTGCCACCGTCGCTGAATGTATTGAATATCCGCTACGATGGCGATGTCTACGGCGGTGGCCTTATCCTGGCTGTCGGTGGCCATAAGTGGTTTGCGTCACTCACCGGTACCTATACTGATACCGACTTGAACGGCTCTTTTAATTCCTCCGTCGAGGCGATTGCAATTCAACCTCGTTTCGGAGTCAGGGCGTCCGAAACGACCGAGCTTTGGATCGGCGGGTACTTCATCGATGCCGAAGAAAAGCACAGTGGGACCATCATTCTGGATGTCGGCATTGAGGTACCCCTCGATTTCGCAGTTGATTTGTCCCAGCAAGAAGACTTCAATTTCAGCCTCGGGATGCACTCGATGTTTTCCGAGCACTGGGAAGCAACCGTCGAGGTCGGCGGCGGCGACCGGAATACAGTACTGGCGAATCTGACCTACAGATTCTGATGACCCGATGGTCGCTTACACGCAAACAATCGCAGCTATCGCCGTAACCGGCGCTGCGATTTTTTGTGCCCCCTTGGCGGCCGCTTATGAAACCGATCAGTTCTATAACCGCTCACAGCCGATCGCCGACTCGACCGAAGTACTCAATCGAAGAGTCAACGAGACCCTGGTTGAAATCGTCGCGAACTGGAAGAAAGGTGAGGACGAACGAGCCTTCGTAGACAGTGTTTACCACGAGCTTGGCGGCCATCATTGGGTGGACAAACTCGAGCGCTGGGCGATGAAATCTCCGGAAGTGGAGAAACTGGAGACGCCCAGGTATGACAGTATCTATGCCGGTATGCCGTTCTGGTCCACTCGCGCCACCTTCTTTTTCGGAATCGGCAGTACGATACGTGTTCACGATCAGCTAATCGGCTCGGATAAGATCGGACATTTTTATTCGCAGGGCCGAAAATATTACCGACGTTATCTCAAGACTGGATCAGAAGAGGACGCCGCCAGGCAGTCCGCATTTACGGAGCGCGCCATATTCGGAAGCGGCACAACCGGTTCATATTCAAATGCCGATCTGGTTGCCAACTATGAGGGACACCGCTTTTATCGAAGCCTTTTCGAGAACGATATCATTCCGGGAAAGACCGCCATTCTACGCTGGGAAGATGGTGGCTGGATCATGCAAAGGGAATTCGACTGGGCGGATCACGTAAACGAGTACTGGGACGAGGCGCTGAACGTAAATCGCTACGACGACCTTATCTACAAGCACATGCGTATAAGAATGGTCGAACTTTGTCCGCAGTACTGGGAGAATCCGTCACTCTTTGCTATTGAGAATGAAGAAGCGCTCAAGGCACGCTACTCGCACCTTCAATTACATGACTCATGGCACATGAGACTTGATGCCCTTTGTCCCTCAATTGCATCACAGCAAAATGATTCGGCGCTTGCAGAAGGTGGCAGCAAGAAAGCAGAGCAGACCGACGAATACGAACAAGCTCAATAAGAAAAATTTGGAGCGGGTGAAGGGAATTGAACCCTCATTCTCAGCTTGGGAAGCTGATGTTCTACCATTGAACTACACCCGCAATCGTCCCAATAACCACAGATTCGACAGTCTCCAATAGTCCCCATCTACGGTCCCATGGTAGAGGAATGGTGCCCCCTCTATGTCGTCTACTTTGTTGTTTCCGGGTACAAAACTTGCTCTCAAAATGGCTAGTAGTCATCTGCTTGTGCTAGATTTCCTGTGTATTTCTATACGTATTGCGCAACTGAATCTATGCCATCGTTTGTTTCTGATATTGCCAGAGAAAATGGAGTAAGACCCGGGTCTACGCTTTTCCAGTATCTAGAGAGGAAGACCAAAGCTGTGGATCGAGGGAGCAAAGCAAGACGATCTCTCGGAAACCTGTATGCATTATATGTGCTTTGTGAAGCCTTTGTTGAAGGACATACACAAGGAACTCAATTTACTACACTCCTTTCACGGATGAAGGAGCTACCTTTCGGATCGAAACTACAGAACCATCCGTTAGACAACCGATTGAACGATGAAGTCAGTCGCCAATATGGTGTACCGGAGAATACGCTTCCTGTTCAATCCGCAAGCCTTTCTGGCGGTCGGAAATCACGGAAGATATCTGTTCCACTCCTACAAGAGTGTGATACCGATCCAAACAAAGCTGCTCAGTTCGTCATAGATGTGATTGACAGGTACGTTGAGATTATCAGTGATAATCAAACAGCCTACCTTAATGAGATTGAATCGGCAAAAACCAGCGATGAGATTGCAGCAGTAGTTTCACAAGCTTTTGTTCCGGAAGCAGATGCCCGGCTGTTCGAGATTGTTTCTTACGCATTGCTCCATATGCACTTCGGGTTTTACCCCGTTACCACGGACGGTTGAGTTAAGTTCGATTTCTTCCTTTTGAGTGCTTCCAACTTTCGCCTTCTGCGTGGATTGTAGAAGCACTCGATGTAGTTAAAGATATCAGCTCTGGC
>Ga0255052_10003826_pt1 | contig 10297 bp, 8 predicted proteins | sample JV7_2_21_MG_FD_188632 | JGI IMG/M metagenome (GOLD analysis project Ga0255052, IMG submission 188632) | Seawater microbial communities from Jervis Inlet, British Columbia, Canada - JV7_2_21 | ecosystem: Environmental > Aquatic > Marine > Inlet | place: Canada: British Columbia | collected...
CTTCCACAGAAATCGGCGGGCCGAGACTCGAGATGCTGAAGACAATCCAGAGATACGACACCGACAAGCGGAGGATCGGTGTTGTCGACTATGGCGACCTGGTGACACTCTCCACACGAATCCTGATCGACAATCCAGACCTCGCCGCCGCGATCCGCGACCGCTATCGCGCGGTCGTTCTCGATGAATATCAGGACACCAATCCGGCCCAACGGGTTCTGCTGTCGACGATATTCGACAAGGGATTTCCTGTTGTCGCAGTCGGTGACGAGGACCAGACGATCTACGAGTGGAGAGGCGCCTCGGCCGAGAACTTCGAGCGCTTTCCGGATCACTTCAAGGACGGCGACGGCGGACAGGCCATCGACAAAGGCTTGACTCTCAACCGGCGGTCGGCACCGGCCATCCTCGAGGTCGCAAACGAAATTCGCCAGGTCGCCAACCCGGGCGCACAACTGCTCCGAACCGAAACGGAAGAGCCGAGAGGCGAGGTGATCACACACTGGGCTGAGGACGCCCTCCAGGAGGCCGATTGGATAGCCGGCCGATTCGAAGAGCTCCATTCCGGCGGCACGCCATGGAACGAGATGGCTGTCCTCTTCAGAAAGAACAAGGACTTCGCAGTAGTAGTCGACGCCATGGCCCGCCATGACATCCCGGTGGAAGTAGCCAACCTCGGTGGGCTCCTGTCCGTCCCTGAAGTGGCCGAGCTAAGAGCGTGGCTCACAATGCTCGATCGCCCCGGGGACTCAGGGGCCCTCATCAAGATCCTCTTCGGAAGCAGCTACAGACTCGGTCTTGCCGACCTGGCGCCTCTGACCCGCTGGGTCACCTCACAGGAAACACGGAGGCCCGATGACAGCGAAGAGGTTCCGGCCGTCTCCTTGCTCGAGGCGATCGACCATATTGAATCTGTTGAGGAACTCAGACAGGAAGCCAGAGATGCGCTCTTCCACTTCAGGGACATTTATCGCGAGTCGCTGATCGAGAGTCAGGGGATGAGCCTGGTCGAGATATGCCGTCTGATCCTCGACAGAACCGGAGCATGGCAAAACATCGAGGCTCTCCCCCACAACCCACGGATGACAGCACGACTCAATATCTATCGGCTCCTCGATCTGACAGAGGATTGGAGCCCCTTGCGTGGCAGACCCTCATTGCGGGCGTTCCTCGACTATCTCGAAGCAATGGAAGACGAGCCGGCCGAGGAACTCGATTCGGCCCGTCTTTCGGGCGAAGACGCCGTGATCCTGGTGACGGTGCACCGGGCAAAGGGGCTCGAATGGGAAGTGGTAGCGATTCCAGCGGTGACCCATCTCAACTTTCCCAGTGGCTCTCAGCAGTACCCGGATCCGGTGAGATGGCCAGAGCATCTGCCGGCGGAACATCGGATAGATGATGCTCTGGGTGACATCCCCGGGGACGACGAGGAGCGTCTGGAATTCTTCCGTGAGAGGAACCGACTCCAGGAGTGGAGGGTCGCATATGTCGCGGCAACGAGGGCAAAGCGAGTGTTGTTCGTCACCGGGGCGTACTGGTACGGGCTCCCCGAACCTGCGATGAACCCCAAGAAGCCGTCCGACCTGTTTGATCTCGTCGCCAACCACCCGGTAACGGTGGATGGGGGCGTGGCCCCCGAACCGCCCAGACCGAGCCTCCTGAGGCCCGACGTGAAGACCCTGGCTCCCGACCCGTTGTTCCCCGAGGGTTGGGATGGCGCGATGAGAATGGCCATGTCGGATCCAGAGTCGGTGCGCCGGCTCGCGTCGGATCTGCAACTGACCGACGAATTCGAAAGAGAGGTGGAGAGACTGAGCGATCAACTCTTCGATCTGAGCAAGGTCGAGGCCACACCCGGCCCCGAAGGGGGCAAGGTTGTCTCGGTTACCGGCCTCGTCACTTATGCACAGTGTCCCAAGCGTTACTTCTGGTCCAGTGTCGATCCCCTGCCCCGGCGCAGCAATCCGGCAGCAGTGGCCGGCACCCAGCTACACCGGAGGATCGAACTGCACCAGCGTGGCCAGGTCCCTTTCGAGGAATTGGCCGACGACCTCTACGACGTTCCCGACGAGGCGACAGGCGATGGCGGTTTCAAGGCGTTTCTCTCATCGAGGTTCGCCGAACGCGATGCAGCCCTCATCGAGGCGCCTTTCACACTCTCACTCGACAACGAATACCAGGTCCGGGGCCGGATCGACGCGATCTATGCCGAGGGAAAACGATGGGAAGTCGTGGACTTCAAGAGCGGACGCCCTAAGGACGATCCGTCCCGAAGGGTGCAGCTCGAGGCGTACGCCGTTGCCGCCACCGAGGTCGACTTTGGCCTCGATCCACCTGAGGAGATCGACGTCACTTTCGCATACCTGGGTGGAGGGCTTGCTGAGCAAACCCATCACGCCGACCAACCCTGGCGAGACGCCGCCCGCGACAACCTCATCGATCTCACCGACTCGATCGAACAGGCCATCTTTGACGAAACTCCCGGGCCCTGGTGCCACACCTGTGACTTCCTTCAGTTCTGCCGGCCAGGACAAGCCTTCGTGGAGGGCTCTTGATCTTCCTCGCACCGGTCGTGGGCTATCTGATCGGATCCTTGCCCACCGCCAACGGGCTGGCCCGACTCTGGGGCGCCAATCTTCGCTCCGACGGATCCGGAAATCCTGGCGCCGCCAATGCCCACCGGACCGGTGGCTTCACCCTTGCTGCGGTCGTGCTCCTCGTCGAGATCGGGAAAGGGCTGCTCGCAGTCGTGGTGGGGCTGAGCATGGCGGGTGATCTCGGGGGGATCCTGGCCGGGATCGGGGCCGCAGCCGGCAACGTTTACAACGTCTGGTATGGCTTCGACGGAGGGAAGGGCCTCGGAATCTCTTCGGGAGTCGTCATCGGGCTGTGGCCGACGGCCTATCCCGTGTTTCTGGCCGTGTTGATCACAGTCATCCTCATCACCAGGGCCTCGGGCATCGCCACCCTCGTCACACTGGCGACGGTTGTCGTCCTTTCGTTTCTCTGGCCGGCGATGGAATGGGAGATGGCTTGGGGTATCGACGAGGTGGAACTACTCCCCCTGCTCGGGATTGGCTTGACGCTGGTATTGATGCAGAAGCACCTTTTTGATGCCCGCAATCCGCTCAGACGGCCTTCCCGTCCCTGACTTCGAGAAGAATCGTCACCGGTCCGTCGTTGATGAGGCTGACTTGCATCATTGCCCCGAACTCGCCGGTCTCGACCGTTAGGTCCTGAGCGCGCAACAGTTCGACAAACTGATCGATGAGTGGCTCAGCGATCTCCGGTGGGGCGGCACGGGTGAACGAGGGCCTCCTCCCCTTCCGTGTGTCTCCAAGGAGTGTGAACTGGCTGACCACCAGAACCGAGCCGTCAACGTCGATGACGGAGAGGCTCATGTGGCCCGCTTCGTCGGCAAACACTCTCAGACCCGCAACCTTCCCGGCTGCCGCAGTCACATCGGCTGCGGTGTCGGAGGAGTCGATGCCCACAAGGACGAGGAGACCTCTGGCGATGGCGCCGACCTCAACTTCTGAGACCTCGACCGCGGCCCGGGCAACCCGTTGGATGACAACCCGCATGAGGCGGGATTCTGACAGGCAAATAGAGTGGCACCGTGCCTAAGAAGAAACCCGAAGCTCGAGAACTGCTCACGGGCCCTCCCGAGGCGAGCGTCCTCTATCTCCTCGACGCGAGCACGGACTATGAGGCGGCTCTTCTCACCAAGTGGATACGATCCGAGACCTCGTCATCCCTTCCGGCAATCCGCATCACATCGTCTCGCCGCGGAAAGGGGGGCGACGACGAAGCGCTGACCGAGAGGATGCACGGAGCGGACGATCCCTATCTGATTCCCCTCAGAGTTCTCTGGATGCCGCTCGAGAAGGGAGGACGGAGGGCGGTCAGTTGGCGGGACCTCTTCATAGCTGGAGATCCCCGGGATCCGAAGGGACTCAGGGCGCGATGGATCCGTTTCTCCAGCCCGCGCAGGGTCCGGCTAATCGCTGCCCAAGGTGCTTACTCATCGGAGATGATTGCCAACTATGCCGGGTCAGGGCAGATCGACCCTCTTGCGTCGTATGCGACACGACGAGCATGGAGGGTCCTCGACCAGGCGGAGCGGAGACTGCGTGGCAACCGGTACAAGATCCCCCGGTTCGTCCCGGAGGCGATTGTGTCGAGACGGGAATTCGTCGAATCGATCTCGGCGGTGGCCGCCGAGATCGGGATGGAGGAGGGAACAGCCCTCCAGAAGGCCGAGCAGTACCTGCGGGAGATCGCGGCGACGCACTCGCCTTACGTGATCGACATCATCGCCAGCGGGATTCACATGCTGTACAAGCAAGGGTACGGAGAGATCCATTACTCCGAAGACCAGGTGAAGAAGGTCGCCGAGCTGGGTCAGGAGTTCCCCCTGGTGTTCCTCCCCTCTCACCGCTCCAACCTCGATCGACTGAGCCTCCAGTTCATGCTCTGGGAGAACGACCTGCCGCCCAATCACACCGCCGGTGGCAACAACATCGACTTCTTTCCAGTCGGTCCTCTTCTCCGCCGAACCGGCGTCTTCTTCATCCGGAGGGGGTTCCGGGACAACTTGCTGTACAAGAAGGTCCTGCGGAGCTACCTCGACTACCTGGTTGAGAAGCGGTTCCCACTCGAGTGGTACATGGAAGGTGGCCGCTCCCGATCCGGGAAACTCCTTCCACCCCGGCTCGGCCTACTCAACTATGTCGTCGACTCCTACCGGCGGGGCAAGGCCGAAGACATCCAGCTAGTGCCGATTTCGATCGCCTACGACCAGATCCAGGACGTCCCCGACTACGCCCGTGAGGCGCAAGGCAAGACAAAGGAGAAGGAGTCGATTACCTGGCTGGTTCGAGCCGTCAGATCACTGAGAAGGCGCTACGGCGACATCTACATCCGGATTGGTGAGCCGGTGTCGGTGTCGTCCGTGGTCGACACCATTGAGGCAGGCGACCCGGACTCGCTCGGACTCCAGAAGGCGGGCTTCGAAGTGATGTACCGCATCGGCAACGTGACGCCGGTTACCCCAACAGCCGTCGTCAGCATCGCTCTGTTGGGCGAGCGAGGTGTGGCTCGAACCGCAGGCGAGCTCGCAGACCGGTGCAACCGATTGGCCGAGTTCATCAAAGCGCGTGGTATTCCCACCACTGAAGAAATCGATCTCTCGGATCCCGAGAAGGTGACCGCCGTCCTCAGTTGGCTGGCGGACCACGGCAACGTATCGAGCCATGAGGCGCTGGGCAGAACCGTCTACTGGCCCGACGAGGAGCAGATGATCCGGATTTCCTACTACAGGAACATGATCGTCCACTTCTTTGTGCCGCGTGCCCTCTCGGAGATGGCATTGACATCATTGATCGATGCGGAGGATCAGAGCTACGAAGCCGTCGCCTCGGCCCTCCTCGGATTCCGCGACCTACTCAAGTTCGAGTTCTTCTTTCAAGAGAAGGAGCTTTTCCTCGACGACGCAGCGACTGACGTTGCGATTGACGCACCCAACTGGGAAGACCACCTCGCGGCGAACGGACCGATTGAGCTCTTGGCCAAGATGGGACGCCCGGTTGCACACTGGGCCGTGCTCCCGATCCTCGACGGGTACCAGATCGTCGGAGACGAGCTCGAAGCCCTGACAACGCCGTTCGACGAAAAGGCCTTCCTAAAGGCCTGTCTCGGTAGAGCAAGAATGTATCGAATCGAAGAGAAGCTCATCTCCGGCGAAAGCGCCAGTCAGGTGCTGTTCAAGTCGGCCCTCGACCTGGCCGCCAACCGGGAGCTTCTCACCGAGGGTCCGGACGTTGCCCAACGGCGTCGTCTCTTCGCCGAAGAGGTGAGAAGGGCTCGCGATCTCGCTGCCGCCGGTCTCTAGCTTTCGTCGGCCTGCACATCGAACTGATGCTTGGCCTCTTCCAACATCTCAGCCGATGTCTTCGGAGCGACGTCGAGAGCCTCGAGCGCTGCTCCAGTCTCGACACCTGAATCGACGGTGTCGACCGCTTCACCCTCCATGTCAGCAAGGACCTGCTCCAGATTTTTCGCAACTTCGGTCCTTGTCTGCTTGAGCGGCTCAGGTTTCGGTTTGGGCTTGGGATTGGTCGGCGACGCCGCAACATCCGGACGTGGCTTCGCCGCAACCTCCTGTCCCGGCCGGAGGACGACAGGTCGGGGCGATTCCGGCTCGTCAGTCTTGGGGGTCGCCCGCCGTCGCATTGCCCGCCCTACTCCGATCAGTACGAAGGCTGGAATGATGTTTCCACCGAGGTCACCCAGGTTGACCCCCAACTCGTCGAACAGACCGGCCCGGTTTAGAAAGAAGACCACGACCCAGAGGTATCCGAGCACGGACACGATCCGTCCCAATGTCGCGAGGCCACTCGATTGGGTTTCTTCAGCCATGCCCACATTCAACCATGGGTTTCTAGGGACGTGTGATTGCGATCCGAAGTCGCCACGCGGAGAGCAGTATCAGGACCAGTGCGTATGCCGCGAGCACGCCCAGTTCGGGGAGGATGTCTGCGGTGTTGCCACCCCTTCTCACCAACTCGGCGAAACCGTCCAGGGCCCAAGCGTGCGGCGTGATGTGGGCAACCTTCTGCATGGTGTCTGAGAACAATTCGGCGGGGATCATGGAACCACCTAGTGCTGCCAGACCAATGGAGAGAACCACGCTGATCCCGGCCGCCTGCTGGTCGTTTTGGAAAATCGAGCCCATCAGCGTTCCTGCACCGGCGCCCACTGCGGCGAATGTGATGAGTAGTAAGAAGGCACCTACCGGATCCCCCCAATTGACCCGAAACAGAAGAAAGGTGGCGGCCATTATGTATAGACCCTGCACCATGGCTGTCGCCCACCTGCCGGATCCCTCTCCGACCACGATCGTCCGTATCGATGTTGGGGTGGAGAGCATGCGATGGGAGATGCCCAGTTGTCTGGTCATGATCAAGGCCGCGGATCCGGTCAGGGCGGTCAGGAAGACAAACAGCACGAGTTGCTGGGCCGCCCCGAGATCGAATTGACCCAGCGTGTCCGGGAAGACGGCCTCTCCAAGTGCAGAAGTCTCAACGGTCAGACCCGGTGCGGGCACGCCGCCCGACACGGCGACATCGAGAGCGATGAAGAAGTCCGTACCCGTCTCGGCTGAGGCAAACTGGGCCGCCGTCACCGGTGTCATCACCCTCGACACGGCAGCGGCCACAACCTGTTGCAGCTGTTGGCCGAACCCGTCCGGGCGCGCCACAAACTCGATCGTGACCTGCTCACCGGATGCCGCCACCTCATCCATCCCTGCGGGCAACAACACCCCGCCCTGGATGTGGCCGCGCTCGACAGCAACGGTCAAATCCTCGTCGTTTTCGTACCGGAGCACATCGAGACGCTCGTCGGACTCGATCTCCTCGGCGATACCCGTTGCCAAACGACCGTCATCACCCAGATAGAGACCGACTGCCGGATCGACCCCTCCCCCGAACTGAGCCCCAATCAAGAGAATGATCGCGATCGGGAAGATGAAGACGAAGAAGATGTTCGACCTCTCCCGCAGCATCCTGCGGATGTTGCTCACGGCGATGGCGAGAACCTTCATCGTCGCAACCTCCTGAGAAGGAATACCCAGGAAATCGATCCAAAGACCACAGCAAACAGCAGGAGCGCACCAACAGCCGGGAGGGCCGCCGTCCACTCTTCTCCGCCGGCCAGATCGGCCAGACCCCTCATAAACCATGCGTGAGGTGTGAGGAGAGTGAGCTTTGCCAGGAAGTCGTCACCCTGGCCGAGCGGGAAGAAGACACCTCCGAGCAATCCCAAGGTCACTGCGATGATGGACGCGAGATTTCCGGCTCCTTCCGGCGTCTTTGCGACCGAAGCAACCAGACCCATGATCGCCACGGCGGACAGCACGCCGGCCACCACAAGAAGAAACACGCCTAGCGGAGCCCCCCATGTCGCCTGCATCGGGGGCAGCGAAGTGGCCACCACCAGGACTGTCATCGAGATCATCCCCAGAGCGAATGAGAGAATCGCCTTCGCCGACACCACCGTGGTACGCCCGATCGGGGCAGCCATGAGACGTGGCAGGGTCCCGTCACGCTCCTCTTCGAGCAAGCCCAAAACGCCAAACTGGACAGTGAAGAACAAGAAGAACACAGCCATACTCGCTGCGAAATACGTTGTCTGATCCAGTTGCCGGGTCCCGGCCGACACGTCAGTGATGACGAACGCCTGGCCGGCCTGTCTCGCTTGATCTGCCCAGATACCGATCTGCTCGGCTGTCGGAGGGGGACTGGCCAGGACGGCTGCGGTGCCGACCGAAAGTTGCCCGGTCGAGATACCTTGCCCGAATTGCTCGGCTATCGAAGTGGCAATTTGGGCTGACGTCGGTGCATCAATGTCGCCGATCACTTCGACGGTGAATTCCTGCTGGGAGAACACTGCATCGCCGAGACCAGGTTCGATGAGGTAGTAGACGCTTATCTCGCCCTCCTCGATCGCATTCTCGGCAGCAGCAGCATCGCCGAACTCGGACAACGTCAGGATCCCTTCGGATTCGATGCCTTCCAGCGCAGTGGAGAACGCTTTTGATATATCTGTCTGGTCGAGATCGACGATCCCATAGTGGAGGTCGAGCGAACTCGAATCGAAGGCGCTCCCGAAAACGGTGCTCAAGATCAACGCAAGCGCCAGTGGCGCGACGATCCCGATGATGATCGCCGACCGGTCGCGAAGCCTGAGCCGAAGGTCTTTGGCGGCGATCCGCGTTGCGGCGCTCACCGTCAGTCCCGGAGTGCTTTGCCGGTCAGATGGAGAAAGACGGCCTCGAGGTTTGGCTCCACCACCTCGACACCGACTATGGACGCTCCGCTCGCCGTGATCGTGCTCAAGAGCTCCGGAAGAAGACTCGATGCATCTGAAGCAAGAATCTCCAGTTGATGGTCAGACGGACTCACCTTCAGGACGCCCTCGAGGCCACGTGCCGCCTCTGCGGCCACATTCAAGGGACCTCCGGCGCTGACCGAGATCCGATCATGCTCCCCGACCAGTGAGACCAGTTCCCGCCTCGTCCCCTCGGCCTTGATCGAGCCTTCGTCGATGATTGCCACCCGATCACAGAGACGCTCCGCCTCCTCCATGTAGTGGGTGGTGTAGAGGACAGCCATCCCCTCGGCGGACAACTGCTCCACGGACTCGAGGATGGAGTTTCGCGACTGAGGGTCGACTCCGACGGTTGGCTCGTCGAGGATCAACAACTGAGGCTTATGGAGTAGCCCGATGCCGATGTTGAGCCGACGCTTCATTCCGCCCGAGTACTCCTTGATCAGGTCATCGCGGCGATCGGTGAGACCCACGACCTCGAGCACCTCGTCGATACGCACACTCAGGGTGTCGGCAGGCATCCCGTAGAGCCTCCCGAAGAATTTGAGGTTCTCTGATGCGGTCAGGTCCGGGTAGATCGCGAGATCCTGCGGCACCAGACCGATGTCGCCCTTGCCTTTTGTAGAACTGGTTGAAATGGTGGTGCCCAAGACAGAGACAGCCCCGGCGTCAGGCTCGAGAAGGCCTGCGATCATCGAGATGGATGTGGTCTTGCCGGCTCCGTTTGGCCCGAGCAGCCCGAAGGTCTCGCCCTCCTCGATGTAGAAGGTGACCCCGTCCACGGCAACAAGATCGTCGAATGTCTTCCGGAGCCCATCAGCTGTGAGGACCTGAACCAACTTCTCCACCCTGTGATTCTGAGTTAGTCGACCCTACCGATCATCACCCCGATCGACGAACCCTGATTGAAGGTCGGCTCGGCGCAACAGAACCAGCTCTCACTGAGCCGGGGCGTGATCGGCCCTGGATCGATAATTCGGCCCCAATCACGATCCGGGACCCGGGCCGAAATCACGCTTCTCATGGAGGTGAATGTCTCCATGACCTCCTCACCACAGTCCGAAGCCTCGGCCGAGATTGCCTCGAGTTCCTTCTGCAGCAGTTCGGATTCGGGATCCTGGAAGCTCCAGCGCCAGGTGAGAGAAGCGGGGTCATATGAAGTGAGGAACGGGACCACCGCCGGGTGACTCTCAAGCAGAGATCCCTCGGGTATCAAGAGCTTGATCCCCAGTTGCACCGGATCGGTCGAAGTCCACAGACGATGTTCGTCGAGAAACTCGACGAGGTCGGCAACGTCGGACGGAGTGGTCCATGGGAAGAAGGGAAGCCACGTGGGCCGGGTGTGGATTCCGGCGCGACGCAACACCTCAAGTGATTCAGCCATGAACCACTCCGTCCGACGTTG
>Ga0255052_10003828_pt1 | contig 10293 bp, 6 predicted proteins | sample JV7_2_21_MG_FD_188632 | JGI IMG/M metagenome (GOLD analysis project Ga0255052, IMG submission 188632) | Seawater microbial communities from Jervis Inlet, British Columbia, Canada - JV7_2_21 | ecosystem: Environmental > Aquatic > Marine > Inlet | place: Canada: British Columbia | collected...
TAGGAGATGGGATAATTGGCGATTTCTGCGGTGCTAGCTTTGGCCCCCCAGATGGATACGTTGATGTGTGGGACCTGATGGAGTTTGCTGATCACTGGCATATACGAACAGGTGAGGGCAATTGGGATGCTAAATACGATTTGACCGGCCCCAGTTTTGAGGATTTGGATGGCTACGTGGATGTTTGGGACTTGATGGTCTTTGCAGATCATTGGCATGAAGGCCTGCCGGCAACACCATAATCGATGACATTTTCTGTGTCTTAATGTGAAGGGTTATATTAACAAAAGGTACGTCAAACGTGAACGACGAAAGTGCTGGGATGTTCAAACCGTGTTTTGTGCTGGTCACGGCGTTAGCAGTGATGGTTTTGCCGGCGAATCCTGGATTCGCTCTTAACATCTACGAGGTGCTGATCAGCGTAACGGAGTACCGAACGGACGGGGTACCTGACGACACACCTTATGAATTCTCTGCCAGAACAGGTGGTTGGGATATCACCCAGGTTGGCATGACGACCCCAGGTGGTACTGTTTACTCTTTGGAAGCTCGGGATCAGTTTAACTGGGGGCTTTCCATAGAGGATTACGCCACACTGGCCGATTTGCGAGCAGCTTTTCCCACCGGCAGTTACACCTTCACATTCAATGGCGGGACCGATTCTGTGACACTCTCTCACAATCCAACACGGCCGACAGGTTTCGCTAACATCACGTATCCTGTTCATGACTCTAATGACGTGCCGTTGGATCCGACGTTGACCTGGGATGATTGCACGGGTCATGGTAGCGCCTTGACCATGGCGTTGGCCGATGAAGAGACAGGCATGGTTGCTTTGGAAATGTTAGCTGACATTGCCCTGACCGCATGGGCTCCCGTAACGTTGGAACCTGGACGTGAGCACTCACTGGAGGTGGCAGTCTTTGCGGGGACTGCCGGACAACCATATGCTTCTCAAACCGTCGGTAGCGACGACTTCGGATATTACGATCTTTTTGAGAACTGTAACGAGGTTTCGTTCACCACTGTCAGCCCAGCCGACATCGACTGGATCTCCATTACCTCTTGCAAGAGCCATTTGGACGGCATACCCAGGACTTTCCCATGGCAGTTCGAAATATGGGTATATGTTGCAGACCCAGGCTCTCTGCATCATATCGACGTTACGAAGCCAGGCGATTCTGTCCCATTTGCCACGATGTACGAGGAGGGGCCCACTCCTCGGTGGGGAGATTATGACTCACCGGCCAGCTACTCTTCTATCGCGGACCTCAGGACAGTCTATCCCAACGGAGTGTACACATTTGAGTTTTACGATATTAGCAACAACGTACTTCGAACCGTCTCATTGGATTACAGCGGCCTTGTTACGCCCATGAATCCAGTTAGTTTCACCTATCCTGCAGTGGATGGTGCAACCGTAATTGACACTAGTCCGACGTTGACCTGGAACGTAGGCAGTGGTGACGGCGACGCCCTAATGATATTGTTGGAAGACTCCACTGCGGATGTGGTCTGGGACGCCCCTGTCTCGATAACGACGACTTCTTTGGCACCTAGCCCTTTATTGGGTGATCATACGTACGGGTTTGAGGTTTCGGTCATAACTGTGAAGGACCTGCAGAATGGGCCTGCCTTCCCAACGATGAGCGTTGATGGCGACCAATTCCGGTACTCCCTCATGATCGAACACCTCAATGAAGTGAGTTTCACCACTGCGACTCCCACGTTAATCGGTGATTTCTGTGGTGCCAGTTTCACCGATCCGGATGGATATGTAGATGTATGGGACCTGATGGAGTTTGCCGATAACTGGCACACGCGAACAGGCGAGGGTAATTGGGATTCAAAGTACGATTTGACAGGCTCCAATTTCAGTGATCCCGATGGCTACGTAGACGTTTGGGATTTGATGGTCTTTGCGGATCATTGGCATGAAGGACAAAGACCGTAGCTGGTTACAATTTGAGAGGTATGACGGGACTCAAGAATCTTGAAGAAGTGACATGACCGTGACTCACAAATGTGTTACTATTGAAGAACTAGTGGGGGGGGGAGCTGCTGTTAGGAATTGGATGGTGAAGAGACTCGTTCCATCGGGACGGCTACGCTGTAGTTCTTGTGCAGAGTGATCTTTTGCAGCCTGCATGTTTTTGTTGTTGCGGTCTGACGACACAAAGGGAGAAGTGATAATGCACAGCAGGCAAAGGAAACACGTATCGATAATCACCTTCTTTCTTTTGCACGCGATTGCCGCTCCTGGCTGCGCCGGCTCGCTTCTAGCCTGGGGATGGGATAATCTCGACCAAGTCAGCGATACCCCGACAGGAAACGACTTTAAAGCTGTATCGGCGGGCTATTGTCACAGCGTAGCCCTTAGATCCGGCGGCAGCCTGGTGGCTTGGGGATGGAATGGGTACGGTCAAGTTAGTGATACCCCGGCAGGAAACAACTTTATAGCTGTATCGGCTGGCTACTATCACAACGTGGCCTTAAAATCCGACGGCAGCCTGGCGTCTTGGGGAGTTGATAACTATGGTCAAATCAGTGATACCCCGGCAGGAAATAGCTTTATAGCTGTATCGGCTGGCTACTTTCATAGTGTGGCCTTGAAATCAGATGGCAGTTTAGTAGCCTGGGGAATTGATAACGGAAGTCCACTTGACTTTAGTCAGGTTAGCGATACGCCATCAGATAACTACTTTATAGCCGTCGAGGCTGGCGGTTATCACAACCTAGCCTTGAAAACTGACGGTAGCCTGGTTGCCTGGGGACAGGATAACTATGGTCAGGTCAACAATACCCCTATAGGAAACAACTTTACATCTGTCGAGGCTGGGGGCCATCACAATGTATCTATTGCGTCCGATGGCAGCCTGGTCGTTTGGGGGAATAATGGCTCTTTCCAAGTCAGCAATGCTCCGGCAGGTAACGACTTCATAGCCGTCTCCGCTGGAAACACTCACACTGTCGCCTTGAAATCCAACGGCAGCCTGGTGGCCTGGGGAAATGACGAACATGGTCAGGTTAGCAATACCCCTGCGGGCAATGACATCGCGACTGTCTCGGCCGGCTACGCACACAATGTGGCGATTATCTACAACGCAGTAGCTGGGCCGATGTTTTTGCCTTACGACCGAACATTCACCAATTCTGTCGATGTTACCATTGCCTGTCAAACCGGGGGAGCGGAAATTTGGTATACGTTAAATGGCAGTACACCAAGTTCGACAAATGGCATGAAATATGACGACACTCCCATCCATCTTACTGAGACGACCACGATCAAAGCAATTGCCTATAGAAGTGATCTGTTCGACAGCGATGTTTCTATCGCCCAATTCAGACGGATTCTGCCTGGCTTAGTTGTAACGTGGGGGGGGACAGTTGGCAATTTCCCGGCAGGCTATGACTTTATGTCCGTCTGGGCTGGCTATGGTCACGACGTGGCCCTGAAATCCGACGGCAGTCTGGTTGCCTGGGGATATGATTGGGATTGGGGATTTGATTGGTATGGTCAAATCATCAGCGATACCCCTTTGGGCAACGACTTTACGGCCGTCTCGATTGGGGACTATCACAGCGTAGCCTTGAAATCCGATGGCAGCCTCGTGGCCTGGGGAAATGATGAATATGGGGAGGTCAGCGATACTCCAGCAGGCAACGACTTCGCAGCCATCGCATCTGGCGATGGTCACAACGTCGCCCTGAAATCCGATGGCAGCCTGGTGGCCTGGGGATATGATGCGTCTGGTCAAGTCAGTGATACTCCGTTGGGCAACGATTTTGTAGCCATTGCGGCCTGTAACTATCACAACGTGGCCTTGAAAACCGACGGCAGCCTGGTGGCCTGGGGATATGATTGGTATGGCCAGGTCAGCGATACACCGGCTGGAGACGATTTTGCAGCCATCTCGTCTGGCTACCGTCACAACGTGGCCTTGAAAACCGACGGCAGCCTGGTGGCCTGGGGATATAATGGTCATAATCAAGTCAGTGGTACCCCCACAGGCAATGATTTTGTGGCCGTCGAGGCTGGCGGCTTTCACAACCTGGCCCTGAAATCCGACGGCAGCCTAGTGGTCTGGGGAAATGACGAAAGTAGGGAGGTCAGCGATGCGCCTGCAGGTAATGACTTCTCAGCCTTCTCAGGGGGATACCGCCACAACGTTGCCATACGCATGGCTTCCGGAAGTCTGCCCACGGTGTCCATTGCAGCCAGTGATCCTTCGGCAGAAGAGCCCGGCAACAACGGCTATTTTACTGTCAGCCGTGCAGGAAGCACGTACGGCACTCTGCGCGTGTATTACGGTACGAGTGGGAGTTCTGCGACAGCCGGGACTGACTATGCAGTACTTCCTGGCTATGTGGATATCCTAAACGGACAGTTTTCGGCCCTGATCAGCGTCGTCGTTTTCGTTGATGGTCAAATCGAAAGTTCCGAGAGTGTCAATGTATCCCTGACTTCAAACTCATCATATGTCATGGGTAGCCCCAATAGTGCTGTTGTTACCATTGCAGACAATTATGTTCCTGGCTCACTCGTGGCCTGGGGATATGATTCGTCTGGTCAAATTAGTGATAGTCCGGCAGGCAACGACTTTTTGGACATTTCGGCTGGCAATGCTCACGCCGTGGCCTTGAGACCGGACGGTAGCCTGATTTCCTGGGGAAATGATGATGCGAATCAAGTCAGCAATACCCCCTTAGGCAATGACTTCATAGCGGTCTCTGCTGGGGGCAATCACGCCATCGCCTTGAAATCTGACGGCAGTCTGGTTGTCTGGGGAAATGATTGGGGTGGTCTCGTCAGCAATACCCCTGCAGGGAACAACTTTGTGTCCATCGTAGCTGGCATTGGCCACGCCATCGCCTTGAAATCCGACGGCAGTCTGGTTGCCTGGGGTTCTGACATCTATAACCAAGTCAGCCATACGCCGGCAGGCAACGACTTTGTGGCTATCTCGGCTGGCAGACGTCACAGCGTCGCCATAAAATCCGACAGCAGCTTGGTCTCTTGGGGATATGATGGATATCATCAAATCGGCCATACCCCTGCAGGCAACGACTTCGCAGCCGTCACGGCTGGCGGTGGTTACACCGTGGCCTTGAAGTATGACGGCAGCTTGGTTACCTGGGGATATAACGATGATGGCCAAATCTTTAATACTCCGGCAGGCACAGACTTTGTGGCAATATCGGCCGGCAACAACCACACCGTGGCCTTGAAATCCGACGGCAGCCTGGTTGCATGGGGAAGTGATGAATATGGTCAAGTCAGCAATACCCCGGCAGGCAATGACTTCGCAGCCGTCGCAGTTGGCTGGAATTACAACGTGGCCATAAGTGCGGCTTCTGGAAGTCCAGTTTTAGGAGATTTCTGCGGGCCCAGTTTTGGCCCCGCAGATGGCTATGTTGACGTTTGGGACCTGATGGAGTTTGCTGATCACTGGCACACTCGGACAGGTGAGGGCAACTGGGATCCGAAGTTTGACCTGGCAGGACCCAGTTTCGGCGACGCGGACGGTTACATTGATGTGTGGGATCTGATGATATTTGCGGATCAGTGGCATGAAGGAGAACCGCCGTAGTGGAGTATTATGAATATGGAAGTGTGAGAGTATGGAAGAGATGGAAGACTTCGTCCCCACACGGGGTGTAAGATTGGCCTTGCGAGTATGCACCATATCCTTGGCCTTTTTGCTTGGTTTTTCGCTCTGTGGAGCAAACGCCGCGGCGGGTGAGATCGAGTTTGCTCACATACCTGCTTTTGAAAGTCATGATAACCTGCAAGGGCTGGTTACGGGTGTGGATCCTGACGATTATAAGGTGGCAGTATATATTTATGTTCCGCCATACGGGTGGTGGACAAAACCGTATGCATTTTCACCTTTGACATCGATTGCGGGCGATAGTGCATGGACGTGTGACATCACCACAGGGGGGCAGGATGAGTGTGCTACCAAGATCACCGCGTTCTTGGTGCCGAATGGATACGATCTGCCGCTAGGAGAGGGACAGCAATGCCTTGCCTCTGAGTTGTATCAATATCCTTATGCAGAGGTGATAAGATATGAGAAAATAAGCTTTTCGGGATATGATTGGTGGGTCAAGCGAAGCTGTGATCCGGTCGGACCGGGGCCAAATTACTTTTCGGATGGCGACCAAGATGTCTGGGTTGACCCCAACGGATGGCTGCATCTCAGAATTGTCCAGAGAGATGGCAACTGGTACTGCAGCGAAGTCATCGCCGATGCGAACCTGGGATATGGAACGTACGTCTTCACTATAGAAGGTAGAGTAGATCTGCTGGATCAGAATATGGTCCTGGGATTATTCACTTGGCAGGATTGTGCCGCCCAGTACAACTACCGGGAGATTGATATTGAGCTGTCCAGATGGGGCGATCCGGCAAATGATAACGCCCAGTTTGTGGTCCAGCCCTGGAATACCCCAGGAAATATGTACCGATTTGACGTAGACTTAGCCGGTCATCCCAATGAGGCGACAACTCACGAGTTTACGTGGCAACCAGAGAGAATAGACTTCCGGAGTTACTACGGCGATTTCTCTTCAAGCCTGCTGCCGGAAGACCTAATTGCAGTTTGGGATTATACCGGCGACGATATCCCGCCGGCAGGAGGTGAGAACGCACGTATCAATTTCTGGTTGATAAACGGAGATGCTCCGATTGACGGCGAAGATGTGGAAATTGTTATTAAGAGTTTTCAATATCTGCCTCCAGCCGACTTCTGTGGGGCTAATTTCGGCCCACCAGACGGATATGTGGATGTGTGGGATCTGATGCAGTTTTCGGATCACTGGCATACGCGGACTGGCGAGGGTAATTGGGACGCGACATTTGACCTGGCAGGCCCCAACTTCGGTGACGCGGACGGTTACATCGATGTGTGGGATCTGATGACATTTGCGGACAACTGGCATGAAGGAGAGAAACCGTAATGAGAAGAAGAGAACTACACTTAGGCTTTGTAAAGGAATAAGTTCAGCATTATCCGCTCAGATTTGGGTTGGATTTGGCTGGCTCCGATTGAGCGGAACCGGAGGCGTAGCTATTCGGAGCCTGTCCCGAGCGGAGCCGAGGGATCTGGATTCCGCGATTGAGGAACGGCCAAAGACGACCCGAAGATGAGATGAAGAATGGGGAAGTTATTTCTTTGCAGAGCCTTAGCCAGGAGAAATTGTGATATCGCGTAGATTTTCTAAAGCCACCTGCGAGTTGATTGGTGGGAGTGATATGACTATGAGGCTTACCTCTACGGTAACAAGCATTCTTATTGCTCTGCTTTTCTTGAGGCAGGCTCACGCCGTGGAATGGACAAGGGTAGTGGGATTGGATTCACCCGGCGTCGACAACTCGATCGGCCTTGCCAAACGAGTTGTTGTGGTGGGACGGGCTGCGGTTCCGGCAAAGCAAGAACGGGGCGAAACCAGCGAAAATCAGAAGACCACCCGTAAGTGGCAATCTCACCTTCTTTGTCGGAGTTTTCCAAAAGAATTTGGCAATCCTCATTCTTGGGCTAAAAATAGGGGTGAGACGGCAAATAAAATATGTATTTGCCACAATTGTATTGAATCCTTGGTTCTGGGGGGATATACTTCATGTTGTGTGGCCAGGGAGAGCCCGCCCGGTAGTAAGCAGTCGGACAAGTGATCATCCATTAGCAGCCGTTGGGCCGGAGAAGTAGTAATGGACACGGTAGTAAGGAAATGGCATGTCTTGATGTTGCTGTTCTGCACTCCTTCTTTGCATTGCGTTGAGCTGTGCGCTCAACCCTACGTAGAGCCCGCTAATGAATTTGTGGTCGCAGATACAGCAGCAACCGAAACGCATATAGCTCATTCGCAGTCAGTACGGACTTTGACAATGTCGTTGTGTGGGCGGATAGACGCAACTATTCCGGAACTGGCCGCAATATATACGCCAAGAAAGTTGACACTGACCAAGAGTTTCCCATCTGCATTGTCTCCGGCACACAGGCCAGAGACCATAGAATGAAATAATATTTTGAAGAAGGAGATACAAAATGTGTAAATCACGCTTAACCACGACATTAATGATCATTACTTTGGTGTTTTGCTGCCAGATGTCGGCAGAAGCGGGTCAAAACAGTGCTGCTACCGTGCACATTGATCTGGACACGGCAGTGGCGGGTGTCCAGACAACTCGCAATCCGGCCGTTGATGAGGTATTTGATGTGGACATCGTTGTCAACAGTGCGGTCAACTTGACGATGTTTGGTCTGGTTGTAACGTTCCCAGAAAATATCGTGGAAGTTCAAACTGGAAACGCTGATGTAAGCTTAGGCCCCTTCCTGGGAAAAGAGGGCGCATTCACGTTTTTGATTCCACCGGATTTTGCCACACCAGGCAAAGTCGGTGTCACAGGCATAGCTATGCTCGAGCCGGATCAAGACTTAGATGCGCAAGCTGCCGACGGAGATGGTGTTCTGGTCACGTTGCGATTTAAGGTTCTTTCCACCAATCAGTCAGAGCTTCAGTTCTTGGCTGAGGATACGCAAACACTCCGAGATAATACAGGGACAGGCCCAGGATCAATAGATGATCCGGTTGCGTTGGCTAATGCCTTTGGCGGAATTATCAACACTGGTTCAGGCGTTGTTTCGGCAGGCCAGAGCACGGTTGATGCAACTACGCCTGTTGATGCTGATGGAACAAGTACGAGCACAATCACCATTACAGCCAATGACGCATCCGGCACTCCCATAGCGGGCATTGCACCCGGGGATGTTGTGGTGTCCGCGACGGGTACAGGCAACGCAATAACGCAGCCTACGGCAGCTACGGATGCCAGTGGGCAAACTACCGCGACGATGACCAGCACAGTAGCCGAGACAAAGACTATCAGCGTGACTATCAACGGAATATCCATAACTGACACTGCGTCTGTTGTCTTTGCGGCACCATCTCCTTCTGCCGGCCAATCTACCGTTGAGGCGACCACACCTGTTGTGGTCATTGGGCCAAGCACGATCACCATTACAGCTAATGACACCTCCGGCACTCCCATAGCGGGCATTGCACCGGGTAATGTTGTGGTGTCCTCGACGGGTACAGGCAACACAATCACGCAGCCTACGGCAGCTACGGATGCCAGCGGGCAAACCACTGCAACAATGAGCAGCACAGTAGCCGAGACAAAAACTGTCAGCGTGACCATCAGCGGCATAGCTATCACTGATACGGCAGCAGTCGTATTTGAGCCGGGTCCTGTCTCAGCCGACCAGAGTACGATTGAAGCGACAACGCCTGTGGCTGCCAGTGTGGATCCGAGTGGTCCAAGCAGTATCATCACCATTACGGCCAGGGACGCACAGGGCAACGTCTTGCCAGACATTGTGCCTGGTGATGTTGCGGTGTCCTCGACGGGTACAGGCAACACAATCACCCAGCCGACGACAGCTACGAATGCCAGCGGGCAAACCACGGCGACGTTGGGCAGCACGGTAGCCGAGACAAAGACTGTCAGCGTGACCATCAGCGGGATAGCTATTACTAATACTGCGCCGGTGGAATTTACGGGAGTGCCTGCACTCACGATTGAAAAATTTGACGATGCAGATCCGATCGATCCGAATACGGAAGTCACCTACACAATTACCTACGGCAACGCAGGATTAGCTGATGCGCATAACACGGTTATCGTGGAAACGCTCCCCGCTGATCTAGTGTATGTAAGCGGCGGTGTATACGACGATACTGCAAGAACGATCACCTGGACCATAGGCACACAAGATGCTGCAGACGTTGATGATACGGTCACCTTCACTGCCAGAGTAGGTAATAGCGGCACTATTCTTGACGGTGGCACAATTACAAATAGCGAGCTTACCATTAGCTGCGATGAGACTGAGGCAACGGGACAAGTTATATCCGAAACAACCACGGTCAATGACAAGAAAGCCCCAGAGACATCGGGACACATACCAGATCCGAATTCGTTTCAGATTCCAACAGATACGGTGGTTGAGCTACATATTACCGATGGTGGCTCCGGAGTTGAGTACGACGGTGGGACTGTTACGATTCAAGTTGAGGGTGACCTTATTTATGATGGTGCCAACGAGACTTCTGCGGGCGAATACGACTCTAACTCCGTAAGCCCCGGGCAGGCGGTCAAAGGTGTGTGCACACGAAGCGGAACAGACGCGGATTACACGTTTGTTTTCACGCCATCGACTCCGTTTGACTACGAGCAAAGGGTAGACGTCGTAGTGAATGCAACGGACAAGGCTGGCAACGTTATGCCGG
>Ga0255052_10003830_pt1 | contig 10284 bp, 8 predicted proteins | sample JV7_2_21_MG_FD_188632 | JGI IMG/M metagenome (GOLD analysis project Ga0255052, IMG submission 188632) | Seawater microbial communities from Jervis Inlet, British Columbia, Canada - JV7_2_21 | ecosystem: Environmental > Aquatic > Marine > Inlet | place: Canada: British Columbia | collected...
TACGTATAAACCGAAGGATACTAAAAGAGCCGGTCGATGTCTTGCCTGACGGCCTCCTCCGCCTTTTTCAGGTCTGACTGCAGATCTTCTATTTCCTGCTCCAGTGGGCTCGTCAAAACCGCTTTTTCGACATTCCAATGAATGGAAGGTACAACGAGTGGTGTCGGGCCCGTATCGGCGGCTCGAGGCACAGGATCTGGTGTCTGCAGATTAACGATCGCAATAATCACGAATGCCGCCGCAACCCCTGCCAGGCTACTTGCCCACCAAAACGAGAATGATTTTGATTCGCGATGCGGTGCTTGCGCAGCTTCGGGTTGGATGCCCTGCAACGATGCACGGATACGGTCATCGAGTTCAGGTGAAATAGTGCATTCGATTCGATCTGCGTCTTTGCGCAGCTGTCTGGCGAGCTTATCCATAGGCCTTACTCTTATCGTCAGTAGCGTCTTTGTTCAGTTCCGCGTCGAGGGTCTTGCGCCCTCTTAACAGATTTACCTTGGTCCACGAGATGGACCGTTCGAGGATCGCCGAAATGTCCTTTACCGACATGTCCTCGACGTATCGCAGCCACATCGCCGTGTAAACCTCGTCTGACAGTTGCCTGCGTGCGCATTGCCAGAGGTTTTGTCGCTCCGACTCGGCGATGCAGTGTCGCAACGGATCGCTTTCTTCATCACCGAGATCACCAAGCTCAATGGTGTCGACCAATTTGAGTTTGGCCACATTATTAATCGCGATGCGGTACAACCAGGTGCTGAATCGCCAGCGCGAGTCATAGCTATGCAGGTAGCGATAGGCATTGATCAGCGTGTCCTGCAAAGCATCCTCGGCATCGGCGTAGCTGGACGAGCGCGTGAGCAGGAAGCGCAACAGCCCCTCGCGATAGTTGACCACGAGGTCCGTAAAGGCCGCCGCCGACCCCTTTCTGGCTGCCTCGATCAGGGCGGATTCGCTGCTCACAATTCGTAGCTCACATCCGGCTCACACCAGCATTGTCATGTCATTCGATCGCGGCAACTATCACTTCGGGATCAAGCGTGAGACTGATCGTCAGCTTGTTCTCGTCTACCTCAACCGAAGTGTTTTGCAGGAAATCGGAAAGGTCTGAATCCATATCATCGTTGAATACCTGCAGGCTGATCAGGCCACGCACGATACTCGCGAGCGAATCGGCCATTTCTTTTTCGGTTGTCACCAACTGTGCTTCGATCGCGATCTTGCCGGCCTTTTCCGCGACAAGCAGCGCCGCCTGTTCAGTGTTCCGTAAAATATTCGAGTCCCAGCCTCCCTCATCACCGAGATCCTCGGTCCGCGCCCCGGCCTGCATCAGGTTGCGCTCAGCACTCAGCACAAATAGCGTGCCCTTCTCGCTTCTAACACCGACTACTTTGCCCTTGTCGGCAAGCAATGACTCCATGCGTTCCTTCGTAGACGTAACGAGTATTTTGTTCTTGACCGCAAAACTGAAGTACGCGCCATCATCGAACGAGTCCGTTTCTATTTCGATATCGGCGCCTTCACCGTCCACATCGATCTCGTCGCCGTCGACGTGAAAGAAGGCCTTGTTACCCGAGCCGAACCTGTCGAGAGATCCCGATGCCGCCCCCATCGCGAGTATTCTGTCTTGTGTCTCCTGGCTGATATTGCCTTCGATGATGATGACCATGCCGTCATCTTCGGTGGCAAACGCCGTCAGATAATCGACTTCCTGGTCGAGATCGACGCCGGCATCCTCGCGAATATCGTCGAAAGCCTCGTCCTGCAACCAGGTGTACAGGTGCTGACCTGCTTCACTGGAGCGCATCTCCTTGAAGTCGGCGTGGAAATACCATTTGGACGTGTCGGGGAGATCGCCCGCACCCAGGGCTGATAGCGCCGCCGCTGGTGCGACAAACAGGAAAAAAATGACCACATATCGAAACATACGCATCAGCGTGTCCTTGGTTTTGCTTTCTGTTACCTGTTTATAGTCGCGGTAGAGCGATTTGGTTACAGCTTCGCCTGTTCTGATACGGCACGGTAAGCGGCATCAATCGCGCCATCGACATAGGCATACGCACTGGAGTCAGAGTTGGCGACCGAAATACGGCCGATCTGTGCTCTGCCTGTGATGTGCGGCCCTTTGCCGGGGCCGAAATCCGGCGGATCAAACAGATCGTTGTACTCGTAAGCGTAACCATGCGGCCAGCGATTCACCGTTAATGCCGCAATATCGCGTTCCGCATCGAAACCGCCGCCGGCCAAAGCACCCTCGAGTTGCCGTAACACCTGAATCTCGTAGTCGTCGAAACTCATTTCAAAAATGCGTTTCTGGCCCAGTCGATTCTGTTGCTTCTGTGTAAAACCCTGATCAGGGGCAGTGGGCGCAAAAGTCCCATGCAAAACCGTTGCCCGATCGGGACCTACTGTAAATGAGTAGTCGCCAATGCTGACCGGAAAGTCGAGTCCAAATGAATGCATCAGCGCCGAGTCCGGAATGTAGATGCTGTGGTAGCCGAGTTCAGCCATCGCCCGCCAGTTGCGAATTGCGACACTGATGTACACGAGTGGCGTCTTGGTGGGGTACGCGATGGCCTTACGCTGCTCGTCCGGCAGTTCCGGCGTGATATGCGGAATCACCTGGTTGTAGCACGCCAGAATCACGTGCTTCCCGCGGACACGCTGCGGCTTGCCAGCCCGCACATAAGTGACGTCGACATGCGATTGATCCGTCGTGTGGCGGACATCGACCGCCGTCGCATTGAGGCGGACGCGCGTGCTATTGGCTTGGCGGTCAAGCAGCGCGTAGTCGACCTGCGACGTGACAAGATCTTCCATCGTCGAACCGGGAACTGCATCAGGTAGCAGTTTGCGAACCAGCGACCGTGCGATGCCTGCATTGCCGTCCGGAAAATGGAAAATATAAGGCTCGTCGCTATCCCAGAGATTATCTTTGCTTTCCGTTAGCCCGAGATTCCAGGCGCCGGGCATTTCCATCCGGTACGCCTCGAGGGCCGACAGCGCATCCCAGCCAAAGCCCCAGTACCCCTTGATCGAGTCCCTGATGATCGTCACTACTTCTTCTGTCGCGGCGACGTGATCGCGTAGGAAATCGCTGTAACTCATGCCGCGCAGCAACTCGGCCCTGTCGCCCTGTTCGACGCCGGCGAGATAGTTGTCCTCATCCTGAAGCAAAGCCACAAGTGATGCCTTCGATGCGTCCGATATGGGGTAGTCTGCGATCGCCTTCGCCGCAGTCTCCCAATCCAGTTCATCACCAAAGTCGCCCAGCGCATTTGGCAGCGTCTTGTCCTCGCCATAGGCCTCACGACTGAAATAAATGCCAGGCTGCAGGCCGCGATCCTTGAAATAGTCGCGATCGAAGTAGTCGTAGAATCGCTCCGTCTCGATGCCGAGACTCTTGATGAGCTGCATTGCCTGCCGCGAGTATTGTCCCGGTGACTCCATGGACTGGCTGCCGCCATAGCCGATCAGGGTTTTGCCATCAACATCAAATTCGTTGCGCGTCGCGTGCCCGCCGAAGTCATCATGGTTGTCGATCACGAGGACTTTTTTGCCGCCGTCGTATTGTTGCTGAAACAGGTAGGCTGCGGAAAGACCTGAAATACCACCGCCAACAACAACCAGGTCGTAGGTCGAATCCGTTTGCTCGACCGGGCGCCCGAATTTGGCGCCGCCCATCGCCACCGCATGTGCGATTTCGAAAGAGCCGACGTGGCTGCCACGCAGTCCTGTCAGGGACGGTGGGTAGTAAGGAACCGCGGCGGTTGATTGCGCGAGAACTTCAAGGGGCGACAACGACGTGCCCGCCGCAATGCTCAGCGCAACCCCGTTCAGGAAGTCGCGGCGAGTAATGTTCAGCTTGTCAGCCACCGCCCTCTTGCGGGGCATTTTTGTAAGTGACCGCACTAACAACATAAGTCGCAACCATGCCGACGATGAATCCGGGCACAGCCTCGTACAAATCGTAAGTTTGTTCCTTGAAAGCGAGAACCCAGATCACACTCGTCAGGAAGCCACCGAGCATGCCTGCGATGACACCTTGTCGGGTGGTCTTCTTGTAGTACAAAAGACAGACAACAACCGGCCCAAACGCCGCGCCGAGTCCTGACCAGGCGAATAGGACAAACCAGAAGATAAATTTCGCCTCAGGAATGGCAAGCGCGATGGCAAGTATGCCTATCAGGATCGTGACGATCTTGCCGTAGCCAGCAAGCTGGTGATCACTAATCGGACTGCGCATGATTTTCTGTATCATGTCGCGAACGACGGCCGACGAAGCCAGCAGTAGCAGCGAGTCGGCCGTCGACATGATCGCCGACAGCACGATGACGAGCAGCACACCGGAAATCAAAGGCGGAAATAACTGATTGGATATCGTCGGGAAGATCGTTTCCGGGTCTTCGAGGCCCGGGAACAATGCGCGTCCCGCTATGCCAGCTGTTACAGCACCAAAGGTAAAGACGAGCAGAACCGCGACAGACACGTAGCGCGCTTTCTTGAGTTCCTCATCATCCCGCGCCGACATGTAGCGAACCAGTAGCTGCGGCACACCGAGAAACGGCAAACCGATCGCGACGAAGCTCACAGCGGCAACCCAACCCCTGATACCACCGTCGGTCAACGCGAACATTCTGGTGAAGTTCGGGTCCTGTGCAGCGAGGTTCGATGAAATGCTGTCCCAGCCGCCGCCCGCGTATATCGCGGCTACGGGTACGACGATCAGGCCAATAAGCATCAACACGCCTTGCAACACGTCGGTATAGGATACGGCCTTGTAGCCGCCGACGAAGGTGTAAGCGATGATTATTACGCCACCAACCGCGACTCCGGTCGCGTAGTCCATGCCCATGAAGGTGCTGAGCGCTTTGCCGGACGCCACCATTTGCGCAGTCATATAGGTGGTCACCATCGTCAGGATTATCACCACAGCGATAGCGCGAATGAGATGCAGCTTGTCATCAAATTTGGCGGCGAGCACGTCGGGTACCGTGATCGCATCGGCATCGTCACTAAGCCGTTTCAGGCGGCGCGAAATCAGTCCCCAGGATGCAGCGATGCCGACGATCTCGCCAACGACGACCCAGTATGCCTGAGCGCCAACTGCGTAGCCCATGCCCGTTAGCCCGAGCAGCAACCAGCCGCTCTCACCGGTCGCGTTGGTGCTGAACGCCACCACCCAGAATGGCAGCTTCTTACCGGCCAGATAGAACCCGCTTAGTGTGCCCGTTTCACGCCGGCTCCAGATCGCAAATGCGGCGAGCAGACCGAGATAGATAATCAGAACGACTGCGATCGAATTCATGGGTTGATTAAGACCTTATTCGTCCCGGGTGATTCGACCAGCAATAATGCCCGCAATGAGCAGGAAAACGCCAATGCTGAACAGGTACTCGGGATATATACGAAGGATGCCACAGATGAAAATCGCGGCGATATTGATGAACTGAAAGGCGTTGATGATGATGCTCTTGCGTATAACGGCCTTCGGAAAGCGTAGACGCGACACCATCAGAATCGCGAGTACAAACATCAGAACCGGCAAGTACAGATGCAGCGGCAACACGCTCGCGATATCTTCGTGGTAGATCAGTACCAGAACCATCGATGAGATAAGCCCACCGCCGGCCGCTGTGATAGGCACTCCGGTAAACCAGCCCGTGCGCGGCTTGTCCGTTGCCAGGTTGAAACGTGCGAGCCGCATTGCCCCGGCAAGCACGAAAACGCCGCAAGAGACGAGCAGCACCCAGAACTGCCCGGATTCGAGTTCAACGCCCGCGATCTGCAGACCGGCGTTGAATACGAGTACGCTCGGAGCCACGCCGAACGACACAAGGTCCGCCATGGAATCGAACTCTGCGCCAAAATTGGAAGTCGCCTTGAGCAGCCGCGCCGCGAACCCGTCCATTGTGTCGAGGAGGCCACACCAGACGATTAGCCACGCCGCGAACTCGAGATCCCCCACCTGCGCAGTCACAATCGAGCCGAGGCCGAGTAACAAACTCAGTGCTGTGAAACTATTCGGGATGGTGTAGCGAAGTCTGCCCAAGCTCTGTACTCACCTTGTCAGCGCAGCAATACGCCATTCTGCCCTACTAACGCCGCCCCGGAAAGCGGCCGGTGGATACGCCAATGGGCCCACGAGGCATCACAACCTGCATTGGCATGCCATCGCGCATAATGTCGACAACGACAGACTCGCCCGGTTCGCCGAGCATCGTCTGCTGGTTCAGATCCGACACATCGAATACACGGTTTCCGTTATAACTGACAATCTCGTCACCCGGCTGCAAGCCTGCACGTTGCCCGGGCGACGATTCCAGGACGCTGCTTACTGAGACCGATGTCGACCGAAAGTTAGCCTCCAGATACTGTTCGTATGCGGCATCGCCGATCTCGGCGCGTAAAGCAGCGCTGGGGTCCAGGGCCGGGTCAAATCGATCCATGGGCTCGCCGGAGCGTCGCGCATCGAATTGCGCCTGCATTGCTGCCATTTGTAATTCCGACTCACGCTGCAAAATCCATGCCGCGCGATCTGGCGTGAATCCGGCGTCAATGAGCATGGCTGCGCGATCTTCGCCGCTCAAATCGCCGCGTTGTCGACGAAACGCCTCAATCCGCGCTCGATTTTCACGTTCAGCCAGGATGAGTTCTTCGTCTGCTTCTCCTTCTTCGCCGTCAGCGCTCCGCACATCACGCAGCTGTTCGATCTCCAAATAGAGAATCTGTAATTCATCCTCGAGAAGTTGCCGCGCGTTGCGTTCCTCGGCGACTGCGGCCTCGAGAGCCCGGATACGATCTTCCGTAGCGGCTGACTGGTCAAAATATTCGCCTGCGTCGCCATCAGAAATTGCGACTGGCTCCGGCTCTCGAATTGTCAGTACGATGGCTGCGGCCGCGAAACCAGCGAGCAGGCCAATCAGGATCACAACGACGCGTTTGTTCATAATGCGACTCCCGCAGCAGGCTGCCAATAGTACTTATAGCGGCCTCCCGCATATGAATGGGAACATTGTCGTACTCCTGTGTCTAAAACGGAAATAACATTTTTGGGGAAGCCAACAATGCGTAAGATTCTGTCGCTTGCGACCGTGTTAGTCGTCGCGTTACCACTCTTTAGCGTATTTGCAGAAGAAGAACCTGCGGTCGATCCGCAATACACCTGGGACCTGACCGAGCTATTTCCGACCGTCGAGGCCTGGAATGAGGCTCGCGAAGAAGTGCTCGCCGAGCTCGAGAAAATTGAAGTTCGCCGCGGCACACTAGGCGATAACGCCGACTCTCTGTATCAGGCGTACCGGCAAGTTTCCGACACGATCAAGAAGGGTAGCCGGGTCTTTGTCTACGCGTCTTTAAAAGGTGACGAGGACTTGCGTGTTGGCGAAATGCAGGAACGCGTGCAACTTGCCCGCATTATGTTTGCTCAGTTCAGCGAGGCCACGGCGTGGATGCAGCCTGAACTTATCGAGATCGGGCGAGAGGTTATCGAGTCCTTTATAAAAGAAGACGAGAGACTGGCAACTTTTGCCTTCCAACTGGATGACAGTCTGCGCAACGCTCCACACACCTTGGGGCTGGAAGCCGAACAGACCTTGTCTTATCTGTCACAGTCTTTCGGCGGTCCTTCGAGTACCTACAGCCTGATTTCGAACTCCGATATTCCCTGGCCGACGATTACGTTGGCCGACGGTGAGGAAGCGCGAATCGACCAACAAGGCTACGGTCGGGTCCGTGGCAGTCAAAACAGAGACGATCGCAAGTTAGCGTTCGACACCTACTGGGGTAAATGGGGCGAGTACCGCAATTCGATTGGCATGGTGCTGAATTCACACATTCAGACCCAGGTTGGGCTCTCAAAGGCCAGAAACTACGATGGCGTGCTGCAGCGTGAACTGCACCAGGACAATTTGCCGCCAGCGGTTTACCACACGCTTGTCGAAGAAGTGAACAAAGCTCTGCCAACCTTGCATCGCTACTTCAAGCTGCGTCAGCGGATGCTGGGTGTCGAGCAAATGCACTACTACGACATCTACCCACCGCTTGTATCACTCGACAAGGAGTTCGATATTGAGACGAGCAAGGAGATCACTCTCGAGGCGATGTCTGTGCTCGGTAAGGACTGGGTAGAGCTGCAGAAGAAAGCGATGGATGAGCGCTGGATGCATGTCTATCCACAGCGCGGCAAGCGACCGGGCGCGTATATGAATCCCGGCGCCTATGATGTGCACCCCTATGTGTTACTCAATCACAATGATGACTATGCGTCTCTGTCGACGCTGGCACATGAGTGGGGCCATGCGATGCACACGCTTTATGCACAGCAGGAGCAGCCGTTCGAGACCGCCGGTTACTCGATATTCATCGCTGAAATTCCATCGACCTCCCTTGAACTGATTTTGCAGGACCACATGCAAGAGAATGCCAAGACAAATGACGAGAAACTCTTCTATCTCGGGCACGCGCTCGAAGGCATGCGTGGTACATTTTTCCGTCAGACGATGTTTGCCGAGTTTGAACTGGCCTTGTACGAAGCTGCCGAGCGCGGCGAGGCGTTGTCGGGTGACCGTATAACAGAGATGTACGCAGAAATCGTGCGACGTTATCACGGCCATGATGAAGGTATCGTCATCGTTGATGATCTGTACACGAACGAGTGGATGTTTGTTCAGCACTTCTACTACAACATGTATGTGTTTCAGTACGCGACATCGAAGACTGCCGGAACAGCGCTGTACTCAAAGATCGTGAACGAAGGCGAAGCTGGCGTTGAAAACTACAAGAACCTGCTTCGAGCAGGAGGCTCGAACTATCCGTACTTGTTGTTGGTGGAAGCGGGTGTGGATCTGGCCAAACCGGGACCGTACGAGGCCATCGTCGCCAAGATGAATGCGATTATGGATGAAATGGAGCGCTTGTTAGACGAGCAAGCTACTCTGCAATCGTCGCGTTAATTACAGTTGCGGCGCAACGCGTGCCAGCGTACGGGACCAAGCCGGTCCTGGCGCTGGCAATCTCGCTTGGCGCAAGCTGACCACTGAAACTCTGTGTCCGCTGACGCTGCGTACCACTGCTGTCAACATACTGAAATTGCACCTGCACGCCGGTTATGGATACCCCCGTGTCATTGCGCGCCTGCACGACGATTTGACCGCTGCCATCGTCGCCGCAGACTGATGAGACATACGACGCCGGCTGCGTAGGCAGCTCAAGTCGCACCAGAGCTGCGCTGGCGACCTTGCCGTATTCGCCACCACTTTTGGCGACTACTTTGTAGTGCTTGATCGCTTCGCCCGTCGCTCCGCGTTCCTCCTTGATCTCGCCGAGCGTGAAATGTGCGGGCGCCGTCGGCAGAAACTCCAGACTGCGTTCGAGATCGAAGATCGCTGCATCGGTCTGGCCTAGTTCCCGCTTCGCGATACCACGTTGCATATAGTAATAAAAAAAGTCACCGCGACGGCTGATAGCACGGTTGTAATTTGTAACCACCATATCGTATTGGTCCTTGACGAGACGTACGTCGCCCCGCAGTGCGTGGAAATTTGCTTCATCCGGGAACAATGCGAGCGCCTCGTTCGCAAGCTTGAGAGCGTCGTCTTTCTTTTCTTCTGCGAGTGCCTTGCGGCCATTGTCGTAAGCATCGTAGGCCGGTTTTGCCGCAAGGGTCTTTTGCATAGCAAGCTTGAATTCGTCGGCGCCGCGCTTGCCGCCGGCAGGCAGCTTATTCGCCGTCCTCCTGTTCTCCTTCACCCGCTCCTGTGATGGGGGGTGGCTCGCGAGCAAGCCACTTAGCCAGTCCTGGTCGCGATCTTCGCTCAGACGAACGAAAGTCTCCTGCAAGGCAACGGCACCCTGAGGATCGTAGCCGGCCTTCGACATATAGCGCATGCCGTACTTATCAGACTCAAGCTCGGCGCTGCGGCCATATTTCATTGTGATCAGTTGCGCAGCAGCGCTGGCACCGCCAACAGCAAGATCGCCGTAGCCGCTATCAGCAGCTACAACGCTCGTTGCGACGACCAGGCCTTGCAGCAACATGCCCTTGGACATCTGCTGTGCCGTGTGCCGTGCAGCCGCATGCACGATTTCGTGGCCGAGCACGGCAGCGAGCTCGGCCTCCGATTCAAGTTCCGTCAGGAGGCCACGGTTAATCGCAATCTTGCCGCCCGGCAAGGCCCAGGCGTTTGGTACGGAATTATTCAGGACGACGAACTCATAAGGCAATTTGACGTCGCTCACGTCGGCGAGTTGCTTGCCGATAGTCTGGACATACAGGGTCAATGC
>Ga0255052_10003831_pt1 | contig 10283 bp, 6 predicted proteins | sample JV7_2_21_MG_FD_188632 | JGI IMG/M metagenome (GOLD analysis project Ga0255052, IMG submission 188632) | Seawater microbial communities from Jervis Inlet, British Columbia, Canada - JV7_2_21 | ecosystem: Environmental > Aquatic > Marine > Inlet | place: Canada: British Columbia | collected...
ATCAATGGGACGCGACCTGCAATGCGCTCGGCTGCGAACTGAAATTGTTCAACGCGTTCATCCTGTGACAGTGAAAAGAACTCGCCCGTTGATCCGCCCACGATGATCCCGTGTGTACCATTATTAATTTGCCAGTCGATCACATCCCCGAAGGCATCGAAATCGATCGCCATATCATCAGCAAACGGAGTGATGATCGGCACATAAATGCCTTCAAGCTGCATTCGATTCTCCCGGATTCTCGCTTGCCAACAGGCACCTCATCGTCATTTTTGTTTTAATATCAGAGCGTTAGGGCTGTCGCGAACAATGGCCATTCCGGCTCCCAAACCGGAATGAGGCGTATATAATATATTATTTTGAGAATCGCCACCATAGATGGCGAGCAACATGTCGATCCCGTTGAGCACCGATACCTGGCAGTAAAACGGTGCGGGGTCATGGGTTCTGCCGGAGCTACAGTATCGCCAGTAGAGCGATGCAACGCACTATAGTAATAACCTGGGGGCTTTTGAATGTTTTCGATTGATCGTCGTCGTACCGTCGGACTGGTGTGTCTTATTCTGTCGCCAATTGCAGCTTTCGCCGACGCCTACCCTGTCAATAAATTCATTGATATTACGCATTACCGGTTCGAGCTCACATTGAGTGATGAAACCGACGAGATATCGGGTATCGCCACCGTCCAGGCGAAATTCTTACGTAAAGATATTCGGCAACTTCGCCTGGACCTGGTCAATCGCAGTTCCGAACGCGATGGACGCGGCATGGTGGTTCAGTCTGTCGCACACGATAACCTTCCGCTGACTTTCGATCACAGCAGCGACATCCTGCTAATCGACCTGTCCGATCCATCTGACACTAATGATGTAATGGATTTCAAAATTGAATATTCGGGTGTTCCAGTAACGGGTCTTCTTATCAAAGACAACAAACACGGAGAGCGCACGTTCTTTAGCGATAACTGGCCGGATAAAGCCCGTAACTGGCTGCCAACCGTCGACCATATTTCTGACAAGGCGACCAGTGAGTTCCTGGTAATTGCCCCGAGCCATTATCAGGTGGTATCCAACGGACTACTACAAGAACAGTCCAATCTTGGTAGCAATTCACGCCTGACACACTGGAAGCAATCTGTGCCAATCGCGCCGTGGCTTTACGTTCTGGCGGCCGCTGATTTCGCCGTCCAGTTTGTTGACGAGTTCGATCACAAATCGATTCAGACCTGGGTTTATCATCAGGATCGGGACGCGGGCTTTTACGATTTTGCTGTTCCGACCCGGCAAGCTCTTGAGTTCTTCTCGGACTACGTCGGTCCATTTGCATACGAGAAACTGGCAAATATTCAGTCCAACAGTGTCGGCGGTGGCATGGAGGCAGCATCGGCAATTTTGTATGGAGACGAGTCGGTCACTGGCCAGAGGACGCCTCGCTGGCGCAGCATAATTGTTCATGAACTGGCTCATCAATGGTTCGGTAATTCAGTCACTGAGGCTGGCTGGGACGATGTCTGGCTTAGCGAAGGTTTTGCCACCTATTTTACGCAACTGTTTTTCGAACATGCGGATGGCCATGATGCCTTCGTCGAAAGAATGAGTGCTGCCCGGGATCAGATTTTCGAATTTCATGCGGAAAACCCACGCTATCGCATAGTCCACGATAATCTGGATGACATGAGTAAAGTTACAACCGGCCAGACATACAATAAAGGTGCCTGGATTCTACATATGATCAGGAATGAAATCGGTGATGAAAGCTGGTGGGCCGGAATTCGAAATTATTATCGAAAGTACATGAATTCACACGCAACCACCGACGACTTTCGCGACGAAATGGAGGCAGCGTGCGGATGCGATCTAAGGCCATTTTTCGCTCAGTGGCTGTATCAGGGCGGTAATATCCTGATGACTGGTGAATGGCACTACGACGACTCGACAAATTCTGTCGAGGTAGTCCTGGCACAGGTGCAAGATGACGGTTTCAGCTTCTCCGTTGATGTTGAGATTGGCATATTTGGCAGCAATGATCTGTTGCCGTCTATCCACCGCATGCCGCTGACCGTTACCAGCGGGCACTTGTCGATTCCGTTTGCCGAGAAACCCGAGAGAGTTGTTGTTGATCCGAGAACGGTGCTATTGGCGGAATGGTCGTTTACGGAGAAAGCGAAATGAGTAGATTCTTATATATAGCAGCTTTTGCGTTGCTTCCTCTCACCCAGGTGGTCGCGCAGGAAAATGGCTACCAGACTGACTTTTCTGCTGAGGAATTTGTTGCGCGACGTTCTGCAGTGTATGCAGCAATCGGCAACAACATCGCGATTATTCAGGGCGCCGAAGAAGATAATGGTTTTATCGTATTTCGACAGAGCAACACCTTTTATTATTTGAGTGGCCTCGAGATCCCGTCAGCCTATATGTTGTTAGATGGCGCCAAGAAACAGACAACTGTTTACCTGCCGCATCGCGACCCGGAACGAGAGCGCGGCGAAGGAAAAATCTTATCGGCGGAAGACGCTGAGCTGGTGCAGGCAATTAGCGGTGCCGAACGGGTTCGGCCCATCGAAAAAATGGGTACCGATTTTACCTACGCCTACCTTTGGCGACCGCCTACTCCTGCACTGTATACGCCCTTTAGTCCGGACGAGAAGTTCCGTCAAAGTCGCGATGAAATGCTTAGCGGGTTCGGACGGCGTGCGGCCGATCCCTGGGATGGCAGGCCGTCCAAAGCAGGCCATTTCATCAATCTGTTAAGGCTACGCTATCCGCAGTTCGAGATTCGGGATCTGTCGCTGACACTCGACAACATGCGATTGATCAAGAGCGAAAAGGAAATTGAAATCATTCGCCACGCAAGTGAACTGGCCGGACTTGGTATTGCTGAGGCGATCCGCTCGACACAACCAGGTGTATTCGAGTACCAGCTTGAGGCGGCCGCGAATTTTGTTTACAAAATGAATGGCGCACGTGGACTGGGTTACAGCGCAATCGTGGCCAGCGGCACTAACGCCTGGATGGGTCACTACTCTGCCAACGCAGACCCTGTCCGAGACGGGGATCTGATTCTGATGGACGTGGCGCCTGACTATCACTACTACACGTCCGATGTGACCCGTATGTGGCCAAGCAACGGACGTTACTCACAGGATCAGCGCGACTTGTACGGCTTCATCGTCGAATATCAGAAGGCATTGCTACGTCATATCAGACCCGGCATAACGCCTGATCAGGTCATGCAGGAGGCCGCGGACGATATGCGCAGCGTTTTCGAGCGAATCGAGTTTTCGAAAAAGATTTATCGCGACGCTGCACAGGATGCGTTCACATTCAAAGGGCACCTATCCCATCCCGTCGGCATGGCAGTGCACGATGTTGGAAACTACCGCGATCGTACGCTACTGCCCGGAATGGTTTTCTCCATAGATCCGATGATTTGGGTCCCGGAAGAGCGTCTGTACATACGAATGGAAGACGTGGTCGTCGTGACTGAGGACGGCGTCGAAAATCTCTCCGGAAACCTGGCGATAGAGATCGACGATATCGAGCGCTTGATCAAAGAAGAGGGAGTCATTCAAAAAACGCCAACAGCACTTTATTAACCGCTTTTGGCCTGACAACGACCGTTACCGCTTTGCAGAGATGTACCGCTCGACTTGTCGCTCGAGTAACTGTAATGGTAATGAACCCGCACCGATGACTGCGTCGTGAAACTCACGGATGTCGTATGCGCTTCCCAGTTCTCTCTTCGCACGCTCGCGCAATTCCAGGATCTTTAGCATGCCCATTTTGTAACCAAGGGCCTGCCCGGGGTTGACGAAGAAACGCTCGACTTCGGTTACGATATCGCCCTCTGACAGCGGTGTATTGTCGCGGAAGTAGTCGATCGCCTCCTCGCGCGTCCAGCGCTTTGCGTGGATACCGGTATCAAGTACGAGCCGCACTGACCGCCATAATTCATTCTGCAGCCGCCCAAAATTATGATACGGGTCTGCATAGAACCCCATCTCCTTTGCCAGTTGTTCTGCATATAGCGCCCAACCTTCGGTAAACGCACCGTAACCGCCGTATTTACGGAAACCTGGCAGTCCTTCGAGTTCTTGTGCCAGCGCAATTTGAAAGTGATGACCGGGCACCGACTCATGGTAGGTGATTGCCGTAAAGACGTATTTCTGCACGCTGGTCATTTCGGCGAGATTGGCGTAGTAAATTCCCGGGCGACTGCCGTCCTCAGAAGGCCGGTTATAGAACGCGATGCTGGTCGAGTTTTCGCGCCAGGGTTCTACACGTCGAACCTCCAGTTGAGCGCTCGGCAGAGTGTTGAAGTAGTTGTCTACGACACCATAAATCTCGCCAACTTGCTGTCGCGCACTAGCCAGGAATTCTTCCCGCCCGGCATCCGAGTCTTCGTGGTAATTGTTTGGATCTTTTCGAATGAAGTCGAAGAATTCACGCAGTGTGCCATCGAACCCGACGCTGGTTTTGATCGCACGCATTTCCTCGTGAATTCTGTCAACCTCCTGCAGGCCGATGTCATGTATCTCGTCGGAACCAAGGTCCAGCGTTGTATGGTGGTAGATTCGGTTGCGATAGTAAGCTGTGCCGTCGGGCAGCGACCAGACGCCCCGATTGTCATCCGCGAGCTGCTGCTGGCGTTCGATCTCCGCAATCAGCGTGCCGAAGCCACTTTTGAAAGGGCCTTTCAGCGCGGCGGCAGCACGCATCAACAGGTCGTCTGTCGTTACGGCACCCAGACCCAGCGCGGTTACTTTGTCGCGAAAGTCGACGTATACAGCATTATCGCGCGACGTATCTTCAATCGGTGCACCCGACGAAATGCTACGAGCATCGTTAATAACATCCGGAAAGGAAAATGCTGGAGCAATCACGCCATACGACGCCCGATCCTGCAATTGCCTGGTAAATTCTTGCAGCACCTTTTCGAGTGCGGCGATCCTCGAAATATAGTCCTCCGCATCCTTCACATTTTCGATGCGATGGTTGTTTTGCAGAACCGTAATCAGTCCGGACAGCTGGCCATTAAACTGATCGACAATGTAATGGTTCCGAATGAATTCGAAATTACGTATCTCTCTCTCAGCATTCAGTGCGAACAGATCGTAACTGAGCCTGGCATCGTCGCTGAGTGCCTCGTAGTCGAAATCCGATTTGAGTTGTTCGTAGTTATTTTTCGTGCGGTTCACTTGCTCGGCAGCGAAAGCATCTGAAAAATCGTCCCATTGCCCGAGTTGATCGGTTTTTCGGCCTAGCGACGACTGCCGGATTGGACTTAGGGAAATTTCGCGCTCGAATACAGCCTCGAAGAATTCATTGATTCGCTGTTCCTCGGATTTGGCGGGAGGATTGGGTTTCGGTTCGACTTGTTGCGGAGTCCTGAGGTAAACGATTGCGATAACTAGCAATATCGCCAAACCCGCCGACACCAGAGTCTTCCCGACGTTTACATTCATGTCTTTCGCTCGCTTATTACTTCAACGCGATCTCGGCCGGCATCGCCGCTTGCACCGCAAATTACATTTGGACCGATTAATCCTGCCCGTCGTTGTCCAGCACGAATCTTGCGAGGTCCTGTTTGTATTTCACCAGCGATGGCGGATGCACGTACATCATGTGCCCGGCCTCGTACATTTCCACACTGATCCTGGCACGTTGCTCCGCATCGAGATCCATATGGCTCAAAACGTAATCAAGCACAAAAAATGGTGTCGCCAGATCGAAATAACCCTGCTGAATCAGGACTTTCATATGCGGGTACAGCGTCATGGTGGTCGCGAGGTCAACGGCGGTATTGGTAATCAGCGTTTTCTGCCCGCTCGGCAGGGTGTGCAACCAGTCCCAATCCTGAAACAGACGCCCTGAGACCACATAATTCCGCTCCTGTTTGAAGCCCAGGTCGTTCGTATAGTAGTGCATGAAACCTGCGGTAAAGGCGGGGCCAACTCCGGTACTGAACGGGTCGTACTGCATCGTGGCGCCAACGCGATCGATACTGCGCCCCTTGAAGCGAGAATCAACGCGGCCAACGGTCACATCCTGATCGCGCAGTAGTTCCTGGGTAAAGTGAAAATGGCTGACCCGCAGGTTAGAGTGATCCCAGTATTGCTCGCTAAGCCCGGTATATTTCGATAGCTTCGTGAGCAAGTCAGCACGCTCGCTGGCTGGCAAGCTGGTGCCTCTCATCAACGCTGGTGAATATTCGTTTAGCGCAAAATCCTCGACCTCTTTTAAAAACGTAACCAGGTCGTCCGGACGCTCATCCAGTGCATCGTGATACCACGCAGTTGCCGCAAGGGTTGGCAGATACAGTGCATGCGGCAGGTCGATGGCAAATCGATCGCGCGCAGCGGCGGCATCCATGAACGGCGATACCAGGATGACACCGTTCAGTCCGATGCCGTATTCAGTCAGCAGCGTGTGTGCAACGCCGCCGGTTCTGATCCCACCGTAACTTTCTCCCAGGACAAACTTCGGCGAATTCCACCGATCGTTATCCGTGATAAACCGTGCGATAAACTTGGAGGCAGCGTCGATATCCGGATCCACGCCCCAAAAGTCCTCACCCGAGCCCTTCCCCGCGGGTTTTGCATACCCGGTTCCGACCGGATCCATCATTACCAGGTCGGCTACGTCGAGGATGCTGTATTCATTGTTAATTGCGCCAAACGGTGCCGGGCCGGTGACTTCCGTATCGACTACGGGAATACGGCGCGGGCCGAGCACGCCCATGTGCAGCCAGATGGAAGCAGAACCGGGACCGCCGTTGTAAGCAAACATAATTGGTCGCTTTGATGAATCGTCGACGCCGTCCTTGATATACGCGGTGTAACCGAACAGGCCCGTCGGCTCATCGTCATCGTTGCGAATCAGCGCCAGTCCGGCGGTAGCCGAGTAACGGATTGTGTTGCCGTCAATGCGGACACTATGTTGCGTTGTTACGGACTCCGCTTTTGGTTCGTCTTTTACTGCTTCTTCTTCAGCATCGTCCTCTTGTGCAATAGCTGCGCCACCAAGAGTCAGCAACAAAATTGTCATGCAAAAATAATTCTTCATTTTTGTCTCTCCACCCGCAATACCTGATTGGCAGACTAACGCCCCGATACCTGCGATAGCATTCCAACAAAGAATATATTATATATTACGTTCGCGCACTGATCTCCGACCCCGAGGGAACCCTCAATGAACAAGATCTGCCTTTTGCTTCTGCTTATTCCTTATAGCCTGCCGGCACAGAATGCCGATGTCATTCTGCCGCAGGGTTGGGGCGACGATCCGCCGGAACTGGCGTCACTGGTCACTTTTGCTCGCGGCGAGAGCGAGCTACGAATAGCGGTTACCCGCTACCTTGAGGACAAAGCAGCTATCGAGCGTCGCTACGAAGTGCTGTATTCACCGGTGCGAATCAGCAGGCTGACCGAGTTCTATCTGGGCTGGCAGGTGCGACTCAAAGAGCTTTCATTCGACGATTTGAGTCATGAAGGCCAGGTCGATTACATCGCGCTGCGCAATCGAATCGACTACGACCTGGAAGCGCTGCGTCTTGAGGAAGAGCGCGGCCAGCAGATTTCACCGCTTCTGCCTTTTGCAGACAGTCTGCGGCGCCTGCAGGAGGATCGTCATGATCGAAAGCGCGTGCATCCCCGCACCGCGGCAGGCACCCTCAACTCGGTTGCAAATGAGATCAATGAGCTAACGGACGAACTTGCGGCGGACGACGCAGATCGGTTGGAGGATATCTCACCCGTGGTTGCCTGGCGTGCCGCCAACCAGGTGCAACACTTACGTATTGTTCTTGCGGACTGGAACACCTTCTACGCAGGCTACGACCCAATGTTCAATTTCTGGGTGCCGGAACCGAACACCAGGGTAGATGCCGCTCTCGAGTCCTACGCCGAAGCGATCAACGAGCATCTGGTCGGCATCAGCAAAGAACAAAAAGCACCCATTATTGGCGATCCGGTCCTCGAAGAGGGGCTACGCGCAGATCTGGCGGTCGAGATGATTCCATACACTGCGGAGGAATTGATAAAGATCGGCGAGCGGGAGTTTGCCTGGATAGAGAATCAGTTTCGGATCGTGTCAAATGACATGGGTTATGGCGACGACTGGCTCGCAGCCCTGGAGCACACGAAGAACCTGGCGCCACCGCCGGGAGAAAAACCGTGGCTCATTTTCGACATCGCAGAGTACTCGGAAAATTTTATTGAAGATCTCGACAACATAACAATGCCCGGTCTGTCACGTGAGGTATGGCGCCTCAAAATGCAAACGCCGGAACGCCAGCTCATCAACCCGTTCTTCAGCGGAGGCGAGGTTACCCGCGTGTCCTATCCGACCAGTGGAATGGCGCACGACGACAAAATGATGAGCATGAGAGGCAATACACCGCACTTTAATTTTGCCACCGTGCATCACGAGCTGGTACCAGGTCACCATATGCAGGGATTCATGTCCAATCGCTTCAACGCACATCGCGGGCAATTGAATCGGACACCATTCTGGGGCGAGGGCTGGGCGCTTTACTGGGAGTTCCTGCTATGGGACGCAGACTTCCCGCGAAACGATCCTGACAAAATCGGCATGCTGTTCTGGAGGCTGCATCGTGCTGCAAGAATCATCTTCTCGCTCAACTATCATCTCGGAAACTGGACGCCCCAGCAGGCCGTCGATTTTCTCGTGGAGCGCGTTGGGCACGAGCGGGCAAACGCAGAAGCGGAGGTACGACGTACAACCATCGATGCACCGCTGTATCAGATAGCGTATATGATTGGCGCGCTGCAGTTTCGCAAACTGTATGAAGAGCTTGTGGAGTCCGGCGATATGACCGCCCGCGAGTTCCACGATGCGATTATGCAGGGAGGCCGATTGCCCGTAGAACTGGTCCGGGCAAGGCTGACCGGCCAGCCGCTCACGCGTGACTTCCGAAGCCAGTGGCGCTTTTACGGCGATCCTTGAAAATTGGAGGTCCGAAGACATCGCGATATAGGGCACCGTCAATATGAATTCGCAAGCGGAATCCAGAAGCGATACGGCCCTGATCGTTGGATCCGGTGTCGTCGGTATTGCCTGCGCTCATTATTTGATGAAGTCGGGGTTTGATGTAACGGTCATCGATCAGTCTTCAATCGCAAGCGCTTGCTCACACGGTAACCTAGGCTTGGTTTGCCCAAGTCATGTGCTGCCATTAACAGAACCTGGCGCTATTGGCGACGCAATCAGGTCCTTCTTCGATCCGAATGCGGCGTTTCGGGTCAAGCCCCGACTTAGCCCTGCCTTTTGCAACTGGATGTGGCAATTCGCAAGACGTTGCAATCATCGCCAAATGCTCGAAGCCGCTTTTCATCTCAAAGCCATATTGGATTCGTCGATGATTGAGTATCAGAGAATCGTCTCGGAACGTTCGTTTGATTGCGAGTGGACGGAATCCGGCCTGCTCCATGTACTGGAGACGAATAGCGGCATGCGCAGCTTTGCCGAGACTGACAAACTACTCGCCGACGAATTCGGTGTAATGGCTCGGCGTATTGAGGGCGACGAGCTACCCGAGTTCGATCCCGCGATAAGACCGGGCCTGGCCGGCGCCTTCTATTACGAGGGCGATGCATTTGTTCGACCCGACCTTCTTAATGCTGGTTGGTCCCGATATCTCAAGCAAGAAGGCGTAACTTTTGTCGAGAACTGCAAACTCAATACAGTTGAGAAAAATGGTGGGCAAGTAAGAAGCTTGCAGACGTCGCGAGGAACACTGACCGCGGATCAATTTGTTTTTGCTGCCGGTGCATGGAGTGCCCAATTAAGCTCCCACCTTGACTGCCGTATCCCTGTCGAACCAGGCAAGGGTTACTCGGTGACGATGGCACCCCCCGGTATCTGCCCGGAATATCCAATGTTATTTCCAGAGCATAATGTTGGCGTGACACCTTTCGACCATGGTTATCGCCTGGGCTCGATGATGGAATTCATCGGTTTTGACTCATCGATACCGGAACGCAGGATTCGTCAGTTGCGAGAGTTCGCGACGCCATATCTTGTCGAGCCATTCACCGATGAGATACAAGAGACGTGGTATGGCTGGCGCCCCATGACCTGGGATAGCTTGCCGATCATTGGCCGCGTTCCCCGGCTTGATAATGCTTATCTCGCCACGGGGCACAATATGCTCGGCCTCAGCCTCGCCGCCGGCACCGGTAAGCTCATTGCAGAAATCATTCAGGAGCAAACCACCCATATCGACTCAACCGCATATTCCCCCGAGCGGTTTTGAGCACACAT
>Ga0255052_10003832_pt1 | contig 10275 bp, 10 predicted proteins | sample JV7_2_21_MG_FD_188632 | JGI IMG/M metagenome (GOLD analysis project Ga0255052, IMG submission 188632) | Seawater microbial communities from Jervis Inlet, British Columbia, Canada - JV7_2_21 | ecosystem: Environmental > Aquatic > Marine > Inlet | place: Canada: British Columbia | collected...
GAGGATGAGACGGGAAACATAGTTGAAGCCGGCAGCTTCAGATACGGCTGAGGCGGCAACTGCCGGTACTCGTGGCGAGTGCCAAAGGATTTCAAGGGCAAGTACCAGGTGTTGGTGGATGTTGACCTCGGGCCGTTTGAGATCGAACAGGAGAAAACCTGGCACTTCATAACGTAGTGCAAAATCGAGCCACGAGCACCGGCGGGCAAAGAGACGAGCTTCTCTTGCCCGCTTTTTTTATTTTACAGGAGCTATTATGGAGACATTTCTGTATTGGATTGTAGTGCCAGGAACTGCTCAAGAGCCTCAAGGCGGTTCCAATAGATGATTACAATGAGTTCGTTTCAAGTGTTTTGCTGGAGCTGGACGAGACTTCGTCTGCGGGCTAATCGGGAGAATCTCACGTGTGAGTTGAAGGGAATCTTCCTGGATACTCACCAGCGACCGGATTCGGAAAAAAGAAACAAAAGAAAGATACTATCGTAGATGAGTGTTGTTATGAAAAATATGAATAACATTGGCTTAAGTGAGGTCCGGAATGTTTACAGCGGTCCCGAAGGCGCGCTTTGGGAGCTGATAATGGGCGAGCAGATTCATATCGGCGGATTTGCTTCTTCGATGGACCTGGCGGAAAAGGCCGGCATAAGCTCAGGCGACAGCGGCGTCGATCTCTGCTGCTGTAACGGCGCCGGGATGCGATTTCTCGTGCGTTTTCGAGACGTGGCCCGGATGCGCGGTGTAGATGCAACCGAAACTGTGGTCGAACAGGGACGCCGGCGTTGCCAGCAAGAGGGCTTGTCCGACAAAATCGAATTAACGCTCGCCGATGCCTGTGACAGCGGTTTTGCCGATGCCAGCGCAGATTTTATCTGGGGTGAGGATGCGTGGTGCTACGTTGTCGATAAGGAAAAGCTGATTTCCGAAGCGGCCCGTATCGTCAAGCCGGGAGGGACCATTGCTTTCACCGATTGGATTGAGACAAAGGCTGGACTCACCGACGCCGAGGCAGAGCGGTTTCTGACGTTTATGAAATTTCCGAACGTCCAGAACATCGAGGGCTACATCGGCCTGCTGGCCGCCAACGATTGCGATCTCGTCATGGCTGAGGATACAGGCCGATTCGCGCCGCATGTTGACCTTTATCTGAATATGCTTAACATGCAGCTTACGTATGATGCTTTGAAGATAATAGGGTTCAATACTGAGTTGATGCAGGCGATGGGTGCCGAGATGGCTTTCATGGAGGAACTGGCGCATGCGGGCAAGATCGCCCAAGGCTTGTTTGTCGCTCGTAAGAAAGGGTAGGTGCTTTAGATCCTAAATCATAATACCTACATCCTAAACAATATCAAAATTCAAAACGGCCAAATGATCAAAACAGTTGCCATTAACTTCACCAGCTATCTCAGGCCCCGATTTTGTATTTGGGATTTTGGTCTTTTGTATTTGTTTAGGATTTAGTGCTTAGGATTTCCATGCCTTGTTCTGAAGATTCGAGGACCAAAATGGGAAAATGTTGCGGTAACGATAACAAAGCCCCGGGTAACGGACCTCTGGCGTGGTTCGGCAAGATGATCGAGAATTGCTACCAATACGCTAGCGAAGCCAAAGCCGAGGGCAGGCACGTGGTGGGAATCATGTGCGAATACACGCCCCGGGAGCTGATCATGGCGGCCGATGCCGTACCGGTATGCCTTTGCGGCGGCTCTGCGGAGATGATTCCGCCGGCGGAGGAACACCTGCCCGCAAATCTCTGTCCGCTGATTAAATCAACCTACGGCTACCACCTCCGCGGGGCGAATCCCTTCCTCGAAATGGCTGACCTTATTGTTGCCGAGACCACCTGCGACGGCAAGAAGAAGATGTATGAATTGATGGCTCAGACAAGGCCCATGTACGTGCTGGAGCTGCCTCAGAAGCCGACCGACGACGACGCGATGGCGCACTGGGTGAATGAGCTGCGCAAGCTCAAGGCAAGGCTCGAGGAGCAGTTCGGCGTCGAAATCACGGACGAGAAGATAAGGCAGGCCATCAGGACCATGAACTGTGAACGTGAGTTGCGGCGAGAATTGGCTGGGCTGATGAAAGCACAATCGCCCCCGCTGACGGGCAGGCAACTGCTGGATTTCAAGAGTATCATCTCCGGCATCGACGCCGACTTCGAGCAGTATGCTGAGGCGATCGAGCAATTCAGGTCTCGCAGCGATAGTTGCAGCAAGAATCCTCCGGTGCGTGTGCTATTGACCGGCGTGCCGATGGCTCACGGGGCCGAGCGGGTTCTCGACATAATCGAATCGGCCGGAGGGCTCGTGGTATGTATGGAGAGCTGCACGGGCGTAAAGCCGATACTGGAAGACGTCGACGAAACAGTCGATGACCCGATCGTAGCGCTGGCTCAGAAGTACTTCCGTCTGCCGTGCTCGGTAATGACCAGGAACGATCGCCGGATGGATGTGCTGCGCGAGCTGGCCGCCGAATACCGCCCGCAGTGTGTTATCGATCTGATCTGGCAGGCCTGCATCACTTACGACGTCGAATCGCATCTCGTCAAAGAGCTGACCGAGAAAGAGCTTGGCGTACCGTATCTCAGAATCGAAACGGACTACTCGCCCTCCGATTCGGCGCGTATTTCGTTGAGAGTCGAAGCGCTGTTCGAGACGGTTCGCGGCAAGGCATTCGGGCAGGGGTGTTCGGGTTGATGAAAACAATCGTCTATACTTGCCCGTATGTACCTGCCGAATGGATCGCAGCGCACGGTCTGCGCCCGAGCAGGGTGGTACCGGATTCTGTGGGTTCGGTTTTCTCACTTGCGGGCAGAGAAGGCGTTTGTCCATACGTTCGGGGCTTTATCGCCGAGGTGACAAAGAACGATCGGGCCGGCGCGGTTGTAGTGACAACCGTATGTGACCAGATGCGGCGGGCCTTCGATATTGTCACCCGCAGGTGCGAACTACCGGCGTTTCTGATGAATGTCCCGAACACTTGGCAAAGTCCTGCGGCGCAGCAGTTGTATACCGACGAACTCAGGCGGCTGGGCCGATTCCTGATCCGGCAGGGGGGCAAGCCGCCGTCAAACGATGCTCTGGCGGCAATCATGCTCGAATATGACATCGCTCGGACGTCCATATTTGCCGAGAGAGAACACCTGTCCGCCCGCAAGTACACCGAAAAGATCGCTGCGTTCGGGCGGGACGGGCTCGATGCTGTGACCCATGGTGACAGGGTCTCTCTTCGGCCGATTGCGGGCGTGCCCCTGGCGATCATAGGCGGGCCCTTGATGAAGCAGGAGTTTCGTATTTTCGATATTGTCGCCGAATCCGGCGGGCGAATAGTCCTGGATGCAACCGAAACCGGCGAGCGCGGAATGTGCGCGCCGCTGGATGCCGAAGGGCTGCGCGAGGACCCGTTGAGCAAGCTGGCCCGTGCATATTTCGGCGGCATTGCCGATGCGTCCCGAAGGCCTGATTCGGAGCTGTACGATTGGCTCGAGGAAGAGCTTACCGATAGGGCAGTGCAGGGGATTATTTTCCGCCGGTACGTGTGGTGCGACATGTGGCATGCCGAACTGGGGCGACTGAAGGACTTGATCGATCTGCCGGTTCTCGACATCGACACGGCCGGTGATTTCGAGAGCGAAGAGAATCGAACGGCAGGACGAATCGGCGCTTTCCTGGAGATGCTGCAGTGAGTGATGCTCCGAAACGAATCACACTCGAACAATGGGACCTGCAATACGAAAAGTTGCAGGCGGCGGGGGCATTCCAACCGGACTACGGCGGCCCGATCAGCAGGCATCTAAAGGATGGCGACCAGCGACTCTTGAAGCTTCGATATGACAATTCCGCTGCGGCTCTGAGATTGTGGAACTTCCTGCTCACCGAAGAAGATCGTCTGCACGAGGCCCGCACTCAGGGGAAAAAAATTGTCGGGACAATGAAAGATCTCGGAACCGTGCCGGTGATGGCGTATTCCTTTGACAACGTGGTTGCCTTCTACCCCGACGGGGCCTGGTGGATACCGTGCGTGATGGAACTGGGCGCCAGGCTGCTGGAGATCGCCGACTCGCTTGGCATCGACGAGTCCTTTTGTCCCGTGCGCGCGATGTTGGGCGCTTTTGTTACAGGTGCACATTTTCCTTTGCCCGATATGTTGGTGTGCAGCGTCGGTGCAACCTGCGACGATTTTTCCGCCATCGCCCAGCGGCTCGAGGGCCTGGGGCACCCGATTCTCTGGTGGGAAATGCCGCATAGGCGCAGGCCCGAATCGGACGAAACGGCAGTGACGCTGCCGGGCGGATTCTCGGCGCCGAAACGTCAGGTTGAATTCGTCCAATCCGAACTCGAGCGGATCAAGACAGCAATGGAGGAATTAACGGGCGAGCGACTATACGCCGAAAAGCTCTCTGCGGGGATCAAGAAGGCAAACCAAGTGCGCAGATATCTGTCCGAGCTTAGGCATCTTGCTTTTACGGCGCAGCGCTGTCCCGTTCCAGCTCTCGAAATGCTTATCGCCGAGATGCTTGCGATACACTTCTGCTCCGACCGGCAGGAGACCATCGCTGTGCTCGGGGAATTGCTCGACGAAGCGAAAGCTCGTGTGCAGGCCGATGTGGGCGTTCTCGATGTCGATGCGGCCAGAATCTTCTGGGTCAATCCCGTGGCGGATTTACAGGTGATGAATCTGCTCGAAGACTGTGGGGGTAGAATATGCGGCACGGAATATCTTTTCAGCCATGCGCTTGACGAGATTCCAGAAGACTTACCGCCGCTCGAAGCGCTCGCGCAAATGGCGCTTGCCGATCCTATGGCGGGGTCATCGGTCGACCGGGCCGAGAGGATATGCGCCGATATAAGCTTGTTCGGCGCCGAGGCGGTTTTGATTTCGCGCATCGGCGGCGCAAGTCATTGCGCGCTGGAAGGCCAGGTTATCGCTGAGATTGTGCAGGACCGGTTTGACATCCCCGTGGTTGAGATTGAAGTGCCGCCTGTGATCGACTCGATGCGCCCGACGGTGCGCACGCGATTGGAAGCCCTTGTTGAAACAGTAAAAGCTCGTCCCCGACCCAACTCTGAGTAAACGGAGAAACGGATGATTTGTGCAGGTATAGACGCCGGTTCGAGAGCAATAAAGATAGTCCTGATTGACGCCGAGAGCATGCAAATCGTTGCGAAGGGCCTGGCGGACCAGGGTGTCGAGCAGGACAGGCTCGCATCGGAACTTTTTGGGCAGGTCTTGAAGAACGACGGCGTCAGCAGAGAAGATGTAGCTGCAATCGTGGCGACAGGCTACGGGAGAAGCGCCATCAGCATTGCCGAGACAACGATTACCGAGATCACCTGTCACGGCGCAGGAGTGCATCATCTTGTGCCGGAAGCTATGACGGTTATCGACATCGGCGGACAGGACAGCAAGCTTCTGCGATTGGACACTTCAGGGAAGGTGCGCGATTTCGCCATGAACGATCGCTGCGCAGCCGGGACGGGGCGATTCCTCGAAGTTGTCGCTCAGCGTCTTGATGCCGAGTTGAAGTCCCTCGGCCGGATGGCTGCCAGGAGCAAGAGCCCGGCGGCGATAAGCAGTATGTGTGTTGTGTTCGCCGAGACCGAAATTACAGGTCTGCTCGCCTCCGGCACGGCCAGCGCCGACATAGTCGCCGGGGTCCAGACTGCTATCGCCGAACGCATCATCGCGATGGCCGGTCGCTCTGCGGAGCCGCCGGTCATTTTCACAGGCGGCGTCGCCATGATCTCGGGAATGGGCGCCGCCTTGCAGAGGGCTCTGGGCCAGACCGTAACGGTGTCGCCCGATCCTCAGATGACCGGCGCGCTCGGAGCGGCGATATTGGCGTCCAGACAATTGATATGATGTCCACAGGGTTGGGCTGGTAGTATTGTGGAGGTGTAGACGGTATAATCTTTGCTCGGTTGATGGTTAAATATAAGGTGCAGAAGATGGTAGACATGGAAAGACGAAAACGCGTGATGCAGCGTTCGGTAAGGCTCGGGCACTGCATTTGTGATCCCGGAAAACCCTGTCCTTGTGATATTTTCAAGGAAAAGAACATATGCCTGTGTGCGGGCGAGCGGCTCGAGAGTCCCACCGGACCCGTTCAATTGACGAAGCTAGTGGAAAAGGCCGGTTGCGCTTCCAAAATCGACCAGGCGTTTCTAAAGCAGGTGCTCAGCGATCTGCCTGCCGTCGACGACCCCCGCGTGCTGGTCGGCATGCCGGCCGGCGACGACGCCGGCGTTTACGATATGGGCGATGGCAAGGCATTGGTCCAGACCGTGGATGTCTTTACTCCCTCGGTGGACGATCCCTACACATTCGGACAGGTTGCGGCGGCCAATTCCGTAAGCGACATTTACGCAATGGGGGCCGCGCCTATGATGGCGGTTTCGGTGCTCGGTTTTCCCGTTCGCAAGGTCCCCGACAAAACGATGAAAGAAATCCTCTCCGGTGGTATCGATAAGATGAACGAGGCCGGAGCGGCGATCATCGGCGGCCACAGCATTAACGACAGCGAAATCAAAGCGGGCTTCGCCGTCACAGGCATCATTGATAAGGACAGAATCGTCACGAACGCGGGCGCCCGCCCGGGTGACGTGCTCGTCCTGACCAAACCGCTGGGAACGGGAATCGTCGCCTTCGCCTCGCAGATCGACAGGGCCGATGCTGAAAGTGTAGAAGCGTCGGCGAGCTCGATGACGACACTGAACAAGAAGGCGTCGCAATTGATGGTCAAGTTCGGCGCACACGCCTGCACGGACGTGACGGGTTTCTCCCTGTGTGGGCATCTCGCTGAGATGGCGCTCTCAAGCGGAGTGGACGTCGAAGTAATCTGGGACGATATTCCGCTGCTGCCCGGCGTGCTTAATTATGCCGCAGCGGGGATACTGCCCGGCGCGACGGAGCGCAATAAGGAGTCCTGCGGCCAGAGAATTATCGCTGCCGAAGCGCTGCCGCAGGAGATGGTCGATATATGCTACGATGCACAGACATCAGGCGGGCTGTTGATCGCGATTAAGCAAAACGATGCTGAGGGTTTTGTGAGAGCTTTGCATAACGATGGCATTTCCGCCGCTGCGGTCATCGGCAAGGTTTCCGGTAAGGGTTCGGGGCTTGTCCGGGTCGAGACCACCGGCAGCCGGAAGATACCGGCGCTGGATTCGGATAGACCTGGCGCCCGCCCGGCGCCGGCCAAACCCCGACCCGAGCAAGTTGCCGCCGAGCCTCAGGGCGAAGAAGTCCCCTGTTGCGCAGACGCCGTGAGTTCGTCGACGCAGGGCGCCGCCGAGGGGTCACAAATCGCCCGGATCAAGGCCAAGTTCACGGATTTCCTCGGCGCTGCAAATTCCCCGCATGGCCTGGACGCCTATACGAAGCAGGCCATGGCGATCGCGCTTTCTGTCGCCTTGCGGTGCGAGCCCTGCCTGAAAATGCACCTGAAAAAAGCCAGGGACAAAGGCTTTACCCAGGACGAGATCGACGAAGCCGCCTGGATGGGCATCAGCTTCGGCGGCTCACCGACAATGGTCTTTTACGAGCAGCTCAAGAACTCTTGACAGATGACAGACGCGAGATCTGAGAAAGGGCGAGAGAAGAAACTGTCCCCAGATTTGCGTTTAGGAAGACCACATGCGAAGATTCTCGGAGCAGATCTGGAAATGATAAGTCGCAAGCTCAGCCTGCCTTTGTTGATCCTGGTTACTATCGTGACCTTGTTGTTCGGGCTCTGGCCCCTGAACTTTTTTTCCGAAAATCAGATCCGCTGGCTCATCGCACAAGACGGCGTCCAATTTTACAAGCAAGGTATCTCAACCCGAAGAGCCACTGGCGGCGTCATTTACAGCGATGCGCCTCTCGATGTCCGAACAGGATCGCACCGGTTCGAGCCCAGCACGATCGAGGTCTATGTTGAATCGCATGCAGAAGGAGATCGAGGTCTGGCACATATCGCATCCTTCGATGACGGCTACCCTCGCTCGCCGTTGGTCATCGGCCAATGGAAGTCCTATCTGATTATCCGAAGCAGAGACAACCAGAATGACGCCCGCGATACCTATCGTGAAATCGACCTCAAGCACGGGCTCAGTACAAATCAGAAGAAATTGATAACGATAGCCTCCGGGCCCGAGCGAACGGAGATTTATGTCAACGGAGAGCTGGCTCAGTCTTACGACATTCGGTCACTGATAGGAGTGGGACATTTCTGTGGCTACCTCAATTTGGGGAATTCGTCCATTGGTCACAATGCCTGGGTGGGAAACCTGTATGGTTTGGCCCTATATGACAAGCTGTTAACCTCCGAGCAAATCCAGCAACACTTCATGTTATGGGCCGACAGGCCGACGGACATGTCCGCTACTATTGAGCCTGAGCCAATGATTCTGTACACTTTTGCCGAGCGAACAGGCGCCACAGTGCGCAATCAGGTGGAAAATGCGAATCATCTGACCATTCCTTCAGTTTTCAGAGCCCTCAAGAGTGCCGTGGAGGTGCGGTTCTGGCGAGGGATGGCCTGGGACAGATGGCTTGCAAAGGACATCGTCGTCAACATTCTCGGTTTCGTCCCCTTTGCATTCTGCCTGCTTGTGTTTCTCACGGGAAACAGACATATGTCCCGCAGGCGGGCCGCTTTTCTGACAGTGCTGGCGGGTGCGACCCTGAGTTTCATCATTGAAGCGATTCAGATGGGCCTGCCGACGCGCTCGCCGTCGTCGCTGGATTTTCTATGCAATACAGCAAGCGCTGCGCTGGGAATCCTGGTGCTCAGAATAGTCGAATCACTTCAACGGACCCCAGATCTCGACCAGCAGATTGTATAGCATCGGATCATGCTTTTCCAACTCTGCTGCTACGAAGGGGTAGAAATCATTGCGGTAGAAAAAGGACTCGGTACCCTCTGCAAAGTACTCCTTGTGGTTGCTCGCCCCGTAGTGGCGCACCTGTTTGCCGTTGTACAGCAGGACCTCTTCGTATATACCCGTCGCCATGGCTTTGTCATAAGCATCGATGATGCGCTGATTTTTGAAGCTCAGGTGCTGATCGTGATACCCGTGGGCCAGTTCATGGAGAATCACAGCCGGATGTTTGAGCATCTGCTGACGAGACAGAAGCTGCTCGGCGTGGGTGATGTGTACTTTTTTGGCCAGACGCGGGTCATGTCCCCGGTCGGTCAGCCACTTGAGATTCGGATGGTATTGTTTGCCGCCCAACTGAGGATGGGCATGCTCAATCCAGAATTCGACGGTGCGCAATTTCGTCAGTTGCTCCGCGGGAACCAGGATGGCAATACGCTGGAGGTGGTTGGCCAGCATCTTCAGGGCGCGGGCCCCGTTTTCACTGTGCTCACCTTCCAGCAGTTTAGGATCAACGTGGACGGTCCACCCCTCAATCTCTTGACCGACCGGCTCAAATCGGTGGCTCCTTGCTTCTTCTATCGAATCGGACCGTGATTCCGCCTTCTTTGCGCCGCTGGTCACAGACACGATCCCACACACAAGCAACATTAAAATGATTTGTTTGATTGACTTCATAGTCTAAGCCCGAGTGAAATATGATAGTTGCCGCAGGCGCCGGTTCCAACGTTACCATTTATCCGTGTCATCTGAGCCCCATTTTCACACTCAACACGATGAACATGGCGCCACTTGTCAATGCGGGCGATGATGTTGAAACCCGACTGGCCGGCGGTCCAGGGGCAGTCCAGCTTGATGGGATCGTTTCCGACGAAGACGGCGGGCCCGGGCCTGCCATGCTTGTGTGGACGGTGATCGGAACAAGCGGCAATCGTCAGTTGAGTTCGTTATCTTTCCAGTATTTGGTTCCGGTTATGGTCGCCTGCAGAGCCAGGCCCGACTTCGTCATCGAGTACACCTCAATTCCAGACCTGATGTCACCTTCTTCGCTCAGCTCGCCTCCTGTTTCGCCGGCTTTGGCCGCAGCATCCGCATGAGCGCCAACAGCCCAACCGCTCTCTATGAACTTATCGAGCGTGGCCTTGTCCTTGAAGATCATGACTACACGATAGTCCTTTACGCCCAGGCCAAAGCCGACACCGCCTAATGCCATCTTCATATAGGTACGTTTCTGGATAGCATTCTCGACAACGACGCCGTAGCCGCCTCCGGCACTCGCGAGAATCAGATTGACGTTGGCATTACTGAAAGTACCGTAGCCGACGGCCTTCTCAACCTTCTCTTTGGTCTCAGGGGATTCTTTGTACAACCTTTCAAGAGTTTCCTTCTACATGTCCATCACGACCTGCCGCTT
>Ga0255052_10003833_pt1 | contig 10275 bp, 8 predicted proteins | sample JV7_2_21_MG_FD_188632 | JGI IMG/M metagenome (GOLD analysis project Ga0255052, IMG submission 188632) | Seawater microbial communities from Jervis Inlet, British Columbia, Canada - JV7_2_21 | ecosystem: Environmental > Aquatic > Marine > Inlet | place: Canada: British Columbia | collected...
GTAGCTTTTTTTCTTCCAGGTCGAAGCCGAGCGGCTCGATCAGGTGCAGGGCGACGCCCGTGTTTGCACACAGCCGAATGACGTTACCGGTGTTGGGCGGTATCTCCGGTTCGTAGAGAATCAGGCTGAACATTGTCGTAGAATGCCGCATCCAATGGCCGACTCACAAACAAATCCGCTGCATGTCGACTTCTGTGGCCTGCCGCTGGCCTCACCAATCGTACTTTTGTCCGGTTGCGTCGGCTTCGGCGAGGAGTACACGCGCGTCGAGGGGTTTTCGAACAAGGACGTTGGGGCCGTCGTGCTCAAGGGCACAACGCGGGAGCCTCGCCTCGGCAATCCGCCACACCGCATCTGCGAAACACCAATGGGCATGCTCAATGCTATTGGCTTGCAAAACCCTGGCATGGATAAGGTCGTCGACGAAATCTTACCGGGTCTGGATTTCTCAGAAACGCGCTTCATCGCCAATGTCTGTGGTTCGACGATTGATGATTACGCCGCTGTGACGAAGCGTTTTGATGACTCACCGATTGATGCTATCGAGATCAATATTTCCTGCCCGAACATCAAAGAGGGCGGCGTGCAATTTGGCAACGTTCCCGAGATGTCTGCGCGCGTCGTTGCCGCGTGCCGCGAACAGACCCGCAAGCCGATCATCACGAAGCTTTCGCCGAATCAAACTGACATTGCCGAGAATGCTCGCGTTTGCATAGAGGCGGGGTCCGATGGTTTGGCGGTGATAAACACGCTCATGGGCATGGCCATCGACATTGAGCAGCGCAAGCCGGTTATCGGCAATGTGCGCGGTGGGCTGTCCGGACCGGCGATAAAGCCAATCGCGCTACTTAAGACGCAGCAGGTCTACGAGGTGGCGAAAAAGCACGGCGTACCAATCATAGGGCAGGGCGGCATCACTACGCCGAATGACGCGGTTGAATTCCTGATTGCCGGCGCAACGGCTGTCGGTGTTGGCACGGCTTTGTTTTATGATCCGCTCGTGTGCTCGAAGATTAACGCCGGTGTCTTGGACTATCTTGACCGGTACAACGTGCGTTCGATTTCTGATTTGGTCGGCTCGCTCCGGATTTAGGTTGCCGCTTGGCGGTAATAACGTGTCCGCAGACTTTTGCCGCCACTGGACCGGCGCCGAAGCGCGCGGCGATTGCGTCTGCGGCACAATCAGTTGCATGATCAAGTAAGCCAGCATCACGTTCTTCAATTTCGTTACGCAATGGCGTGCCCTGACAATACGCTACGGCGGGGTGGCGAGGAGAGGGTGCGGAACTAATCGCCTCAAGTGACTCATAGTCAACAGCCGTGAATCCCGCAACACTCAATTCATCCCGAATGAGATTTTCGTCGTAATACCCGTGTGGCGTTCGCGAGAGGAATTGTGGCGGATCGTCGGGGAAGATTCTGGCAACGGCGACCGTAACAACATCGGCGAATTCATTCGTCCCAATCCGATCCCAGACATTGAAGATCAATGTGCCGCCTGGCTTGAGAACCCGAAATGCTTCGGCATACCCGGCGGCTCTATCCGGGTAAAACATGACGCCGAACTGGCACAAGACAACATCGAATGACGCATCGTCAAAGGGCAGATTCAGCGCGTCTGCCTGACGCCACGAAATTCTGTAGTCTGTGTCTTGTTGGCTCGCGGCATGGTCGAGCATGGGTTTGTTCAGGTCCGTAACAGTGTAATGAGCCTCTGGCGACAAACCGGAAATCAGGGCGCGCGAAACCACCCCGCTTCCAGCGGCAGTTTCCAAGACAGTTGCCGGTCCCAGCGATACAGCACGATCAGCAAGGTCTTGCGCATACGACTCAAATATCAGCGGCACCAGATAGGCATCGTAGATTTCTGGAATGGACCCCACAAAGTTCTTGTCAAGATCTGACATCCTTAGTCTCCAAGTTGATTGTTGCCGCTTGGCGGTGTCTGCGGCTGAAGCTCAGTCCAGATGAAGCAACTTCATCTTGCGCGCCAGCGTATTGCGCCCCCAGCCCAGCAGTTTCGCTGCCTCCTGGCGGTGGCCCTTGGTCTGGCTCATCGCAATCTGAATAAGCGTTTTCTCGAATTCGGGCAGCGCTGTATCCAGTAACGGACCGCCGCTCTTGACGCTGAGCTGCCGCTCGGCCCAGCTTGCGAGGCTCCGGGTCCAGTCCTGCGTCGCCCGCTGCGACCGGACGCTGCCGCCGAGGTCCGTCGGAATGTCCTGGGTCGTTATTACGGTACCGGGGGCAGTGACCGTCAAGCGCCTCGTTGCATTAACCAGTTGCCGCACGTTGCCGGGCCAGTCGTAGCCCTGCAGCATATCAATCGCGTCAGAATCGATTGCCTTGGCGGGCGCATGGAGCTCTTTCGCCGCTTCGCCAAGATAATGATTAAGCAGAACCGGGATATCGGCTCGACGCTGCCGCAATGGCGGTGACTCGATCCGAATTACGTTGAGGCGGTGGTAAAGGTCCTCTCGAAAACGCGAGTCTTTGACCGCTCGCGCAAGGTCCTGGTTGGTTGCAGCAATAACGCGCACATCCACCTTGATCGAACTTTGTCCGCCGACACGGTAAAACTCACTCTCCGCCAGCACGCGTAACAGCCTTGTTTGTAAGGCCGGTGACATGTCGCCTATTTCATCGAGAAACAAGGTGCCGCCATCCGCTTGCTCGAAGCGCCCAATGCGCCGTGCATCGGCCCCTGTGAAGGAACCTTTCTCGTGCCCGAACAACTCGGACTCGAGCAACTCCGCGGCAATCGCAGAAGTGTTAAGTGCGACAAAGGGCTTGTCAGCGCGCGGGCTGTGTTCATGCAGCGCCCGCGCAATAAGCTCTTTACCCGTTCCGGATTCGCCGGTAATCAAAACCGTCATGCTCGAGCCAGCAAGCCTGCCGATGGAGCGAAACACCTCCTGCATGGCAGGCGCCTGCCCGATGAGGGCCGGGATTTCTTGCGCGCCTTGTTCGTCATCCTGCAGCGCGTAGCCATTTTGCCTGGCCGCTTTTCTGACCAGCTCGATCGCTTCATCGATATCGAAAGGCTTGGGCAAGTATTCAAATGCACCGCCTTTATAGGCGGCGACGGCGTTTTCCAGGTCCGAGTGTGCCGTGATGACGATAATCGGCAGGTCGGGGCAGGTCGTTCGCAATCGTTCAAGTAGAGCGATACCGCTCATGCCCGGCATGCGAACATCTGTAATCAGCACGTCCGGTTGGGCGTGCTCGATCGCCTCTAGCAGGTGTTCGGCGCGCTCAAACGTCCTTCCTTTCATGTCGGCCTGGCGCAGTGCTTTCTCAAGCACCCAGCGAACCGATTGGTCGTCATCGACCACCCAGACGTTCAGAGAGCGATCCGCCATCACGACGACCTCGCCTGTTGCAGCGGTATGCGCACGAAGAATACGGTTCGTCCTGGCCGGCTTTCGAATTCGATCAACCCGCCATGGCGGCTCAACAACTCCTGCGCGGTCGGGAGCCCGAGACCGGTTCCGTCCGGCCGGCTCGTCACGAGTGGATAGAACACCGAGTCCTGCATGTCGGACGCGATGCCCGGACCGTCATCTTCTATCTCGATTGAAGCAATGACCCGGTGCCTCGTGTCTCCAATCGTAAAATTCGTAGCTGCACGGCTGCGCAAGGTGATCGTCCCCTGGCCGTCGAGTGCCGCCGCCGCATTTCGAACAAGATTCAGGAACGCCTGCACGATCTGATCGCGGTCGAGGTCAATCAGCGGCAAGCCAGGATCATAGTCGCGACTGAATGTGAGTTTCTTGTGTTCTTCTGCTTCGATGATTCGCACGACATACTCAAGTAGCTCGTGCACGTTTACGGGTTGCTTGTTCGGCGGACCACCGGGGCCAAGCAAGGTGTCTACGAGGCCCGCCAAACGATCCGTTTCGCTGATAACAACATCGGTATATTCGCTCAGCGCTTCGTCGTTCAGCTGTTTCTCAAGCAGTTGCGCGGCGCCGCGAATTCCGCCAAGGGGGTTCTTGATTTCGTGAGCAAGCTGGCGAATCATTTGCCGACCAGCGCCGTGTTGGATCAACAACGCGTTTTCGCGACTGATTTTCGAGCGTCGCGTAACGTCGGTCATTTCCACCAGCAACGCTGCGGGCGCGTATTCGATCGGCGACACGCGACAGTCGACAACGCGCTCTTCAGCATGAACCTCGGTTATGCCTAGCCGCATTTCGTTCGCGTAGTGATCACCTGTTTCAATGACGCGACTCAGGATGTCGCGTAACTCGGGCTCGTCATCGACCAGCCGTAACAAGGATTCGCCTTGCGCGCGTTGCACGCTAATGCCCAAAATGTTTTCTGCCGCCGGATTGAGATCGACGATCAAAAGGCTCTTGTCGAGAAGAATGACGCCCGAGCTCAGGCTGTCGAGGATTCGTCGGGATTCTTTGTCAAAAACTCCGCCATCATCGGAGCGCTTCACGGTTCTTCGATTTAGCGTCGTACCACGTTCTGTTGAACATAAAAGCGGTTCGGTTCGCTGCGAATCATCAGCCGACCCGTATTGTCGATGACTTCCGCCTGAATGTTGTGCACGCCGCGAAATACTTCCTCGATCTGAAAGCTCGTGCCGCTCACCGCCCTCTGCGCGCCGTCGAAATACACTCGCACCTGGTGCCCGCTCTGCAGGCCCGGGCTCAGCGCCAGCGAAACGTTCAGTACGCCCTCGATATTCCATAGCGTTTCTTCGGGGCCAGGTGAGGACACCGCAAGACTCTCGTAGCTGAAGGGCGCGTCGGCAGCCGATGAGTCAGCCGCTGTGGCGCGTGGCGCAGCTTCGCGATACACGCGCGCACCGGTGTTTCTCGAATACTCAGACAGCTCAACCCGCTCTGCGCCTTCTTGCGGGATGTCGGAATAATGGGTAACGCCGTCTTCGTCCACCCAACGGTAGGCCTGTGCCAGGACCGAAGCGGTCGCCAACAGGCCGATAAGGACAAGAATAGGGCGGGTTTGCATTGAGTTAGCATAACAACTTAAGCCGGATTGGGGCTAGTGGCCGGGCGGCAAAATGCCGCCCGGTTCACACTTTTTTACATTTACAGGCTGTAATACATGTCGAATTCGACCGGGTGGGTCGTCATTCTCAGCCTTGTGACGTTTTCTTCCAATAGCTCCATATAGGCGTCGATCAGATCATCTGAGAACACATCGCCAGCTTTGAGAAACTCGCGATCCTCATCCAGCGCGTCCAGCGCCTCCTCAAGAGAGAAAGCAACAAGTTTAAGCGCCTTTTCCTCCTCAGGCGGCAGATCGTAGAGGTCCTTGTCCATCGCATCGCCGGGGTGGATCTTGTTCATGATTCCGTCGAGGCCAGCCATCATCATCGCCGAGAACGCCAGGTATGGGTTCGCCATCGAATCCGGGAAGCGAACCTCGATGCGGCGTCCCTTGGGATTCGAGATATAAGGGATCCGAATTGACGCGGAGCGGTTGCGCGCTGAATACGCGAGAATCGTTGGCGCCTCGAAACCAGGAACAAGCCGTTTGTAGCTGTTCGTTGCCGGGTTGGTGAATGCGTTCAACGCTTTTGCGTGCTTGACGATGCCGCCAATGTAGAACAGCGCCGTCTCGGACAAGCCGCCATAGCCATCACCCGAGAACAGGTTTTCGCCGTCTTTGAACAAGGACTGGTGCACGTGCATACCACTACCATTGTCATTAACCAGTGGCTTCGGCATGAACGTTGCCGTCTTGCCGTAGACATGCGCCACGTTATGAACGACATACTTCAGGATTTGAACCTCGTCGGCCTTGCGCACCAAGGTATTGAATTTAGCGCCAATTTCGCACTGTCCGGCGGTCGCAACTTCGTGATGATGCACTTCGGTCGCAACGCCCATGTCTTCAATCGCGAGACACATCGCCGAGCGCAGGTCGTGCAAGGAGTCGACTGGCGGCACCGGGAAGTAGCCGCCTTTGACGGTTGGCCGGTGACCGGTGTTGCCCTCGCCATCTGCCGAGGCGCGATCGGTGTTCCATGCACCTTCATCCGAGTCGACCTTGTAGAACGCGCCCTGCATGTTGTCGTCCCAGGACACATGGTCGAAAACGAAGAACTCGTTTTCCGGGCCAAAGTACGCGGCGTCCGCAATGCCGGTTGACTTGAGATAAGCCTCCGCCCGATCAGCCAGCGAGCGGGGGCAGCGGTCATAACCCTGCATGGTTGCTGGTTCGACAACATTGCAACGCAGGTTGATTGTTGTCTCGTCGGGAAAAACATCGACGACTGCCGTTGCCGGATCGGGCATCAGGATCATGTCGGATTCATTAATGCCCTTCCAGCCAGAAATCGACGAGCCGTCGAACATCTTGCCGTCTTCAAACAGATCCTCGTCGACCGTGTGCGTCGGCACTGTTACGTGTTGTTCCTTGCCTCTCGTGTCCGTGAAACGAAAATCGACAAATTTGGCCTCACTGTCTTTAATCAGGCCGAGTACCTCTTTGGGCTTCATGAATCTTTCCTCCAGAATTCAAAGCAAAAAATGCCCGGCGCATCCGCGCCAGGTTATCGTCATTAACGAACCAAGTGCACGAAGCGTGCCAAAATGGTGCGCCTCATAAGCTGTTGATTATATTGGTCCCTCGGACACTCTGGTCACAACATGTGCGCTATTATAGTGCAACTCCGATCGTATGTGCACCAATATCGCGCACAGCGCGGACGCTCCGGCTGGCATCGATCACCGCACCGGCTCGCAGCTGGCATCATTTTTTCCCGGAATGTCTCGATCCCGCTTGACGGGAGCTCGCTGCGCTGCGCTTTAGTTCCGGAAAAAAAGATCTCACCCGCGGCCCTCCCGTACACCGCAGGGGCACGCTATCGGTGTGTGTGCTCGAGCGTCGTGCGTAGCGCCGCGACGCAGGACGCCAAGGCAAGCGAAGAACGATTTGAGCGAGCCAGGGATTGCGAGCGAGATTAAGCGAGAGCACATACCCGGTAGCGTGCCCGTGTAGTATTCAACGCCAGCTGCGAGCCCGTGCAACCACGCCGCGGGACGGGAGATGCGGATCGGTCAATTTCCTATATACTGCGCGGGTTTGAGGCCAGTAGAACACCAATGAGCAAGCAAAAAGCGCCCGCTGTGCTCAGCTTTCAGGACCTGATCCTTAAGCTGCAGCAATATTGGGCGGAGCGCGGCTGCGTCATCATGCAGCCTTACGACAAGGAGATGGGCGCGGGAACGTTTCATCCAGCGACGTTTTTGCGGGCGATCGGGCCCGAACCGTGGAGCGCCGCGTACGTGCAACCGTCGCGCAGGCCGACCGACGGTCGTTACGGGGATAATCCGTTTCGGCTGCAGCATTACTATCAGTATCAGGTCGTCATCAAGCCGTCGCCGGAAGACATCCAGGCGTTGTATCTGGATTCACTGCGGGCAATCGGCATTGACTCGCTTGTGCACGACATTCGTTTTGTTGAGGACAACTGGGAGTCACCCACGCTGGGCGCGTGGGGTCTTGGCTGGGAGGTCTGGCTGAACGGCATGGAGATCACGCAGTTTACGTATTTCCAGCAAGTCGGCGGCCTTGAGTGTCGCCCGGTAACCGGGGAAATTACATACGGCATCGAACGGCTCGCGATGTATTTGCAGGGCGTTGAAAGCATTTTCGATCTTGTCTGGACTGACGGCCCTCTGGGTCGCATTACCTACGGCGACGTGTATCACCAAAACGAAGTTGAGCAGTCGAAGTACAACTTTGAACTTGCAGACGTTGACGACCTGTTTCACCAGTTTGATCACGCCGAACATGAAAACGAAAGCCTGATCGAAGCCAATCTCGCGCTTCCAGCTTACGAGCAGATGCTGCACGCCTCTCATGTTTTCAATTTGCTAGACGCCCGGCAGGCCATTTCCGTGAGTGAACGGCAACGATTCATTTTGCGCGTGCGAACCATGGCGCGCGCTGTCGCCGAGGCGTATTACGCCAGTCGCGAAGCACTTGGTTTCCCAATGGTTGACTCCACCGCTGGCAGAGATACATCCGCATGAGCACAGCAAACGATTTCCTCGTAGAAATTGGCACCGAAGAGCTGCCGCCGAAAGCACTGCGTTCGCTAATGACGGCATTCGCCGACGGACTCGAGGCGGGGGTCGACGAGGCAAGGCTCACACATGGCTCGGTGCACGCTTTTGCGAGCCCGCGTCGTCTGGCCGTGATGATTAAGAAATTGCAGAGCAGCCAGGAAGACCGCAAGACGACGAAAAAGGGTCCTCCAGTCGCCGTTGCTTTCGATAAGGACGGCAAGCTCACGGCTGCCGCCGCGGCCTTTGCGCGCAAGTGTGGCATCGACGTAGCTGACCTCGGCCGCGAAAAAACCGACAAGGGCGAGTGGTTGTCCTGCAATGTTATCGAGGCCGGTAAGGCCGCGGCGGAGCTTATGCCGGAGCTCGTTGAAAAAGCGCTCGCGGCGCTTCCCATTCCGCGGCGCATGCGGTGGGGCGCAGGCACGGCGGAGTTTGTGCGCCCTGTTCATTGGATCGTGCTTCTGCACGGCGACAAAGTCATCAAGGCGTCGATCCTGGGTGTCGCGACGGGCAACAAATCGCACGGCCATCGCTTTCATTCCACAAAACCAATAACGATTAAAACGCCTGCCGCGTACCTACAAGCCCTGGAGGAAAGTGGCCACGTCATTGCTGATTTCGACAAGCGCCGAAAACTGGTGAAAAAAGGCGTTACCGCAAACGCCAGGAAGGCTGGTGGCAGCGTTGTCGATGGCGAAGCTTTGTACGACGAAGTCACGGCGCTCGTTGAGTGGCCGGTGCCGATAACCGGCACCTTCGATGACGAGTATCTTCGCTTGCCCCGCGCGGCGGTTATTTCAACCCTGGCCAGCCACCAGCGTTATTTTCCTGTAGAAGACAAGAGTGGTGCGCTGTTACCGCGATTCATCACCGTTGCCAACCTCGAGAGCAAAGATCCCGATCAGGTCCGCAATGGAAACGAGCGCGTTATTCGGCCGCGGCTGGCAGACGCCGCGTTTTTCTGGGATTCCGATCGCCGGAAACCGTTGTCCGCCAGACAGGAGGCCCTGCGAGATGTTGTGTATCAGCGCGGCCTCGGCAGCCTGCACGACAAGAGTCTGCGCACGTCGGCTCTCGCCGCGTCGATTGCCGCAGCGCTCGACGTAGACGCCGCCGCGGTGCAGCGCGCAGCCGCACTGGCCAAGTGTGACTTGCTGACCGGCATGGTCGGGGAGTTCCCCGAGCTGCAGGGAGTCATGGGCCGTTACTACGCGACATCTGACGGCGAACCGCAAAGCGTGGCAGACGCGATTGCGGAGCAATATCTGCCCCGCTTCTCTGGCGATGCTTTGCCTGCGTCGGTTGCCGGGCGGATCCTCGCCGTTGCCGACAAGCTCGATACGCTGGCTGGTGTTTTCGCTATCGGCAAGCCGCCCTCGGGCAATCGTGACCCGTTTGGTTTGCGTCGCGCCGCGCTTGGCATTGTGCGAATTCTCATTGAGTGTGGTCTTGATCTGGACATCAAGGCGCTAATCGAAACAGCCGTCGCAGCGCAGCCAAAGAAAACTGCGGAGACGAACGAGTTAAGCGCGGCCCTTTACACCTTTATCAGCGACCGCTTGCGCCGCTATTTTCTTGACCTCGACGCCGGTCTCGCTACCGAGACGTTTGACGCCGTGCTCGCGCGCAGCCCGGCCTCGCTCGTAGATTTCGAGCGGCGCCTTGAAGCTGTACAGGCGTTTATCAAACTCGAACCGGCGTCGAGCCTCGCGGCCGCGAACAAGCGCATCGCAAATATTCTGAAGAAGGCGGAGCAACCGTCTCTCGCGGCCGTGAAAGAAAAGCTGCTCACGGACCCGGCCGAGCTCGCTTTGTGGGAAGCGCTGCGCAGCGCCAGGGCGGTGGTGGCGCCGTTGCTCGAGTCCCGCGCGTACACGGCGGCACTAACAGAGCTCGCCAAGCTTCGCGAACCAGTGGATGCTTTTTTCGATAACGTAATGGTCATGGCGGATGACAAGGCCGCTCGCAACAATCGGCTCGCATTGCTTGGCGAGTTGCGCGCTCTGTTCCTCGACGTTGCTGATATCTCGCGGCTGTCTGTTTGATGCTTTGGCTGCGCAGCTTTATCTTCACGCTGGTGATGTATGGCGCTGCGCTCGTGGGGTCGGCTCTCGAATTGCTGTTTTTTTGGGCGCCACATCGCGTCAAGTGGGCAATTGCCGTCGGGTGGGCTCATACCTGTCTTTGGGCTGGCAGGTTTTTCTGCGGACTGGACGTCACG
>Ga0255052_10003834_pt1 | contig 10269 bp, 8 predicted proteins | sample JV7_2_21_MG_FD_188632 | JGI IMG/M metagenome (GOLD analysis project Ga0255052, IMG submission 188632) | Seawater microbial communities from Jervis Inlet, British Columbia, Canada - JV7_2_21 | ecosystem: Environmental > Aquatic > Marine > Inlet | place: Canada: British Columbia | collected...
GAAAGTTGTTATCAATTCCGTCCCCATCAAGGTCATGATCACATGCGTCACCTGTACCATCAAGGTCGTAGTCAGATTGCTCTCCAATATGTATTACATTATTAAGATCTGTCCAGTCTGTTTCAGGATTATAGTTAAGAGGACAGTTATCATCTGCATCCACTACTCTGTCATTATCCATGTCAGCGGTTGTTGTAAAGCTCCATGTAGGTCCTTCGGCGGTTGCATTGTGGCTATCTCTTGATACAATTTTCCAGTAATAAGTAGTCAGTGATTTAAGTTGTATTAAATGGTTTGTAGTTTTTTGACCCGTTCGAACAAGTGGTGGATCCGGAGAAGTCCCAAGATATATATCATAAGAAACTATATCCTCCAGATCAGGGTCAGCACTGCCTGTCCAGACAAGCTGAACTATAAAGCCAACATCGTTTGCCGCATCAACGGGTGCAATGTTGGAGGGTTGACTGGGCGGGTTATTTAGAGACGAACTAAAAAGAGAAACATCCCTTGAAAGACGATTGCCCGACGTATCATAAATATAATTGACTCGTGTTCCGTCATCATAAATGACTTCTCTCACTTGCCGTGAATTGTCATAGATATATCGGATTGTTTCTGCGTTTGCGCTGGAAATGAGAGTATTTATAAGAATTGTGAAAAATAATCCTGATAACAGTAGCCCTGTATTTTTGCAAGTCCCTATCTTCATTTTTTTCACGCCCTAAATAGGAAATCCAGCTCGTAAAGACGCTTTATTCCGTAGAAAGAGAAACGAAGTTCTCCAGCCTGTCCCTAATTGCTGAATTCTAAATCATGAAATCTGAAGATGTCAAGACTGATATGCGGATATTGCTCATTTCGATAGAATAAGGACGGCAGATTTGATCTATGACTTCAAATTTAACTGAAGCATAAATCGTAAGTTGGCTTCTGGTCTGAGTTTTTAGTTAATTTGTTGAAATTGAAGGGTTTTTCGTAGTCTGTCGTTTCCTATGCTTTCCTGTATTTTCTGTCCTTTGCGCTATTTTCTGCTACAATTCTGCTACAAATCTGCTGCAGTTAATAATTTCTTTATAGATTTTCAGACATATTGTAAAATATAATGTATCAGGCAAATACAGTCAGGATTACTCATGAAAAAGATAGAAAGACAGATTCTGGAAATATTTAAATCATCTCTATTGAAACGGTTGTCAGTTCATGAAATAGTTCTTTTTGGTTCCAGGGCACGAGGAGATGCTGATCCATACTCGGACATGGATGTTGTAGTGATTCTGAATAATGTATCTGATGGACAAGATCTCAACTATGTAAGCGATTGTGCCTGGGAGGCAGGCTTTGAACATGGGATAGTCGTAGTTCCAATTATCTATTCAAGGAATGCATGGGAAAAAAGTCCTGAACGGTATTCATTGCTTGCAATGGCAATTGAAAAAGAAGGTGTGTCAATTTGAAAAATGATGATATAAACACCCTTATAAAATATCGTCTTGATCAAGCGCAAACAGCACTTGATGACGCAAAATTTCTTTATCAGGGGCAACGGAGTTCTCAGAGCATTGTCAACAGGGCATAAAAACCTCAGATGAAATTACAGCTGAACAGGCTGAAGGTGCAATAAATAGAGCAGTCTTATTTGTGGAATCAGTAATCAAATATATATAGCCTGTTCACTTACCATATTTAACACAACGTAAATCTTTCCATCAAAGTTCCCCAAAGCTGCTAGCTCAATAAGAACTTTAGCCATTTTTTAACGATAACAAGAGTATTCATTCGTTGCCATTTTACTATAAGGTAATGAAATGGATTTTGATTGTGCTGTGAAAACTATAAATCAACTGCTTAGAGAGAAACGGCCTGATTCATTTAATAGCTCATGGATACGAAAACATGCACCGAATGTTTATCAGTTTATTCAGAAAAACGTGCGAGCAGAAATCGGTGGCATCGATTGGGACAGAGTTACTCGTGCTCTGGATCGTAGAGTTCAAAAAAAATGGATAGCATTTTTTCGTAACAGAACAAATATATATCGGAAGAAAGATGAGGTTGCCATTATTCTTCAAAAATATCACGCCAAACTCTATGCCTTTATTGCCCCGGCGGACAAGAATGACGAACATATGCGGGATATTATCAGTATCGCTTTAGTAAGAATAGCCCAAAAAGGGAATGTCATTGCCAAAGAGGAAATTACTAGGCTACTCAGGTTTACTGTTGATGGGTGGATTGAATCTCGTCCTACATTATCATCATGGGAGGGATATGAATCTTTGATTCAAAATCGCATAGAGAGTTGCATACGTTGTTATCGCTATTCAGGGACATTTATTGGATACTTATTCAAGACATTTGAATATGCAGGTAGAGGATTAATAACTACATATTCACTAGATGATTCTTTATATTCAAAAGAAAAGCGTCGATATACTTGATCAAAATGAACATTCTAAAGTTTGCCACATGCTGAAGCCTCTGGCGTACATTTTTTGTAATTTGAGAATTTCCAGATAAAAATTTCTTTTTTTAATCGAGCAACTTATTACATTTAAACGTTATTTGTATAACGTTTAAAAAATATTCTCGATAATATATTTACACATACCCCAAAGATTAAAATTCAGGAGGAATATCATGACCATTAAAGAAGCGATAGACTTATTTAGTAATCATCAAGAGGGACATTTAAAACAAAGATCAATACACAGCTACAAGTACATACTGAATAAATTCGAGTCTGAGTATGGGCATCACCAGTTTGAATCTATAGGATCAGATGATGTGCTGCAATTTCTGGAAGACCTGGCAGGAAATTCTGCAAAAGCTACACGGAAATTGAGATATGCACAGTTGAAAACATTCTTCAATTTCATTATTGGTAAATTTGATCTTAACCTCAAAAATCCATGTTCTTCATCGCACCTGTCTAAGACGTTTAGTATATTGCCTCAAAGAGCACGCAAGGTTTTAGAAAAAGAGACGGTGGATGAGATGATCTATAACACAAGAAATCTCAGAGACAGGCTAATATTGGAAATACAGGCTCGTTGTGGACTCAGGATAGGCGAATTATTGAAGTTGAAAGTTTCTGATGTATCTGACAGGAAACTCACTATTATTGAACCAAAGTCAGGAAAGGATTCAGAGGTTGCGTTTATGCCAGAGCAAATAGCCAACAGGTTGAGAGACTATATTAAAGAGAAAGAATTATCGTCAAATGACAGAATATTTCCAATGTGCTATTCAACTGCCAGATCTCTGATAAAAAATCTCGCAAAGAGACTTAACATTGAAATGACACCTCATGACCTCAGGAGACATTCAGCTACATATGCCAGTCGAAACGGGGTACCATTGGAAATTGTATCTAAGGTAATTCTCAGGCACCAAGACTTAAAGACAACGCAGATATATTTAGGGAGGGTTAGTGAGCCAGAAGCAATACGGTGGATGGACGTACTGCATGGCAAATAAAACCACTCTAACTTATTGACTTACAATAATAATCTATAATCTTTGGGGTATGACGTTATGTTGCATAATTCTAACTTTGCTTAAGAAATTAATGGCTTTAGTTCACTCCACATTTTGCGGATTTATCCGTCATATCAATAAAATGGATTCTGGATGGATTCTGTTGATATTACTGACAAGTCAATAGAATCGATGAAGTTTTCAGGTCAACGCTTTCATCATGTTATCGTTCACTTGATGAGACAGGATAATTATTGAATGCAAGATTAAATCCTCAATAATTCCACAAATATTCAGGAAGGAATTGACACAAAAAACTTACTACCCTTGCCAAGCTCAGACTCAACCCATATACTTCCTTTCATCTTATCCACTATTTTATTTACTATAGTTAACCCCAATCCTTCTCCCTTAACTCTATTAGGCTCCAACTGATAAAATATCTCAAATATCTTTTCTCGATATTTAGGGGCTATTCCTATTCCATTATCCTCAACACAATAAACCGATTGATCACCTTTTATATTCCCAGTAATTTTTATAACACCTGCTTGCTCTGGATTAAGATATTTAATTGCATTGTCCAGCAAATTAGAGAACAACTGATTTGCCTGTGTCCTGTCCCCCTTGCATTTGGGCAATTCAGAAACTTCCGTATTTACTCCTGCCTCTTTCAAGCTAAATTCATGGTTACTCATAATATCAGACATCATTCCATTCATATTAATATCTTCAATATTTAATTCAGTACTTCCCAGTCTTGACAGATTTAATAGAGAGTTAAGAAGATTATCCATCTTTGAGATGCTTTTCTGGATAAATTCTAACGACTCAGGAATATCTTCTTTTACAATTGGAGTTATTTTATTTTTGATACTTAAGGGAACGTCCATCTTTTCAATAGAAGACATCAACTCCTTAAGTGAAAAATCAAGCTCCTTACTGTAACCGTCAATGTTAACGAGTGGAGATCGTAGATCATGGGATGTGGCGTATAATAATTGTTCTAACTCTTTATTCTTGATTTTAAGTTCCGCAGTTAATTGCTCCCGCTCCTCTTCAGCCTTTTTGCGATCAGTGATGTTTATGCCGAGTTCAAGAACCAGCTGTGTACCATCTGTATCGGTAAATGGATAATCATTGATTTCATAGATTTGCCCATCAGGGGCCCCATCCCATTCCCATATTTGAGGTTTTTTGGTATCAAACACCTTAAAGGTAGGACATATTTCACATGGATCATTACGCCCCCAGAGTGACTCGTAGCAAAGTTTTCCTGACGTTTCGCCAAAATGTTTTTTATAGTATCGATTTGCATATTTTATGGTGTAGTCAGGCGCCTGCAGATAGACAAATGCCGGAAGTGCATCAAAAAGTGAGTAGAGTCTCTGCCTTTCTGTAGTAGCCGCTTTTTCCGCCTTCTTGCGATCGGTGATGTCTCTGATTACTGCCCGCATTCCTTTATTAATGCCCCTAGAATCTTTTATCAAATATGCTCTTAGTTCTACAGGGAATATCGTTCCATCTTTCCTTATCAATTCTTTCTCATATAGGTCTGAATATCCTCTAGTCAATATTTGTTCTGTTAGAATTATTTGTTCAGAAGCATGCCACTTCTCCGGTGTAATATCGTTATAAGTTAAATTTAGCAGTTCATCTTCGCTATAGCCCATCATATTAATATAAGAATCATTTACTTCAATAAGATGCCCCTCCATATCTATCCAAGCATAGCCATCAATGCTTGCATCCTGCAAATCCTTATACTTTCGTTCACTTTCCTGCAATGCCATTTCTGCTTTCTTACGCTTGGTGATGTCCAACGCGAAACCTATAGTGCCAATAATAGAACCTTCCTCGTTCTGCAGGGGTTTGACATGGCAATCGAAAAACCGCCCCTCCCATTCAAATTCGTAGTTTGCGATGTTTCCCTTTACAGCTTGACGATACGCTTTAATAACCAAATTCTCCGGATCGTCTGTTTGAAGATATTCGAACAACGTCATTCCCACAACTTGATCTGTTTTCAATCCCAAGGCATCTAAACCCGCACCGGTGGATGAAGTGAACTTTAATTCAGTGTCAGTCGTCCAAAGAATAGCTGGAACCTGGCTGGTTGTCATTCGAAGTCGCTCTTCACTCGCCCGCAGAGCCTCCTCAGCTTTCTTCTCAGCTAAGTCTTTTGATAGTTGTTCTTTAGTCTTATCTTTATCTTCCATTTTTTGGGATCTAGATATAAATTAAGAGGCTATTCTTATATTTCAATTATAGACTAATTGCTTGTTTCATGAAGATATTTTTTAAAAAAATTAATTCCGATTAAACTATTCTCATATGCTGTAATAATTGAGTATAAAGATAACAGAAAACTATTATAAAAGTTATGAAAATCATAATAATAGCTAAAAATCAATAAGATCCAATCGGAGACAACATCATTCATAAATGCCAATAATCCTCAATATTGGGATTGCCTACCATTTATTGATATGAGGGGAAAGTCAATGAAATCTGTCAATATCCCTTTCATTGATATGACGGATTTATCAATAAAAATCAACGTGTTCTGAGCTTATTGACTTTTAGATAGTAGATTTAAAATTGAAGCAATTCCCAGAAATAAGACTATAGACTAGAAGGTGCAATTTAGTTTTTGATGCTATCAGTTATAATTTCAGTCGGCAATGTGTCGTTGTGCAGGGCCTTACAGGTAATAAAGGATAATCTGAAGAATGGAGATCTGACACCACCCAGTCTTTGGCATCACATAAGATCCTCTGAAAACTCTTATTATTATACACCTTCTTTAAATTTACCCTCTTATGAGAGGGTGCTTCAGTGACTGACTGTTCCTTGCAGAGCCGACTGTATTCTGCAGAAGCATGGCAATCGTTACCGGCCCCACGCCTCCGGGAACAGGGGTGATAAAAAAGGCTTTTTTCTCTACAGAGTCAAAGTCTACATCACCGACAATTGAGCCGTCTTCCAGGACATTGATCCCGATATCAACAACAGCTGCTCCCTCCTTGATCATGTCCGCATTAAGCAATCCCTTAATACCAGTGGCAGTACAGAGGATATCAGCCTGTCTGGTAAAAAATGTGAGATCAGCTGTTGCCTTGTGACAGACAGTTACGGTCGCCTGTTTTGCAAGGAGCATGAGAGACAAAGGTTTGCCAACAGCCAGGCTTTTTCCGATGACAACCGCATGTTTTCCTTTTATCTCTATTCCGCTATGCTCAAGCAGCCTGATAACACCAAAAGGCGTACAGGGAAGAAACCCTGATGCAGCAGACAGGGCTTCCGGCTTGTAGAGAGAGTCATAGTCACCTGAGCGGAAGATCTGAAAGGTGGATTCATCTGCAGCAAGCTTCCCGACAGACAATGATCCGAGACCATCGATGTCTTTCTCCGGGACGATCTCATTAACGACGATTCGGGAATTTATCCGTTTCGGAAGAGGCATCAGTACCAGCAGGCCGTTGATCCTTTCATCCATATTGATGGATTTGACTGCATTCAATATTTCATTGACCGAAACCGTCTCCGGAAACTTGAACTGGAACGGTGTGATGTCAACCTGATCGCAAGCATGCAGTGTCGCGTTCAGATACGCCCGCGACGCAGGGTCATCTCCTGCTATCAATAAACCCAGTCCGACATCCACTCCATAGCTGCTCAGAGTTTTAACGTCCTCTCTGACTTTTCCTTTAATGTCGCGAGACAGTTTCCTTCCATCCATTATTGTGGCCATGCGTTCTTCCTTTCCTGTACAGTTCCCTAGTGAATCAACAGTGGCATCATAGGCAGGTCAAGACCTGCCGCAATGTCCTGATTATTAAGATACTCCCATTATACCAGACAGAATCCAGACTGATTCCATTTCATTGATAATACAGATAAATCTGCAACATTTGGACTAACTCCATTTTATTGATATGACGTATTTATTAAGAAAATCTAGCCTGAATCAAAAATGATGATAATTATGCAATATCAAGGAGATACAGATCTGTAACTTACGCAAGGATATTAGGAAATAGTCTGATTACAAACGGATGTTAAATTACAGGGGTAACTTCAGTTACGATTTGTCAGTGCCCATAATATAGCTTTCGATCGCCCGGGCCGCACGTTTGCCGGCGCCCATTGCACTAATAACGGTTGCAGCGCCGGTTGCGATATCTCCTCCGGCAAAAATACCCGTAATATTTGTTGTTCCATCTTTATCTACTTTAATATACCCTGCTCCCCAAAGCTTAAGCTTTTTAATTGATTTAACAAGAATAGGGTTTGATGTCTGTCCAATCGCCATTATCACCTGATCAACTTTAAGTGTGAATTCGTCTCCTGTACATTCAGGCCTTCTCCTCCCCGAAGCATCCGGTTCACAGAGCACCATCCTGTCACATCTCATTGCCTTTACATAGCCTTTCCGATCTCCAATTATCTCTTTGGGATTAGTGAGAAACTTAAATATTATCCCTTCTTCTTTAGCATGTTCTATTTCTTCTTCTCGCGATGGCATCTCTTTTTCGGTTCTTCTATAAACAATGTATACCTTCTCCGCTCCAAGTCGAAGTGCTGTTCTGGCAGAGTCCATCGCAACATTGCCTGCACCTACTACAGCAACCCGTCGGGCCTTTTTAACAGGTGTATCATAAATCGGAAACTTATGAGCTTTCATAAGATTGACTCTTGTTAAGAACTCAGCTGCAAAATAGACATTATTGAGATTTTCGCCGGGGATGTCCATGTAACTCGGAGAACCAGCGCCAACTCCAATGAATACGGCTTTAAATCCTTCCTCGAAAAGCTCTTCAACAGTCTGTGTTCTACCAATAACCCAGTTAACTAAAATTTTGACTCCAAGATTTTTTACAAACTCGATTTCCCTGTTAATGATTTTTTTAGGTAACCTGAATTCCGGGATCCCGTAAGTAAGCACGCCCCCGGGCTCATGTAGCGCTTCAAAGACAGTGATATCATATCCTGCTTTTGCAAGATCAGAAGCAACTGTCAGACCGGCCGGCCCGGACCCTATGACAGCAACTTTATGACCGTTTGGTTTTGAAATCTCTGGCAGTGTTGTCTGCCCAAGTTTTGCTTCGTAATCAGCAACGAAACGCTCAAGTGCGCCGATCGAAACCGGGGTTTTCTTTTTGCCGAGAATGCATTTGCCCTGACACTGCTTTTCCTGTGGGCATACCCTGCCGCATATGGCCGGAAGCATATTAAAATCGCGGATTACCCTGAGACCGCCGAGATAGTCTTTTTCTTTAACGCGTGCGATGAATTTAGGTATGTCGATCTCAACCGGACAGCCTGCGATGCACTGCGGTTTTTTGCATTGAAGACAGATATTAGCTGCTTTTACTGCCTGCCGCTCGGTAAGTCCAAGAGCAACTTCGCTAAAATTAGTTTTCCTTTTTTCAGGTTTTCTTGCTCGCATACAATTATAAAAAGGCACAAAGGGACAAAGGGTCAAAGAAACAAAGCATATATTTTCTCTCTGTGCCTTTGTAGCTCTGAGCCTCTGTCCCTATTTCTTGCATTTCCCTCTACATTTTTTCCTGGATTTCCTGTTAAATTGCTTGAGCGATATTTCTTCTTCCTGTTTATAAAAATTCAAACGGTTAGCAAGTTCCTGAAAGTCTACTTCATGTGCATCAAACTCAGGGCCGTCTATGCATGCAAATCTTGTCTGCCCTGCAATGCGTACCCTGCAGGCTCCACACATGCCAGTACCCTCCACCATTACTGGATTAAGACTTACTAAGGTCTTAATTCCGTATGATTTTGTAAGCTCTGCAACTGCCTGCATCATTCTTATAGGTCCGACAGCAATTACAATTGCAACAGATTTATTATCTATCATTTCTTTTAATGCATCAGTTACAAGTCCTTTTCTGCCAGAACTTCCATCATCAGTGGTTAGAATCATTTCCTTGGCATATGTACTGAATTTATCTTCCCAGACAATCAGCTTTTTGGTGCGCGCACCCTGAATGACGGTTATCGTATTCCTCTTTGCTTTAAGGGCTTTCAGGATGGGGTATAGGGTGGCGGTGCCTATGCCTCCTCCGACCAGAACACAATGACCATATTTTTTTATAGGTGTAGGATGTCCGAGGGGGCCTGCAATGTCCCTTATGTTTTCACCGGGTTTCAAAGTACCCATCTCTTCAGTAGTCTTGCCGATTTTTTGAAACAGGAAAGTGATTGTACCTTTCTCCGCATCAAAATCAGCTATAGTAAGCGGTATACGTTCTCCTTTTTCATGAACTCGCAAAACCGCAAAATTGCCTGCTTTGGTGTGTCTTGCAATATAGGGGGCATTAACAATCATTTCGTCAACCTGGGGGGACAATGATTGTTTGTGAAGAATTCTAAACATAATATTCCTATTCGCTTATACCGTGAGCCAGTGATATTACATGGATATCTGCAGCACCCGAATTTTTTAAAACTTTAGAGCATTCCCTGATTGTAGATCCTGTAGTAACGACATCATCGATCAGCATAATATCCTTATCCTTTATTAGATTTTTTCTGCTAACCTTAAAGGCATTCTTAATATTCTTAAATCTTTCCCTGGATGTCAGACCAACCTGAGGTGTAGTGTCCTTTACCTTAACCAGACAGTTGATCAGTAAATCAACATTCAAGTATTTTGACAGCTGTTTGGCTATCAGCGCAGACTGGTTAAACTCTCTTTGTTTTAAACGTGTTTTAAATAGAGGGACAGGGATTAAAACCTCGACCCGGGGCAACTCCATTTTCATAATGATA
>Ga0255052_10003835_pt1 | contig 10265 bp, 10 predicted proteins | sample JV7_2_21_MG_FD_188632 | JGI IMG/M metagenome (GOLD analysis project Ga0255052, IMG submission 188632) | Seawater microbial communities from Jervis Inlet, British Columbia, Canada - JV7_2_21 | ecosystem: Environmental > Aquatic > Marine > Inlet | place: Canada: British Columbia | collected...
CGCCTTGCGTTCCGGCCCCTCACCCATGGTCGCTATGCGCTGGCCTTTCTTTATTGTTTCGCCTTCTTTCACCAGCAACGACGCGTTGTACCCGTAGGCACTTAGGTAGGTGTCGTTATGCTTCAGGATAATAAGCTGACCGTATCCGATCAGTCCACTGCCTGCGTACACGACGCGGCCGGACGCCGCGGCGTTAATGGCCTGCCCTGCTTTGCCGTTAATCAGCACGCCGGTGCCGGTGCCCGGTTTTCCGCCAAATTGGACGTTGATTTTGCCACTGGTCGGCCACGACCATGGCGGTGGTGGCTGCGTCGGGACTTTCGGCAGCGGCTTCGGGGCTGGCCGGTTGCTGCTCGACGTTGGTTTCGCAGCCGATCCGGATGACGGTGACAGGCGGATCACGTCACCCGGATGAATCAGTGAACCGTCGCCGAGTCGGTTCCAGCGTGCGACATCAGCGGGATCCTTGCCATATCGCCAGGCAATGGAAAACAAGGTTTCGCCACGGCGAACAATGTGGGTGTCAGGATCGGGGACGTAGTGCGGAATACCGCAGGCAGAAAGTGCGAGTAAGACACACGCGATGACGATGCCCCGCGCACGCATCAGGCACGAACCATTAACCAGCCTATGACCGCCACAACGACGGCGACGGTTATCCAGCCGATCCGCTCGACATATTTGCGCAAGGACACTTCGAACTGCACTCCACCCCAGACCAGTAACCCGGCGACCAGGAAAAAGCGCGCGCCGCGCCCAATAGCAGACGCCGCGAAGAAAACCGGGAAGTTGAGCGCTGCAGCACCCGCGGCGATCGTAAATACCTTGTACGGAATCGGTGAAAATCCGGCCACAAAAATAACCCAGACGCCGTACCGATCGAACCAGTCGCGGCTTGTTTCGTAGGCTGACCAATAACTCGAATCGGCGAGCCATGGCCTGATCGATTCAAATGCGCCGTAACCGATGAAGTAACCCGCGATACCGCCAATGACGGAAAATATTGTTGCGATGAGAGCGAAGCGCCAGGCCTTGCCAAGATTGGCGAGACACATCGGCGCAAGCATCACGTCGACTGGTATCGGGAAGAACGACGATTCAGAAAAACTCAGTGCAGCAAGGTAGCGCTCGGCGTGCCGATGTTTCGACCACTGAATAACGCGGTCATACAGTGGCCCGAAAATCTTCATTTGCCTGGCACTAGTGGAACAAAACTCACTGCACCGAGTGACACTTCCTCGAAGTGGTCGTCCTTGCGCGTAACCTGCAACAAGTCCTGACAACCCGACGGCCCTACGGGGATGATCATGCGACCGCCCGGTGCCAGTTGCTGCAAGAGTTTCTCCGGCAATTCGGTTGCGGCGGCCGTGACGATGATGCCGTCATAGGGTGCGTACTTGGGCCAACCCTCCCAACCATCACCCGGCTTGAGCTGGACGTTGTATAAATCCAAATCAAGCAGCCTCTGGCGAGTCTTGAGCTGCAGCTCACGGATGCGCTCAACCGAGTAAATCTTCTTGACCAGCGGTGCGAGGACCGCTGTCTGGTAACCGCAACCTGTGCCAATTTCCAGAACCGTCTCGCCGGTAAACCCGTCGAGCAACGCCTCGGTCATGCGTGCAACAACCCACGGCTGGCTGATGGTCTGGCCGAGGCCGATTGGCAATGCCGTGTCTTCATAGGCTCGGCTGGCCAGTGCTTCGTCAACGAACAGGTGGCGCGGCACATTGCGAATCTGGTTCAGGACGTCTTCGTTGCGAATACCGTTGTCCATCAGGCGCTGCACGAGACGATCGCGCGTTCGCCGCGACGTCATGCCGATACCCTGTATATTCCCGCGCGGACTAATCACGTCGTAGCCAGTCTTCGACCTGCGGCAGGGCTTCGTGGCGCGTCAGATCGATTTTCAGCGGCGTAATCGATGCGGCGCCCTGTTCCAGCGCATGGAAATCCGTGCCCTCGCCCTCCTCCTGGTTATCACCGGCCGGGCCAACCCAGAAGATTGTCCTGCCATGCGGGTCCTGGTCCTTTACGACAGGCTCGGACTTATGCCGGAACCCGAGCCGGCAGACACGAATTCCGGCCAGCTCCTCGTACGGCACGTCAGGCACGTTCACGTTGAAAATGAACTCCTTCGGCAACGGGTCTTTTTCGAGCCTTTGCACGAGCTCGGTCGCCACGCGCGCGGCAGTGTCGAAGTGCTTGTGACCAACAAGTGACACCGCAATCGTCGGCAGGCCGAGAAAGCGGCCTTCCATTGCGGCTGCGACCGTACCGGAGTAAATCACGTCATCACCGAGGTTGGCGCCGTGATTGATCCCGGACACGACCAGGTCGGGCTCTTCTTCGAGAAACCCTGTTAGAGCAAGATGCACGCAGTCAGACGGCGTACCGTTCACCCGGTAGCGATTTTCTGCCACTTTCGAGACCCGCAATGGATCGTTGAGCGTCAGCGAATTGCTGGCCGCCGAGCGATTACGGTCCGGCGCGACAACAATGACATCAGCAATCTCCGACAATGCATCGGTCAGGACATTGATTCCGGTTGCGAGGTAACCGTCGTCGTTGCTCACGAGGATTTTCATAGATGGAGTCGCTGCGGTTTGCGCCTTGAGACGCGCTCACTATACTCGAAGCTATCGTTGCACCATAGCCTGAGTACACCGCCTTGAGCGATGACGACAAAGACCTTTTCCGGCGCTCGTTTCCAGACGCCAAACCGCTGCAATCGGGCGACCGTGTGCCGGAACCAAAAAAGAAACCAACTCCAAAAGCGCGCTTTACTCGCGCCGATGAGGAAAAGACTCTACAGGAGAGTCTTGAGGACGATATCGACACGATGGAGAGTGCGAATGCCGAGAATATGCGGTTTCATCGGCAGCACGTCGGCGCCCGGACAATGCGCAAGCTGTCCCGGGGAAAATATGCCGTACAGGCCGAAATAGACCTGCACGGCATGACAATCGACGAGGCCAGGCCCAGGTTGGCCGATTTCATCGATTACTCGGTCAAGCAAGGTCTTACGTGCGTGCGCATCGTACACGGCAAGGGGCTGGGCTCCGGCCACCGCGGGCCCGTGCTCAAGATGGCCGTCAATCGCTGGCTTAGGAAATGGGATTCGGTACTGGCGTTTGTGTCCGCCCGCCAGGTTGATGGCGGCACAGGTGCGGTTTACGTGTTGTTGCAGCAAGACTAGGTCGCGTTTCTGGCGATATTGCACTGTTTCTCAAATGGTTATGGCTTATCTACTGTATATAATTACAGTATTTGTGTCATGTAGGGCCCAGCCATGAGCAATACTGCAAACCTCACCTCCCGCCGTCTCGAGATTGACCGCCTCGAAGATTCCATCATTCGGCATTGCCACCGCATAAATTCGGCGACCTATGATTTGCTCGTCGACCTTCGCGAGTTTGATCAGCGTGCCGGATTCCTGCGCTCAGGCTTCGAAAACTGTGCCGACTGGCTGCATTGGCGCTGTGACATCGGTCTGAGTGCGGCCCGAGAAAAAGTGCGGGTTGCGCATGCGCTGCTGGAACTGCCGGCGGTTTCGGGAGCGTTCGGCAACGGTCATCTCGCCTACTCCAAGGTCAGGGCGCTGACTCGAGTGGCCAATCGAGACAATGAAGACGAATTGCTGTCCTTCGCCCTGCAGCACACCACCACGCAGGTGGAGCAGCGTTGTCGGGAGCTACGGTTCGGAATGCCGGAATCGACAGAACTTGCTCAGCGAGCATATTCGCAGCGCTCGCTGTCGACGTTTCGGAATCGCGAGAAAGGCACCATCACCTATAAGCTCGAAGTCCCCATTGAACAGGGCGCGCTAGTCGACAAGGCCCTGGACAAGGCAAATGTCGCAAGTGTTTCGGATCATGCTGAGTTTGCCAACGAAAGTTGGTCGACTCGGCGGGCCGATGCATTCCTGGGAATCGCCAACGCGTATCTCAGCAGAAAGCACGTTGCGGATGCCACCGTACTGGACTCGGACAACTATCTTGTCACGGTGCATGTCGATCACGCAGCACTTGCAGAAGGAAAAGGCCGCTCGGGTTTACCGATCGAGTCAGTAAAGCGTCTTTGTTGTGATGGCAACACAGTTACTATTGTCGAAGACGCGAACGGCGAACCGCTAAATATCGGTCGAAAATCACGGACTGTTCCAACAGCGATCAAAAGAGCCCTCCATGCCAGGGACAAGCATTGTCGTTTCCCAGGTTGCCACAACACGCGCTTCGTCGACGCCCACCACATTCATCATTGGAGTGCAGGCGGTGAGACGAGTCTCGACAACCTGTTGTTGTTATGCGGCAAACATCATCGTCTCGTACACGAAGGCGGATTTCGCATTGTTCGGGATTATCAAAATCATTGGATGTTCACCCGACCCAACGGAATTGCTGTTCCACAATGTGGCTTCCAGAGCGCAGACACGCTCGATACAATCGTTAATGATATTTCCACAATGGTCAATCACCCCTCACGTGAGGGGTTCTTGAGCGAAACGGAAAAACTCCAGGCCAATTTGTTGCGATCGCATTTGAGCGGCCGGTTTCCCCGAAAGCAGCCGTTCAACTAGCGCTCAACCTCAGAAACGAGGGGCTGCTAACGGCCAAATGCGGACGTTCGTAAGCTGCAAGCACAGATTACCAATTCGTTGTTCTTAGTGCCCCCCATCTGCGGCTTCTGCTCCAACGAGATGTTCGTCCATGAATTTCGCCATTTCCCGGTAGAATGCGACACGATTTGCCTGCTTGCGCAAACCATGGCCTTCGTCAGGAAACCGCATATAGGTTACCTCACCCCCGTTTTCTCGAATCGTCTTTACGATTCGATCGGATTCTGTCACCGGATCACGCGGGTCATTTACACCGTGCGAAACCATCATCGGTACACGAATATGATGGGCTGTGTTAATTGGTGAGTTTACTCGGTAGAACTCTTTCCAACGCTCCTCGCGAATGTCGCCGTATTCAATTCTGTCTGAGGCCTTGAGGAAAGGAGCGGCCTCCTCCAGCGCACGAACCCAGTCGGACACTCCGACCACAGAGATCCCCGCGTCGAATACGTCGGGATAAGCGCCAAGCACGGCGTTCACCATGTAACCCCCATAAGAAGCGCCACTTACTCCCAGACGCTCCCCATCGAGGAACTCTTGATCGCGGAGAAATCCGGCTGTGTCTACCAGATCCCGTACCGAGTCCAGGCGCTTCTCTTGGTTGTCCAGACGGGCATAGGTCTTGCCAAATCCCGTCGAACCACGAACATTGACATCAAAGACGGCGATGCAGACATTCACAAGGTACTGGGTCGACGCATTGAACCGCGGTCTGGACTGGCTCGCAGGCCCACCGTGGACATTGACGGCAACGGGTGATCTCTCCGGGCAGTAATCGGCACTGGGAAGGTATAGAAGTCCCTGCAATTCGACACCATCCTGGGCCGGATAGCGCAACGATACGGGAGTCACAAACGTTGCCGGATCGAGCCCGGCAAGTGTCGACTCCGTTGCGCGTACCAGCTCTCCAGTCGCAATGTTCCAGACCCAGGTATCGCCCGGGATGGCCGGACCTGATACGCCCAGCAAAACGATTGGGGCCGCTTCTGCAAACGAGATACTGTAAACACCGTCGGGCAGATCCGGCAACGATAGATCCGCGTCATTAGCAAGGTCTCTACCCTGTAGCCAGGAGTAACCCTCGTGATTGGTCGTCCAAAGCAGGTATTGCCCGTCCGGCGACAATGAGACATCTTCTACGTCAGCTTCCGGCGTGGCGATAAACGTTAGCTTGTCGTCCTTTAGTGAATAGTAGGCGAGCGCCGAAAATTCCCTATCCTGGTTGGTGGCAAGATAAAAACCTTTGCCATCTGGTCGCCAATCAAAACTCGCATGCAACGCAGCAACATCTGGCTGGAACAGGGGTGTCATTTCGCCGCTGGACAGGTCGAGAATATGCACATCGTTCGCATCTTCCCCCCGGACTTCGCTAACGAGGACCAGATCGCCGCCAGGCTGCCAGGCCTCCGGGAAGAACCCAAACTCGCCAGCGTGAGTCATTGTCGGTTTTCCCCCGCCAATGTTCGCTACATAGATATCGTAGTCGAGGCCATTTCGTTCCGTCGATGAAAACAAAAACCGCTCGCCGTCGTCAGAGAACGCTCCAAATTGTCGGTAGGCGTCGCTTTGCGGCAATAATTCCTTCTCGCGGGCGCCGTCGTCACTAAGAAGATAGAAGCCTTGCCGCTCATTGCCTTCCGAATCTCGTGCGACGATGAGGTTCCGACTGTCTGGTGCCCAGTAGAATCCACTAATGCCCGAGCCAAACGTGATTTGTTGCGAAGCGCCACCATGCGAGTCGACGATCCAGAGTTGGGGTTCTCCAGTGACACGAGAGGCATAGGCCACTCGCTCGCCGTTGGGAGATATTTTCGCCTGAAGCACCCCGGCGGCCATCAGGTAGCGAACAACGTCGGCCGGTTTTTCGCCGGCGAGCCCGATTGTCACTGGTTCGACTTTTGGCGTGTCTTCCGGGTATCCCCACTCTGACGGGACAGTGCCGGGGTCCGCTTCATTACAGCCGCTCACAACAACACTCGTAGACACTGCGAGTAACGCAATTCTGAGAGCTATCTGCTTCATATCAATACTCCGTGGCAGGCCGTGGAAACCAATAGAGCTGTGAGCCCGCAAGCGGGACTTCTTCGCGACCCGAAATTGCAAATCAGCCAGCAGCCACTTCCAACAAGAACTGCCGTTGGGACGAGTATCCGCTTTGGGTCATTTCCAGACGCTCAGTATACATCCAGGCGAGAGGCTGCTTTCGGGCTTACCGGTCACTCGCGACCTGGATTTCTACCGTCATTTATTTGGATGTCTGCTTTGTAAGGTATTGCAGCGTAGAATCGGCTTAGTTGGTTAGGTGTTGCGTATGGACTCTGGCTTTCTTTACCTGCTGGCAGCCGATGTTCTTCTATTGGGTCACGTGTTGTTCGTCGCGTTCGTAGTTCTGGGCCTGGCACTTGTCCTGCTAGGGAAGCCCCTTGGTTGGACCTGGGTGCGCAATCCATGGTTTCGATTCGCACATTTGGCAGCAATCGGCACTGTCATTTTGCAGTCCTGGATAGGACTTGTTTGCCCACTGACCACTTGGGAAATGGCGCTCCGAGAGCACGCCGACGACGTCGTGTATTCAGGCACGTTCATGTCACACTGGCTTGAGTCACTGTTGTATTTTCAAGCTCCCGCCTGGGTGTTCGCCCTTTGTTATACGGTTTTCGGCATGGTTGTCGCCGCCAGCTGGTTTTGGATTCGCCCTCGCCCTCTTGCGCGGCGTGCGAATCAATAGCGAACTAACTCGCGCAGGACCGTCGTTGCGAATGAACCCTTCGGAAGTTGAAATTCGAGCCACACCGCCTCGTCCCGTCGCTGCCACTGAACCTCGCCCACGCGCATGCGCAGTGGACGGTGTGCGGCTTTGACGCCGATCTTGTCCAGGGCCGGCAATGTACCGCAGGGATGAATGTCCATCTCGCTGCAGCGCTGTTCGAGTTCTGTTGTTAACTCGTCCACAGCAAAAACACTGCCACTGCCATCAAGATTGGCCGTATCGTCGGCCAGGATCCTGTTCCAGGTACCCGCTTCTACGCGTGCGCCGAGCTCGTCGTTGAACTGCAGTGAGCGAATCGCCGAGATACCAATGCCGCGCTTGTTGCGCGGAAATCTCTTGCCCGCAAGGACGGCATGACCGAGGTCTATGTTTGCAGCATCGCGCCCGAATCGTTGTTCACCGAAGTAGTTAGGAACGCCACCTTCTGCAATACGCCGCAATCGCTCGACGAATTGCTCCTCATCGAGTCCGTCAATGTCATCGCCGCGCAGGGCAATTTGAAACGCATTGGCGCGATGAGCGCCGCGTTTTAGTTTTCGCTGGTGCCGGTGGCACTCGATCAGTTCCACGCCTTCTATGGATAGCAAATCCCAGTCGGTGCCCTCACCGGTCTTCCTGCGAACACTGAACCACTGCTTTGTTATTGCGTGGCGATCCTTGAGGCCTGCGTAACCAACATCTCGAGAATGCACACCTGCGTGTTTTGCCAATTGATCGGCAACCCAGCTCGTGTTGGCGCCGATTTTCTCTATCCACAGCCAGTCATGCTCGCCATCGCCGCTGAGCTCGAAATCCAGCCATTCAGTTACGATGAAATCCGACGGCGTCGAGCGAATGCGGCAGGTGCACAGGGGCTCGCCGAGCGCGCGTGCCCAATTGGGAAGCGTTGCCAATGGATTGTCTAGTGCGTCGTGCTAGCGACGGGCACGACCTGGTAGAACGTCTCTTTGGGGCCGATCATACCCAGATCGGTGCGCGCACGTTCTTCGGCAGCCTCGGAGCTCTGCTTGAGGTTTACGACCTCGGCGTCGAGGGCGTGATTGCGCTCTCGAAGTTGCGCATTTTGCTCGCGCTGCTCGGCAACAGCAGCGCGCAGATTACGCGTCTTGCTGAAACCTTCGGTTGTGAACCACAACTGACTCTGCAATGTCAGCGCAGCAACACCCAACAGGACGAGCATCCAACGTGAATTCACCGAGCTTCCCCAAGCTTTGCCTTGCCTTACGGCGCCTCTACCGAGAACGCCTCCCTGGCGGCATACGTACCTTCACCGCCCAGTTCCTCCTCAATGCGTAACAGCTGGTTGTACTTCGCTATGCGGTCAGATCGAGACAAAGAACCCGTCTTAATCTGTGTGGCTCGCGTGCCGACTGCAATGTCGGCGATTGTGCTGTCCGAGGTCTCCCCCGAGCGGTGCGAAATCACTGCGGAATATCCCGCGTCCACCGCCATAGTAATTGCATCAAGAGTTTCGCTTAAGGTACCGATTTGGTTGGGTTTTATCAATATTGAATTCGTAATCTTTTCGTCGATGCCGCGCTGCAGAATCGAGGTGTTGGTAACGAATAAATCGTCGCCGACAAGCTGTATGCGGTCGCCAAGCGCTTCGGTCAGGAGCTTCCAGCCCTCCCAGTCGCTCTCGTCCATGCCATCTTCGATGGTGATAATCGGGTAGGCGTCGGCCAGTTCGGTCAGGAACGCGCTGAATCCCGCCGCATCGTAGGTCTTGCCTTCGGATTCGAGGTTGTACACACCGTCCGAGTAAAACTCGGAACTCGCCACATCGAGGCCCAGCAACATGTCGCCACCGGCCGTAAATCCAGCCCTCTCGATCGCCGTCATGATCGTATCGAGTGCCGCACGGTTCGACGGCAGATTGGGGGCGAAGCCGCCCTCATCACCAACCGCCGTGTTCATTCCCTGCGAATGCAGGACGCTCTTGAGTGCATGAAAGACTTCCGCACCGTAGCGCAGCGCCTCGGCGAAATTCGGTGCACCGACAGGCAGGATCATGAACTCCTGGATATCCACACTGTTGTCAGCATGCGCACCGCCGTTGATGATGTTCATCATCGGTACGGGCATTTCCGTGCTCGGACCCAGGTGGCGGAACAACGACAACCCCTTCGATGCAGCCTCGGCCTTGGCGGCCGCCAGCGAAATTGCGAGCAAGGCATTGGCGCCAAGGTTGCCCTTGTTGTCGCTGCCATCGAGCTCGATCATGCGTTGATCGAGGGCCCGCTGATCGGCGAACTCGGCCCCGAGCAGCGCGTCGGACAACGCGCCATTCACGTTTGCCACGGCCTTCTGCACGCCCTTGCCAAGATAGCGTCCTTTGTCACCATCCCTGAGCTCCACGGCTTCGCGTGTGCCCGTCGATGCGCCTGAAGGTACTGCGGCGCGTGCTGTCGTCCCGTCGTCGAGCGTTATATCGGCTTCAACGGTGGGGTTGCCGCGAGAATCCAGAATCTCGCGGCCCTTGATGTCTGTAATTTTGATCATTGGTCTTCCAGGTAGTCGTGTTTCTTCACGGTGTCATCGATTGCGACGAGTGTTTCGAGGAGGGCTTTCATCTGGCCCAGCGGCCAGGCATTTGGACCGTCACTGAGTGCTTTGGACGGATCCGGGTGTGTTTCCATAAACAGGCCGGCGATTCCGGCAGCGGTCGCGGCGCGCGCCAGCACAGGGATGAACTCGCGTTGGCCTCCCGACGCTGATCCTTTGGCACCCGGCAACTGTACCGAGTGCGTTGCATCGAAGACGACCGGGCAGCCTGTGCCGCGCATAACAGCAAGACTTCGCATGTCGGACACGAGGTTGTTATAGCCAAACGAAAAGCCGCGCTCGGTGACCATGATGTCTTCATTGCCTGTCGACTTC
>Ga0255052_10003837_pt1 | contig 10262 bp, 11 predicted proteins | sample JV7_2_21_MG_FD_188632 | JGI IMG/M metagenome (GOLD analysis project Ga0255052, IMG submission 188632) | Seawater microbial communities from Jervis Inlet, British Columbia, Canada - JV7_2_21 | ecosystem: Environmental > Aquatic > Marine > Inlet | place: Canada: British Columbia | collected...
AAACAGATTGAGGATAGTGAATCCCTGGGAATTATTGGTATGAGGGAGCGGTGCCTGTCCTGTGATGGAGAGATGCAGATACGTGGTGTACCAGGGAAGGGCACTACTTTAACAGTTTCTATACCAGTAAATTGATCACGGAAAACAAATAATCTCTTCCAGAATGGCCGGCTCAAGTTGGTGAACATGCCCGGCGCACAAAAGAAAAGGCCGCAATCAGCATTGTGACTGCGGCCCTTCTGTTGTAACTGGCGGGAGCGACGAGACTTGAACTCGCGACCTCCGGCTTGACAGGCCGGCGTTCTAACCAAACTGAACTACGCCCCCGAAGCCTATATAGAAAACGCCTGAAGTCCCTGTCCGTCAACGGCAATAAATGCCGATCTCAATCTTTATCGTTTGTAATTAATTTTTCGGGGCCAGAGCGAAAATGATTGTTTGTTCAATCTTCACTTTTATCGCCTCACCGTCCTTTGTTGTTGGTTCGAACTTGTATTTACGAACAGCAGCCAGTGCGGCTTCATCAAATATGCTTGTGGGCTCAGATGTAACCACGTCGGCTTCAACCACATTTCCTTCCTCATCCAGGTTAAGTGAAACAACCACCTTTCCCTCAATACGATCTTTACGTGCTTCCTCAGGGTATTGCGGCATTACTATCTTTATCAATTTGGGGGGTTCATTCAAGGGAGCATAAACATCCGAATCATCTACAGCGGCGGATATTCCGGGTACTTCTGAGACTTCTGTTGAAGGTATTTCATCCTTTGCGCATCCAGACAGAAAAGCCAGACATGGGATAATAATGAAGGCCGTTACTGTACACTTCATAGCCAACCTCCTATTAATCAGTAACATCATTGACCAGCAGAGAGAACTTTCATAGACATTACTCCCAATCACATTATATGTTTATCAGGTTGTCTGTTATTACTCCTGTCAAGTGTAGAGACCATGCAACGAAATCTGTTGAACAGAGCGAGTCATTATCTCCTCCTTTTACTCATCCCTATTCTGGCATCAGGGTGCGCCTACAAGAAGGCCTATAAGCGGGCCCTGGCATTTGCTGAAGAGGGTCAGTTCGTGGAAGCCGCCGAACAGGATCTGCGGGCACTGGACAAGAAACCGGAATATGACGACGCGAAAGACCATTTGAAAATTGTTGCGCCGAGAGCCTATCAGGAACTGCTCGACCGGACTCAGCGGCTTCAATCATCTTCTGAATGGATCCGAGCTATCGAAACCTATCAATACACGGAATCTCTGGTTTCCCGATTCAATGATCACAACATAGTACTGCAGACCATAGACTTCACGAATCGCATCGCGTGGGCCCGGCAGGAGGGACGTGACCACCACTACAGCACTGCAGAGAGCCTTTTTCAATCTGGCGAATACTCTCAGGCAATCCAGGAATACAACAATGTCAACGTCATAGCAGGTTACTACCTGGATACCAGGGAAAAATTGTGGCAGTCGCATATCGAAATCGGCAACCAGCTGGTTGCCAGCCAGGAATACAGGACGGCCATTGAAAGGTACTTCAGGCCAGCCCTTGAATACTCTGTCAACATTGATGCGACAAACAGGTTGGTTGCTGAAACATACTACGTGTGGGCCGACCAGCTTGTTTCTGAGGGAGATCACCGCGGGGCCTACGAGACTTTCGGCAGGGCACTGGAAGTATTTCCGGACTACAGGGACGCCGCTGAGCGTCAGGATGAAGCCTTTGAAGAAGCCCTGATGAGGGTTGCCGTCCTGCCTTTTCGCAACAGCACTCCCTTCGGAGGTCAATACAGCAACCTGCTGACCGACCAGGTCATCAACAGGTGTATCAACGCGAATCTTCAGTACGTCGTGTTCGCGACACGATCGCACCTGGACAGGATAGTTCAGGAGTACGAGTTGACAGTAGCCGGTGCAGTAGATCCATCCACTGCAGTGGAGATCGGAAAACTTGAAGGAATCCATTACTTCATTACCGGCAACCTGACACAGATCTCCGAACAGACAACCAGCCCATCATTTGTGGAAAGAACATTCAATAAAGTCATTACCATGCGAGACAGCACCGGCAATGAAGTGAAGGTAACCGAGAAGAGATTTTACCGGGAATACACATCCCGCAGAACCATTGAACTTGGTGCCAGCTATCAGATCGTTGACGCAGAAACAGGTCGATATATCCGTGGCGAAGATTTCTCCGAGAGAGTCATTGATGAGGCCAGGTGGATAAGATACCAGGGCAGCATCAATGATCTGCCTGAGAACAAAAGAAATCTCCTCGATGCGAGTACCGAGCCGAAATCGGCCGATATGCTGATAAACGACGGCATACGTAACATTGCTGAGAAGATGAGTCAGAAGATAATAAGGTATTACAGGTAGGAGCGGGCCCAGGTCTGCCGGTTCCTGTCAGACATTCAGGGAGTAGATAACATGGAATACCCGACATACAGCTTGTCGAGAGAGTTGCCCGACCTCTCCTATGAAGAAGCGGTCGAAAAGGTGACTGCAGCACTGGAATCTGAAGGATTCGGTATTCTTACCGAAATCGATGTAAAGGCGACCATGAAGAAGAAACTGGATACCGATTTCCGGAAATACATCATCCTGGGTGCCTGCAATCCACACATTGCGTATCAGGCGTTGAGTGCAGAGTTACTGATCGGTCTCCTGATGCCATGCAACGTTATCGTAGCCGAACGTGATGAGGGCGGGTGCATAATCTCTGCAATCAATCCCGTAGAAATATTTGGTCTCGTAAACAGACCTGATGTGGAACCGCTTGCCAGAAAGGTTGCCTCGAAACTGCAGAGTGCTATCGATCAGGTTTGAGCAGGTCTGAGAGCCCTCTTATCTGATAATTACCCGATCCTGATTCCATTTCCCGTTTTCAGGATAATATTTAATTATGTTGCCATTTGTCCCAGTCAGGATTAATCATTAGGTACCAGGGATAACATGTCTCGATCAAATTCAGGCCAGCTGATCGAGGTTGATTTTCAGGAGACTGCAATGTTCATTCGCAGAAATACCTGCATTATCGGCGTGTTCCTGATTCTTAGTTTCATGACCAATCAGGTCCATGCACAGACCTTTGAACCCCCATCAATCGATTTCGGAACGGTCCTGCTTGGAGAGTCGAGCATCGAGTCTTTCAGCGTTGTGAATAACCTGGGGTTTGAGATGGCAATCATTGGTGTCGAAATAACCTCTGGTGACATTGATGCCTTCAGTATCGACTGGAACGGTTTCATCACTGTCCCTGACGGTTCCTCGACCCTGCTGGATGTTACATTCACACCACAGGGCGCCGGCCCCGCTTCTGCCACGTTGACGATCAAATTCGTGGGCACAGGACCTATGAGCCCAGGTCAGTGGTCTGACTTTGTGGAATTGAGCGGTACCGGCGAGGAGAGTGCCACACAAGATCCTGTGATCATGATCAACGATCTGATTGCATTCTTCGATAATTCAATTGCTACTGGAGCTCTCCAGATTACAGGCAGACGCTGGAGTAAATGGTTCCGTTACTTTTCGATGAGGCAGACACTGAAATTCACACGACGTCTGATTAACTCCGGGCGTTATCGTTGGGCGGCTCTCTTCCTGAACAGCATTCTCAGGCGCGCAGATGATTTGCGGTGGCCTCGTGACTATGTAACCGGTCCAGCCCGGGAAGAATTCGCCCAGTATGTACGCGATCTGATTGCAATACTGGAGTAATAAGCTTCATCAGAATAATGTGATCCCACAATATCACTACCTAGTGATTATTAACAGCGCAGGTGCATTGTGTAAGCACCACTGCACTGTCAACTAACTACCCACCTCAATCGTTATACTGCTGGTGGTTGATCAATCCGGTATCTCGAAGAAACTGTGGAGTTTTACAGATATGACATCCCCATCCCGCATCCTTCTGCTGGGCCTGACCTGTGCGGTATACCTTGCCATATCGGCATGTGACACCAGTAAACCAACTGAACCCGATCCAACCCTAGGCTCCGACACGATTATTCTCACCTTCGGACAACCCACAGATATGTGGCCGAATGATCCATTCACTCTCTTATCAACCGATGTATCTGGTGACACCTTGATAGTGGAGGTTCAATACAGCGGCGGATGCGTGGAGCACGATTTCAAACTTGTCTGTTATGGTTCGTGGATGGAGTCACTGCCTGTACAGGTTGGAATCCTGTTATCACACAATGCCCACGATGATAACTGTGACGCCGTGATCACAAAAACTCTCAGATTCGACCTCACCCCACTGCGCGTTGAGTACAGTAAATTTTATTCACCCTCACCAGACATTCTAATCATGGTATTACGTTCTGGGATGACCATGGACGATATATGGAGAATCGAATACAGCTTCTGATTATTGCGGACCAGAGGACCTCGAAGTAACCGAGTTCAACCTGGAGCTGACTCAGAACGCCCGCCGGGGAATGCCCCCGACGGACGTCTGGCTTGTTCCAGTTTGGATTGGAATCGCTCTAGAGTGAGATTCCCGCGCTCAGGTAGAAAATGGGTCCCCAGGTCACATCGGCATAGTCGTTGCCTCCCGATGGCTGGGTGATGAATCCGAAATCGAAGATGAGATCCCGAGTCGCGTCAAGCGGCTTAATCCATTCGACGCTCATATTCACAGCCAGTCCCTCGACTGTGTCGCTGAAGGCATCGCTTTCTACCGTTCTGTAACCGATGTTGAGACCAATATCCAGAAACTGATCCTGTGCAGCTCCAACCAACCAGCGCGGCTTGATTCCCACACCGAGCGTGATCATGCTGCCGGTCTCCCCTTCCACACCGACATTGCTGTAGTTCAGAAAAGCTCCAAATCCGAGGGTCGGCATCCGGAAGCTGTCGTAGGTCAAACGGACGAGAAGGGATGACTCGCTATCCAGGTCGTAACCATCGACTGACACCGTTCCTGGCAGCAAAAGACCGCCGGCGACACTGAGACCACCCGGGCTCTCCTGTGCGGAGGTACGGCCCGGCACCATCAGGATCATGGCCACCAGCATTACTACGGATTTACACCTGAGCATAATCACCTCCTGGTCAATGATAAAGGGCTGGTAGAAGTCCCCATTGGCATCTTATCGCTCTGTCGCCCTGCCTTCTTCTTCTCCCCCTCAAACAGAGGTTTGGGGTATGACAGTTGAACAGGCAACACAACCTCGTATCCAGTCAACGGGCTATCCTGCAGAGTGAGTCTAACAGAGGGAATCCAGACATCGTCAAATTGATTCTGACTGTTTTGGCTTTTGGAGTTAACTGCCGGGTGATGCAGGATCTGAACCTGCGACTTCCTACGTGTAAGGCAGGCCCGGACTGCTATGCCTCAGCCGGCCCCAACCGGTCAGTACCGGACAAACCGGCGTCAGTAAAGACTTCTGGATGAGATAGCGATGGGACCCAACCGGTCCTGACCGGTCACCACGGGACCATTGTTTGACGCATATCTGGCGCACGGGCCCGTCCTTTGCTCAGTGCACATAAATTCAGGCTGAGACCATCGGGATCCATCTGCTTATCGACCAGCATTGCCACACTCTATTAAGGAACGGTTTGAGTTTCCAGTAATCTGCCAATCTCGATAGGGGATACTCCGTTGATTCGGGCAATGTCCCGCAGAGTTGTTGCAGCATCAACACCCTCAAACCCCTCTGCTTTTAATCGCTCCATAGTCTCGTACAAATCTATTTCAAGAAACCGGCAGAATGTAGTAAGGGGATACACTTCGATCCGTGCAATCGGTGGCGTCCTGCCATTGGCCCCCCAGGATTCACTCAGGTGGTCTCCCAACAGCATGATAGGCTTGGACGGAAAGGCATTGAATATAGTGAGTACAATGAAGACCAAGGAGAAGGTTATAGCGAGAATCAGCTCCCGCCGCCGCTGCTGCCCGGCTTTGACGGATTTCCGGACATAGGCCAGAAGTACCCGGAAATTGAGGGTGATGTGCATCGCGCCTGCGATCACGAATATAATAGCAAATACAGTGTGGAGTGCCTCCCAGGTACTTCTATCGAGCAGCAGGAAACGCCAGTCGATCCACTCAGCTATTCTCGTCGGCGGCTTTAAATAGCAGACTATCCCAGCGAGGGCCAGTACGATCCCACTGAACACCATGAACAGGGATGTGAATGGTCGGAGTTGGAATCGTTTATTGCTTGCCATAGCTGCTCCCTGTCTTTTCACCCTGGATGAATGGAACCATTCTATAGAGCCGGTGCAGGGCAAACACGAAGGGACAGCGGTGTGTATGAACACCTGCCTGGCGTGTACAATATCCATATTACTCTTTACCTGGTGTTATTCTTTAATTAATCCCTTAAATAAATCAGTAGGAATATCATTGAATATCAACGTATCACCTGGTGGGCGATGCAGGATTTGAACCTGCGACTTCCTGCGTGTAAGGCAGGCCCGGTCTACTATAACCCAACCGGAACAAGGTTTGGCACATATTTGGCGCACGAATCCATCCGTTGCCAGCAGTAAGTAACTTGTGGAATTTCTCTTAGTCCGGAAGCGGGATTCCGAACTTCACAGTGGTACCTTCTCCAATACCTGCACTTGTAACGAGTATTGACCCTGCATGTGCTTCGATGATCTCCCGGGCGATGGAGAGCCCCAGTCCAGTCCCATATACCTCGCGGTTCAGGGATTCGTCCGTGCGGAAGAATCGGTCGAATACGTGGGGCAGATCGGCCTCATCGATCCCGATCCCGTCATCAGTGACCGAGATCTCCACCTGCCCGCCCGTACTTGTTCCTGCCGACACGGTCACCTGCCCACCTGCTTCTGTGTGCTGGAGGGCATTATGGATGACATTACCGATCGCCTGGCTCATCCGGACCGGATCAAGATCCAGCACTGGCAACTCCGCGAACAGATCCAGCGAGAGTGTGACCTGGTGAGCCCGTGCCTGTGGCTGTCGGCGTTCGACCTCGGTTTCCAGCAACTGCGGAACGGAACAGGGTTCGATATCCATCCGTGCTTCACCTGAATCGGTCTCAGCCAGCCAGTTCAGATCGCGGACCAGATTCCGCAGCATACTCACTTCCTGGATGATCCTGTTGGCCGCAAGTTCCGGTGTCTGTAATCCGTCGAGCAATCCCTTCGCTTCCAGATTGATGACGCTCAATGGCGTGTTAAGCTCATGGGAGACATCATCGATCAATCGTCTGCGGAGGTCGCGTTGGGTTTGCAGGGCGGCTGTCATTTGGTTGAAGGCGTCACTCATCTGTCCCAGCTCGTCCCTGGAAGCGACGGCCAGCTGGTCAGTCTCTCCCTGTCGGGCGATCACCTGTGTCGCCCGGGTCAGGGCGGTGACGGGGGCGGTGATGCGTCTGGCGAGCCAAAAAGCCATCAGGAGGGCTAACATCGCGGTCAGCAAACCCCCGATGATCGTGGTCGTGAGGGTTCCTGTCAGGAATCCATGCGATTCGGTCGCCAGGAAATCATGGTTCACATCGACGTAGACGTATCCAACTGCCGTGCGGGATTCGAGGTCGAACAGCGTAACACGCTGGCCTCCCATTTCAGGCGCCGTTACACCGACAATCAGTTCGCTGAAGTTGTCCCACAGAACCGATCCTTCGACATCGAGAATAACGACGCGTATCGGATCATTATGGAAGAGTTCGATGGTCCCCTTCTCCTCTTCATGGGAACTCTCTTCATCGTGGAATCTCTCTTCCACAGTATCCTCGCCATAGAGATAACCCGCCTCCGCCAGGATCTCTTCTACAGAATTCCAGTCACCGTTCCGGGTATATCCCTGGCTCAATTTCTGGGCCAGGTCGTTCGCTTCAGTATCGCTGATCCCGGCAACGAACGAATCGAGTTGTGACTGGGTTGTGAAATAACCGACTCCGATGCTTACGATGACCGCCAGGACGATGATCAGGAAAAAGGCTCCCAGGATTCGCCAGCGCAGGGACATCACTCCTCCTCCGTGACGAATCTGTATCCGGTTCCATAGATGGTCTGGATTGGCTGCCGACTGCCGGCTGACAGCTTCTTTCGCAACCTGGAGATATGGTTGTCGATGGCTCGATCGAAGCCTTCGAAGTCGTCATCGAAGGCCAGGGTGATCAACTGATCCCGTGTCAGCACCTGGTTCGGGTGACGCATGAACGTGGCGAGTAGTGTGAATTGCGCCTCACTCAGATCGATCTTCTGCTGTTTGACGGTCACCTCGTGAGTCGCGGTATCGATGGTGATATCCCCAATGCTCAAGATCTGCCGGACTTCGTCCTTCACACGCCGCAGCACGGCTTTGGCGCGGGCCACGACTTCCTCTGGATCAAACGGTTTGACGATATAGTCGTCGGCTCCGCTCTCGAGACCATCGATTCGGTCAGGGTGCGCATCCCGGGCGGTGAGCATGATGATCGGTACGTCAGATTCGCGACGAAGGATGCTACAAAGCTCATTCCCATCGAGTCGGGGCAGCATCAGATCGAGGATGATCAAATCGGGAGTGATCGTACGTGCAAGGTCGAGACCGACTACACCGTCATGAGCGCTTTCAGTCATGAATCCAGCCCTCTCGAAATACACCTTGATCCAGTCGGCGATCCGCTGGTCATCCTCAATAATCAATACCGTCCGGCTCATCTATACTCCTTCACCCGAAACATATGAAATCCCCGAATGTTCCGAAGATATTATTATCACCGATTCAGGTTTCTCGGTCACCGGATTCTAACTGGGCTGACCATTTGGGCTTCGCATTCGTTGATAGACGGGCGGCATCAAATACCAAGAAGGGACACACTAATTGTGCGTCCCCTTCATGGTCATTCTGAATGGTCCAGAGACTTCTATCTGTTCGCTAGAAGGTAGGCTAGCAGCGCTGCGATCTCGCCCCGCAGAACCTGGAGTTCGTTGTACACAACGCGGAGGTTCGCATCACGAGGCCGGTTACCGAGACCTTCGCCACCTTCCTCGCCGCCTTCTTCACCACCGTGCTCGCCTCGTTCACGTCCTTCGTGCTCACCACCCTCACGGCCCTCCTCATGGCCACCACCTTCAGCACCCTCGCCACCTTCATGCCCGGCCTCTTCACCAGCCTCAGGATGCGTGATCCAGTGCGTGAACTGATGACCGATGGCTCCAAGTTCCACCCGAAGCGTACCGCCCGGCCTCAGATCCGTCCGTTTCGTTGGACCAAGCTCAGCACCGCTCGAAAGATGAACCTCGACGCGCACCTGCGACAACGTCCCCCGCGTCTCGTTGCGCACCTCGCCGATGAAGGACTGGGTGACCTCGTCGTAGGCAATGTCCAACCGGGCGCCGTTAGCGTAGACCTCATTCGAGCGAGTGACCCTCTCTATCCATCCGCCCTCTTCACCTTCTTCGCCACCCTCGCCTCTTGTAGCGACTCTACGGGCCTGTCGCTGGCGCTCATCTGTGCTCATGGATTCCTGCTCAGGGCGTACCCGACGTCCCGTAGCTGGATCGAGGCCTGCACGAACACGTAGGTTGCGAAGGTCCTCGCGTGCCTGGGCTACTAGGGTATAGAGTATATCTGCGTCTACCTGAGTCGTCGCCTGTTCCTGCAGTGGCAATGCTGCTTCCTCAGCCGGTGTCCAGGTGACCACGCCAAGTCCGGCTACCGTGAGCACCACGATCGATGCTATCGCGATCTTCATTTTCCAATTCTCCTTATTACTGATCCTGTTAATTGTAGTATCCATGCAGCCGATACTAGTGAGGAAATGTCGCACAATTATGTCGTCTTAAATGAAAATTAGGGCGGTTTTTGTTGCTGGTTCCGGCACATATCCGGCACACAAACCCATTATTTTCTCAGTGATCACAAACTCAGGTGAAGATCAGAATTGGAACCGGCTACGTCGAGGCGGCTATGCACTCAAGCTCTTCCCTCCTTTTAGGAGCTCTATCGCTAAAGACATCTTCCTGGGCAACGAGGATTATTCCTTTAATAACTGAAGACCAATTATCTATTCCCGCCTGATGAGCAACAACCCAAGCATCGTTCCATAAAGAATCGCTAACTCGCATAGAAACTCTGGCACGAGCCTTTAGGTGAGCTAATTCATTCCTAGATAGCCGTTTTATTCGACGCACAAGAGAATCACTCTGGACAAACTTATATAAATAGAATCTGAGAAGTGAAGATCGGAAGTCTGAATCAGTGACATTATAATAATCAGATATTAATCTGATAATGTCATCCAACTCATAAGGAATACGTACTTCTATCCTTT
>Ga0255052_10003838_pt1 | contig 10261 bp, 8 predicted proteins | sample JV7_2_21_MG_FD_188632 | JGI IMG/M metagenome (GOLD analysis project Ga0255052, IMG submission 188632) | Seawater microbial communities from Jervis Inlet, British Columbia, Canada - JV7_2_21 | ecosystem: Environmental > Aquatic > Marine > Inlet | place: Canada: British Columbia | collected...
GGCCGGCCTGAACATAGCGGTGCCGCTGCTGTTCGTGCAGTCCGGCGCGGGCGCGCAATTCTCAATCTTCAGCCAGGTCAACGCAGATGGCTACGCGGTGCTGTTCGACGACGACGTCACTCACCTTGGCATCGAGGACCAGTCATTGTGGTGGCGCTGGGACTTCCCGGCGCTAAACCCCTTCGGACCGCGCGGTGGCGAGGATGCCCTCAGGACCATCGGGCTGGTGTCAGGGGAGTTCCTGCGTAAGTACCTGGACGGGGATCCGGCGCCGTCGCTGGACGATCCACTGCAGACGCCGGTTGGGGTCCGGATCACGACTTTCTGAGTCCGCTGTAATGGGGCCTTTGTGTTTTTGGCGGTGTGGCGAGTCCTCTGCGGACGATGCTCTGCGCACCAGTAGAAAACGGCATCATAAAAACATCCGAAAACAATTATCCGGGCATCAGTGACTGACTGACGTTATTCGTCAGAGTCGGTTCATAGGCTGGCGGAGCAACCGGCCAAAAGGAATAGGAGCCGGATAATGAATAGCATCTTCGGGAGCGCATGCGTTGCCTTTGTCGTCTTGACCTGCACCGGGTGCGCCTCCACGCACAGTCCTGCTGGTGCTGAGTCACCTGCCGCGCCGCTGGTCGAGTCACAGGACGGCCAGGACCCTTCGCTATCACGAACGGCGGCCGGCATTGGTCATTTAGGCTGGGTGTACGCTCGATCCGTCTATGAAGACCCTGTCAACCGCCCCGTTTCGCATGCCGTCTCGCTCGCATCACTCGTATTGAAATCCGCTGGAGGCTTAATTGGACGCATTGCGATCGGCACGACTCAAATGCCAGCCCTTGATGGCCCGATTCCTGCTGTCTCCAACGGCCACCCAATGGATCTCGAGGAATTCGAGAAGACGCTGGACCGGGTTACCGGCACTCGACAGGACACCGGGCGTATCTCTTTTCTCATCGACGGCGATGAATTTTTCGGGCGCCTGATGGAAACGATCGAGAACGCTCAAAACAGCATCGATATACGCACCTATATTTTCGACAATGACGATTTCGCGGTGGAGATGGCCGATCTGTTGAAGGAACGCGCCAAGGATGTCCGCGTCCGCATACTGCTCGATGGCCTCGGCAACGCGCTGGCACGGCGAGTCGATCCTGATTCTCTCCCAGCCGATCACAAGCACCCGCTCATGATGAGTAACTACATTGAGCGCAATTCGGCGGTCAAGGTCAGGAACCTGACCAATCCGTGGTTTACCGGCGACCACACCAAGACGACGATCATAGACAGGAAAATCGCCTTTATTGGCGGCATGAACATCGGCCGGGAGTATCGCTACGACTGGCATGACATGATGATGGAGGTCACGGGCCCCGTGGTAGATCAACTGCAGTTCGAGTCTGACAAGGCCTGGGCGCGCGCCGGCCTGTTTGGAGATCTTGCTTTCGCGCTGCGTTCGTTACGGAGAGAAAAAGACTATGCCGATCGAGACGGATACCCGGTTCGCATCCTTCAAACCAAAAATATCGACTCGCAAATTCACAAAGCGCAGATCGCGGCGATCCGCAACGCGCAAAGCTACATACTGATCGAGAACGCCTATTTCTCGGACGATCGCACCGTTTTCGAGCTTGCCAGAGCGCGGCGCCGCGGCGTGGATGTCCGTGTGATCATTCCTCTGCGTGGCAATCACGGCCCGCTGAATGCCAGCAACAAGATCACGATCAACAAGTTGCTCGCGCACGGCGTCCGCGTATACCAGTACCCGGGGATGAGCCACATCAAAGCCTCGGTGTACGACGGTTGGATCAGCGTCGGTTCGGCCAACTTCGACAAACTGAGTCTCAAGATCAATAAAGAACTTAATCTCGCAACATCCGATCCGGAAACGGTCGAAGCGCTGCTCGACCGTCTCTTTATTCCCGACCTGCTGATGTCGCGCGAGATCACCGAACCCCTCGAGACCAGCATTTCGACACAAGTTGCCGAGATTATCGTCGACGAGCTGCTGTAACCTGGTTGTCAGCCGCAACCGCTCTCGGCAAGTAATGCGAGAATGTCCATACCATGTGGGAGCCTTGTCCCGATAGTCATGGCTGTATCATTGCCGGGCACCGGGTGTAATCGGAGCATCTATGTAGCGATCTGTGAGGCCAAATGGCGGGAAAGAATGACAGCACTGATTACTCGAACGTCGCGTCGCGTCGTCCGAGGCGCACGAGCCGGCGCATGTCAGCCGGCAGGCGACTCGCTTATGCGATCGGCAAGCCACTGTTGCGGCTGATACTGCGTGTGCTCACGTCGAGCTACAGCTTCGAGCGAATCATTGGTGGTGAGATCGCTGACCGGATTGTCGCGGACCAGGAGCAGGTCTATGTACCCGTGTACTGGCATGGACAGCAGATCGCGTGTTCGTGCCTGATTCGCGACTGGATTCGCCGTGGTTTCCGTGTCGGTTACATCATCTCCGCGTCGGTCGACGGCGAGGTGCCCGCCGACATTGCCCGATCCTGGGGCGCCGAGGTTATACGCGGTTCGGCGCAGGACACCGGGACGCTCGTGCTCCGTGACGCACTGGCCCTGATGAAGAGCGGCGTATCCATCGCGACGATGTCCGACGGGCCGCAGGGGCCTAAATTCGAGATCAAGTCCGGAACCGTAATGATGGCACGCATGGCCGGCGCCCCGATGGTGCCGATCGTCTGTGCCGCCAATCGCGCCTGGACGATGAATACCTGGGACGCCTTCATGATCCCGAAACCATTCGCCCGCATCGTACTGGCCGTGGGTGAACCAATCGAAGTGCCCCGACAGATGCCGATGGGCGATATAGAGAACGTCCGCATGAAAATGCAGGCGGCGATGGAATCACTGCTCAGGCAAGCAAAGCAGCAGCTGTCGTAGCAACGTAGTCCACCTCGGCATCGCTCATTTCCGGGAAAATCGGCAACGACACGCAGCCGCTCGCCACACGGTCCGCGATGTCGAGCGAACCGAAGCGACAGCTGCTGCTGAAATGCCGGTGCCGGTGCAGGGGTTTCGGGTAGTAGATCGCTGTTGCGACGCCCGCCTCGCCGAGCTCTTGACGCAGGGTGTCACGGTCATCCACGACGATCGTGTAATAGCCGTAGACATGATGTGTGCCGGCCGGCTCGGCCGGTATCTTCGCGCCTGTCGCCGACAATAGCTCGTTGTAGTGTGTGGCAATTTGCCGCCGCCGGTCATTGGCTGCGTCGATGTGTGCGAGCTTGATTCGCAACAGGGCCGCCTGGATCTCGTCGAGCCGGCTGTTGAAGCCGAGCCGGACATGTTCGCCACCTTCCGCGATGCCGTGATTTCGCAGCTCTCTGAGGCGCCGATCCAATTCTGAGTCGTTCGTGCTGACCAGGCCGCCATCACCGAGGCCGCCCATCGTCTTGGTCGGATAAAAACTGTGTGCGCCGGTGCTGCCCAGACTGCCGACACGCCTGCTGCTGGTTACGGCACCGAAACTCTGTGCGCAGTCCTCGATCACCGCGAGTTCCATGTCCCCGGCGATGTCCAGGATGGGCTGCATGTCGGCCGGCAAGCCGAACACGTGAACAGGCAGGATAGCCCGGGTCTTGTTCGTAATCGCGCCTTCGATCCTGCCAGGGTCAATGTTGTAGGTGCCGGCGTCGATATCGACCAGCACCGCCTGCGCGCCGACGTACTCGATCGCCTCGACCGTGGCTGCAAACGTAAATGGGCTCGTGATGACCTCGTCGCCCGGCCCGATGCCGATGCTGGCAATAGCCAGGTGCAGCGCATCGGTGCCGGATCCGCAAGCCACAGCATGATCCACACCGAGATATGCGGCTGTGGCCTCTTCAAGTGCGCTTACATTGCGCCCGAGGACGTAGGCTCCGCTGCGTGCGACCTCGAGTATGCGCGCATCGAATTCAGAGGCATGCTTCTCGTAAGCTCGCGCCAGGTCCAGGAAAGGTACTTTCATTCTCTGACTTCTGCCTCGTGATGGCTTCGCCGATGGCTATGGCCGTTTCCAATGCCTCTGTCGCCGTTTTCCCGCTGACCAGTGGTGGTGATCCTCCCGCGACCGCGCCGAGGAAGGCCGCCGCCTGATCCATCATGGCGTCACCGTCACAGAAGGACATCTTGTCGATCATCACGTCCTCGGGTCCGGTGACGGGTCCCGGCCCCTTCTTCGCATAACGCGTGGCGGTCTTATTGTGCAGGTCAGCCGAAACGTATTCGTCGGCCTGAAATATTCGGAGTGTGCGCTCTGTCTTCATGCTAACGCGGCTGCTCGTGACATTTGCAATGCAGCCGCTCGCAAACTGGATTCTCACATTGGCGACGTCGATGCTGTCGGAAAACACTGATCGCCCGACGGCATCGACGCGCTGCATCGGCGACTGGACGAAACTGTGCATGAGATCGATGTCGTGGATCATCAGGTCCAGTACGACGCTGACGTCGAGTGCCCGTGGTTTGTAGGGCGCAATTCGATGCGACTCGATGAACTGGGGATCATTGATGCGTTTCGCGAGAGCGATGATCGCGGGATTGAATCGTTCGAGGTGGCCAACTTGCATGATCAGCGAATTCTCGTCAGCCAGGCGTACAAGTTCCATGGCCTCGTGGACTGTCGTCGCGATCGGCTTCTCGATCAACAGGTGAATACCATTCCTCAGCAAGGGGTTCGCGATTTCGAAGTGCACCGATGTGGGTGTCGCCAGGACGACTGCGTCGACCCTACCGATCAGGTCCCGATAATCCGTCAGGGGCTCTGCGCCGAACTCCGCGGCAATGGCAGTCGCCCGATCTTCGTTGATATCGACGACCGCAACCAGTTCCGACGCCGCCAGCGCGGCCAGTTTCTGGGCATGGCGCTTACCCTGGACGCCGACTCCGACAACCGCTGTCTTTGTTGTTTTCATTGGCTCGCAAACTTGCCAGCGACCCCTTCAGTGCGTACTGCCTGAACTCACGTATGAGCCTTATTGCACTTGCAGGCAATCGGTAACTGTACGTAGTAGCCCGCATAGTCAGGTAACGATGCGCCCGGCTTTGTCCCCCGGGGCATGGGGAATCAACGGTTTTGCCTCGGTGCTGAGTGCCGCACTCGTGATCCGCGACTGAAGAGATCGTTCTCACGTCAAAGCAAAGGCATTCGCGAGTCTCTGGACGGAGACTTATCGAATGCCTGACTTACTGGCGGAGAGGGGGGGATTGACTTGCCGCTAGTGCGGCTGCGTCGCCAACCGGCTTAGGCCGATTGGTCGAACAGGGTTCGAAAGCTCATACCCTCTCCCAAAACAACAAAGCCCCGTTAAGGGGCTTTTTGTGTTTTGGCGGTGGCGGGAGTCTACCGCGAACGATGCTGTCGTATGGCAAGGCCAGTGCGTAACCGGTATTTCCCTCACTCATCAGTACTTCGATATTGAGCCCCCGCTTTTCCACTAGCCGCACTTACTGGACGCCGAGCGAACCTTGAGCGGCGCCGAACAAAGCGAGCGGCTAATCTCGTAAGAAGCCAGATTGCCGGAACGGGATCCCGAAGTTGCCAAATAATATGACTATCGGCACGCCCAATTGAGCGGATCATGCTCGTCAGCCAAATTCTTCTCTCTTCCTTTGACAAGTCCTTTCGCTGCCTGAGATAGCCGGAGAGATCACGTGAAAACCAGTAGGCATAATGATTTACTTTGTAGGGCTCGCAGTCCCATGAAAACTCCTTGATTGTAGTGCAATGATTGTTTTCGATAACCATAAGTGCAAGAAGCGGAAGATCTTGACCACTGGCAATGGAGTCGGCTACACCTGCAGATAAGCGTGGGTTATTTTCCAGGAAGAAGATCTTTCCCGTATCTGTTTCTCGAATAAATTGAATAATTCCAGGTCCCGTATACCGGTTTGCCTTCACGAACGCTTTTGTGGCCTCGAGCAGATCAGGAGAGGGCGGCACTATTCTGAATTCGACTCCATACCCAGTTCCATCTAAGAGATCCGTTCGCTCAGTGCATCCTTCGCAATAGGCTATAAGGGTCCCATTCTGAGCAACGAAGTCACCTGCCTCGACTGGCCCAACAATAAACTGTTGCACCATCAGGTCCTCGTGCTCATCGGGCCATTCGTCGAAAACCGAATTGAATTCGTCTTCGGACGTGATGACGTACGCTTTGCGACCGAAGACCAACTTGACGGAACGAACGGCTTTAATGATGACAGGAAAACCGATTGTCGAAATTGCCTCTTCTAGTTGACGAGAATCGCTAACCACGTGAGTTTTCGGGAAAAGTAAATTCGCAGAGCCTGCGAGGCCGTTGGCCTTTTGCTTATCCAGACAGGCTTCGAAAAGTAGCGGCGGTACCATTACGGTTTTGATCTCTCGACCAAGGATATCGCGCATCTGGCAAAGCAGTTTGACGCTTGTTTCTGTGACCGGGAATATCCACTGGATATCTCGCCTCACATCAAGAAGTCGCCGCATCGCGGTCCCGAATTCCTGCAACTCGTCCATCGGTGGATGAGCCCAGGACTCATGACAATACCTTGAAAAAGCCGCTTCAGATTTCTTTCCGTTGAATCCCAAAACCACATGATAGCCGGCCGCGCCAAGAGATCGAACGACTGCGAGCGTTTGCGGGAAATTATCCAGGACGAGCACTGATTTTCTAGTCATCAAGTTTGCAACTCGATGGTTGGCGACCGTAATATATTACTCGAATTTACCTACCTCATGATTCCTGACCGGATTCGTGATCGTATAGAACATAATGCGGCGCGGTTGCAACGAAACCTACGCAGTACGCGGCAAACAGCAATTGTTATAGTAGGTCGAAGCAATCGTTGTATGAAAAACAATAACAAATATAAGTAATCCTCAGAGTGTTAAAGATCTCATCAGCTCGCAGTGGTCAAAGCGATAGTAATGTGCAGCAGGTTTCACTGTCATTGCATAGCTACGAGTCTGTTGACGGTCTGCAGCAAATATATGGCGATTGGCTTGGGCTAATGACGCGAATTTCTGAACGAAGCATTTTTCAACATCCGGCTTGGTACCTGGCCTATTTCAAGGCAATTGACAACGATGAAATGGGAATCAAGTTTTTTTGCATTTATAGAGGAGATCTCCTCGTAGCCGTTCTTCCTATCGCATTTGAGCGAAAAGGCCTGATCATGAGCGCTCTGTTGCCACGAACTGTTGGGTTATTTAATTCCGACTTTGCCATTTCGGATAGGGAGATAAAACCAGAAATATGGAGATATGTCGGACAAAAGTTGAATGAGCAAGAGAATACGCGGTGGGACGTATTCTTGGTTCGAGGTGAGGGCATACTTGAAAATTCCTGCGTTGCTCAGTGCGTGTTGTCGGATTCCGGTAGAACTATTCGGGAAGAAAAAGCAGATTGCTGCGATGTCATTGAATTTGGCGATTACGATGAGAGTGTAGCTTCGCTGAAAGGCAACTTTCGTCGAGATCTGAATAGACGAAAAAGAAGATTGGCGCAAGAACGGGCGGTTGAATATGTGTGCGTTTCGGACAGGTCTCTGATCGAGGAGGCCTTCGATGTGTTTGTCGAACTGGAGAAAAGCGGCTGGAAAGGACGATCGGATGCTAGCAAGATCGGCTACCCTACTCCGTCAGCGATTGGTCTGTTTGACTGGAAGTACCTTTTCTACAAGCATTTGATGATCGAATTAAGTAAATTAGGCGAGGCAGAAATTTGCTTTATTCAAGCGGACGAAAGACCTATAAGTGCGCAGCTCTGTGTCGTTCTAAATCGAACGAGCTTCATGCTGAAAACGGCATATGATGAGAACGCCAAGCGATATGCGCCAGGCCATCTTGGGGTTGACTACTTGCTCAAGAGATACGCGTCGAGTGAGAAAGTCAAAAGACTCAATTTGCTTACCGACTACGGCTGGCATGCAAACTGGAACCCAACGAAGCTACGGTATCTGCAAGTTACACAGTTTAACAACACACTTGTCGGACTTGTGCTCAGTCTTGCATACAGAGTCAGGATGATAATGTTAAAACTTGTAAGGTTTAAAAAGTGACATCGATTCTTGGACGAAAAATTGAGCATAAATTGGCCAGTTTGCAAAGCTTGTGCCTCTCCGTTTTCACATTGCTAATTGCATCGCCGGCATCCGGGCATGATGAATCAAGTGGGGGCGCGGGATTCGTGACGGGACTGCTTCATCCTGCACTTGGTTTCGATCATCTGCTTGCTATGTTATGTGTCGGAGTGTTAAGCGTTCAGATTGGCGGCTACGCAATTTGGTATATCCCCGGAGCATTTTTGACTGCGATGCTTTTCGGTGGCTACCTCGGTATGAGTGAAATCTCGGTGCCTGCTGTCGAATCAGGAATAGCTGTTTCTGTTTTGGCGCTGGGCGCCGCGATCATGTTTGGCAATAGAGTATCTCGTTGGTTCGCATTAGTATTTGTTGGGTTTTTTGCGGTTTTTCATGGTCACGCACACGGTACCGAAATGCCACTAGTTGCAGATCCATTACTTTACGGAATGGGGTTTGTTATCGGAACTGCAATAATTCATCTAACTGGCGTCTCGGTCGGTTTCCTAGCCAGGCGGAAAATTAACGGTCATGTCAAGTTGCGTTACGGCGGTGTCATGGTGTCATTGGTCGGCGCTTATTTCCTGCTTTCAGGGCTTCTCGAGTGAAGAACGGAATATTATTTGTATGCGCGGTCTTGAGTGCAGTGTGTCTGATCGCTTTCGGGAGTGCGGAAGCGCACACTCTGTATATCAAGCCGGATTCTCCTGTCCACCAGCCAAATCAGATCGGCGTCCTTAAGCTCGTGAACGGCACGTTCTGGAAGAATGAAGCGACAATAGAGCACCACAGAATCTCCAGGGTCACCATTGTCAATCCAAACGGCGAAGCGATCGAGCCGGATGAGTCGCATCTGGTACAAGAAGGTGATATTAGCAAGCTGGAGCTCACTTATTCGCAGCCGGGTATATATGTAGTCGGTGTAGCCCTTAAACCGAGGCAGATACGCGTCGCCGCGGAAGACTTCAATTACTATTTGAAGTACGAAGGACTCTTGGATGACGCCAACGAAAGGAGGAACCTGAAGGAGGGAGAGGTTGCTGCCGCAGAGCGTTATACCAAATTTGCGAAATCGATTGTTTGGGTAGATAAGGCCGGAACCGGCGATTTTTCACGGGTGCTGGGGCACCGCGTAGAAGTCATACCTTTGGTCAACCCTGGTGAACTTCGTGCAGGCTCGATATTTCGTGCTCAAATTTTGAAGGATGGTCTTCCCCTGACTGGGGAACTCGTTTATGCCAATACTGAAAGGATGAGCGAAACTACCGAGGATGGTATTTTCAAGGAGTTGATTGCTGTTCGTTCAGACAGTGATGGCGTCATCGAGTTTCAGATTAGTGAAGCAGGGTCTTGGTACGTACGATTTATCCATCTCTCACGATTGGGAGATTCTGCGTACTGGTACAGCGACCTACTGGTGTGGCTGGGGCTGGATGATCCAGCAATTCCCTATGAATCCCTCTGGGCCACATTGACGTTCGAAGTCAACCAAAGTCCAAAGAACTCTGAAACACCTTAATAGATAATATCAATTTAGTTGAATGCCAGTATAGAGGTGCATTGGCGGTTTCTTATGATTACTCCAACATCTTTGTCACATCATCAACCATCAATTCTACCCATCGACGGTATTGTTCTCCTGAAGGATGCAAACCATCTGGCGCAACGAGTTCAGGTTCGTTCAGTCCTTCTCGAGAAATAGGCGTGATATCAAAATACTGAATACCATATTCTTCGGTAATGGATTTATTGGCAGCATTGAAAGTATCAATTTCTTGGCTAACTGTAGTATTTCCACCACCAAAAGGCGTGAAAGCATAATCAGGAATTGAAATAACGAATACTCTACCCGCATTATTTCCTGCAAAATTAATGGCTTGCTCCAACAAGCCTCGAAATTCTACTTTGTAATTTTCTAGGCTTCTTCCTTGATATTGGTTGTTAACGCCGATGAGCAAAGAAACCAAATCATAACTTTGTCTGAAATCCGTACGTGTATCGAGCGAAAGGGCTAAATCCTGGGTAGTCCAGCCCGTCTGAGCATAAATACGAACTTCTTTGTTGGGAAAATTCGGGAATAAGCGATCTCCTAGTTGCACTGGATAACGCTCATTTTTTGCTACAGACTCGCCGATCGTATATGAGTCGCCCAGTGCCAAGTAGTAAAAATTGTCATTACTGGAACCAGGATTTT
>Ga0255052_10003841_pt1 | contig 10248 bp, 6 predicted proteins | sample JV7_2_21_MG_FD_188632 | JGI IMG/M metagenome (GOLD analysis project Ga0255052, IMG submission 188632) | Seawater microbial communities from Jervis Inlet, British Columbia, Canada - JV7_2_21 | ecosystem: Environmental > Aquatic > Marine > Inlet | place: Canada: British Columbia | collected...
AAACAATCCAAGCACATTGTCTTTCATGAAGATTGTCGGGTGTAATATTCAATAGTCAGACAATATCTGTTTATCAAATTTCTGACTTATAATTATCTTTCCCTTTTAAATCAAAACACAAAATAATGTAAAATAATTATTACCATGAGATACTACCTCATGACTTGGGGCTGATAATAAGTGATTATCCCTGCCTACCGGTTTACATGCCTTAGGCATGCAGGCAGGTGTGTTTTTTATTAAAAAATGCGTTACAGAAAACCGGAAAAAAGGATAAAAGACTTCAATGAAGTTGCACTCGGTCTGACCGAAAGGCAGGCCCTGAAGGAGGCTGAGCTGTGCCTGCTATGCAAAAAACCGAGGTGTGTAGACGGCTGTCCGGTTGAAATTGACATACCTAAATTCATTTCTTTTGTAAAGGAAAAAGACTATCTCGGCGGCCTGAAGCAAATAAGACATTACAACAATCTGCCGTCAATATGCGGCAGGGTATGTCCTCAGGAAAACCAGTGCCAGGGCAAATGCATTAAAGGGAAAAAAGCCAAACCAGTGTCAATAGGTGCGTTGGAGCGTTTTGTTTCAGACTATGAAATACTGACGGGGAAAATGGAGTTGCCCGATATAAAGCCTCCCAATGGTCATAAAGTAGCTGTTATCGGTTCCGGTCCTGCCGGGCTGACTGTTGCCGGCGACCTGGCTAAAATAGGTTATGACATTTCCGTATTTGAAGCCCTCCATGAGCCAGGCGGTGTGCTTCTTTATGGAATCCCGGAGTTCAGGCTCCCCAAAAGAATTATCCGGCGTGAAATCGAGTATGTTAAGAGTCTTGGTGTAAAAATTATGGTTAACCAAGTAATTGGAAGAACACAGACCATAGATGAACTTATGAAGGCAGGTTTCGAAGCTGTATTTATCGGGGTCGGTGCCGGTTCTCCCAAATATCTGGGCATTCCCGGAGAAAACTTAAACAATGTTTATTTTGCATCAGAATTCTTAACAAGGGTAAACCTGATGAAGGCACACCTGTTTCCTGAATATGATACTCCCGTAAAAAAAGCCCGCAGGGTGGTTGTAATCGGAGGGGGAAACGTTGCCCTCGATTCTGCAAGGACAGCATTACGGCTTGGTGCAGAAAAAGTATCAATAATCTACCGCCGCACTGAACGTGAGATGCCCTCAAGGCAGGAAGAAATCGAAAACGCAAAAGAAGAGGGCATACATTTTCATTTCCTGACAAACCCGAAAGAAATAATCGGTGACAAGAAAGGCTGGGTCTGTTCTGTTCGGGGTGAAAAAATGAAGCTCGGAGACCCTGATGAATCAGGAAGGAGAAGGCCTGAACCGGCAGGAAAGGAATTTACCATAAAAGCAGACCAGGTAATTGTAGCCATCGGGCAGCGTTCTAACCCGATCCTTGTCCGTTCAGTTAAAAGGCTTAAGCTCTGGGGTAAAGGCTACATTTCCATAGACAGGAACGGAAAAACAAATTTAAAGGGGATTTATGCCGGTGGTGATATTACAACAGGTGCTGCTACTGTAATAAGCGCAATGGGTGCGGGTAAACGCGCGGCAAGGGCAATAGACAGCTTTATCACAGGTCGCACAGAATCCCCGCAACAGCCTCCTGAGCCTGCTCTGAGCCGGAATATGCCTCGATAACAACATCTGCTTTTAATCCCCGGAGAGTATAGGGACAGCAGAACCCTGCAACCACAGAATATCCTGAAGCCTTTACAGCCTTTTCAAGCAGCGTTTTTAGTTTACCGCTTATTCCACTCCTTCCTTTCCATGCTGAAATCTCTGAGAAGACCGCTGTGACAAGTATTGATCCGGAGAAAGAATTCAAAACAGTTTTCATATTCCTTTTATTCCTGTTATCAATATAAACAGCCTTTACCCCGGGGTAACGTTTTCTTATTTCCTTGACAAAAAAATCCCCCGACCTATGATTATCATCATCAATAATAAGCACAACCGGATTTTCTTTAAGCCCGGTTAATTTGTTTTTTACTATTATTGATTTACAAGTGAGTTTATAAGCCAAATCACGACTTGATTTTGCTCCGATACTGTGAACTGTGAACTGTGAACTGTGAACTTTAATCAGCCCATTTTTTGCCTTTAAAACCCTTTGAAAAGACTCTTCAACTCTTGGTTTTATCTCTTCCCATTTTGAAGTTAGGTAATCTATTACCTTTTCAGGGCTTTCCGGGTGAAGGAGTATATCTGCTCCTGCGTTCAAAGCCCTTAAACATGCCTTTGTCTCTGAGTTCCGGCCTTTTTTGCTTACTGCGTGCATATTCATCGCATCTGTAAGCACAAGCCCTTTAAACCCCAGCTCTTTTCTTAAAAGACCCTGAATGACTTTTTGCGAAAGGCTTGAAGGCGACCTTGAGTCAAGTACCGGGACTTTCAGGTGGCCCACCATAATCATCTTAACTCCGGCCTTTATTGCCTGTTTAAAAGGATATAACTCAACTTTAAAGAGTCTTCTTTTGCCTGCTTTTATAACAGGAAGTTCCTTATGCGAATCCCTGGCGGTATCACCATGGCCGGGGAAATGCTTTGCACATGCAAAAAGCCCATGTTCCTGAAAACCTTTTATGAACTTATTTCCAAACCATGCAGTCTTTACCGGGTTATCTGAAAATGCTCTTGTGCAGACTATCGGGTTTTCAGGGTTTGTGTTCACATCCACAACCGGTGAAAAAATAACGTTTATTCCCGCAGCCTTTGCCTCTTTAGAAATAATATCCAGGGATTTTTGCAAAAGCCTGATATCATTTTTATCTTTGGGATTAATCGCCTTCCCTATAGCCATTGCCATCGGGAAAAGGGTACCTCCCTTTATCTGCTGGCCGAGTCCCTGTTCAAGGTCAGAGGCTATAAAGAGAGGGACTTCAGCGCTCTTGTTTAGTTTCTCTATCCCTTTCTTTACCTGCTTTAGCTCCCCTCCAAAAACAATAAAGCCGCCAATGCCTTTTCTGACAAGTGATTGATAGTACTTAAACCTTTTATTAATGTCCCCGCCATCAAGCCTCGCAATTATAAGCTGGCCGATTTTTTCTTTTCTGTCCATACTAATAACATTCCTTTCACGGAAAAAACTGAAGAAAAGCACCGTACCTGGTTCTTGATGAAAATTATATACAAGTACTCTTTATTTTTGTACTTTACCAGTTTTTTATGTGACATTACTAAATTTCGTGCAACTATGCTATTATACTTACCGCTTTATGATTCTCACTGCCAGGTTCCAGGGAAAATCTGACCTATCACATATTACAGGACGGCCTTTATATTAAAACAGATTTTATTGACGATAATCCCCGCGTCTTTGATTACAATGAGCAATGGAAAAGAACGCCCGGGGAAGAGAAAGAACTAGCAGGCCGCATACTCTCAAACAGCAGGATGTTTGTAAAGGCAACCTTCGAACTGCTGGATAAATAGTAATTAACTGAAAAAAAAGAGGGGAGCTAACTTGTCTTTTACCCCGTTAGAATGCCCCGTGTGAACCTGCCGGTCCGCTTCGCCGAATCGAGGCGAGCAGGCAGGCTTTCTTGCTGTTAGAAGGGTGAAGGGTCTTCTAACGGGGTTCACTTAACCCCTGCCTCCTTTTCTGCCTTTTTAAAGACGACTTTATCACCTTTCACATCCACCTCAATTACATCGCCTTCCCCGAAAGTCCTGTCAAGCAGTTTTGAAGCAAGGGGTGTAAGGATTTCCTTTTGAATCGCCCTTTTTAAAGGTCTTGCACCGTATACGTTGTCATATCCAACTTCAGCAAGATAGGTCCTTGCCCCGTCTGTAAGTACAACATCAATATTCTTGTCCTTTAAATACAGTTTCATCCTGTCAAGCTGTATACCCACTATCTGCTTGAGCAGTTCCCTGTTAAGGGTATGGAATATTATTATCTCATCTATTCTGTTTAGAAATTCCGGTTTGAAAGACGCCTTCAGGTCTTCCATAACACCTTTGCGTATCTGCTCCTCTTCACTCCACTCGGTCAACATCTCCTGTATATGCTGGCTTCCTACATTTGAAGTCATTATTACAACTGTGTTTCTGAAGTCAACTGTTTTTCCGTGCCCGTCTGTAAGCCTCCCGTCATCAAGGAGCTGCAACAGCACATTAAAAACCTCTGGATGGGCCTTTTCAATCTCGTCAAAAAGGATTACCGCGTATGGTCTTCTTCTTATTGCCTCTGTGAGCTGCCCCCCTTCTTCATAACCCACATACCCTGGAGGCGCACCCATGAGCCGTGATACAGTATGACGCTCCTGATATTCAGACATGTCAATTCTCACCATTGCGGATTCGTCATCAAAAAGGAATTCCGCAAGTGCCCTGGCGAGTTCTGTTTTCCCTACGCCCGTGGGGCCTAAAAAGATAAAAGAGCCAATCGGCTTATTCGGGTCCTGTATACCCGCCCTTGCCCTTCTCACTGCATCTGAAACCGAAGTAATTGCCTCATCCTGGCCTACAACACGGAGCTTAAGCCTTTCTTCCATCTTCAGGAGTTTTTCTATTTCCCCCTCAAGCAGCCTGCTCACGGGCACACCCGTCCACTTTGAAACTATTTCTGCAATATCCTCCTCGTCAACCTCTTCCTTAAGCATCCTGCTCCTGCCCTCCTGTTCCAGAAGTTTTTTGTTTTCCTCTTCAAAGTCCTTCTGAAGAGAGGGAAGTTTGCCGTATTTCAACTCTGCAGCCCTGTTAAGGTCTCCTTCCCTCTCTGCCTTTTCAGCCTCAATTTTTGTACGTTCAATCTCTTCCTTGATTGAACTTATTTTTCCTATAACCTCTTTTTCCCTCATCCACTGGGCCCTTAGCGTGTTTCGTTTCTCGGTAAGTCCTTTTATCTCTTCCTTAATGCGTTCAAGCCTCTGCTTAGAGGCATTGTCTCTTTCCTTCATAACCGCCTGTTTCTCTATTTCGTACTGCCTTAACTTTCTCTCAAGCTCATCAAGCTCTGCAGGCATGCTGTCTATTTCCATTTTCAGTTTTGAGGCTGACTCATCAATAAGATCTATAGCCTTATCAGGCAAAAACCTGTCTGATATATACCTGTTGCTTAACACTGCTGCCGCTACAAGCGCTGAGTCTTTTATTCTTACACCGTGATGAACCTCATATCGTTCTTTAAGCCCCCTCAGGATTGATATGGTGTTCTCTACATTCGGCTCCTGCAGGTAAATAGGCTGAAACCTTCTTTCAAGGGCAGGGTCTTTTTCTATGTATTTTCTGTATTCTGAAAGCGTAGTTGCCCCCACGCACCTGAGCTCTCCCCTTGCAAGTGCCGGCTTGAGCATATTGGATGCATCTATTGCCCCTTCGGCAGCTCCTGCACCTACCACTGTATGCAGCTCATCAATAAAAAGAATCACCTTGCCCTGTGCCTCTTCTATTTCTTTTAAAACCGCCTTTAGTCTGTCTTCAAACTCTCCCCTGAATTTTGCACCTGCCACGAGTGCACCCATATCAAGGGCAACAACCCTTTTGTCTTTAAGACTCTGCGGCACGTCGCCTGAAGTGATTCTCTGGGCAAGCCCTTCAGCCAGTGCTGTTTTCCCCACCCCGGGCTCGCCGATCACAACAGGGTTGTTTTTTGTCCTGCGTGAAAGAACCTGTATAATCCTTCTTATTTCCTCGTCTCTTCCAATTACAGGGTCAAGCCTTCCTTTTTTTGCAAGGTCTGTTAAGTCCCTGGCATATCTCTTAAGTGCCTGATACTTATCCTCAGGCGTAGGGTCTGAGACGCGCTGCGATCCCCTTATCTCCCGCATGGTGGAAAGGACCTTATCCGCGGTTACTCCTGATTTCTTCAGGATCTCCTGCGATTTATTCTTTGTATTTATGATTCCAAGGAGAAGATGTTCTACACTTACAAAATCGTCCTTAAGGCGCTCTGCCTCTGCAAATGCCTTGTCCAGTGCATCTTTTAACGGCTGTGTTATATAAAGCTGTCCCATTGCCGTAGGGCCGCTCACCTTTGGGATTTTCTCTATCTCTGACTCTATTTCAGCACGTAATGCCTTTACATCTGCACCGGTCATCCTGATAATTTCCAGTGCAATGCCTTCCTCAAGCAGGACATAAAGTAGATGCCCCACATCAACCTGCTGGTTGCCTTTTCTCTGGGCAAACTGCTGTGCCTTTTCAATAGCCTCCTGGCTTTTTACAGTAAATTTATCTGCTCTCATTTATCCCCCCAGGTTTAATGAGACATTAAACCTGATGACACAGATAAAAAACACCGATTGCACAGATAGATTATCCCGATAGTAATTTAATATCTGTGTGATCATATATTAATCTGTGTAATCAGGAATTCTAATCTTTATTAGGATTCCTCCTCCTCAAATGCCTCTTTTATTCTTTTCTCGAATGTAGTTCTTATGTCTTTTTCAAGATAATCCATCATCTCCTCCATCTCCCTGCTAAGCGCCTCGAGCCTGTGCCTCATCCTGAGTATGATGTCCACACCCGCCCTGTTAACGCCGAGTTCTTTTGTAAGGTTTAATATTCTCCTTATGCGCTCTATATCCTCCTGAGAGTACATCCGCGAACCTCCTACCCTCTGAGGATGCAAAAAACCCTCTTTTTCGTACAGCCGAAGGGTCTGCGGATGTATATGAAACATCTCGCAAACAACACTTATCATAAATAAGGGACGTTTTTTATCTTCCATTTTTTCAATTCCTTAAGATCTGTGTTTTTCTTCATATGCCTTCTCCACCTCTTTTAATGCCTCTTTAGTCTTTACTGAAGTTGTCTTTGGAACAACTATCTTAATCACAGCAAATTCATCCCCCTTGACTCCGGTTTTCATAGCGGGTACGCCTTTGCCCTTAAGCTTGAACTTCCTCCCGCTGTCAGTACCGGCAGGAAGGGTCATAGTAACATTGCCGTCAAGTGTCGGAACCCTGATCTTCCCGCCAAGTATAGCCTCACCGACAGTAACAGGAACTTCTACATAAATATCATTCCCTTCTCTTTTAAACACAGGGTGTGGCCTTACGGCTAACTCAATATACAAATTGCCTGCAGGGCCTCCTTTTGTTCCTGCACCACCAATGCCCTTGAGCCTTACCCTGCTGCCGGTGTATGCTCCGGGCGGAATCTTCACCTTTATAGACTCATTAGATACTGTGCTGCCGTTGCCCCTGCATGCACTGCACACTTTTGTTATTATCCTGCCACTGCCTTTACATGAAGGACACGGCTGGTTGAGATTAAAAAATCCCCTTTTCTGCTGTATTGACCCTGTACCCCTGCAACTGGAACATGACTTGGAAGTCTCTGCGCCTGCACCCCCGCATGACTTACAAGGTACCTCCCTTGTCAGTGTAATCGGCTTTGTCACTCCTTTGTAAGCCTCCTCGAGTGAAATATCAAGCCTTGCCTCAATATCATGCCCTTTTAACGGTGCCTCCTCATGGAACCGGGCACCATCTCCAAAACCACCGAACAAATCAGAAAATATATCCCCGGAACCGCCAAAATCAAAGCCGTGGGTCTGAAATCCCTCAAAGCCGGCGCCTGGTTCAAAAGAGGTCTTGCCGAACTGGTCATATTCAGCTCTTTTTTTCTGGTCACTCAGGACCCCATACGCCTCGTTCATTTCCTTAAACTTTTGCTCTGCTGCCTTATCCCCGGGATTCAAGTCAGGGTGGTGTTTACGCGCCAATCTCCTGAACGCCTTTTTTATCTCATCCTGCGAGGCGTCTTTTTTTATTCCGAGTATTTCGTAATAGTCTCTTGCTGTTGTTGCCATTGTGTCTTTATTGTTCCTTTTTACTTTGTGCCTACGTGCCTTGTTTTTCGTGATGCCTGCCTACCGGCAGGCAGTATTGCGTGATACGTATTGCGTATTTAAAAAATAAGTCATTGAGTCATTAGGTTATTTAGTTATTTTTTCCTGACCCCTGACCCCCGAACCCTGCCTTTTATAACTTTGTGCCTTCTGCCTCTGCCTATCGGCAGACAGGTGCCGGTTTACATGCCGTAGGCATGCAGGTAGGTTTGTGCCTTGTCTTCCCTCATCTCTTGCCTGTCGTCTTTCGTGCTTCATCTTTCCAGTAGTTATATCATATCACTTGATAAGAGTCATGTCAAGTGTTTTTATGTGAACATATTAAAATAGGATTTGGCCTGAAAAGCCTGGACTATTTAAACGATTTGAACAATTCTTCATTATTGAGTCCTTTTTGCTTCACCATAATAGCATAAAAACCACAATTAAAAGCCGGGGACAGGCGGCTATAGGCTGAGGGCAAAACATTGTAACCTTTTGTTTTTAAGGTTTTAAAATCTACACTCAATGCTCTTTTTTTTCTTCTGGCCTGATTATTGCTTTTATAAGACTGTTCAGATTCCTGATTGGTCTGGGCATTGTTATTTGTCATTTGTATGCACAGCAGGACACAGGGGAAATATGCAGCAGGAATTTAGTATATTATATTTCTCTTGACAAAATTGTCGTTTAGATGTTATAACTTTTGCAATTAATGTTATAGCATTTATGTTTTTTCTTATAATGTTGAACAGGTACAAAGCGGAACAAAGGTTATTGATCATTAAAAATTAAAAAAAGGGAGGTGATTTTTACAATACAGGGCGTAGGAGAAAAAAGTTCTTGCCCCGGTATCAATAATCTGGGAAGGGCTTTTTACTATAGATAGTTTTAAACTAAATTTAAACCTAAAAAGGAGGTAAGTTGATGAAAAAGTCGTTAATATTACTGCTAAGTATTATGCTCGTTGTTGGCTTCAGCGTTTCAGCCAATGCTCTTCACAAGACACCTGATCTTGAGTACATTCCGGGCATGGTTACAAATAAAGGCGTGCAGGTTGAAATGAGCGGGTCAATAAGGTTAAGAGGTAGAATTGTTGACAATGCTGTAACGCTGGATGAAGATGACGGTGACCACCAGGATCGGTTTGACTCAAGGATAAGATTACAATTTAAAGTACGGGTATCCGAAAATACTTTCGGCGTTATTGAGCTTGAAAACGGCGGCGGAAGAACCAGTGACGGAACCAATTGGGGAAGTGCTCAAGGATCAACCGGATTTATTGGCAATGGTCTTGGAGACGCGAAACTTGATTCACTCTTCCTTCGCCAGGCATACATCTCCCACCAGTTCCACCCGACAGGTGACAAGAATTACCACGCCGGCATAAAGGCCGGGCATATGCTCCTTGCACTTGGTAACGGGCTTTACCTTGACCACACATTGTTCGGTGACGATGCCATCATTTTATGGGCAGACGCCGGACCGGGAGAAATAGCCTTTGCTTATGCAAAACTTAATGAGAATGATCCATCTTTAGCTGACGATGTCGATGCCTATGCACTCACATTAGACCTTCCGCTTGACAACATCAACCTCGGCTTTGATGCCTCATATCTTAATGGCCAGACAGTTTCAACTGATGGTCTTGGCTTCTGGAATTTTGGCGCAAGGGGCGACATAAACATTGCCGGTCTTACTATTAGGGGTGACATAGAAGTTCAGACCGGTCAGGCAGACGGAACCAGCGGCATCGATGGTGGTAATGATGTAGATTTCAGCGGCTGGGCAGGTCTTGTTGGCGTAGATTACGAGATATCAGGCATTAAACTGGGCTTAGAGGGAGCATATGGTAGCGGTGACGATGATCCTACTGACAATGATATGGAAGCTTTTGTTACCACGCAGAGCGGCTACCAGTCCTATACCTATGTTTATGAGAATAATGTAATAAGTGCAGCAGGTGCTACAGGCACCGGTCTTTCCAACACATGGTATGTAAACGCAAGTGCCTCTATAAAGCCAATGCCAGATTTATTGACTAAGGTCAATGTTTACTTACTCGGTGCCGCAGAAGACGTAGCTCTTAATGGCTCTGCAGATGCTGACGATGACCTCGGATGGGAAATCGACGGCAATTTAGAGTACGAAGTTGCCACGAACCTCCTCTATTATATAGAGGGCGGCGTCCTGTTCCCGGGCGATGCGTATGATCTTGCAAATGGCGATTCTGCTGATAATGTCTATGCCGTAAGGCATGGTCTTATCCTGAAGTTCTAATACTTCGACTGGGCTCAGTACATAACACGTTATGATTTCAAAAGGCGTCCCAAAAAATCGGGACGCCTTTTTCTTTGTCTTTATTGCCTTTCACTCACCCAATCGCATATAATCCTTCAAAACAGGTAAAGGTTTTCTCATACAATGTCCGGACATTCAAAATGGTC
>Ga0255052_10003842_pt1 | contig 10246 bp, 7 predicted proteins | sample JV7_2_21_MG_FD_188632 | JGI IMG/M metagenome (GOLD analysis project Ga0255052, IMG submission 188632) | Seawater microbial communities from Jervis Inlet, British Columbia, Canada - JV7_2_21 | ecosystem: Environmental > Aquatic > Marine > Inlet | place: Canada: British Columbia | collected...
GTGCGCGCATTTACTCAAGACGACGCGCACATCTTCTGTACGGCTGAGCAGATCACCGAGGAGTCGATCGCGGTCAGCAATCTGATTCTCGACATATACCGTGACTTCGGTTTCGAGGACGTGCGTATCAAGTTCGCGGATCGCCCCGAGCTGCGCGTCGGTGAAGACGCTGTCTGGGACCAGTCGGAAGCAGCATTACTAAAAGCACTCGAAGTCGCCGGGCTCGACTACACGCACAATCCCGGTGAGGGTGCATTCTACGGCCCGAAACTCGAGTTCGTACTGCGCGACGCCATCGGTCGTGACTGGCAGTGCGGCACCCTGCAGGTCGACCTCAACATGCCCGGACGCCTCGGCGCCACTTACATTGGCGAAGACGGGGAAAAACATACGCCGGTTATGCTGCACCGTGCGATATTCGGCTCGCTCGAACGCTTCATTGGTATCCTGATCGAGCATCACGCCGGCAACCTGCCGCTGTGGCTCGCACCTGTCCAGGTGAAGGTCCTGACGATCACGTCCGATGCAGATGACTTCGCCGCAGAAGTCGTCGCCGAGTTCAACGAGCACGGCTTCCGCGCCGAGGCCGATCTCAGGAACGAGAAGATTGCCTACAAGGTACGCGAACATAGCGTCGCCAAAGTGCCTGTGTTGCTCGCAGTCGGGCAGCGCGAAGTCGAAAACCGCTCTGTTGCGATGCGCCGACTCGGCTCCAAACAGCAACGCGTTCTGGCACTCGACGAGGCCCTCGATCAACTCAAGACCGAGGTTGAGAACCGGGTCTGAATCGGCGCTTTTGCTGTCCCTCCAAAGTCACGCCTGAAACCTTCCCGTCCTCACGAAAGCCAAGTGTGACGCGGCCTGCACTTTCAATGTGCGGCGCGTCACAGATTCAGGCATATGTCGGCGCGCGGCGACATTTAACCGTAATCCTGAGGATATACTCCATCGACGCAAGGATTAGGCGTGCCATTCAACATAAGGCCTATGGAGGATTCAGGTGCCTTTGGACCAATTCAAAACACAGGTATTGTTGCTTCATAGCGAGCAGAGCACTCTCGACAAATTCAGTGCGGGGTTCAGCGATCGCTATACGGTCCACTGTGCCACCAGCGGTACGGAAGCCCTGAACTATCTCGGCGATACGCCGATTCACGTCATCGTATCTGCCCAGAAACTGCCCGGCATGAGTGGTGCGGAAGCACTGCGCGAAGCCAAAAAGCGCTCGCCCGAGACCATTGGAATATTGCTTACCGGCGACAGCGACGAAGCGCTTGTCGGCGACAAGGAAGTGTTCCAGGTTGTTCGCGGTGGAATCGACCCTGCGGAGCTCCGCCGACTCATCGACAATGCGACGCAACAGACACGCCTGCTTGCTCTTGCAGAGTCAGCCAACGATACGGCCGCGTTCCCCGACGAGCCCGTCTCGGAACACATCATCATGGAGACGTCGGAGAACGGCTCGGCGATCATCAGTGATGGTACCGGCCAGGTGCCTGTCCTGGATCCCAAGAAAGTACCTCCGTCGGCGGCTGCAGGTGCCGCGACCATCGATATTCTCGTACTTACAAAAGACGAGGAGTTCCTGACGACGATCAAGGAATCCTCGCGCGGCATGCACAACGTGCACTACGCGAATACGTTGAAGCAGGCTGAAGTAGCCGTTCGCAAACATAAGGTCGGTGTTGCAGTCGTCGACGCCGCCATGGTTGGTGATAACGTCGAAAAATTGACACAGCATTTGCGCTCGCTGCAAAAGCGCCTTGTGGCGATCGTCGCCGGCCGACGTGACGACGGCGAAATGCTCATGGACCTGATCAATCGTGGCAAGGTCTACCGCTTCCTGCTGAAGCCGGTATCTCCCGGCCGCGCACGACTGGCCGTTGAAGCGTCGGTCAAGCATCATCTCGAGGCGCCGAATTCGGCGTTCAGGTCAACCGGCACACGGGCGCCGGCCAAGGCCGCACCGGCCCCGGCGCAACGACCGACACCGAAAAAGGCGCCGAAGCCCGCACCGAAGCCGGCAACGGCCGCAAAACCCTCGACGAAGGCCAGGTCGAGATCCGCAGAGACCATTACAGCGAGCAAAGACGACGCCCTGGCGCCAATCGACCACGGCTTGTCGGATGCTTTCGGTGACGATGGGAGTTTCACGGAAACAATGACCGGCATTGTGTCGACGGTGACCCGATCGATTACCGGCAAGAAAAAGCAAGAGCAAGCGGACAAGCCCGCCGCCGTCGAACCGACGCCAGCAGCGGACAGCGGTGGCGAGTCGCCATCAATCCTGAATCCCAGGATTCTGGGCGCCGCTGCGATTGCCGTACTCGTGGTTGCTGGTCTTGGTTTTTGGCTGTTTGGCGGATCTGACGAGGCAGTCACTCCGGACGAAGAGTCACCGACCGCGGCAACATCGGTCACCGAAGGTGTCCCGGATTTCGGACGCACGACGGAAGTCGTCGAAGAGTCCATTGTCGACGTCAACGAATTACTTGAAGAGGCACGGCTGGCTCGCGACGCCGGACAGATCTTCAATCCGCCGGGCAACAACGCAATAGAACTTTACATGACTGCCGTGGATGCGGCTCCGGACAACGCCTATGCCGCGGCCGAACTCGACGCCACACTTGACGAGGCGCTGGCCATGGCCGAGACCGCACTACTGGAGCGTCGCGCGGCCGATGCTGCAGCGGCGCTGGCGCGGGTTCAATTTGCTGATCCGGATCACCCGCGGCTGCCATTCCTCAGCGCACAAGTTGCGCAAATGCAGTTGCGTGACCTGGTGGACTCGGCTCGCGTCGCGATCCGCGACAATCGCCTCGAAGACGCTTCGATGGCTATTGAGAATGCTCGTGCTCTGGGGATTGCCGATGCGACTGACGTCGACACGGTTGAAGACGAACTCAGGAATGCGCGCAGTGAACGCCGCGTCGATGAGGTGCTGGCACTCGCCAACCAGCGCCTTGACGAAGGTGCTCTGACGTCGCCGGCCAACGACAACGCCCGCTACTACTTTCAACTCGCGCTGAGTAATGATGCCAACAACGCGGCCGCACAGACCGGTTTGACGGTTGTGGCCAGCAAGATCGTGTTGCAGGCACGCGCCGAAATCGACGGCGGCCGATTTAACACGGCCGAGGCGTATCTTGCAGAGGCACGCCAGCTCGATCCGACAAGCGAGGAGCTGGCCGCGTCCAGCAAGGCGCTAACGGACGCCCGACAGCGAGTCGAAGACGATCGCCTCCGCGTGGAAGCCGAAAAAACGGCTGCCTCTGAACGCGTCGCCGCAGAACAGCGTGCCGAAGAGGAACGTCGAGCCGCCGAACGCCTCGCTGAACAGCAGCGCCTGGCTGAACAGGAACGGCTTGCCGAAGAGAGCCGCGCTGCAGCAGCGGCCGCAGCAATAGTGGCAGCGGCGGCAGCTTCACAAGAGACCGTTGCCGGCTCGCAGTCAATCGACAGTGCAGACAGCGGGCCGCTCGCCGCAGAACCGGATGCTGGATCGGACGCTGGACCGGACGATGGACCGGTCGCTAAGCCACTTGCAGCAGAACCGAACGCAGACCAATCGCCTGATCCGGTCACGGCTGCTGCCGTCGAGCCGCCCCGCGAGGAGTTGGCGCGGCCGGTTGCAGTCAGCTCGCTCACACGTACCAAGTATGTCGCGCCGAAGTACCCGCGCGGAGCGGAGCGGCGCAGCGTCTCCGGCTGGGTCGATGTCGTATTCACGGTCGCTACCGACGGCACCGTCACGTATGTCGAAGTCATCGGATCACAGCCCGGCGATACCTTCGTCACTTCGGCGACCAAAGCCGTGGAAAAATGGCGCTTCGAACCCGTCGTCGAAGACGGTGTCGTCGTCGAGAAACGTGCCGCCGTACGCATGATGTTCGCAATCGAATAACGATTTCACTGGATTCGGCTGCCGAAGAAAAGTGTCCTTTCTGGACCATTTTGTCCAATCCCGTTAACCTAGACTCAGTTCAAAGGTGGCCTGGGATTAGAAGGCGTGTCAGAACAAGCAGTTACGAGCGAATCGAAGCCTGCGCGCAAGCAACAGCAGCGCAGCATTGTCACGCAGTTGAAGCTATTGGATGCGGCGATCGACGCGTTTTCCGAGAATGGTTTCAAAGGAACGTCGACGCGCGACATTGCGGACCGTGCGGGTGTCCATCACCCGCTGATCACCTATCACTTCAAGAACAAGGAGCAGCTGTGGCGCGCTGCCGCTGATCGCATTTTCCGCGAATTCAATATCTCGCTGGTGAATGCGATGGCCGAGATTCCGGGGATCGACCCGAGGGCCCGTGCTGCGACTTTCATTCGCACCTACGTAGCTTACGCCCACAGTCAGCCCGCGTTACACAAAATCATCCTGCAGGAATCGAGCCATCCAAGCTCGCGACTCGACTGGTTGATCGAGAATCATCTGCGACCATTGTTCGAGGAAGCCGTTGAGTCGCTCAAGGAGTTACAGGCGCTGGGCGTCGCTCCGCCAGGCAACCCGGCACTGCTGTTCAACATGATTCGTGTGTCGGCGGGCGGCCTGCTTGCGCTGGCTGTCGAGATCAAGGGAACCAGCAACCTGGATCTGAACTCGGAAGCGGCGCTCGACGAGCTGTCCGACATGATCATCCGTTGTTTCCTGCCAGGCGAGATGCCGGCGCGCGGCTGATCAGGCGCGCTGCAGCACGCTCTGCACCTCCGCAATAATCGACAGGGCGATGGCCGCGGGTCCGCGGCCGCCAATATCGAGACCAGCGGGTCCGTGCAGGCGCTCCGCGAGCCCTGCGCCATCATCACCCAGGTCCGATAAGAGTCGCTCGCGCCGATTGGCCGGGCCGAGGAGCCCGACATAGTCGATACCTGTTGCCGCAAGCTGGCGCAGGTAGGCCCTGTCGCTCGCCAGGTGATGACTCATGACCACAGCCGCGTCGAATTTCGACAGGTCGAGTTCAACGGCCAGTCCGTCGGCCGGCAGGCACAGCACCTTTTCGGCACCCACGAACTCACCACGCTCGACGTAGGCGTCGCGATGATCGACAACCGTACAGCGCCAGCCCAGATCGCTGGCAAATCGCACGACGGGCTCTGCGTCCATACCAGCACCCAGCAACAGGAGACGGGGCGGCGGCCGAACGTCGGTAAACAGAACTGTGGCTGAACCGGCGTCGCTCACCACACTCGCAATGGCCGGCGCCGCGTCCGGTTCTTGCGCGAGCAGGCGTGTGGCGGTATCGCTGTTCATACCGTTAATGCGCACCTCGTCCTCAACTCGAATCACCGTCGCGCCGGGCGGCATGTCCTCCGCGTCGGATTCGATCACGATCGCGAGCCGAGCAGGTCGATCGCCCTGCAACAGGTCGGCTATTGCTGCAAACGGCTGGTAGCCGCACTCCGCGCTGATTGGCTGCAGGAAAACGCGCATCAGGCCATCGCAGCCGACACCAAGCCCCCAGAGCTCGTCATCCTCCGCGAGATCGTAGGCAACGACTTGCGACGCACCCGTTTCCATAACCGTCGCGGCGCGGATTGCGAGATCACCCTCGAGGCATCCACCGGACAACATGCCATGGAAGACTGCGTCTCCATCGATTAACATCTGAGCGCCCGCCTTGCTGTAGGTTGACCCCTCGGTCTCAAATACGGTAGCGAGCACCAGCGGCTCGCCACATACTTTGCGAGCCTCGAAAAACCGGATGAGTTCTGCAGCGTTCAATGTTCTTCCTAACCGGAATATCCGTATAGCGAATGCGTCTGAATATCGACTGCCTCGGACAGGTCCAAGTCTTGAAACCCGCATGTGCGATCCCAAATCTCAGGACCGCCGAAATGGAGATTGATTATGAACCAAACAGCAACGCCGCCGGTAGCGGTTACCGACAACGATTTTGCGGACCAGGTCCTGAAGTCCGATACGCCGGTACTCGTTGATTTCTGGGCGGAATGGTGTGCACCGTGCCGCGCCCTGGGACCCGTCATCGAGTCGCTGTCGGCGGAGTACGACGGCAAGGTCAAGGTCGCGAAAGTCGACGTTGATTCGAACCCGCAAATCGCGATGCAGTTTGGCATTCGGTCGATCCCGACGGTAATCCTGTTCGACAAGGGCCAGATCGTCGATAGCTACATCGGCGTGCGCCCGAAGTCGGACTACGAGCAGGGCCTGAAAAAGGTATTCGCCTGACGATCAGCCAGACGGACGGGAAGCAAACAGGTAGAGCATTTCCATCGCGAGGTGGGCCGCCGCGAGCGCCGTTATTTCGCCGACATCGTAGGCCGGCGCCACCTCGACCATGTCCATGCCAATGACGTCGATTCCCCGCAATCCGCGGAGAATTGCCATTGACTGATGGCTGGTCAGCCCGCCGCACACCGGAGTGCCGGTCCCTGGTGCGTAGCTCGGATCGAGACAATCGATATCGAACGACAGATACACGGGCCTGTCTCCGAGCACTGCGCGCGCCTGGCTTACGACAGCATCGATGCCGCCCTCGTGGACGGCCGGCGCGTCGATGATATTGAAACCGAGCGTATCCCTGTTGGTCGTGCGCAAGCCTATCTGTACCGAGGTTGCAGGATCCACCAGGCCCTGCTTCGCCGCCCACCAGAACATCGTGCCGTGATCGATGCGATCGTTTTCATCTTCCCAGCTGTCGCTGTGGGCGTCGAAATGCAATAGCGACAGCGGCCCACCGTGTTTGCGTACGTGCGCCTTGATCAGCGGATAGGCGATGAAGTGATCGCCGCCAAGAGACAGCAGTCCCGGTCCCTGATCGATTATCTTGTACGCGTGCCCCTCGATCAGATCGGGTGTCGTTTCCGGTCGACCGTGGTCGAAGAAGCAATCGCCGCAATCGACAACCGCGAGCTTGTCGAACGGGTCGAACTCCATGCCGTAGGGTTTTTCCCAAGCCATGATCGTCGATGCCGCACGAATGGCGCGCGGCCCGAAGCGCGCGCCCGGCCGATTTGTCGTCGCGGTATCGAATGGCACGCCCGTCACCGCGACGTCGACGCCGGTCATGTCCGTGGTGTACTTGCGGCGCATGAACGACAGTGCACCACCATAGGTAGGTTCCGGCGTCGTGCCGTAAAGGTCCTCGCGGATGATCGCGTGATCCGTGGCTTTCTTGTGCACGGCGACTCTCCTGTGTGATAGCGCCGTCTAGCCTGACAAGGCTTGCTGCGTCAGGTCGAGACACTTCCAGGCGGTGTCGACCAACTCGTCGGCTTCCTCGTGTGACAGAACGAACGGTGGCGCGCAAACGATGGTATCGCCGACCGCACGCATGACGAGACCGTTATCGACAAGGAAATCCCGGCAGATCGTGCCAACACCCTGCTTTTCGGGGAATGGCTCGAGAGTTTCCTTGTTATTTACGAGCTCGACAGCGCCCATGAGTCCGGCCATGCGAGCCTCGCCAACGAGCGGATGATCTGCCAGGTTCTGCCAACGCTGCTGCAGGTAGGGACCGATGTCGTCTCTAACGCGCTCGACCAGGCCATCGCGCTGCAGCAGGCGAATATTTGCGATCGCGACGGCACAGGCCGCCGGATGTCCCGAATAGGTGTAGCCGTGGAAGAACTCGCCACCCTTGTCGATCAGCACGTCGGCGACCCGGTCGCTGACGAGAACGCCGCCCAGAGGCAGGTAGCCCGACGTGACACCTTTGGCAAATGGCATTAGATCCGGACGAGTGTCGAAATAATCTGCGCCAAACCACTCGCCGAGGCGACCGAATCCGGTGATTACCTCGTCGGAGATCAACAGGATTCCGTGCTCGTCGCAAATACGCTGAATCTCCGGCCAATAGCTGTCCGGGGGAATGACGACACCGCCGGCGCCCTGAATCGGTTCGGCGATGAAGGCGGCAACTTTGTCGGCGCCGAGTTCCTCTATCTTGTCGGCGAGCGCACGAGCAGTCACCAGGCCGAATTCGTCGGGCGACAGGCTCTTGTCACTTTCGAACCAGTACGGCTGATCGATGTGCTCGATGCCTGGAATCGGCAACCCGCTTTGTCGGTGCATCGGCTTCATTCCACCAAGACTCGCGGCCGCGACAGTCGAACCGTGATAGGCGTTCTTGCGGCTGATGATCGTATGCCGCTCGGGCTGTCCCATCAGGTCCCAGTACGTTCGCACCATGCGGACAACCGTGTCATTGGCCTCCGATCCCGACCCCGAAAAAAACACGCGACTGAACTGTGGCTGACTGACCTCGTCCAGGATCGAGGAAAGCTCGATCGACGGTGGATGCGCACATTGAAAGAAACTGTTGTAGTACGGCAGTTCGTGCATTTGATGCGTCGCCGCATCGATCAGCGACTGCTGCCCGTAACCGACGTTGACACACCAGAGGCCCGACATGCCGTCGAGTATCCTGTTGCCGTCGGCATCGAAGATGTACGAGCCTTCGCCTCGCGTGATGATTCGCGAGCGCTTTTTGTGCAATTCCTTGTGATCGGTAAACGGATGCAGGTGATGGTCCTTATCGAGTTCCTGCCAGTCCTTTCCCGAGCGTTCTTTGATTGCCGCCATAGATCACCTATTCAGACGTTGAACATCAGGATCTCTCGCTCCCAGGGCGTGATGATTTCCTGAAACTCCAAGTACTCATGATCCTTCAACGCACAATACACTCTCACAAATTCATCGCCGAGCATACCGCGCATCGCATTACTATCGCGCAATGCCTCGATGGCTGAATAAATATGCCTGTGTAATCCGAACTCGCTGCCGTAGGCGCTGCCCTCGAAGGGATCGCTCGGATTCAGCTCTTCGATCATTCCGAGATAGCCGCAAGCAAGTGTTGCGGCGATCGCGAGATAGGGATTCACATCCGAACCAGCCAGGCGGTTTTCTATGCGGCGGGCTTCGGAGCCTGAATCCGGCACGCGTAAACCGACGGTCCGATTGTCGATCGCCCACGCCAGGTTCACGGGCGACGACGCGGGATTGATGAAGCGGCGGTATGAGTTCACGTACGGCGCGAAAATCAGCATGGCATCGGGCATATAGCGTTGCAGGCCACCAAGGAAACCCTTGAACAGGTCACTCGGAGCACCGTCCGCTGTCGAAAACACGTTGTTGCCATCCTTGTCGACGATACTCTGGTGAACGTGCAATGCGCTGCCGGCGTCCTCCGTCATCGGTTTGGCGAGAAATGTCGCGTGCATTTCGTGTTCTATCGCAGCTTCTCTCACGGTGCGTTTGAAGAGGAATACCTGATCGGCGAGGTCGACGGCGTTGCCGTGCAGGAAGTTAATTTCAAACTGCGCGGGCCCCATTTCCTGCGACAAAGTGTCGATACGTATGCTCTGGTCTTCACAATATGTATACAGGTCGCTAATGAACGGGTCGAAGTCATTCATCGTGTCGATACTGTACGGTTGGCGTGCACCTTCGGTCCAGCCGAGCCGGCCCTCAGGGGGTTCGGCTTCTTTCATCGGATCCGTCTGCGGACTCAACAGGTAAAACTCGACTTCAGGCGCAACGACCGGCACCCAACCCTTCGCCTCGAACTTCGCCAGCACATTACGCAGCACCCCGCGCGGCGACGTCGGCACCTGCGTCCCGTCGCGGCGATAGCAGTCGAGGAACACGGACGCCGCCGGGTCGGTCGCCCACGGGACCGGGCGCAGTGTGCTCGGATCAGGGACCAGCAGCATGTCGCGGTCCTCAACGTTATTCGGGTCCTTGATGTAGTCGCCCGATATCGTTTGCGTGAAAATCGCTTCCGGCATTTTCATCTCGCCCGAGCCGAACTTGTCGGCCGGCAAAACCTTGCCACGCGCCGATCCTGCCATGTCCGGCACAAACGCTTCGACGTCTTCGATGTTCCTTTTCTTCAGCCAGGGCTGAAAGACTCTGTCTTTGCTCACATTACACCTGTCGTTCGCGGGCCCGCTCGCGGCATGCATCGCCGAATGCCCTGAAAATTGCGCTCGAGAATTCGTTCTGTGCGACCTGCCATTCCGGATGCCATTGCACGGCGAGCGCAAACCCTGCCGCGCTGTCGACCGTAAAGGCCTCGATGAGACCATCGTCGGCCACGGCCTCGACCGTGACTCCATCGGCGAGTTTTTTTACGCCCTGACCGTGCAGGGAATTGACGATGACTTCTTCCGCGCCTGCAAGGTGCGAAAGCAGCCCTCCTGCGACCAGCGTCAGCGGATGTGATGGGCCGTACTGCACATCCAGCGGGTCGTCCGGATTTTCCTTGTGGTCGTGATACCCGGGAACGTC